>Ga0081538_10002327_pt1 | contig 18750 bp, 22 predicted proteins | sample TabmetS5T2R1_FD_71022 | JGI IMG/M metagenome (GOLD analysis project Ga0081538, IMG submission 71022) | Tabebuia heterophylla rhizosphere microbial communities from the University of Puerto Rico - S5T2R1 | ecosystem: Host-associated > Plants > Roots > Rhizosphere ... | reverse complement strand
CCGGCGTCCACTTCGAGGACCAGCTCGCCTCCGAGAAGAAGTGCGGCCATCTCGGCGGCAAGGTGCTCGTCCCAACGAGCCAGTTCATCCGCACGCTCTCGGCCGCGCGCCTGGCGGCCGACGTGTGCGACGTGCCCGCGATCGTGGTCGCGCGCACGGACGCGCTCAGCGCGACTCTGCTCACGAGCGACGTGGACGAGCGCGACCACGAGTTCCTGACCGGCGAGCGGACGCCTGAGGGCTACTTCCGGGTGGAGGGCGGGATCGAGTCCGCGATCGCGCGCGGTCTTGCCTACGCACCGTACGCAGACCTCATCTGGTGCGAGACCTCGACGCCAGACCTGGGCGAGGCGCGGGAGTTCGCCGAGGCCATTCGCTCGCGCTTCCCGGGCAAGCTGCTGGCGTACAACTGCTCGCCGTCCTTCAACTGGAAGCGTCATCTCGACGACGAGGAGATCGCGGGCTTCCAGGAAGAGCTCGGCCGGCTCGGCTACGCGTTCCAGTTCATCACGCTTGCCGGCTTCCACGCGCTCAACCAGTCGATGTTCGAGCTGGCGCGCGGCTACCGCGGTGTCGGCATGAGCGCCTACGTCGAGCTGCAGCAGCGGGAGTTCGAGCTCGAGGAGGTCGGCTACACGGCCATGCGCCACCAACGCGAGGTCGGCGCCGGCTGGTTCGACCTCGTCGCGGAGGCCGTCAGCGGCGGCGAGAGCTCGACGCTCGCGCTCAAGGGCTCGACTGAAGAGGCCCAGTTCGTGGCCGAGTAGTCACGTTTCGAATCGCCTGCGAGCACGGCTCGAGGCGGCGAAGACTCATCTGAATGAAACCGCCGGTAGGTCGAGTTCACCTACGGCTAGTTGCGCGCTATCGTCACAAGCATGCGGCGAGGAAGGCTGCGGGGCTGGCACCTGGTCGTGCTCATCGTGGTCCTCGCCGTTCTCGTAGAGATCCCGCTCGTCGCGTACATCCTCACGCGCGGTGACGACGCTTCTGTTGCCATCGAAACGAACGGAAACGCCTCCGAGACAGCGACGAGCACGCTCCCCCTCCATCCTACGGCGGTGAAATTCGAGCCCGACGACACGACACTCGCCGAGTGCACCGAGCAGACGTGCTACGAGCAGGCGTACGGAAACATCGCCTACCGCGAGGGCCCCGAGGCGGCGTTCGCGGTCGTCGAGAGGCAGTACCCAGGGGGCGCCGACCCAGACTGCCACCGAATCGTCCACATGATCGGCGCTGCCGCGCTGACCCGCAACGACGGCAACGTCGCCAAGACCTTTGCCGAGGGTTCGTCGACCTGCTGGTCCGGCTATTACCACGGAGTCCTGGTGCGCGCGTTCCAGGACGTGCATTCGTTCGATGCGGACGCGCTCGGTGCGAAGTCGCGCTCGCTCTGCTCGGACCAGCAGGTGCGTGAGTCGCCGTGGCTCAGCTACCAGTGCCTCCACGGCCTCGGACACGGTCTGATGATCACGACCGGATACGAGCTTCCGCTCTCCCTCGACGTCTGTAGAGGCCTCGAGACCGACTGGGACCAAACCTCGTGCAAGGGCGGAGTGTTCATGGAGAACTTCGTGACGTCGTTCGGAAGTCAGTCCCCCTGGGTCCGAAACGACGATCCTCTGTATCCCTGCAACTGGGTCGATGAGGGAGACAAGTACACCTGCTACCAGCAGGCGACCACGAGGATCATCCGGGTCGTCGGGTTGGACTGGGAGAAGATCGCCCAAGCGTGCGCCGGTGCCGAGCCCCGCTGGATCGACACCTGCTTCGGCTCCTTCGGGCAGAACGCCTCTGTGCAGGGATCCCGCGAGCCGGAGCGGATCGTCGCCACGTGTGCTATCGCCCGGCCGCACGGCGGTGAGCAGGAGTGCATCCGCTATGCGGCGATGGACGTTGCCGGCACCTACTCGGGCGGGAAGGAGGCGGCCGTTCTCTGCGACAGGTCCGCCGCCGAGCTGCGAGGTGTCTGCTACGAGGCGATCGGACGCATGCTGCGCTACCTACGGAGCACGACGGCCGAGAGGCGCGCCGAGTGCCGTGCGCTCACCTCCGACGAGCGTCTCGTAGCCCGGTGTATCGCCGGCACGACCAAGACGGCTGCGATCCCCGGCCAGCCTCGAGCGTCAGGGGATAGCGCAACATGAAGGGGCTCCCGTGGGAGCCCCTTCAGTCTCTTGCCGTTCGCGATCCGCGTCAGCCTACGGCGCCGGCGGCGGCGGTGGCGGCGGCGGCGGCGGTGGCGGCGCTGCGCCGCAATCCACGTCCGAGAGCACGAGCCTGCCCGGCAGGTTCGTCTCCGCACCCAGCAGCGTCGCGGCGTCCGAGGTCGTGACGAAGAAGTGCTGGGTGTTAGCGAGGACGGTGGTCGCCCCGACGACAAACGTGCCGGTATCGAAAGTCGCCGTCAGCGTGCCGGCGGCGGCACCTCCGGTCTGGTTGTTGACGAAGTGCCAGACCGCAGGTCCATCGCAGCTCGTCCCTATCTGCGACGGATTTAGGGTTGCCGCCTGCCCGACGGCGACCGCCACCGTCAGCGCGATGACAGCCATCATCGCGGCCAGCGCAGCAACAGCTGGCTTTCTCATACTGCCTCCTCTCTTCGAGGGGTCCCGTACCGCAGTGGCCCCAGACCGCAATAACCCAAAACGGGTTGGTGCTCTTGTAGCGCTTTTGATAAAGAAAGTCCAGTCCCCCGCCGCTCTGGCTCACCATCGAGGAGCGGAGGTCTGCGAGGCTATGCGCCCGTGGTTCTCTACGACTCGCTCAGCAGGAGTAAGCAGAAGTTGCCGTCGCCGCCCGGGCCGATCCGGATGTACGTCTGCGGGCCGACGGTCTACCAGCGGATCCACGTCGGCAACGCTCGGCCGTACGTCGTCTTCAGCTGGCTAAAACGCTGGCTCGAGCACCGGGGTTACGACGTCACGCTGGTGGAGAACGTCACGGACGTCAACGACAAGATCTACGAGGCGGCCGTGAAACAGGGGATCGGAAGCGAGGAGCTGGCGGCCGCCGCGACGCAGTGGTACTTCGACGACACCGACGACCTCGGCCTGGGGCGCCCTGACCACGAGCCGCTCGCCAGCGAGACGATTCCCGAGATCGTCGCGCTGATCGAGGAGCTCATTGGTAGAGGGCTGGCGTACGAGTCGCAGGGCGACGTCTACTTCCGCGTCGCGGCCTATCCGGACTACGGCCAGCTCTCGGGCGCGAAGCTCGAGGACATGGTCGCCCAGGAGCCGAGCGATCTGAAGGAGGACCAGCGCGACTTTGCCCTTTGGAAGGCGACGAAGCCCAACGAGGACACGTCCTGGCCCTCGCCGTGGGGCCTCGGGCGCCCCGGCTGGCACATCGAGTGCTCCGCCATGGCGGAGAAGCTCCTCGGCCCGGTGTTCGAGCTCCACGGCGGCGGCATGGACCTCCGCTTCCCGCACCACGAGAACGAGCTTGCCCAGTCGCGGGGGGCGGGCCGGGAGTTCGCGCAGCTCTGGGCTCACAACGGCATGCTCGAGCTGGCGGAGGAGAAGATGTCGAAGTCGCTCGGGAACATCGTCTCGCTCCGCGACGTGCTCGACACCTACGGCCGCGAGGCGATCCTCGTTCTCTTCCTGGGAGCGCACTACCGGAGCCCGGTGGAGTACTCCGACGAGGCGATGGAGTCGGCGCGCACGCAGGCCGAGGACTTCCGAACAGCGTTTCGCGTCGTCGAGCGGAGCGGCGATGCCCCCTCCTGGGACGAGTTCGCCGCGGCCCTGGACGACGACTTCAACACGCCGCTGGCGCTCTCGATCCTCCACGCCTGGCGCTCGGCCGGCGAGCTGGCCCTGCTCGAGCGGGGCCTCGACATCTTCGGCCTCTCCCTCGAGGTGGCAGGCGAGGCTCCTGCGAAGGTGGCCGTCCTCGCCGAGCAGCGCCTGGAAGCGCGCGCGCAGCGCGACTTCGCCCGTGCCGACGAGCTCCGCGGCCAGATCGAGCGCCTCGGCTGGGAGGTCCAGGACGTAGGCGACGGCTTCAGGCTGATTCCTAAGAGTTCCTCATTACGTCAGGAGCTTTGAGGCGTGACGCGCGAGCTCGTCTACGGCCGGCAGCCCGTCCGCGAGGTCGTGCGCGCGGGCAAGCGCCAGATCCTCGAGCTCCTCGCCACCGAGCGCGCCCTGGCGGGGGAAGAGTGGCTCCGCGAGGTTCCGAGCCTTCGGCTCCAGGTGGTTCCCGAGCGCCGTCTGAACGAGACTGCCGGCACGAGGGAGCACCAGGGCGTCGTTGCCTTCTGTGAGCCCTACCGCTACGCCGACGCCCACGAGCTCGCCGCCGGTGAGCGCCCACTTGTCGTCTGCCTCGACCAGGTCACCGACCCGCACAACCTCGGCGCTGTCGCCCGCAGCGCGGAAGGCGCCGGAGCGAGTGGCGTCGTCATCACCGAAAGGAACGCTGCGCGCGTGACTGCGGCGGTTTGCAAGGCCTCCGCCGGTGCGGTCGAGCACTTGCCCGTCGCCGTCGTCGTCAACCTCGGCCGCTATTTGGAGGAGATCAAGGGCCCGCGGCTCTGGGTCTGGGCCGCCGCCGGCGACGCCGAGACCCCGGTCTGGGAGACCGACCTGGCGACCGGCGTGGCCCTCACCTTCGGAGGCGAGGGCAAGGGGCTCCGGCCAGGGGTGCGCCGTGCGTGCGACGACGCCTTCGCCGTCCCGCTCGCCGGGAACGTCGAGTCGCTCAACGTCAGCGTCGCCGCCGGCGTCGCGCTGTTCGAGGTAGCCCGGCAGCGGCGCGGCGCATAGGCATTCTGTGGAAGATGCTCTACCTCTTCGACGGCTACAACATCCTGCACGCGGGCGACTTCGCCGACCGGCGCGAGCTCGTCGACGCCCTCGCGAGCTTCGTTGCGGTTCGCGGTGCCCGCGGGGTTGTCGTCTTCGACGGGGTGGGCGAAGACGCGGTCTACGGGGCGCTCGAAGTCCGGTTCGCCACGCCCGCCGACCCGCTTCTGGAGCGCCTGGCCGCGGCGAATCGCCGGCACGAGGAGGTCTGGATGATCTCGTCGGACCGCGCGATTCGCGGGACGGCCGGGCAGGAAACTCGCCGCCTCTCGTCGAAGACGTTCGTCCGCGAGCTCGCCCCCGAGCGGGGGAGCGGACCGGCTCCGGCCACGGGGTCGGGGCGTTCGCAGGTCGAGGACGCCCTGGATGCCGAGACGAAAGAGCGGCTCGAGCGCTTTCGGCGAAGTCGTTGAAGTTTCCAGGGCTCCCTGCTACGATCGAGACCTCAAGTTGAGGGTTAGGGTTTGTGGAGAGGCCGCCCACGGCCGCTCTGGACACCGATCCCAGGAGGCACGTCCGTGGCCCGCCAACAGCCCGCTACCGCGCGAAGCGCCCAGGAGCGAAGCCAGCGAGAGCTCGCCGACCTGCAGCTCGTCGTTCGTGCCCGCAACGGCGACTCGGCGGCGATGGACGCGCTCATCCGCCGTTACATCGGCTTCGTCCGGCTGAAGGCGAGCTCCTACTTCCTCGCGGGCGGCGAGTCCGACGATCTGAACCAGGAGGGCCTGATCGGCCTCTACAAGGCGGTGCGCGACTTCCGAGCGGACAAGGAGACGTCGTTCCGGAGCTTCGCCGAGCTTTGCATCACGCGCCAGATCATCACGGCGATCAAGACGGCGACGCGCTTCAAGCACGCGCCGCTCAACACCTACGTTTCGTTCAGCCAGACCCCGGCCGGCCAGGATGACGGCGAATGCACGCTCGGCGACGCGCTGCCGGGGCCCGGTGTGGACGACCCTGCCGTCTGCGTCATCTCCACGGAAGAGCTCCAGAGCCTCGTCTTCTGCCTGGGGACGGGCCTCTCATCGCTCGAGTCGGAGGCCCTTCGCCTCTACCTGGAGGGCAACTCGTACGAGGAGATGGCCGAGGAACTCGGCTGCGACACGAAGACGATCGACAATGCGCTCCAGCGCGTGAAGCGCAAGGTGCTCCAGCACCAGAAGAGCCGCCAGATCCTGGACGACTAGACGGCGGCGTCCAGGCGGTTACGATTGGATCGGTCGCCGGAGTAGCTCAGCTGGTAGAGCAACCGCCTTGTAAGCGGTGGGTCGTGGGTTCGAGTCCCTCCTCCGGCTCTCTCTCGGCAGCTCAGCTTGCCCACCTGGAACCCGTGCTCTATCCTCGGCCGCTGTCCGTGCGGCCGGTGCACCTCCCTCATGTCCTCGGACTTCTCATGGTCCTGTTCGCGGCTTCCGCGGCCCTGCCAGCGGTCGCCGCAGCGCAGCAGGCGCGTCCCAACATCCTCATCATCGTCACCGACGACCAGCGCGCAGCGAACACGATGGGAGTAATGCCGCAGACGCTGCGGTACTTCCGCGGCGGCGGCAGGCAGTTCACAAACGCGTTCGCGACCACTCCGCTGTGCTGTCCGTCGCGCGCGACCAGCCTGACCGGGCGGTATGCCCACAACACCGGGGTCCGCCAGAACAGACCCGACGGTTTAGACCGCTCGACCCTGTTCCCGCGCCTCCTCCGCCGTGCCGGCTATCGAACCGCCATGGCCGGAAAGTTTCTGAACCGCTTTCGCGGGAGGCCACCGTACTTCGAGCGCTCGGCTCGCCTTCTCAGGCTCTTGCAGGGCGCGTACGTGGACCCTCTGTTCATGGTCGACGGGGACATTCGAAGGCAGACTGGCTACTCGACCACGCTGATCGGTCAGTATGCGCGTCGCTTCCTTCGGTCGTTCGAGGGGGACGATGCCGCTCCTTGGTTCCTCTATCTCGCGCCCGTGGCTCCGCATCACCCGTGGACGCCTGCGCCCAGGTACACACGCTCGCCTCTACCCCGGTGGTCCGGAAACCCGGCCGTCTTCGAGCGCGACCGCTCCGACAAGCCGCCATACGTTCGGACCCTGCACTTCACGCGTGCGGACGCGCAGATCGTTCGGGCCGGCCAGCTGCGGACGCTCATGTCGGTGGACGACATGGTCGGACGCCTCGTCGCGACCCTCGAAGATCTCGGCGAGAAACGCGACACCCTTGCGATCTTCACCTCCGACAACGGCTACCTATGGGCAGACCATGCGTTCGGCGGGGATTTTGGAACGGCCGGCGAGAAGCGCGTTCCCTACACCGCCTCGGTGCAAGTGCCCTTTTTCCTGCGCTGGCCGGGGCGTGTCCCGCGCAGAAGTCGGGACGACCGCCTCGTCGGCAACGTCGACATCGCGCCGACCGTGCTTTCTGCCGCAAGGATTGCGCCCGATCCGGCCAAGCCGCCGCTCGACGGACGCTCGCTCCTCGCACCCGGGAGGCGCGGGCGCATGCTGCTCGAGTACTGGAAGGAGAGGGGGCAGCCGATTCCGACGTGGGCTTCCTTGCGCACGAGGCGCTACCAGTACATCGAGTACTACACATCGGACGGCCGTAGGTCCTTCCGCGAGTACTACAACCTCGTCCGGGACCGCTGGCAGCTTCGAAACCTCCTCGGTGACGCAAGGGCGGCGAACGACCCGAATGTGAGGAGGCTCCAGGCCCGGCTCGCGCGGGATCGACGCTGCGCCGGCCGAGGAGCATCTCCTCGCCCCTGTCCGTAGGGGAGCGCCGCAGGCGGCGGGACCGCCGACTGGATAACGTGCAGCGACCGACGAAGGAGAGCCATGGCATCGCTACGCCAGGATTTCCTGCGGCGCAAGCCCGTCTCCGAGATGGCCCAGGAGACCGGAGCCGACACGGGGAAGGGCGAGCTAGCGCGGTCGATCGGGCTCTTCCAGCTCGCGGCGTTCGGGATCGGCGCCACGATCGGCACCGGCATCTTCATCGTCCTCACCGAGGCCGTCCCGATCGGCGGTCCGGCAGCAATCCTGGCCTTCGTGCTCGCTGGAGCGGTGGCTGGGCTCACCGCGATCTGCTACGCGGAGATGGCGAGCACGGTCCCCGTGTCGGGCTCCTCGTACTCCTACGCCTACGCGACGCTAGGCGAAGGGGTGGCGATGGTGGTTGCGGCGTGCCTCCTGCTCGAGTACGGCGTCTCGTCGGCCGCGGTCGCTGTCGGCTGGTCGCAGTACCTCAACGAGCTCCTCGACAATCTCTTCGGCTTCACCATTCCCGATTCGCTGTCGAACGCGCCGGAGCAGGACGGCGTCTTCAACCTGCCTGCGGTGATCCTGGTCGTCCTGTGCACGCTGCTCCTTATCCGCGGCGCGAGCGAGTCGGCCAGGGTGAACACCGTGATGGTGCTGATCAAGGTCGGCGTGCTCGTCCTGTTCATCGTCGTCGGCCTGCAGGGCTGGAACTCGGACAACCTTTCCGAGTTTGCCCCCTTCGGCCTTTCCGGCGTCACGTCGGCCGCCGGCATCATCTTCTTCTCCTACATCGGGCTCGACGCCGTCTCCACGGCCGGCGAGGAGGTGCGGAACCCGCGGCGCACCCTCCCCCTGGCAATCCTCATCGCGTTGACGGTCGTGACGACGCTCTACATCGCCGTCGCGCTCGTCGCCGTCGCGGCGCAGCCCGCCGAGGACTTCGAGGGGCAGGAGGCGGGGCTGGCCGCGATCCTCGAGGACGTGACCGGCTCCACCTGGCCGGCAACTGTGCTGGCGGCCGGAGCCGTGGTCTCGATCTTCAGCGTCACTCTCGTGACGCTCTACGGCCAGACGCGGATCCTGTTCGCGATGGGCCGCGACGGGATGGTCCCGCCCCTCTTCCACCGTCTGAACCCACGCACGCTCACGCCGGTGCCGACGACGATCATCGTCGCGTTCGTGGTATCCATCCTCGCCGGTGTGCTGCCGATCGACTTCCTGGCCGAGATGACCAGCATCGGCACCCTGGTGGCGTTCCTCGTCGTGTCGGTGGGTGTCATCGTGCTTCGTCAGACGGCGCCGGATCTGCCCCGCGGCTTTCGGGTGCCGCTGTACCCGCTGACTCCGATCCTGTCCATCGCCGGCTGCATCTGGATCATCCAGGATCTCCGACCCAGGACGATCTACGTCTTCTTCGCCTGGGCAGCCGTGGCGCTCGCCTGGTACCTCTTCTACGGACGCCGTCACTCCGAGCTCGGACGGCTCGACGGCGCGGACAACGTCACGTCATGACCATGGTGGTCGGCGCGTCGCCGGACCGCCGTGGAACGGCCGAGCTCGACCTCGCCGCCATGCTGGCGCGCTCCGCGGCGGACGACCTCGTGCTCTGCACGGTCGTCCCTGCACCCTGGCCGCCCGGTCCGGCCAAAGTGGACGCCGAGTACCGCGCCGAGCTCGAACGCGTCGCGAAGGAGGCCCTCGAGGTGGCTCGGGCGCAGATGCCGGCGGACATCTCGGCCGCGACCCTCGTCCGGCCCGCGCATTCCGTACCGGCCGGCCTCCTGGAAGTGGCCGAGGAGCATGACGCCCGCGCCGTCGTCGTGGGATCGTCCTCGACCGGCGCCTTCGGGCGGGTGGCGCTGGGAAGCGTCAGCGACTGGCTCGCTCACAGCTCTCCGATTCTGATCGCCCTGCCGCCGCGCGGGTACCGCTGCCCCCCGGACCGCCGAGTCACCAGGATCACCGTGGCCTACGGGGGGTCGGAGGGCGGGGACGACCTGGTCGTCGGAGCCGCCGGGGTCGCGGCGAGGGTCGGCGCGTCCCTGCGCCTCGCCTCGTTCGCCGTCCGGCCGCGGCCGCCCTATACGTCCGGGGTAGGTACCGAGGCCGACCGCGCCATGATCGAGCAGTGGGCCCAGGAGCTCGAGTCGGCCGCCGGGGCGCGCTGGGCAGGGTCCGTGCGCTGAAGACGGTCCCGGAAGGGCTCGAGGCCGTCGTCGGCTACGGGGAGAGCTGGGATGAAGCGATCGAGGACGTCGGGTGGCAGGACGGGGACGTGCTCGCGGTCGGTTCGAGCGCCAGCGGCCCGATCGCCCGGGTCTTCCTTGGCTCGCGGGCCTCGAAGATCCTCCGGAGCTCGCCGGTCCCCGTCGTCGCCGCCCCGCGCGGCACGACGGCCGAGCTCGCCGGCTGGGCGGCCCCCGGCGAAGCCAGGGCCTAGCCTGCGGGCTCTTCGCCCGGACCTTGGCCTACGCCGCGAAAGGGACGGCTGCCTGCGCCTCCGCGCGGGCTCGGATTGCCGCGACAAGCTCATCCACGACCCGGCGCAGCTCCGCTCGGACCTCGTCGTCGAGGAGAAGTCCGTTCTCGTCGAAGCGCTCCGCCGCCTGGCGACAGGCCACTTCGAGGTCCAGGGTGCGGGCCCCGATCGTCGAGAGAACCTTCCTGAGCTCAGCCTGCGCCCAGACCGCTCCGAACGCCCCGGTCGAGGCACCGACGACCGCGGCCGGCTTGTTGCGGAGGGGATTCGTCAGAACCGGCCGTGAGATCCAGTCGAGGGCGTTCTTGAGCACGCCTGGGATGGATGCGTTGTACTCCGGCGTGGCGATGAGGACGGCGTCGGCGCCGGCGACGGCGGAGCGCAGCTCCGCGACCGCCGCCGGCGTGTCCTCCGTGTCGTCGTCGTGGTCGTACGGAGGCACCGTCTTGAGGCCCTCCCAGATCTCGAACTCGACGTCGTCGGGCACGAGCTCACCGGCCGCGCGAAGGAGGCCGGTGTTGTAGGAGCCCCTGCGCAGGCTGCCCGAGATGCCGAGGATCTTCATGGTCGAGCTCCTCAGGCGGACTTGACGAACTGGAGCTCGGCCACGATCTTGACGTCGTTCGCGAGCGCCAGGTCGCCGCCGGGGAGCGGGGTGTTCCAGTCGAGGCCGAACTCGGTGCGGTCGACCGTCGCGGTCAGCGTGACGCCGAGGCGCTGGTTGCCCCAGGGATCCTCGATCGGAGGAACGACCGTCCCGATCAGGGCCACGGGCTTGGTCACGCCCTTGATCGTAATCCGCCCGTTGACCGTTGCCTGCTCGCCGTCGAGCTTGACGTCCTCGGCAGTGAAGAGGAGCTGTGGGAAGGACTCGGCGTCGAAGAACTCGGGGCCCTGTATGTGCGCGTTCTGGTCCTCGTTCCTCACGTCGACGCTCGTGACGTCGGCTGCGCCCTCGAGCGTCGCCGTCCTGTCCTCCGCGATCGTGAGCGTCGCCGTGACGTCCTTGAACGTCCCCTTGAACGTCCCCGCGAGGTAGTCGACCTCGAAGCCGACGATCGAGTGCACGGGGTCGAGGTTCCAGGTTCCAACCGGCGCGATCACGTTTGTCTCCGTAGTGCTCATGTGCGACCTCCTGGGCGATGAAGTTGAGTACGCAAGTATACGCACAGGCGTCGGGTTAGCCGCACCTCGAGAGGGGGTGGCTGCCTGGCTACGCGGGAACGGATCCGCGAGGCTGCGCCAATGCGAAGCGAGACGGTACTCGGGGAGCTGGCAGCCGCGGCTGCGGGGAACGGCCGGCTTGCGGCTGTCGAAGCGTGGGCCTCGGCCGGCTTCATGACGCCGCTCCATGCGCACGGCTCCGACGAGGCAGTGATCGTCCTCGAGGGAAGCATGACGATCTTCGCCGGGGAGGACGTCGTCCGGCTGCGGCCCGGCGAGACGTTCATCGTCGCTGAGGGCATCGCCCACGCGTATCGGGCGGAGGCTCCGGGGACGCGGGCCGTGTTCTCCACGTTCGCCCCGTCGACCGGCCGCTACGAGGACTTCCTGCGCGCCACCGGGCCGGTGGCGGTCGATCCATCCGGCACTCCGACCTGGTCGCACGACGAGGACGCCGGCGCGGTGGCGGCGATCGCGGCCGCGGCGGACGCGACCGTCCTCGGGCCTCCCGGGATGCTTCCCACCGGCTCGCGAGACTCGGCCCGGGCGGCGTAACGGGCGGAATTCGCGGGCTTCCAGCCTCGTTTAAGAAGGTGTGATGCGAACGATGCAGGACATCCGTAACGAGCTCGAGCGGGCCGTCCAGCGGCGCGCCGAGCTCTGGCATGAGCTCAACGACGGCGTCGATCCGGCCAAGTCCGCCGAAGCCGCCGAGCTCTCCAGGCAGATCGACGAGCTGTGGGCTGAGGCGCGCGCGCTGCGTGCCCACGACCGTTTCGGCCCGTCGGACGCCATCCGCGCGCGTGCCCGAGCCGAGGAGCGGCTCGAACGCGATTCGCGACGACTCAAGGCCGCGTAGCTATCCCATCGAGAAGGCCGCTCCGGCGGCCTTCTCCTCCGCTGGGCTCCGGCGGCACAATGAGCGAGATGCACCACGACGACCACGGCGCCGCGCGCGTCAGCGACACGGCCGACCGGAGGCTCCTCGCGGTCTCGCTCGCACTCCTCCTGGCTTTCATGGTCGCGGAGGTCGTCTTCGGCATCCTCGCCAACTCGCTTGCCCTCCTTGCCGACGCCGGGCACATGCTCACCGACGCCGCGGCGCTTGGCCTGGCGCTCGCGGCGGCCTCGCTCGCGGCCCGGCCCGCGGGCGGGCGCTGGACCTTCGGCTTCGGCCGAGTGGAGATCCTCGCGGCGCAGGTGAACGGGCTCACCCTCCTCCTCTTCGGCATCTGGATCGTCTACGAGGCGATTCGGAGGCTCGTCGACCCTCCCGATGTCGATGCGGGCGTCGTCGGCATCGTCGCGGCGGCCGGCATCGCAGTGAACCTGATCGTGGTCGCACTCCTCTCCCGCGCCCGCCGCCAGAGCCTCAACGTCAGAGGCGCCTACCTCCACATCGTCACCGACCTGGCGGCGTTCGTCGGCACCGGGATCGCTGCAGCTCTCATCCTGCTCACGGGCTGGAACCGGCTCGACTCGGTCGCCTCGCTCCTCGTTGCCGCGCTCATGTTCGGAGCAGCGTGGTCGCTCCTGCGCGAGTCGGGGCGCATCTTCCTCGAGGGCGCGCCGGCCTCGGCTCCGCCGGCGGACGTGGGGCCGGCGATCGTGGCGCATCCAGGCGTCGTGGAGACGCACGACCTGCACGTGTGGACCGTGACCGACGGCTTCCCGGCGCTGTCCGCGCACGTGCTCGTCCAGCCGGGCGCCGACTGCCACCGGATCCGGCTCGAGCTCGAGGCGCTGCTTCACGAGCGCTTCGGAATCGACCACACGACGCTCCAGGTCGAGCACGTCGGCACGGCGCGCGGGCTCGAGATCACCCGCGCGGGGTCGAGCAAGGGCGACCTGCTAGCCTGAGTTCGTGCTCGGCCTGTTCGCAGTCATCCAGGTTCTGCTCTCCGCCGCCCTCATCGGGCTCGTGCTCATGCACTCGGGCCGGGACACCGGCTTCGGCGGGCTCGGCTTCACGCCGGCCTCCCAGGGCGGTCAGCACATCGTCGAGCGAAACCTGACCCGACTGACCGTGTTCGTCGCGCTGCTCTTCGCGATCAACACGGTCATTCTCTTCTACCAGTTCGACTAGGCCAGCCTGAAGGTCTGATGTGAAGTTCCGCCGGGCGGGATGACGCCCCAGACGCGGCGCCGGCTCAGCCTGTTCGCCCGCGATACGTAGCGCTGCTACGCGCCGCGGACCGACCGCGCTGTCCGGCTTGGTCTGGAGCGCCCCCGGCGGCGGCGGAATTTCGCATCAACCTTCCAGCCTGGCCGCCGGCGATCGCCGCGACGAGTCTGATCGTCTCGCCGTCCGCGAGCTTCGTCGCCAGCCCGTCGCGGTCGCGGACGTCGACGCCGTCCACGTAGACGTTCACGAGCGGACGGAGCTCGCCGCGCTCGTCGAAGACGAGATTCGCCACCGGAAGCGCCCTCAGCGCGTCCTCGACTGACTCGACCTCGACCTCGAAGCGGCTGCGACCCCCGGCCTCGGCCGCGAGGAGGGACGGGAGCAGGACTACGGCCATTCCGAGGCTTCCACCGAGAGGATCGGCGGAAGCTGGGCGGCGGCCTCGAGCCAGGTGTCGCCCGCATCGCCAGAGGCGAACAAGGACCCGCTCTGCGTTCCCAGGTAGATGCCGGGCGGGTCGAGTCGGTCTGAGGCGAACCCTTCGCGCATCACCGACGCCCAGGCGCTCTGCGGCAGCCCGTTCGTCAGGAGCTCCCAGGACGAGCCGCCGTCCCGGGTCCGGTAGACGCCGAGCCGGCCGTCGGGCGTCACGCGGTTCTCCGCGCTCTCCTCGGGAACCACGAAGGCCGCGTCGGCGTCCCGATGGTCGAGTGCCAGGGGGAAGCCGAAGCCGCTGGGGAGTCCGTTACCTTCGAGGCGGTCCCAGGTCTCGCCGCGGTCGTCGGAGCGGTAGACGCCGCAGTGGTTCTGCTGCCAGAGGCGATCCGGCCGACCGGGATGCAGGAGCAGCTTGTGCACGCACTGTCCGAGCTCCGGGAAGGGGTCCGGAAGGAAGTCGGCTGCGGTGCCCTTGTTCGCGGGCGCCCAGGTCTCGCCGTCGTCTTCGCTCCGAAAGACGCCCGCCGCCGAGATGCCCACGTACATCCGCTCCCGCTCGTCGGGATCGAGCGCGATCGAGTGGCAGCACATGCCTCCTGCGCCCGGGTGCCAGCGGTCGCGGGTCTCGTGCCGGACGATCCCATCCACGGGCCGCCAGGTATCGCCTCCGTCGTCGGTTCGGAAGAACACACCCGGCGCGCCGCCGAGCCAGAGGCGGCCGTCCTCGCCCTCACGGCCGGGCTCGAGGTGCCACGTCTTCTCCAGCGTCAGGCCTGTGTCCTCGGGAAGCCCCAGCTCCTCGGCGCGCATCCAGGTCTCGCCACGATCGGTCGAACGGTGGACGGTCGCGCCGTAGACCTCGTTGTTCGTCGCCGCGTGGATCGCCCCGTCCCGCGGGTCGACGATCGCGTGGAAGATCGACCACCCGGTGAGGAACGGACCGGAGAGCGCCCAGTCACGGCGGTCATCGCTCTCCAGGACGAAGAGACCCTTCCGCGTGCCCACGAGGACGACCTGCATCAGAGCCCGGGACCCGACCCGGTTCCGACGATCGTGAAGGCGTTTGTGGCGACCGCCGGCACGAGCGTGCCAAAGGGGTAACGCTCGTCGTAGAAGTCGCTCCGGTTCACGAGCGTGACCTCCTTCGTGAGGCCGAGCAGCCCTGCGGCCAGCGCGGGGAACGAGGTCGTGAAGCGGAGGTTGACCACCGGCCTGGTCACCTTACCGCCCTCGATCAGGAACGTCCCGTCGCGCGTCATGCCCGTGAGGATCCCCTCGCGCGGGTCGACGATGCCGAGGTAGTGGAGGCGCGTCACGTAGACGCCGTCGCCCACGCGTTCGGCGAGCTCGCCGACCGACGCCGCGTCGCCGGCGGCCACCGAGAGGTTGAACGGGATCGGCCCGAACGCCTGCTGCGGCGCCGCCAGCCCGTGTCCCGTGGAGACGTGATCGTCTCCCGCCTGCCTGGCCGTGCGGCGGTCCCAGACGACGTCGCGCGCGACTCCCTCCTCGATCATGACCACGGGCTGCTTGGGGACGCCCTCCAGGTCGAAGGCCTTCGGGTAGCTGCGAGCGTCGAGGCCGTCGTCGCGAACGGTGAAGCCAGCGTCGAAGAGCTTCTCGCCGAGACGGCCGGAGAGGTAGCTGCGGCCTTCGAGGAACGCGAGTGCGTTCAGCGACGTGAACGCGAAGAAGAAGAGGAGCTCCGAGACCGCGTACGGCTCGAGCACCGCGCGGAAGGTCTGCGGCTCGAGCCCCTGCGCGCCGCGCGTGCGGACGGCCTTCTCCGCCGCCTCGCGCGCGACTTCGGCAGGATCGACGTCGGAGGCACGCCACGAGGTTGCCTCTGCGTAGCCGGACGAGTCCTCCGAGGCCGCAAGCGTCAGCACGCTGGTGTCAGTCATGGCCTGCGAGACGGACTGGCCGGCAGTCGAGACGACCCCGACCTCGGTGACACCGCTCGTGTAGTAGCCGTAGAGCCCGAGGCCGGGCGCGGCGGCGATCGCCTCCGCCGCGGCGTCCGCCTGGTCCTCCGGGGACTGCGCGGCGGTCGCCTCGTCGTAGCCCTCGACCGCCGGCACGGGAGCGGCCTCCTGAAGCCCGGCGAACCCGGGATCCACGGGCGAGCTGTCCGCGGCCTCGCCAGCGCGCCGGGCCGCGGAGGCGAGGCCGTCGTCGTCGGTGCGGTTCGTCGTCGCGCAGCCCACGCGCCCGTCGCGAACGACGCGAAGCGTGACGCTCTCGTTGCGAATCAGCGTCGGCTGATGGACGGCGCTTGCTGCGAAGCGCGCGAGCCCGGAGCTCTCGACGTGGACGAAGGCGTCCGCCTCGTCCCCTTCGGCCGCCTCGACGGCGCGCTCGGCGAGGTCGAGCGCGCGGGTCACCGTCTCACGCCCACCTGGACGTCGTGGAAGCGCGCCGGGGAGGCGCCGTGGGAAACGTGGGCGTACTGTCCCGGCTGGCCCTTGCCGCAGTTCGTGAGGCCGAACAGCGTCCACTCCTCGGGCCCGGCGACCGCATCGAGCCGACCCCAGAACTCCGGCGTGACGCCCATGTACGTCGGGTCGCGCAGCATCCTCCCGAGCTTGCCCTTCTTGATCTCCCAGGCGACCTGCGTCCCGAACTGGAAGTTGAGCCGCTTGTCGTCGATCGACCAGCTCTTGTTCGTGGAGAGGTAGAGCCCGTCGTCCACGTCGGCGATCAGGTCGTCGAGGCTCCCGGCGCCGGGCTCCAGGTGGAGGTTCGACATCCGGACGAGCGGCATGCGGCTCCAGGTGTCGGCCCGCATGGAGCCGCCGAGGTCGTGGCCGACCAGCGCCGAGGTCTCCCGGGAGGCGATGTACCCGGTGAGGAGGCCGCCTTCGACGACGGGCTGCCGGCGCGCGGGCGCGCCTTCGTCGTCCCAGCCGAAGGTGCCGAGGCCGAGCGGCGTGGTCGGATCGGCCGTGATGCTCATATGCTCGGAGCCGTAGCGCAAGCTCCCGAGGTCCTCCGGCCTGAGGAAGCTCGTCCCCGCGTAGGCGGCCTCGGTGCCGTAGACCCGGTCGAGCTCGGTTGGATGGCCGACGGACTCGTGCACCTGGAGCGCCATCTGCTCGGCGTCGACGACGATGGTCGTGATCCCCGAGGGGCAGGTGTCGGCGGTTAGGAGAGCAGCCGCCTCCTCGCCGACACGCGGCGCCTCTTTCTCGAGTCCGAGGCCCTCCACGAACTCCCAGCCCGCCTGGGCGCTCGAGCCGCCGTGGGCGCTCGGAAAGCCCCGGTTCTGGACACACCCGTCGTCCGAGACGGCCAGCGCGTCGATGCCGCCGCCGCACTCGACGGAGTGCTGCGTCACGCTCGCGCCTTCGGAGGAGCGGAAGACGCGCAGCTCGCGCATTGCGCGAACGGAGGCCTCCGTGATCTTCACCTCGGGTCGCCGCATGCCCTCCTCGGCTCGAAGGCAGAGCGCGATCTTCTCCTCGAGCGGCACCTCCATAGGGTCGCGCCCTACGGGCGGGGAGTACTCGCCCTCGGCGGGCGGGATGGGGGCCAGCTCGACACGCGCGTTCGCGCGCGAGGCGCTGGCGCGGGCGAAGGCGACCGCCCGGACGGCCGCGTCGCGCGCTCCCTGCTCGGAGAGCCGCGGGTCGGCGGCGAACCCCCACGCGCCGTCCACGAGCACGCGGACGCCGATGCCCTCGGTCTCGGAGTCCGAGACCGAGTCGACCTCGCCGTTCTTCGTCGCCACGAGCTGCGCGCGGCGCCGGACGACACGGGCGTCCGCGTAGCCCGCGCCAGCGGCGAGAGCGGCGTCGATCGCGTGTCCGGCGGGGTCCTGCAAGCCGCCGGTACCTTACTGAGGCGGGTCAGCCGGGCGGGGCGGTAGCTCGAACGAGAAAGGGCGCCTCGCGGGCGCCCTCGCATGCGCTGGAGAGGACTTGAACCTCCACGGCCCGTTCGGGCCACAAGGCCCTCAACCTTGCGCGTCTACCAATTCCGCCACCAGCGCGTGACGGGGCCAATTGTAGCGCCTGCGATTCGGTTGACTCCGTCCGGAGCCCGCGCTACCTTGTGCGAACAGACGTTCGACCAGCGAGGGGAGGCAGATGCTCACGCAGCGTCAGCGGGAGGTCTACGAGTTCGTCGTCGGCTACGTGGATGCACACGGCTATCCGCCCACCGTGCGCGAGATCGGGGAGGCCGTCGGGCTCGCCTCGCCGTCGACCGTGCACGCCCATCTGGCCAATCTCGAGCGGGCGGGATACCTGCGGCGCGACCCGACGAAGCCGCGGGCGCTCGAGCTCATGAAGCGCGAGCGCGCGGCGGCCGGAGCGTCCGTGTCCGTACCAGACGTGGGCGAGGTGCGCGTGCTACCGCTCGTGGGCGACATCGCGGCCGGGGGGCCGCTGCTCGCCGACGAGAACGTCGAGGATCACCTGGCCGTCCCGGACACGCTCTCGCGCGGCGGCGAGGAGTTCCTGCTCCGCGTGAAGGGGGAGAGCATGGTCGAGGCGGGGATCCTCGACGGCGACTACGTCGTCGTGCAACGCCAGCAGACCGCCCGGGACGGCGAGATCGTCGTCGCGCTGGCCGGCCAGGACGAGGCCGCGGACGAGGCGACCGTCAAGCGCTTCTTCCGGGAGAAGGGCCGCGTGCGCCTGCAGCCCGAGAACTCCACGATGGAGCCCCTCTATCCCGACCACGTCAGCGTGCTGGGGAAGGTCGTCGGGGTGTTCCGGAGGGTGGTCTGACGGCCGTGGAAGTCGTCACGCTCAACCGCACCCTCGACCAGGAGCTGATGGCGCTCATGCGCGGCGCGAGCCTGGAGTGCCCTGCCTGCGGCGAGTTCGTCCTGCACCGCGAGGGCGCGATCGAGTGCCCCGAATGCCGCTCAGGACTCCGGAGAGCCGCCGATGCGACGCTACACTTGGGGGTGCAGGCCGGGTGACCGCGGGCCGCGCGAGCGGCTCGAGGAAAGTCCGGACACCGCAGGGCAGGACGCTGG
>Ga0081538_10002326_pt1 | contig 18757 bp, 14 predicted proteins | sample TabmetS5T2R1_FD_71022 | JGI IMG/M metagenome (GOLD analysis project Ga0081538, IMG submission 71022) | Tabebuia heterophylla rhizosphere microbial communities from the University of Puerto Rico - S5T2R1 | ecosystem: Host-associated > Plants > Roots > Rhizosphere ... | reverse complement strand
CTGAGCACGTTCGTGGCGGGACTGGTGCGACTACTGCCCCTCGTCGGCAGGTGGTTCTTCCTGGAGACGGCCCCGGCCAGGCTCGGCACCCCCCCGACCGCGGCTGACATCCAGCATGCCTTCGAGAAGGATTTCCGCTGGCGGCCGGTCGCGGGGGATGGCGTGTACGCGTTGGAGCGCCGCGTCGCCGGGCGGGTCGTGATCACCAACTACGATCCACGCACGCTGAGTGATGCCGAGCGCCAGGCACTCAACGCACGCGCCGGGGCGAACCCGGGGAACTTCGTCCTCATCGACATCCACCCGGGTCATCCCGGCGGCGCTCTCCCGTTGTTCGGCGCCCTCAAGTTGCGGAGCCTCAACCGGATCTTGTCCTTTGTGGCCGCTGACCACGGCGGCAGCGGAGAGTATGACGTGAGCAGAGACCCGAGAACCGGTGACAGTGGGCCAAATCCGCGCCGGGCCCTCGGGATCGAGGTCACCGCGCAGGCGCCGCCCGGCCTGGTGCCCTACGTCCGCTACTCGAACCGCTATTATTCGGTCGCGGATACACCCTGGGACCGCCAGGCGTTCAGCCTACTGTACCAGGCGTTCCAGATGACCGTGACCGATGTCTCGGGCGTCGGTGTACCGATCACGATCAGCAAGTAGATCCAACGGCTATGGACACGAATTCGTCTGATACCCCGATGCCCCTCGGCGGTGGAGAGGCCCGACCTCGCGGCAGACTGGCAGCCGCGTTTCCAGTGCCAGTTTCTCTGCCCCAAGTAGGCCGGCCAAGATTTGCTCGGTGTTGCCGGCGCTGTGGTGGCGCGCGGCGCATCAGCCAAAGCCAGCATTACGAAAGGAGGGACCGCATGAGCGAAGGGTTTCCGGTCATCTACCTGGCCAGGCATGGCGAAACCACCTGGAGCTTGTCGGGTCAGCACACGGGACTTACCGATCTACCGTTGACCGAGCGCGGCGAGCGCAATGCCCGCCGGCTGGGGGAGCGGCTCAACGGACTGACGTTCGCCAAGGTGTTCACCAGCCGCTTGCAGCGTGCAGCCAGGACATGCGAGCTGGCTGGCTTCGGGCGCGTGGCCGAGGTCGAGCCCGACCTGCACGAATGGGACTACGGCCAATATGAGGGTCGGCGCACCGTTGAGATCCACGCCGAGCGTCCCGACTGGCAACTGTTTCGCGACGGCTGTCCTGGAGGGGAATCGCCGGAACAGGTGGGTGCCCGGGCCGACCGCGTCGTGAGCCGCGTGCGCGCGGTCCAAGGGGACGTGTTGCTGTTTTCGAGCGGGCATTTCCTGCGGGTGTTCGCCGCCCGCTGGCTTGGGCTCGAACCGGGGGCCGGTCGATATTTCCTGCTGAGCACCGCGAGCCTGAGTGCGCTGGGCTATGAACACAACCGATCCGAGCCGGTGATCCGACTGTGGGACGAGACGCGCCATGTGGGTATATGAGCGGGTGCGGTGACTCGCACCAGCCCGGGTGAACAAGGGGGTGAACCTCCACAGATGGGGAACAGTGATCAGCGTACGCGGTTCGCGTGTCAAGTCAAGCGCACCCACGACTACAAGCGGTAGCTCCTCAATGCCCCGGGCATTGTGGTAATCTAGTACTGGCCGCGGGAGAACCGGAACTTCGAGATGACGCCGCGGACGTTCTGCTTCACCGGCATGACGGCAGTGGGGGAGGCGACATAATGCAAGCGACGCAAATACTGCATGACTTGGGCCAGAGCCTCTGGCTCGACAACATCACACGCGACCTACTGGACGGCGGCACGCTCAAGCGCTACATCGACGAGCTGTCGGTGACGGGACTGACCTCGAATCCGACGATCTTCGACCACGCCATCAAGAGCAGCACGGCCTATGACGCCGCGATCCGCAACAGGCTCAGGGATGGCAAGTCGGAGGAGGACCTGTTCTTCGAGCTAGCGATCGAGGATCTCACCCGGGCCGCTGACCTGTTTCGACCCATCTACGACCGGACGGATGGCGTGGACGGCTGGGTGTCGTTGGAAGTGTCGCCGCTGCTGGCTCACGACACGGTGAGCACCCTCGCCGCGGCCAAGGAACTGCACTCTCGGGCTGCCCGCCCCAATTTCTTGATCAAAATCCCCGGCACCAACGAAGGTTTGCCCGCCATCGAGGAGGCGATCTTCGCCGGGGTGCCGGTCAACGTCACCCTCTTGTTCTCCCGCGAGCATTACCTGGCAGCTGCCGAGGCGTTCCTGCGCGGCGTTGAGCGGCGCATCGATGCCGGGCTCAATCCCGATATCGGCTCGGTCGCCTCGGTGTTCATCAGCCGCTGGGACGTCGCGGTCATGGGCACGGTGCCCGACGCGCTGCGCGACCAACTCGGCATCGCCATCGCCAAGCGCACGTACAAGGCGTACCGCACGCTGCTGAGCTCTCCCCGCTGGCAGCGCGTCTACAACGCCGGCGCCCGCCCGCAACGCCTGCTATGGGCCAGCACGGGAACCAAGGACCCCGAGGCCTCCGACGTCCTATACATCAAGGCCCTGGCGGCGCCGTTGACTGTGAACACCATGCCCGAGGGCACCTTGAAGGCCCTCGCCGATCACGGAGAACTTGGCGCGCTCCTGCCGGCAGACGGCGGCGACTGCGAGGAGGTGTTAACGCAGTTCGCCAAGGCCGGCATCGACGTCGATGCCCTGGCTGCCCAGCTTCAGGATGAAGGCGCCAAGTCGTTCGTCCAATCCTGGAACGAGCTCATGGCGGTGATCGCCTCCAAGAGCGCCGCCCTGGCAACGGCCGGTTAGGCGGCACTCGTTCAGCAGGACGATGCTCGTCCGAAGCATGAAGCACAGGGTCACAATGTACGTTGCGCATGGAGGGAGGGTGCCATGAACGTGCTGGTTGTGGATGTTGGCGGGAGCCATGTCAAAATTCTTGCCACTGGCCAGGACGAACCTCGGAGGTTTCCCTCTGGGCCGACGCTGACGGCCGAACAGATGGTCGCCGGAGTCAAGGAGCTGGCCGGGGACTGGAAGTATGACGTGGTATCGATCGGCTACCCAGGGCCGGTATTGCAGGGGCGGCCGGTTGCAGAGCCGTACAACCTCGGCCCCGGCTGGGTCGGGTTCGACTATCAAGCCGCCTTCGGGCGTCCCGTCAAGCTCGTCAATGATGCGGCCATGCAGGCCCTGGGGAGCTATCAGGGCGGCAAGATGCTGTTCCTGGGTCTGGGCACCGGTCTCGGCTCCACCCTGGTCGTCGATGGCATCGTCGCGCCCATGGAGCTCGGCCACCTGCCTTACAGGAAGGGTACTTACGAGGATTACGTCGGACTGCGGGGATTAGAGCAGCGAGGGAAAAAGAAATGGCGGCTCTATGTCGCGGACGTCGTCGCCCGCCTGACCGCCGCCCTCGAGCCCGATGACGTGGTGTTGGGGGGAGGCAACATCAAAAAATTGAAGCGGTTGCCTCCGGGTTGCCGAGCGGGCGACAACGCCAACGCATTCCGGGGTGGGTTTCGCCTGTGGGAGGAAGCGGCGGCTCGCCACCCTGTCACTCCGGCAACGACTCGTCTTGGCAACCGAAGGGCCACGAAAGGGAGACGAACATGACGGCAGGTATCCCCGTACTCACCGCACGTCCGGCATGGAAGGCTCTTCAGTCCCACTATCAGAAGGTCCGGGAACTGCACCTCAGGCAGCTCTTCGCGGATGATCCCACACGCGGCGAGCGGATGGCGGCTGAGGCTGTGGGCCTTTATCTCGATTACTCCAAGAATCGCCTCACCGACGAAACCCTCCAGCTCCTGGTGCGACTGGCGGAGGAATCCGGCCTGCGCGCGCGGATCGACGCCATGTTCCGGGGGGAAAAGATCAACCTCACAGAGGACCGCGCCGTCTTGCATGTAGCCCTGCGTGCGCCGAGAGGAGCATCCATCGTCGTCGACGGCGAGAACGTGGTGCCCCAGGTCCACGCCGTGCTCGACAAGATGGCTGACTTCTCCAACCGCGTCCGGAGCGGTGCATGGAAGGGCCATACCGGCAAGCGCATCCGCCACGTCATCAACATCGGCATTGGGGGCTCTGACCTCGGGCCGGTGATGGCCTACGAGGCCCTCAAGCATTACAGCGACCGCAGCATGACGTTCCGCTTCGTGTCCAACATCGATGGCACCGACTTCGCGGAAGCTGTCCGTGGTCTCGACCCAGCGGAAACCCTCTTCATCGACTCATCGAAAACCTTCACAACGCTGGAGACCATGACCAACGCCCACACCGCGCGCGACTGGTTACTGGCGGGTCTGGGGGGCGACGCAGGGGCGGTCGCCAAGCATTTTGTCGCCGTCTCGACGAACGCAGCGGAAGTGTCCAAATTCGGTATCGATACCACCAACATGTTCGAGTTCTGGGACTGGGTTGGTGGGCGCTACTCCATGGACGCGGCGATCGGCCTGTCGACGATGCTGGCCATCGGCCCGGAGCACTTCCGCGCCATGTTGGACGGCTTCCACCGGATGGACGAGCACTTCCGCACGGCGCCGTTCGAGCGCAACCTACCGGTGCTCATGGGCCTTCTGGCGGTGTGGTACAATGACTTCTTCGGCGCACAGACCGTTGCGGTCTTGCCGTATGAGCAGTACCTGAAACGCTTCCCGGCCTATCTCCAGCAATTAACGATGGAGAGCAACGGTAAACACGTCACGCTCGATGGGAACACCGTGACCTACGACACCGGACCCATCTACTGGGGCGAGCCGGGAACCAATGGCCAGCACTCCTTCTACCAGTTGATCCATCAGGGGACCAGGCTCATCCCCTGTGACTTCATCGCCTTCGGCCAGCCACTCAATCCGCTTGGCCGGCACCACGACATGCTCGTGGCCAACGTGTTTGCCCAGACCGAGGCGCTGGCCTTCGGGAAAACGCCCGAGCAAGTCAAGGACGAGGGCACGCCGGACTGGCTGGTACCGCACCGGGTGTTCGAGGGCAACCGCCCGTCGAACACGATCCTTGCCGAGCGCCTGACGCCGGCAACGCTTGGCGCGCTCGTCGCCCTGTACGAGCACTGCGTCTTCACCCAAGGCACCATCTGGAACATCAACTCGTTCGACCAGTGGGGTGTCGAGCTGGGCAAGGTCCTGGCCCAGCGCATCATCCCGGAACTGGAAAGTCAGGGAGACCCCAGGCTCAGTCATGATAGTTCAACGAACACCTTGATCCGTCGCTACCGGACATTGAAGCAGGCATGATGACGGCCCTCGGCTTCGATAAGCCTAGGTGTCAAGGGGGGCTATGATCATGAAACGGCGTCGAGCCACCTGTCACCAGGTAGTGCACGGATCTTCATAGCTCCAACCGTCTGTTCCGAAAAAGGAGTGACCTATGCAACTCGGCATGATCGGACTTGGCCGGATGGGCGCGAACATGGTGCGGCGGCTGCTCAAGGGAGGCCATCAGTGCGTGGTCTTCGACGTGTCGCCGCAAGCTGTGACGGAGTTGGCCCAGGAGAAAGCGGTCGGGACCTCCTCGCTAACGGACTTCGTAAAGAAGATCGAGAAACCGCGGGCGGTGTGGTTGATGGTGCCGGCAGCCGTCGTGGACAACACCATCGCTGACCTCCTGCCCTCCCTCGAGGCCGGCGACATCCTCATCGACGGGGGCAATTCCTACTACGTGGACGACATCAGACGCGCCAAAGAACTCGCGCCGAAGCGGATCCACTACGTGGACGTGGGGACGAGCGGCGGTGTCTGGGGCCTGGAGCGCGGGTACTGCATGATGATCGGTGGCGAGGAGGCGGTGGTCAAGCACCTCGATCCCATCTTCGCGACGCTGGCGCCTGGTCTGGGCGACATCCCACGCACCCCCGGACGTGAAAAAATCGCTGGCACCGCCGAGCAGGGTTACCTGCACTGCGGGCCAAATGGCGCCGGCCACTTCGTCAAAATGGTGCACAACGGCATCGAGTACGGTATCATGGCCGCCTATGCTGAAGGATTGGGCGTCCTGCGCGCCGCCAACGTCGGCAAGCAGGCACACGTGAGTGACGCCGAGACGACGCCCTTGCGCGACCCTGAGCACTACCAGTACGACCTCCAGTTGCCTGATATCGCGGAGGTGTGGCGGCGCGGTAGCGTGATCGCCTCCTGGCTGCTGGACCTGACGGCCACCGCCTTGCTCGCGGATCCAGCGCTGTCGAAGTTCGAGGGACGGGTCTCGGACTCGGGCGAGGGCCGCTGGACGATCAAGGCCGCCGTCGACGAGGCCGTGCCCGCTCACGTCCTGACAGCGGCGCTGTATGAGCGTTTTAGCTCGCGCGGCGAGGCGGATTTCGCCGATAAACTACTGTCGGCGATGCGTTACGAGTTCGGCGGACACCTTGAGAAACCGGCCAACAGATAACAGCTGAGGAAAGGACATCACGATGGCTGAGCCCCATTCCGACGCCTTGGTCTTCTTCGGGGCTACGGGCGATCTGGCCTACAAGAAAATCTTCCCGTCGCTGCAGGCGATGGTGAAACGCGGCCACCTCCAGGTGCCGGTCATCGGTGTGGCCAAGGCCGGTTGGAACCTCGACCAGCTCAGGGCCCGGGCGCGCGAGAGTCTCGAGCACCACGGGGGACTTGACGCTGCGGCGTTCGACAAGCTGAGCAGCTTGCTGCGCTATGTGGACGGCGACTACCAAGACCCGGCAACGTTTCAATCCATCCGCAAAGAGCTGGGCTCTGCGCAGCGCCCGGCGCATTACCTCGCCATCCCGCCGGCGCTATTCGGGCTGGTCGTGGAACAACTGGGGAAGGCCGGCTGCACCCACGACGCGCGCGTCATCATCGAAAAGCCTTTCGGCCGAGACCTCGCTTCGGCGCAGGGCCTCAACCGCATCCTGCTGTCAACGTTCGACGAGAAGACGATCTTCCGCATCGACCATTACCTGGGCAAGCGGCCGGTGCAGAACATGTTCTTCTTCCGCTTCGCAAACGCGTTGCTGGAGCCGTTCTGGAACCGCAACCATGTCGAGAGCGTGCAGATCACGATGGCGGAAGACTTCGGAGTGCAGGGCCGGGGGGCGTTCTATGATCAGACGGGCACCATCCGCGACGTGATCCAGAATCACCTGCTCCAGGTCCTCACCAATCTGGCCATGGAGCCGCCGGTCAGAACCGACAGCGAGTCGATCCGGGATGAAAAGGTTAAGGTCCTGAAGGCTATACCGCCGCTGGACGCGAAGAACCTCATCCGCGGGCAGTTCCGCGGCTACCGAACGGAGCCTGGGGTGGCGCCGGACTCCAAGGTGGAGACCTTTGCGGCGCTGCGACTGGAGATCGATTCCTGGCGCTGGCAAGGGGTTCCCATATACATCCGGGCCGGGAAGTGCCTAGCCGTCACGTGCACCGAAATCGTGGTCCGGCTGCGGCGGCCGCCGACGATGTTTGAAAGCTTCAATCTGGCGCCGAATTATGTGCGGTTCCGAATCAGTCCCGAGGTCACCATCGCCTTTGGCACCAATGTGTTGTCCCCCGGCGAGGAAACGGTCGCTCAGCCGGCGGAAATCATCGCCAGCCACCACCCGGGCGCCGACGAGATGGATGCGTATGAACGCGTGCTGGGGGACGCCATGGCGGGAGACGCTACCCTGTTTGCCCGCGAAGACTATGTCGAAGAGGCGTGGCGCATCGTCGATCCGGTGTTGAAGGCGGGGACCCCGGTCTACGAGTACGAGCCCACGACCTGGGGGCCGCGTGAGGTCGACCAGCAAGTCTCACCCGTCGGAGGCTGGCAGTGCCCGATCGTGACCGGCTAACCGGATGGGAGGTGCGCTCATGAAGATTGAAATACTTGCTGATGCCGATGCGGTCGCCCAAGAGGCTGCCGCCATTATCGCTGCGGCGGCTCGGGCAGCCGTGGCAGCGCGCGGCCGTTTTATCATGGCCGTCAGCGGCGGCCATACCCCATGGCACATGCTGCGTGCCCTGGCGGGCGCAGAGGTGCCCTGGGAGAGCGTGCATGTGGTGCAGGTGGACGAGCGCGTGGCCCCCGCGGGAGATCCGGACCGCAACCTCACCCACTTGCGTGAGAGCTTGCTCGATCATGCCCCGCTGCGCCCCGAGCAGATCTATGCCATGCCGGTCGAGGAGCGGGACCTGGCGGCGGCCGCGGCTTGCTATGCCCTGACCCTTCGCGAGATCGCCGGCACGCCGCCGGTGTTGGACCTCGCCCACTTAGGCCTCGGGCCCGACGGCCACACCGCCTCCTTAGTGCCAGGCGATCCGGTCCTCGACGTCACCGACGCCGACGTGGCGCTAACCGGAGTCTACCAGGGGAGGTCTCGGATGACATTGACGTATCCGATCCTCAATCGTGCCCGGCGCGTCCTGTGGCTGGTGACCGGGAGTGATAAGGGGGAACCGTTCGTGCGCCTGTGCAACGGCGATCGGTCGATTCCGGCCGGGCGGGTGCGTCAGGATCAGGCCCTGGTGCTCGCCGACCGCACGGCAGCAGGACCGCTGGGGCCAGCGCCAGCCCCATGACCGGGTCAGCGCCGCCTGGGTACAGTGGCGGCCCTGGAAGCGGCATGAAACGCACCGCAACCGCAAAGGTGAGATCCATGACCAGCGAATCATTAGATCAGTTGTCGATCAACACCATCCGTACCCTCGCGATGGACGCGGTCCAGCAGGCCAAATCTGGGCATCCCGGCACGCCGATGGCGCTCGCGCCGCTGGTCTACACGATCTGGAACCGCGTCATGCGCTTCGATCCACAGGACCCGATCTGGCCCAACCGCGATCGGTTCGTGCTCTCGAACGGTCACGCCTCGATGCTGCTCTGGTCCGTGCTCCACCTCACCAGAACACAGGCGGTAAATGCCGATTACGAGCTTCTGGGACATCCCTCGGTTTCGCTCGATGACATCCGCCGTTTTCGCCAGCTCGACAGCAAGGCGCCTGGGCACCCGGAGTACCACTGGGTCTCGGGCGTCGAAACCACCAGCGGTCCGCTCGGGCAAGGGGTTGCCACCAGCGTAGGCATGGCCATCGGCCAAAAATGGCTGGCCAATCGGTACAACCGACCGGGCTTCGACATCTTCGACTACCACATCTACGCCGTGTGCGGGGATGGCTGCATGATGGAGGGGGTCGCGTCGGAGGCGGCATCACTGGCGGGCCACCTGGGCTTGGACAACCTCTGCTGGGTGTATGACAACAACCACATCACCATCGAGGGGAACACGAGCATTACCTTCACAGAGGACATCGCGGCCCGATTCCTGGGATACGGGTGGAATGTCCTGCGGGTCGGCGACGCTAACGACATCGATCGCATCGAGCACGCCCTGGAGGTCTTCCGACAGACGAAGGGCCGCCCCACCTTTCTCATCCTGGACAGCCACATCGGCTACGGTTCCCCGCACAAGCAGGATACCACTGAGGCCCACGGCGAGCCGCTCGGCGATGAGGAAATTCGCCTCACCAAGCGCAGCTATGGATGGCCTGAGGACGCCAAGTTCCTCGTGCCCGATGGCGTCTACGAGCACTTCGCGGCCGGGGTGGGCGCGCGAGGAGCGGAGGCCCGGCGCCAGTGGACGGAGCTCGTCGCGGCGTATCAGGCCAAGTACCCCGAGCTCGCCACCGAAATCGACCTGATGCAGCGGCGCGAGCTCCCGGCGGGGTGGGACCTCGATCTGCCCGTCTTCCCGGCTGATCCAAAGGGCATCGCGGGGCGGGATGCCTCGGGTCAGGTGCTTAACGTGCTGGCGCAGAACATCCCCTGGTTCCTGGGGGGCTCGGCGGATCTCGGACCGTCGAACAGAACCACCCTGACGTATGAGGGTGCGGGGAGTTTCCAGGCCGACAGCCCGGGTGGGAAGAATCTGCATTTCGGCATCCGCGAGCACGCCATGGCGGCGATCGTGAACGGACTCTCGCTGTCCAAGCTCCGGGCCTTCGGCGCCACCTTCTTCATCTTTAGCGACTATGCGCGGCCGGCCATCCGCCTGTCGGCCTTGATGGAGCTGCCTACCATCTTCGTGTTCACACACGATGCCATGGGCGACGGCGAAGATGGCCCGACCCATCAGCCGGTAGAGCAACTGCTGTCATTGCGCGCCATCCCCGGACTGGTCACGTTGCGGCCGGGCGACGCCAACGAGATCGTCGAGGCCTACCGCTACGTCATGCAGCTGCGCCACCAGCCTGCGGTGCTAGCGCTGTCACGCCAGCCCCTGCCGACCCTGGACCGCAGCACGTACGCGCCGGCCGCCGGGGTCGCGCGCGGAGCCTACGTGCTTGCTGACGCTCCCGGTGGGAGCCCAGAGGTGATTCTCATCGCCACCGGCAGCGAACTCTGTCTCGCCGTGGAGGCGCACGAGAAGCTCGCCGCCGAGGGCATCCGCTCACGCGTGGTCTCCATGCCATCCTGGGACATCTTCGATCATCAGACGCAGGAGTACCGGGACAGCGTGCTGCCGCCCCACGTACCGGCGCGTGTTGCGGTGGAGCAGGGCTCGACCCTTGGCTGGGAGCGATACGTCGGTCCGTCGGGTCACGTCATCGGCATGAAGACGTTCGGTGCCTCGGCTCCGCTCAAGGAGCTGCAAAAGAAGTTCGGCTTCGAGCCGGACCGGGTGGTGGCGGTCGCCAAGGAGTTGCTGGGGAGGAAGTGAGCGAGCTGAATCCTCAGGCGCGCGAGGCGGGTGAGATGCGTCCTGTGGAGTGTGAGAACGATGGTACTACCCCGTTATCCTGCGCTGTATCAGATCAATACGCGCGTCTGGTTGACGGAGCTATCTCGCGACGTGGGCCGGCCTGCCACGCTGGACGATATTCCGAACACCGACCTGGACCGCGTGGCGGAGATGGGTTTTGACTGGGTCTGGCTCCTGAGCGTCTGGCAGACTGGCCTGGCGGGGCAGCGAGTCTCCCGCACCAACCCGGAGTGGCGCAAGGAATTCCAGGAGACCCTACCGGACCTTCGTGAGGAAGACATCGCCGGTTCCGGTTTCGCCATCACGGGCTACACGGTGCATGATCGGCTGGGAGGGGATGCGGCTCTGGTCCGGCTCCGTGAACGTCTGCGCCAGCGCGGGTTGCGGCTGCTTCTGGATTTTGTCCCCAATCACACCGGCCTGGATCACCCTTGGGTGGAGGATCACCCGGAATATTACATCCGCGGCACAGAACAGGATCTGGCCCGGGCGCCCCAGAACTATACCCGCGTCAAGCGCAAGCATGGTGACTTGCTCCTCGCTCATGGGCGCGATCCATACTTCCCGGGCTGGCCGGATACCCTGCAGCTCAACTACGGCACCCCGGAGACCCAGGAAGCGATGATCGGGGAGCTGGTGAAGATCGCCGGGCAGTGTGATGGCGTACGCTGCGACATGGCCATGCTGGTGCTGCCGGACGTCTTTGAACGGACCTGGGGCGTCCCCTCCCAACCCTTCTGGCCAAAGGCGACCCAGCGCGTGCGGGAGCGGGTGCAGGACTTCTGCTTCGTAGCCGAGGTCTACTGGGATCTGGAATGGGCGCTGCAGCAACAGGGGTTCGATTACGCCTACGACAAACGGCTGTACGACCGGCTCCGCGATGGTCACGCCAGGCCGGTGCGTGAGCATTTCCACGCCGGACTCGATTACCAGAACAAGCTGGCCCGCTTTCTGGAAAACCACGACGAGCCGCGGGCGGCCGCCACGTTCCCTCCGGGAGTCCATGAGGCCGCGGCAGTCATCACCTTCCTGTCTCCAGGGTTGCGTTTCTTCCACCAGGGACAATTCGAGGGGCGAAAAAAACGCATCTCGCCCCATCTGTGCCGAGGCCCGGATGAACCCACTGAGCAGAAGCTGGAACAGTTTTACGGGCGCTTGCTCGCCGTGTTACGCCAAGCCGTCGTATGCGACGGCCAGTGGCAATTGCTCGAGTGCAAACCTGCCTGGGAGGATAACTGGACCTGGGATTGCTTCCTGGCTTTTGCCTGGCAAGGTTCTGGTGGAGAACGGCTGCTGGTGGCTGTGAACTATGCTGCCAACCAGAGCCAATGCTACGTTCGGCTGCCGTTCACGGACCTTGCTGGCAGCCAGTGGCGGTTGCAGGATCAAGTCGGCACCGCGATCCACGATCGAGATGGCAGCGATCTGCAGACCCGCGGATTATACATGGATGAGCCTCCCTGGACGGCCTCTGTCTTCTCCTTGACAAGGGGACCTTAAGGCATGCAGAGTACTTGCGAAGTGGAAGGTCGTCGGCTTTCGGAGAGTTGAAACATACGGAGGGACTATGGACAGAGACAGCTTCAAGGAACGGGAGCGTGCGCAGGAGGAAGGATACTTCCGCGCTCAGGACGCCAAGCTCATCGAGAAGCTGCGCGAGGACGCCAGACTGGAAGAGATTGTACTGGCGCTGGCGGAGAGACTGCAAGTGGACAACCCGGAGCTGCTGCGACGGGTCATCGCGCTTGGGGTGACGCTCGACACTGGCCCGGCGTTCCTCCTCGCACCCCTCGTGCAGGTCGCCTGGGCCGAAGGGAAGATCACCGATCGGGAGCGCGAGACCGTCCTGCGCCTCGCGGTGGCCCGCGGCGTCGAGGAGGGCTCGCCGGCCTACGCCCAGCTCCTCAAGTGGCTCCAGGAGCGTCCGTCGGATAATCTCTTCGACACAGCCATGGAGGTCATTCGGGGAGGGCTCGCGCTCCTCCCGCCGGGGGAACGCGAGGAACGCCTCAAGCGGCTCGTGCAGGCCTGTCACGAGGTGGCAGAGGCGTCCGGTGGCCTCGCCAAGGTGCTCGGCCTCGGGAGCGGTGTCTCCGGCGAAGAGGAGGCAGTCCTCGAGGCTATGACCACCAGGCTCCGGGAGCATAGGGAGGTCGGGTAGGACGGGCGAGCGAATCTCACTGCACCATGACGCCGCCACACGGGTAACCTGCACATGAGCATCTACGATACACGCGAAGGCGCCCGCCTGGTCATGAATCAACAGCGGCAGGGCCACTGGAACCGTTGGGGGCCGTTCCTGTCGGAGCGCGCGTGGGGCACGGTGCGTGAGGATTACAGCGCCAACGGCGACGCCTGGCGCTACTTCCCGCACGATCACGCCCGTTCGCGGGCCTATCGTTGGAACGAGGATGGCCTAGCTGGCATCTGCGACCGGCACCAGTATCTGTGCTTCGCCCTGGCCCTCTGGAACGGCCGCGATCCGATCCTCAAGGAGCGTCTGTTTGGCCTGGCCAGCGGCGAGGGCAACCACGGCGAGGACGTCAAGGAGTACTACTATTACCTGGACAACACGCCGACGCATGCGTACATGAAATACCTCTATAAGTACCCGCAGGCCGAGTACCCGTACGGGCTTCTCCTCGAGGAGAATCGGCGGCGGAGCAGGCTCGAGATGGAGTATGAGCTGGTCGACACCGGCGTCTTTGATCAGGGCCGCTATTTCGACGTGGCGGTGGAATACGCCAAGATCGAGGCGGAAGACATACTCATCCGCATCCGCATCAGCAATCGCGGCCCGGAGGCGGCGCCGATTCATGTGCTGCCGACGCTCTGGTTTCGCAACACCTGGAGCTGGGGGCGCGACGATCGTCGACCGTCGATCTCTGCAGGGGTGGACCCGCGTCACCCGAGGGGCCAGGTGAGCACCCTCATCGCCAGGCACTGGCTGCTGGGCGAGTACATCCTATACTGTCCTGGCACCGACGAGTTGCTGTTTACCGAGAACGAGACCAACAACGAGCGATTGTACGGGGTCCCATCACCATCACCCTACGTCAAGGACGCGTTTCATGCCTATGTCGTGCACGGCATGCCGGAGGCCGTGAACGCCGCCGGCATCGGCACGAAAGCCGCGGCGCGGTATAGCAGCACGATCGGCGCCGGTGACACCATGATCCTCGACTTACGGTTGGCAGCGATGCGCGCCCAGCACCCGCTCGATGCCCCCTTCGCCGATGTCGACACGCTGCTGGGACAGCGTCAAGAGGAGGCGGATGAGTTCTACACCGCCGTGCTACCGACGACGCTCTCAGCGGATGCTAGACTGGTGGCGCGCCAGGCCTTGGCCGGTCTGTTATGGTCCAAGCAATATTATCATTACGTCGTCACGGACTGGCTGGAGGGCGACCCGTCTCAGCCACCTCCGCCCCCGCAACGCCGGGAAGGGCGCAACCGCGAGTGGACCCACCTCTTTACGCGCGACGTGATCGCGATGCCCGACAAGTGGGAGTTCCCGTGGTTCGCTTCCTGGGATCTGGGGTTCCATTGCATCGCTCTCGCGCACATTGACCCACAATTCGCCAAGGAGCAGATCATCCTCATGCTGCGCGAGTGGTACACCCACCCAAACGGGCAGATCCCGGCCTATGAGTGGGATTTTAACGACGTCAATCCACCGATTTTGGCTGTGGCGGCGAGAGCCGTCTTTGAGATCGAGCGTCAGTACACGGGTGTGGCCGACTATGGCTTCATGGAGCACGTGTTTCAGAAGATGCTCCTCAACTTTACCTGGTGGGTCAACCGCAAGGACGCGCTGGGTAAGAACATCTTCCAGGGCGGCTTCCTGGGGATGGACAACATCGGCGCCTTTGATCGCGACCATCTCCCGCCTGGATACCTCTTGGGGCAGGCCGACGGCACAAGTTGGATGGCCTCATTCGCCAAGAGCATGCTGTCAACGGCTCTGCTGTTGGCCGAACGAAACCCTGTGTATGAGGGCCTCGCCAGTAAATTCTGGGAACACTACATCTATATCGCCAACGCCATGAACAGCCGGCACGACCCGCAGAAGTCTCTCTGGGACGAGCAGGACGGGTTCTTCTACGACCACCTGTCCTCGCCCGCGCACGGGCGTTTCCCCGTGCGCGCCCGCACCATGGTCGGATTCGTGCCGATGTTCGGCGCCTCGACGGTGCCGGTCGACACCTTCGACCGCTACCCGGGATTCCAGCGCCGCCGCAAGTGGTTCATCCAGCACCGCCCGGATCTGGTCGACAACGTCGAGCCCATGGTCGTTCCCGGGGTCAACGGTAACGTGATTCTTGGCCTGGTGCGAACGGACCAGTTGCGGCGCATGTTGGCTTACATGCTGGACGACAATGAGTTCCTTTCACCTTACGGCGTGCGGTCGGTCTCGCGCTATCACCGGGATCATCCGCTGATCCTCAACCTGGGCGGCCAGGCGTACCGGTTGGACTACGAGCCGGGCGAGTCCACGACCACCCTCTTCGGCGGTAACTCCAACTGGCGCGGGCCCATTTGGATGCCGGTCAACGTCCTCATCCTGCACGCGCTGCGGCAGTACCATCTGTACTACGGCGACACGTTCCGGGTCGAATGCCCGACGGGCTCTGGGGAGATGAAAACCTTGGAACAGGTCGCCCAAGAGTTGGCGCGGCGGCTGGGGCGCATCTTCCTGCGGGACAAGGCGGGCAAACGGGCGGTCTTCGGCCCCTGCCAGCTGTTCGACCGCGACCCCCACTGGCGCGATCTGATCCCCTTCCACGAGTATTTCCACGGTGACACCGGCCGCGGCTGCGGGGCCAGCCACCAAACCGGCTGGACGGGGTTGATCGCCGAAATCTTGATCGGCATGCGCGAAGACAACATGGCGGATGACCAAGGGCCACGCTGAGCCATGTCGTCGACGGACTGTTGGTGCATTCCAACGGAGAACAAGGAGGAATAGGTGAGCCACGCCACACGCCCCGTCGAGGGGGCGCCACGGGGGGCTCCGGTCGGCCCCAACGCATATCGTCGTCGTCCTGTTCCTGGCCACGGCCCGGTACGTTTTCGGCATTGAAGGCCTCCAAGCCACGCCGGGTGCCCTCAACGTCACCGTCGTCGGCCACCAATGGTGGTGGGAGATTCGCTACCCAGACCTGGGGATCATCACGGCCAACGGAGTGCATGTGCCGGTGAGCCAACCGGCAACTCCCACGCCGATCTTTCTTACCCTGCAGTCGGCCGACGTGATCCACAGCTTTTGGGTGCCCCAATTGGCCGGCAAGATGGATGTGATCCCCAACAAGACCAACCGTGTGTGGATCGATCCCCACACGCCCGGCCTGTACGTCGGTCAGTGCGCCGAGTTTTGCGGTCTCCAGCATGCCGGGATGCTGTTGCGGGTGGTCGTTCACCCCAAGGACGAGTTTGCCGGATGGGTCGCGACGCAGCAGGCACCGGCTATGGACGACCCAGGGGCGCGCGGTGGCCGTGAGCTCTTCCAATCAGTCGCCTGCATCAACTGTCACACCGTCCGTGGTACCCCCGCCAATGGGATTTTCGGGCCCGATCTGACGCATCTGATGAGTCGCGCCACCCTCGCGGCAGGGGTGGCCAAGAACACGCCAGAAAATCTGCGGGCCTGGATCGCCAATCCCGACGCGCTCAAACCGGGTGCGCTCATGCCGGCGATGAAACTGTCGCCCGGCGAGCTGGATCAACTGATCGCCTACCTGCTGACGCTACGCTAGCCTTGGGAAGGGAGAGCATGAACGGTATCTCCGACACACTTGACCGCCCGGAAGAGGTGGCACCAGCCCGGCTGCCCGTGTTGGCCAAGCTACACGAATGGGTGGTGACCGTGGACCACAAGCGCCTGGGGATCATGTACGTGGGCGTCGGCCTCGTCTTTCTGCTGGTGGCTGGCCTGGAGGCCACGTTGATGCGCTTGCAACTGGCGTTTCCGGAGAACACCGTGCTGTCGCCGCAAGTCTTCAACCGCCTCTTCACCATGCACGGCACGACCATGGTGTTCTTCGTCGGCATTCCGATCGTGTTCGGCTTCGCCAATTACCTGGTGCCCTTGATGATCGGGACGCGCGACCTCGCCTTTCCGCGGCTGAACGCCTTTGGGTTCTGGCTCTTGCTCTTCAGCGGCCTGCTCCTATACTTCAGCTATCTCGCCGGCGATGGCCTATACGGTGCCGGCTCGGCGCCCGATGTCGGCTGGTTCGCCTACTCGCCGCTGACCGGACGCGCCTTCTCCCGCGGCAACAGCACCGATTATTGGAATCTGGCCATCCTGGTCAGTGGTTTTGGGACCATCGCGACGAGCGTGAACCTGGTCGCCACCATCCTCACCATGCGCTGTCCGGGCATGACCCTGGGGCGCATGCCCCTCTATGTCTGGATGCTTCTGGTGGTGTCCGGCATGACGATAGTCATCCTGCCGCCGTTGTCCGCCGCCCAGATCATGCTCCTCCTCGACCGCTTCCTCGGGGCTCACTTCTTCGACACGCAGGCGGGTGGCTCGGCCGTCCTCTGGCAGCACTTCTTCTGGTTTTTCGGCCACCCTGAGGTGTACGTCCTGATGGTGCCGGGCTTCGCCTTCGCCACCGAGATCATCCCCGTGTTTTCGCGCAAGGTCATCTTCGGCTATCCGATGATGGTGGCGGCCACGATCGGCATAGGCTTCGTCTCCATGGGCGTCTGGGCGCATCATATGTTCGTGGTGGGGTTGGGTAGCACGCCGAACGCGCTCTTCGCCGCCTCGACCATGCTGGTGGCGGTGCCCACCGGGGTGAAGATCTTCAATTGGCTCGGGACGATCTACGGTGGCCGCATCCGCTTCGAGATGCCGATGCTCTTTTGCCTGGCCTTCCTGTTCCAATTTCTGTGTGCAGGGCTCACCGGGATCATGCTGGCGGTCGCACCGTTTGACTGGCAGCTGAGCGATTCCTACTTTGTGGTGGCCCATTTCCATTTTGTCTTGATCGGCGCCCTCGTCTTCACCATTTTCGCGGCGATTTACTATTGGTTCCCGAAGGCCACGGGACGGATGCTGGGCGACACCCTGGGCCGCTGGCATTTCTGGCTCTTCGTCATCGGGTTCAATCTGACGTTCATGCCGCTGCATGTCGCCGGCGTTCTCGGCATGCCGCGCCGCATCTATACCTATGCGGCTGACCGCGGGTGGGAGTTGTGGAACCTCGTCGCCACACTAGGCGTGCCCATACAGGCCGCGGCAATCCTCCTGTTCCTGATCAATGTGGTTATCGCGCTGCGGCGGGGCAAACCCGCCGGCAACGACCCATGGGATGCCTGGACGCTCGAGTGGTCGACGACGTCCCCACCCCCAGCCTACAACTTCGACGTGCTGCCCGAGGTCAAGAGCCGTCGGCCCCTGTGGGACCTCAAGCATCCGAGTGACCCGGATTGGCTGCATGAATAAGGGGACGCCTATGCCATCCGCGTTGGAGCCTGAGTTTCCACCAGGTGACCGGAGTCAACTGTTGCGAGGACACGCCGGAGTGATCGCTCTCATTGTAGCGGAAGGTTCGCTCTTAGGCGTTTTCGTCGTCGCCTACCTGTTCTACATCGGCAAGAGCCTGAGTGGCCCGTATCCGAGGGACGTATTGGGAGTGCCAGTGGTCAACACCGTGTGCCTGCTGGCGAGCAGTGTGACGGTCGGGCTGGCGGTGCGTGCGCTGCGACGAGGCGAGCGGCGACGGGTCGGCACCTGGTTACCGGTGACCGTGTTGTTGGGCGTCGCTTTCCTGGCCGGTACGGTGAAGGAATGGCACGGACTCATTGTAAATCATGGTCTGACGATCGGTACGAACCTCTTCGGGACGACCTTTTATTCGTTGGTTGGGTTCCATGCGTTCCACGTCACCATCGGTGTGGTCATGCTCACGTTGCTCACCGTGTTCGCCTGGTCGGGGAGCTTGCAGCCACCGCATGCTGAGCACGCGGAGCTGGTCTCCTGGTATTGGCATTTCGTCGATGGCGTCTGGATCGTGGTGCTGACGGTAGTGTACATCATCGGTCGGTGAAACGGAGAGGGGTGA
>Ga0081538_10002325_pt1 | contig 18766 bp, 18 predicted proteins | sample TabmetS5T2R1_FD_71022 | JGI IMG/M metagenome (GOLD analysis project Ga0081538, IMG submission 71022) | Tabebuia heterophylla rhizosphere microbial communities from the University of Puerto Rico - S5T2R1 | ecosystem: Host-associated > Plants > Roots > Rhizosphere ... | reverse complement strand
CCCGGAGTTCCACCTCGCCGACCTTGCGGTGATGACCCTGGGGGCGACGCCGTTCTCGATCTACGCGACGTACACGCGCGAGCAGATCGAGTACCTGGTGGAGGACTCGGGCGCTCGTGTCGCCTTGATCGAGGCCGCCTTCGCAGAGCGGTTCCCCGAGCTCGAGCACGTGCTCGTGCTGGAGGAGGGCTGGCCCGCAGTCGAGGGCTTCGACTCCGAGCCGCACTGGCGCGCGATCGAGCCCGACGACGAGATCACGTTGATCTACACCTCGGGCACCACGGGGCCGCCGAAGGGCGTCCAGCTCGTGCACCGCAACCTGATGACCGCGGTGCAGTCGGTCGAGGCGCTGATCCAGTTCCCCGACGGCTCGCGGGTCATCTCCTGGCTGCCGGCCGCGCACATCGCCGAGCGGATGGCGCACCACTACCTGCCGATCGTCTACGCGATGTCGATCACGTCCTGTCCGAACCCGCGCGAGGTGGTCGGGTACCTGCCGGCGGTCAGGCCGACGTGGTTCTTCGCCGTGCCGCGGATCTGGGAGAAGCTCAAGGCCGGGCTCGAGACCCAGCTCGTCGGCGAGAAGGCCGAATGGATCGCCGCGGCCATGCGAAGGGTCGAGCTACAGCAGGGTGGGGAGGCGGTTCCGGCTGACCTCGAAGAGCTCGTCGCTCGGGCGGACCGCGAGCTGTTCGCCGGGCTGCGGGCGATGCTCGGCCTCGACGAAGCCGTCTCCGTCAACGTGGGCGCCGCGCCGACACCGCGCGAGGTCCTCGTCTTCTTCCATGCCATCGGCATCCCGCTGGCCGAGCTCTGGGGCATGTCGGAGACCTGCGGCGCGGGCGCGTGCAACCCGCCCGATCGGATCAAGATCGGCACCGTGGGCCCGGCCGGCCCGGGAATCGAGCTCAAGCTGGGGGAGGACGGCGAGCTGCTGGTGCGGGCGGGCGTGGTCATGACCGGCTACCGCAACGCGCCGGACAAGACGGCCGAGGCGCTCGACGAGGACGGCTGGCTGCACACCGGCGACATCGCGGAGATCGACGAGGACGGCTACGTCCGGATCGTCGACCGCAAGAAGGAGCTCATCATCAACGCCGCCGGCAAGAACATGTCGCCGGCCAACATCGAGGCGGCGCTCAAGGGCGCGAGCCCGCTGATCGGGCAGGCGTGCGTGATCGGCGACGGCCGGCGCTACAACACGGCGCTGATCGTCCTCGACGCCGACTTCGGGCCGGCCTGGGCTTCGCAGCAGGGCATCGAGGCCCGTGATCTCGCCGTCCTGGCGCGCGACGAGCGGATGCGCGCAGCCGTGCAGGCGGGGGTGGACGCCGCCAACGAGGCGCTGGCGCGGGTCGAGCAGATCAAGAAGTTCACGCTCATCGAGGGAGACTGGCTCCCCGGCGGCGACGAGCTGACGCCGACCATGAAGCTCAAGCGCAAGCCGATCGGCGCGAAGTACGCCGGCGAGATCGAGGCGATGTACGTGTGACCAGGATGTGAACCTCGTTTCCCGGCGGGTCGGCCGGGCAGCCGGGTCGCATGGAGCAGGACATCGTGCTCGCCCTCGTGGTCGTCGTCGCGCTGGCCTTCGACTTCACGAACGGCTTCCACGACACGGCCAACGCGATGGCGACGTCGATCGCCACCCGGGCGCTGCCGCCGCGGGCCGCGGTCGCGCTCGCCGCGGTTCTCAACTTCGTCGGCGCCTTCCTCTCGCTGAAGGTGGCCGCCACGATCGCCGAGGACATCGTGGACGCCGGCGCGATCACGCCGACGATCGTCTTCGCCGGCCTCCTCGGCGGGATCTTCTGGAACCTCATCACCTGGCGCCTCGGGCTGCCGTCGTCGTCCTCGCACGCGCTGATCGGCGGCGTGGTCGGCGCCGTCCTGGTGGCCGCCGGCACCGATGCCATCCTCGTCGACGGGCTGGTCGGCGAGGTGCTGGCGCCGGCCGTCGTCGCGCCGCTGCTGGCGCTCACCGTCGGCGCCGTCGTCACGTTCCTCGCCTACCGCATCATCGCCCGCCGCCGCGAGCGTACCGCGCGCGGGTTCCGGCTCGGCCAGCTCGCCAGCGCGTCGCTGGTCGCCCTGTCGCACGGCACCAACGACGCCCAGAAGACGATGGGCGTGATCACGCTGGCGCTGGTCGCCAACGGCACGCTCGACAAGGGCGCCGGCACGCCGACCTGGGTGATCGTGTCCGCCGCCACGGCGATCGCGATCGGCACGTTCGTCGGCGGGTGGCGCATCATCAACACGCTCGCGAACCGCGTCACCGAGATCGGTGCGCCCCAGGGCTTCGCGGCGGAGACCTCGAGCGCGACGGTCATCCTCGCCGCCTCGCAGGCCGGCTTCCCGCTCTCGACCACGCACGTCACGTCGGGCTCGGTCATGGGCGCCGGCGTCGGACGCCGCGCCGCCGAGGTCCACTGGGGCGTCGCCGGCCAGATGGCGATGGCGTGGCTCGTGACGATCCCCGCCGCGGGCGCTCTGGCCGCAGGGTTCTACCTGCTGACCGACGCGCTCGGCCCGGAGATCGCCGGTCCGGTCGCGGTCTCGGGGCTCGCCGTCCTCGCCGCCGCGTGGCTCTACGTCCACACCCAGCGCTCCGGCGCGATCCGGGCAGGGGACGTCTGATGATCGACTGGGCAGCCCTCGGGCAGGTCGTCGTCTACTCGTTCGCCGCCGCGGTGGCCGTCACCGTGCTGTTCTCGGCGGGCGTCGTGCTGAGCGCGACGGATGAGCGCGGCAGGCGGGCGCCCGCGCCGCGGATCGCGATCGCGGGCGTCGCCTTCGTGTGCAGCCTGGCCCTCGTGGTGCTGGGCCTCTACGTGATGTTCACAACGAAGTAGCGCCGCCGCCGCCCTGCTCCTCGGGGCAGTCGTCGTCGCGCGGCTGCTGCTGCTCCTGCTGCTGCACCGGCGCCGTCGAGGGCTCCGGCTGGGTGGGGGAGGCGTCGCCGCCGGACGCGAGCGCGTAGGCGGGAACGGCGAGGGCGCCCGTGGCGAGCGCGATGGCGATGGTGGTACGTCTCATGCGCTGAGCCTGTGAAGGGCGGCGTCTGGCCGGGATAAGGGCTCCTACACTCTTCTTCGAATGGCTTCCGAGCGCTCAGTGAACGTCGGCGGGGTCCAGATCGGCGGCGGCGCTCCGGTCGTGGTCCAGACGATGACCAAGACCGAGACGGCCAACCTGGCCGCCACCATGGACCAGATCCGCAAGGTGGCCGACGCGGGCGCGGACGTCGTGCGCGTGGCCGTGCCGCGCGACAAGGACATCGACGCCCTGAAGACGATCGTGGTCGAGTCGCCGATCCCGGTGATCGCCGACATCCACTTCAACCACACGCTGGCGCTGAAGGCGATCGACGCGGGCGCTCACTGCATCCGGCTCAACCCAGGGAACATCGGCGGGCCGGAGAAGGTCGCCGAGGTGGCCGACCGGGCGCGCGCGGCCGGCACGCCGATGCGGATCGGCGTCAACTCGGGCTCGCTGCCCAAGCACCTGCACGAGCTGGAGCGCTCGAACCCCGTGGAGGCGCTCGTGACCGCCGCGGTCGAGTTCGTGGCGCTGATGGAGCGGCTGCGGTTCGAGGACTTCAAGGTGTCGATCAAGTCGACCAACGTGCCGTACACGATCGCCGCCAATCGCCTCTTGAGCGAGCGGATCCCCTACCCGCTGCACCTCGGCATCACCGAGGCGGGGACCAAGTGGTCGGGGTCGCTGAAGTCGGCTGTCGGGCTCGGGACGCTCCTGGCCGACGGGATCGGCGACACGATCCGCATCTCGCTGTCGACCTTCCACGCCGAGGAGGAGGTCAAGGTCGCCTGGGAGATCCTCAAGGCCCTGAAGCTGCGCGAGCGCGGCCCGGTCCTGATCGCGTGCCCGACCTGCGGCCGGCTGCAGTTCGACATGGACACCGTGGTGGCCGACATCGAGCGCCGCCTGGAGGCCTACGAGGACCCGATCGAGGTCGCCGTGCTCGGCTGCGCGGTGAACGGGATCGGCGAGGCGAGTCATGCCGATTTCGGCATCACCGGCGCCAAGAACGAGGGCTTGATCTTCTCGCGCGGCAAGCCGCTGAAGAAGGTGCCGCAGGAGCGGCTGGTCGACGAGCTCTTCCTCGAGATCGACAAGTACGCGCAGACGAAGCGCATCGACGTTGACGCGGGTCGGCAGGCCGAGGGCGCGGAGTGGCTGCAGCGGATCGAGGAGGAGAACGCCGGCGAGCTCACGCCCGAGCGGCTGGCGAAGCTCGAGGCCGAGCAGGCGCGCGCGGACGCCGACGCGCTCGACGAGACGCTGTCGCCGGTCGAAGGCCGGCGGTTCACACGGGCCTGAGGTTCAGCAGCGCTCCCAGCTGCGCGCTGACGGAGTAGGGCTCGCTCGTGAGCCTTCGCCACGTGATCCTCACCACCCTGTAGCCCGCCATCGTCAGCGCCGCGTCGCGCTGCCGGTCCCGCTCGAATGCCGCTCTCGTCGCGTGGTAGCGCCAGCCGTCGATCTCGACGATGAGGCGTTCGGCCGGCCAGAGGGCGTCGACCTCGTAGCCGGCGACGCGGGCGTTCATCCGCGGCGCGGGCAGGTGCGCAGCCTTGCAGAGCGCCTTGAGTCGCCGCTCCGCCTCCGAGCGGGTGAACTCGACGAGCCCGTCGTCCGGCAGCACGAGCCCGAGGATCTCCGCCTGCTCCGCGGCCCGCTCGTACTCGTGGCGCGTCAGCGTCCGTCTCAGGTCGTCGAGCGTCTGCGCAGGTCGCGTGAGTGGGAGGCCGTTCTGAACTGCGGCATTGAGGGAGAGCGTGCGGTGGACCTGAATGCCGGGGCGGTCTCGGCGCGCCTGCCCTTCGACCGTGACGTGCACGACGCGGTCTCGCTTGGCGATGCCCCAGATCGCCGCAGCGGACTGATGGCTCAGCACCGCGCCGTCGCCGCACGCGAGCACCGCTGCCATCTCGCGCCCGTACTCGCTCGTGACCGGTCCGACCCGGTACACGCCCCGATGCAGCGAGACGAGCCAGCCGGCTTCGACCCTCCTCGCGATCGACCGGCGCCCGACACCCGCATCGAGAAGCTGCGCGGTGGTGACGACGCCATGCTGTCGCGCGGCGAGCGCGACGATGGGGTGCATTTCGTCAACACGAGCGCCGCCCGAGGGCGGCTGTTGACGTTGCGCACCTATACGGTGCGGTTCGTCAACAGCACCCCGAGGAATCGGGATCTGTTGACGAAATGCACCGTCGGGAGCCACGGGCCCGAGCATCCCACCGGAACGCCCGGACCCACTCCCTCAATGCCGCAGTTAAGACAAAGGCGGCACGGATTCGTTACGAAACCGAGTCGTACGCCGCGCCGACCTTGCCCCAGTCGACCACGTTCCACCAGGCGTCGATGTAGTCCGGGCGCTTGTTCTGGTACTTGAGGTAGTACGCGTGCTCCCAGACGTCGACGCCGAGCAGCGGCGTCTGGCCGGAGGAGACCGGGTTGTCCTGGTTCGCGGTGCCGACGACAGCCAGGCCGGAGCCGTCGTGGACGAGCCAGGACCAGCCGGAGCCGAACTGGTTGACGCCGGTCTCCTTGAACTTGGCCTTGAAGTCGTCGAACGAGCCGAAGGCGCTGTTGATCGCGTCCGCGAGCGCGCCGGTGGGCTCGCCGCCGCCGTCGGGGCTCATCCACTCCCAGAACAGCGAGTGGTTGTAGTGCCCGCCGCCGTTGTTGCGGACGGCCTTCTGCTTGTCGGCGGGAAGGGAGTCGAGGTTCTTGAGGACGTCCTCGACCGGCTTGCCCTCGAACTCCGTGCCCTCGAGCGCGGCGTTGGCCTTGTCCACGTACGCCTGATGGTGCTTGTCGTGGTGGACGCGCATGGTCGCCTCGTCGATGTGCGGCTCGAGCGCGTCGTACGCGTAGGGGAGCGGGGGGACCTCGAAAGCCATGCGGAGCTCCTGTCAGTCGTCGGTAGTCACAACTCGTTCTATCACCAAGCTTTCCCCGGTCTCCTCGAGACGAACACGCTCGACCGCCAGGAGGTCCGCGCCGACGAACTCGACGAACGTCTCGCGGCGCGGCGGCACGAACGAACCCGAGCGGGCCGAGAGCGAGAAGCGGACGAGGTTGTCGCCCACCCTCTCTACATGCGCAGTTCGTGAACAGCCCGGCCCGTACCCGTCCCCGGCATCCTCGTACAGCGGTCCGGAGCCGGACGACGGACCCAGGAACACCCGCCAGGTGAGGGAGTCGGGGACTTCGCCCGTGTGCTGGAGCGCCGGCCACAGCGGGATCGGCGTGTTGCAGCGCGCGTAGATCGCGGGCTGCCCCAGCGGCGCGTGGGCCAGCACATGGGCAGGACCCTCGACACGCTCGCCCGTCCACCACTGCGCCCAGACGCCCGCCGGCAGGTACACGTGCCGGTGCTCGATCCCGGGCCGCGTGATCGGCGCGACGAGCAGCGCGTCGCCGACCATGAACTGATCGTCCGCCGTGTACGTCACGGGATCGTCGGGATACGAGAACAGCAGCGGCCGCAGGATCGGCGCGCCCGTCCGGTGGCACGCCTCGAACGCCGTGTAGAGGTACGGCAGCAGCTGCATGCGCAGCCGCAGCATGTCCCGGCAGACGCTCTCCCACGGCTCGCCGAACGCCCACGGCTCCTGCCGCGCGGTGTCCATGGCGCTGTGATTGCGGCAGAACGGCTGGAAGATCCCGAACTCCGTCCAGCGCGCCAGCAGCTCGCCGTCGCAGTCGTCGAAGAACCCGCCGACGTCCACGCCCGCCCACGCGATCCCCGACAGCCCCAGGTTCTGCAGCTGCGGCATGCTCATCCACAGGTGCTCCCACCAGGACGAGTTGTCGCCCGTCCACTGCAGCGCGTGCTGCTGCAGCCCGGCGTAGCCGGCGCGTGAGATCACGAACGGCCGGGCGTCAGGCCGCAGCCGCGCCAGCCCGCCGCGGGCCGCCTCGGCCATCAGCGACCCGTACGCGTTGTGGACCTCCGCGTGCAGCCGCGGCCGGCCGCCGCCGGGGTGGACGGCGTCGTCCGGCATCGTCGAATGCCACGGCACGAACATCGCCGGCTCGTTCATGTCGCACCACACCCCGGCGACGCCGGCGTCGACGAGCCCGGCATGCGAGGCGCCCCACCACTCCCGCACTGCGGGGTTGAGGAAGTCGGGAAACGCGCACAGGCCAGGCCACACGACGTTCTGGTACTCCTCGCCGTCCCGGGTGAGACAGAAGAACCCGCGCGAGCGACCCTCCTCGTACAGCGCGTACGACGGGTCGACCTTGACCCCCGGATCGGTGATGACCACGACCCGGAACCCCTCGGAGCGAAGCCGGGCGGTCAGCCCCGCCGGATCCGGGAACCGCTCGCGATCCCACGTGAAGACGCGGAAGCCGTCCATGTGGTCGATGTCGAGGTAGAGGACGTCGCACGGGATCTCACGCGCACGGAACTCGCGAGCGACGGACAGCAGCTCCTCGGCGTCCATGTACGACCAGCGGGACTGCTGGTTGCCGAGCGCCCACAGCGGCGGCATCGGCGTACGGCCGGTCAGCGCGGTGTATCGCCGCAGCACGTCGGCCGGCGTCGGGCCGAGGATGACCGAGACCTCGAGCTCGTCCGCGGCCTCCACCGTCACCCGCTCCGGATCCGCCTTGGCCAGGTCGAGCTCGACCCGCCCCGGATGGTCGTAGAAGACCCCGTGCGCGCGCCCCTCGTGCAGGCAGAGCACGAACGGGATCGAGGTGTAGAGGTTGTTGAACGACGCCGTGTGGCCCATCGGCGGGTCGACGTTCCAGAACACCTGCCGCGTCCCGGTCTTCTCGAGCCCCGCCGTCCGCTCGCCGCAGCCGAAGTAGCGCTCGCCCGGCGGGCGCAGCTTCACGTGGCCGTCGAACTCCGCGACGCCGCCGATCGACTGCCGTCCCGTCCTCTCAACCCGCACCACGCCGTCCATGAGGGCCGACACACTAGGCTCTCCACCCCGTGACCCGCCTCTCGAGCTACTTCCTCCCGACCGAGAAGCAGCCCCCGGCCGACGCCGAAGCGCTCTCGCACAAGCTGACCGTCCGCGCCGGGCTCGCCCGCCAGGTCGGCAGCGGCCTGTGGACGTGGCTGCCGGCCGGCTGGCGCGTGCACCGCGCGGTCGAGCAGATCGTGCGCGAGGAGCTGGACGCGATCGGCGCGCAGGAGATGCTGATGCCGGTCATCAACCCCGCGGAGCTGTGGCAGCGCAGCGGCCGCTACGGCATCGACGAGCTGTTCAAGTTCAAGGACCGCCGGAACGCCGACCTCGTGCTCGCCATGACGCACGAGGAGGTCGTGACCACCCACGTCTCGACGGCGATCCGCTCCTACCGCGACCTCCCCTTCAGCGTCTACCACTTCCAGACCAAGGGCCGCGACGAGCCGCGCCCGCGCGCCGGCGTCCTCCGCACCCGCGAGTTCATCATGAAGGACGCCTACACCTTCGACCGCGACCGCGAGGGCCTCGACGCCCACTACGAGCGCTATCGCGAGGCGTACGACCGCATCTTCGACCGCGTCGGGCTCGAGTGGTACCGCGTGGAGGCGGACGTCGGGATGATGGGCGGCGTCGGCGCCCACGAGTACATGGCGCCGTGCCCGGCGGGGGAGAACGACGTGGCGCTCGCGCCCGGCTACGCCGCCAACGTCGAGGTCGCCAGCGCCCAGGCCCGGCCGGTCGAGCTGCCGGACGGCCTCGACGCGCCGGAGGAGGTCCACACGCCCGGCCTCACCACCGTCGCCGAGGTCGCCCAGAACCAGCACGTGGAGGCCGGCACGCTGCTCAAGGCCTACCCCGTGATCGTCGACGACCGCGGCCTGCTGATGGTCGTCGTCCGCGGCGACCACCGCGTGAACGACATCAAGCTCGGCAACGCCCTCGGCGCACCGTTCCGGCCCGCGCGGGAGGACGAGTTCGCGGAGCGCATCGGCCCGGCCGGCTACATCGGCCCGGTAGGGATCGACGTGCCGATCCTGCTCGACGACGCCGTCGAGCCAGGTCCTTACATCACGGGCGCCAACCGCGACGACTACCACCTCAAGGGCGTCGAGCCCGGCCGCGACTTCCCGTTCAAGCGCGGCGACGTCCGGCGCGTCGAGCCGGGCGACACCGTGAACGGGCAGGAGATCCGGATCGAGCCCGCGATCGAAGTAGGGAACATCTTCAAGCTCGGCACCCGCTACTCGGAGCGCCTCGGCGCGACGTACCTCGACGAGTCCGGCACCTCGCGGCCGGTCTGGATGGGCTCGTACGGGATCGGCCCGGCGCGCATCACCGCGGCCGCGATCGAGCAGCACGCCGACGAGCACGGCATCTCGTGGCCGCGCAGGATCGCGCCCTTCGACATCCACCTCGTGGGCCTCGGCAAGGCCGGCAGCGAGGAGCGCGAGCTGGCCGAGCGGCTCTACGGCGAGCTGCTCGAGACCGGCCTGCGCATCCTCTACGACGACCGCGACGCGGGCCCCGGCGAGAAGTTCGCTGACGCCGAGCTCCTCGGCGTGCCGCTGCGCCTCACCGTCGGCCGCCGCACGCTGGAGAGCGGCGACATCGAGGTGCAGGTCCGGCGCGGGAGGGAGGCGAGCACGATCCCGCTGGAGGGGGCCGCCGGCGCGGCCGCTGACCTGTGGCGGACGGTCCCGTAGAGAAGACCCGGCTCACGTTCCGGCGCCTGAGCGGGCTCGACCGCTCGGGCCCGCCGCCGCCCGCCACGATCAAGGGCCAGCCGCTGCACCCGTGGACGATCCCGAACGCGATCGGCTACGTCCGCCTCGCCCTGATCCCCATCTTCGTGGCCATCGCGTTCTCGTCGGGCGACGGGCAGGACTGGCGCGCCACCCTGATCTTCGCGATCGTCGGCTGGAGCGACTACCTCGACGGCATCGCCGCGCGGGTCACCGGCCAGTACTCGCGGCTCGGCGCGCTGCTCGACCCGCTCGTCGACCGCCTGCTCGTGCTCTCCGGCGTGGTCGTCTGCTGGCACTTCGAGCTGCTCCCGCGCTGGGGGCTGGCGCTGCTCGCCGCGCGCGAGCTGTTCATGCTCGGCCTCGTCCGCTGGGGTCTCCGTCACGGTGCGGACATCAAGGTCAACTGGCTCGGCCGGCTGGGCGTCTGGCCGGTGCTCGGGGCCGTGTTCTTCGCCATGGCGGGCCTCGAGACGGTGGGCGAGATCATGCTCTACGTCGGCCTCGCGTTCGTGCTCGCATCGACCGCGAAATACGTGCGCGACGGCCTCGCGTCCCGACCCTCAAGTTCAGGTTGACGATTGCTATGCTCGCGCGCATGGACACATTCCCCGATCTCGGCTCCCTCTCCGATCAGGAGCTCAAGGACCTCATCCAGCAGCTCACGGACGAGGAGCAGGAGGTGTCCTACCGGCGCAGGATCCTGCACGGGAAGATCGACATCCTGCGGGCCGAGCTCGTCAACCGCCTCCGCAAGAAGCACGAAGGCGGCGAGGACGTGATCTCGGGCGCCGACGTCCAGCGGCTGACCGACATCCTCGCCGGCCGCGCCTCCGGCACCGGCGACGAGCTATAGCTCGCGCACGCGCCCGGCATGGCGCGACACTGCCCTGAATGCGGATTCGTCCTCACGGAGGGGGCGAACTACTGCCAGAAGTGCGGCGCGTTCGTCGGCACCCGTGAGCCGCGCGACGACGTGACGACCGCGACCTACGTGATCGACGAGCAGACCGGCGAGCTGCGCCCGGTCGACGTCGGCGACGTCGCGGCCGAGAGCGGCGCGCTGGTGATCCGCTCCGGGGGCGGACGCGTCGGCCAGTCGTTCCCCCTCCACGGCGAGCGGATGACGATCGGCCGCTCGCCCGACACCGAGATCTTCCTCGACGACGTCACGGTCTCGCGCGACCACGCCGTCCTCGTGCGCCGCTCGGGCGAGTGGTTCCTCGACGACTCGGGCTCGCTCAACGGCACGTACGTGAACCGCCGGCGGATCGACTCGCACCGCCTCCAGGACGGCGACGAGCTTCAGATCGGCAAGTACAAGCTGACCTACCTCGCCCGGTGAGCGTGACCGACGATCCGCTCACCGAGGCCCCGCTCCCCTCGCCGGCCGAGGACGAGACGCCGCGCAAGTCGCTGACCATCGGTGCGGTCTGCAAGCAGCTCTCGCAGGAGTTCCCGGACATCTCGATCTCCAAGATCCGCTACCTGGAGGACCAGAAGCTGCTGTCGCCGCGGCGCACACCGGGCGGCTACCGGCTGTACGCGCAGTCGGACGTCTCGCGGCTGCGGACGATCCTGCGCCTGCAGCGCGACGAGTTCCTGCCCCTGCGCGTGATCCGCCAGGAGCTGGCCGCGGGCCGGACCGAGAACGAGACCCCTGCCGCCACGGCACCCGCGCAGGCGCCCGACGCCGCCCGACCGGGCGCGGCGCTGCGCCGCCTGACGTTCTCCCTCCGCGACCGTGGGGCGCTGTACTCGCTCGACGACGTGGTCGAGGAGACCGGCGCCGAGCCGAGTCTGGTCAAGGAGCTCGAGGACTTCGGGATCGTCCAGGGCGAGAACCGCAGCGGGACGCGCTACTACGACGAGACCGAGCGCGAGATCGTGCGCGCCGTGACCGAGCTGGCGCGCTACGGGGTCGGCGGGCGCAACCTGCGGGTGTTCAAGACGTCGGCCGACCGCGAGTCGGCGCTGCTGCAGCAGATCCTCGCCCCGTCGCTGCGCTCGCGGAACCCCGAGCGGCGCAAGGAGGCGATCGAGGCGCTCGAGAACCTGGCCGCCGTGGCGTCGCACCTCAAGCACCTGCTGCTCGTGCGCGACCTGCGGCGGATCGCCAAGTGACGGACCTGAGCGCCCACATCCGCGACATCCCGGACTTCCCCAAGCCCGGGATCCTGTTCAAGGACATCACCCCGCTGCTGCTCGACGCCGACGCGCTGTCGGACGCCATCGGCCAGCTCGCCGCCTGGGCGCGGCCGCTGGAGGTCGACTTCGTGGTCGCCGCCGAGGCGCGCGGGTTCATCCTCGGGGCGGCGATCGCGCGCGAGCTCGGCGCGGGCTTCGTGCCGGCGCGCAAGCCGGGCAAGCTGCCGCACGACACGATCTCGGCCGAGTACATCCTCGAGTACGGCGTCGACGCGCTCGAGATGCACTCCGACGCGCTCGCCGACGGCGCGCGCGTGCTGCTCCACGACGACCTGCTGGCCACCGGCGGGACGGCGCGCGCGCTGGCCGAGCTGATCGAGGGCACGGGCGCGAGGATCGCCGGCTGCGCGTTCCTGGTCGAGCTCGCCTTCCTGCGCGGCCGCGACCGGCTCGAGGGCTACGACGTGCACGCGCTGCTCAGCTACGACGAGTGATCGTCACGCGCTCCCGCAGGCTGGCCGCGGCGCCCGAGGCGGTGTGGCGGGTGGTCGGCGACCCGCGGACGCTCGCGCGGTGGTGGCCGCGGGTGGAGCGGGTCAAGGGCGTCTCCGGCGACGGCTGGACGACCGTGCTGCGCTCCTCGCGCGGGCGGGCCGTGCGGGCCGACTGGCGGCTCGACGGGCAGCAGTCGGGGGAGCGGCGCGCCTGGGTGCAGGAGCTCGAGGGGACGCCGTTCGCGAAGGTGCTGGCCGAGCGGCGAATCGAGGCGCGGCTGGCGCCAGACGGGGAGGGGACGCGGGTGACGATCGAGCTGCGCCAGCGGGCGCGCGGGTGGTCGCGCTTCGGCGGCTTCCTGCTGCGGCGCGCGGCGCGCAAGGAGCTGGACGGGGCGCTCGACGGGCTGGCCCGCGCCACGACTCGCCGCGGGTCGCCCACGCTGCGTGACGGGGCGCCCTCGTGAGGCGCGAGCAGGTGTTCTGGGGGTGGGGCGAGCCGGGGGCGGGGCCTTCGCTGCCCGAGCACGCGGCGAGCTTCCTCCGCGCCGAGCTGGGGGTGTCGGGCGAGGTCGTGGACCGCCCGGTGGCGCTCGAGGACGTGCGCCTGCGCGAGCCCGCGCTCGACGGCGAACTGCAGCGCCGGCTCGAGGCGATCACCGGCGCCGTCCGCACCGACCGCGCGGCGCGCGTGCTGCGCTGCCGCGGCAAGTCCTACCTCGACCTCCTCGCCCAGCGCGCAGGCGACTGCGACGACGCTCCCGACGCCGTCGTCGCGCCCGCCGACCACGACCAGGCGCTCGCCGTGCTCCAGGCCTGCGCGGAGGCCGGCGTCGCGGTCGTGCCGTTCGGCGGCGGGACGAGCGTGGTCGGCGGCCTCGAGCCGCTGCGCGGCCCGTTCGAGGCGCTGATCTCGCTCGACCTTGGGCGCATGGATCGCCTGCTCGACGTCGACCGCCGCTCGCTCACCGCCACGTTCGCGCCCGGGATGCGCCTTCCCGAGGCCGACCACGCGCTCGCGGCGCAGGGGCTCACCCTCGGCCACGCGCCGCAGAGCTACGAGTGGGCGAGCGTCGGCGGCTGCGTGGCGACGCGCTCGTCCGGCCAGGCGTCGACCGGCCGCGGGCGGATCGACGCCAACCTCGTCGCCGTCCGCTGCGCCACCCCGCTGGGCGAGCTCGCCACGCTCGCCACGCCGGCCACCGCCGCCGGCCCCGACCTGCGGCAGGTCGTGGCCGGCTCGGAGGGCGCGCTCGGCGTGATCACCGCGGCGACTTTGCGCGTTCACCCGCTTCCCGCGGCGCGGCGCTACGACGGCTGGCTCGTCGCGGACTTCGAGGCCGGCTGCGAGGTGTTGCGGCGGCTCGCGCAGGCGGGAGTCGCCCCCGACGTCGCCCGGCTGTCCGACGAGGACGAGACCCGCTACACGCTCGCCCTCGCCGCCCCGCGCGGACGCGCGGGCGGCCCCCGACGACTCGCCGGCGCTGCCACCGCACGGCTCGTCGGCGGCCGCTGCCTGCTGATCTGCGGCTGGGAGGGGACGCACGAGGACGTCGCCTGGCGCCGGCGCGCGGTGGGCCGGCTGCGTGGTCTCCGAGCCGCCGGCGAGCGGTGGGCGCACTCCCGCTTCGACGGCCCGCACCTGCGCGACGACCTGCTCGACCGCGGCGTGATGGTGGAGACGCTCGAGACGGCGACGTCGTGGTCGAACCTCGCCGCCCTGCGCGCGGCCGTCCGGGCTGCGCTGCCGGGCATGCTCGTCGGCTGCCACGTCTCGCACCTGTACCCGACGGGCGCCTCGCTGTACTTCACCGTGCTCGCCCGCCGGCAGGACGACCCGGCGGCTCAGTGGCGCGCCGCCAAGGCCGCCGCGACCGACGCGATCGTGGCCGCCGGCGGCACGATCACCCACCACCACGCGGTCGGCCGCGACCACGCGCCGTGGCTGGCCGCCGAGGCGGGGGAGCTCGGGGTCGGCCTGCTGCGCGCGCTGAAGGACCGCTGCGACCCCGCCGGGATCATGAACCCGGGGAAGCTTCTATGAGCACGGCGTGCTCCGGGGCCAGGATCGGCATGTGGATGCCGACCGCGCCGAGCGCCCGGCCGCTCAGCGTCGTGTCCCCGACCCGGTAGCGCCGCTCGGGGTCGAGCCCCGGCAGCCGCACGAGGCCCGGCCGCTCGGACGCCGAGGTGGCCAGCGCCGCGAAGCAGTACAGCGCCCGCGAGCGGTCCGGCGCGACGACGCCGTGCAGCGCGAACGCCGGGTCGGGCAGGTCGGCGCGGACGACCTCGCCGCCGTGCAGCAGCTCCCGCCAGCGCTTGTAGCGCTCGATCCACTCGCGCAGCTCGGTCCGCTCCTCGTCCGACGCCGACGCGATGTCCCACTCGATCCCGAAGTGCCCGAACAGGGCGGTCGCGGCGCGGAACGACAGATCGTGGGTGCGGCCCGTGGTGTGCGCCCGCGGCGGCCCGACGTGCGAGCCGACCAGCTCGGGCGGCAGCAGCAGCTGCGTCCAGCGCTGGATCGACTGCCGCTCGAGCGCGTCGTTGGTGTCGCTCGCCCAGACCCGGTCGGTGCGGGCGAGGATGCCGAGGTCGACGCGCGCGCCGCCCGACGAGCAGCTCTCGATCTCGACGCCGGGATGGCGGGAGCGAAGCTCGTCGAGCAGGCGGTAGACGGCAAGGGTCTGCTCGTGGGTGGGCGTGACGAGGTCGCGGTTGTGGTCCCACTTGAGGTACGCGATGTCGTACTCGGTGAGCAGGGCGTCGAGCCGTTCGAGCAGGTAGGCGGAGGCCAGCGTCACGTCGAGTCCCTGCTGGTGCCGCCACGGCGGCCCGGGCAGGACCCACTCCGGGTGCGCCCGGGCGAGGTCCGAGTCCGGGTTGACCATCTCCGGCTCCACCCACAGGCCGAACTCCATGTCCAGGCCGCGGACGTGGTCGACGAGCGGGTGCAGCCCGTCGGGCCACACCTCCTCGTCGACGTACCAGTCGCCGAGCCCGGCCGTGTCGTCCCGCCGGCCCCGGAACCAGCCGTCGTCGAGCACGAACCGCTCGACGCCGAGGTCGGCGGCGGTGTCGGCCAGGGCTTTCAGACGGTCGAGCCGATGGTCGAAGTAGACCGCCTCCCAGGTGTTGAGCACGACCGGCCGGGGCCGGCGCGGATGCGACGGCCGCGCGCGGATGAACCGGTGCAGGCGGGCGCTCAGCCCGTCGAGGCCCTCGTCCGACCAGACCGCGTAGAGCCAGGGCGTCTCGTACGAGGCGCCGGGCTCGACGACGACCTCGCCGAGCTCGGCGGCGCCGAGCACCGACGAGCCGTCGGGCAGCCGTTCGGCCCACCACGAGGCGTCGCCGCTCCAGGCCAGGTGGATGCCCCACAGCTCGCCGTGGCGGAAGCCGAAGCCGGCCGTCCCGGCCACGAGCAGCAGCGGCGAGTCGTGGCCCGTGCGGCCGTGGCGCGTCTGGCGCAGCCATGTGCCCTGGTGGAACGGGCGCCGCTGCGGATGCCGCTCGCGACACCAGCGGCCCGTGAGGTCGAGCACCTCCGTCGCTTCACCGGGCACCGGCAGGATGCAGGCCAGCTCGGACACCTTCAGCGGCGCGTCCCCGTCGTTGCGCAGCACCTGGCGCAGGCGCAGCACGCCCGAGTCGTCGAGGTCGTACTCCGGCGTCGGCACGAGCTCCGGCGTCGCCACCGGCCGTCCGCGCCAGCCGCCGGCTCGCGACGGCGTCAGCGTGAGCGGAACCGGGACGTCGAACGAGGCGCGGGGGAGGGGCGGCGCGGTGAGCGCCGCCGGGTCGTCCTCGATCTCCGCGCCCCAGTGCAGGACCTGCCCGGCGTCGTCGACCACGAACGAGACGCCGCCGGCGCGCAGATGCGGCATCAGGCCACGGGCTGGGCGTCGCGCCGCACGGCGAGCGCGTCGCCGGTCTCCGGATCGAAGCAGTGCAGCGCGGTGAAGTCGACGGCGAGCTCCACCTCGCCGCTGCCCAGCGGCCGCTTGCCGTCCACGCTGGCGGTGAACATCGCTCGCTCCTCGCCGGCGAACAGCCGGCCGTCGTCGTCGCTGTAGGCCTCCGCGGCCGCGCGCACGGCGTCGGCCATCACCGGCGGAGCGTCGACGCCGAAGATGAGCAGCGTCTCGGACCCGAGCTGCTCGACCACGTCGGGCTTCACGCGGATGCGCGGCCAGTCGGGGTCGGCGCCGGCGGCGTGCTCGAAGTCGCTCGGCCGCAGACCCAGGATCACCCGCCGCTCCTGGCCGGCCAGCGGCGAGCCGCCCGGCAACGGCAGGTCGATCCCCGCGAAGCGCACGCGACCACCGTCGATCTTCGCCTCGATCAGGTTCATGGCCGGCGACCCGATGAACGCCGCCACGAACAGGTTGCGCGGGCGGTTGAACAGGTTCTGGGGCGTGTCGACCTGCTGCAGCACGCCGTCGCGCATGACCGCGACCCGCTCGCCGAGCGTCATCGCCTCGACCTGATCGTGCGTCACGTAGACGGTCGTCACGCCGAGCCGCTCGTGCAGCCGGGCGAGCTCGGCTCGCATCGACACGCGCAGCTTCGCGTCGAGATTGGAGAGCGGCTCGTCCATCAGGAACGCCTTCGGCTCGCGCACGATCGCGCGGCCCATCGCCACCCGCTGGCGCTGCCCGCCGGACAGCGCCGAGGGCTTGCGGCCCAGCAGCTCGTCGAGCCCCAGTTTGCCGGCGATGTCGCGCACCCGCGCGTCGCGCTCGCCCTTGGGCATCCGCCGCAGCTTGAGCCCATAGGCGAGGTTGTCGGCGACCGTCATGTGCGGATAGAGCGCGTAGTTCTGGAAGACCATCGCGATGTCGCGCTGCTGCGGGGTCTTCTCCGTCACGTCGGTGTCGCCGATCCAGATCGTCCCGGCGGTGACGTCCTCGAGCCCGGCGATCGAGCGCAGGAGCGTCGTCTTGCCACAGCCCGACGGGCCGACGAGGACCATGAACTCGCCGTCGGCGATGTCGAGCGTGACGTCGTCGACAGCGCGCACGCCGTTCGGGTATCGCTTGGTCACGTCGTCAAGCCGGATGCCGCTCATCCCTTGCTCGCCCCCAGTGTCAGGCCGCTGATGAAGTGCCGCTGGAGCACCGCGAACACGATCAGCGTCGGCAGCGCGGCCAGCATGGCGCCGGCCGCGATCAGGTTGTTGTCGGTGAAGAAGACGCCCTGCAGGTTGTTGAGCGCCGAGGTGATCGGCCGCTTCTCGCCCGACTGGATGAGCGCGACCGCCCACAGGAAGTCGTTGTAGACCCAGGTGAACTGGAGCGTCGCCAGCGCCGCCAGCGCGGGTCGGCACAAAGGCAGGATGATCCCGAAGAACTGGCGCACGACGCCGGCGCCGTCCACCCGCGCCGCGTCGCCGAGCGACTGCGGGATCGTCTTCATGTAGTTCGAGAGCACGAACGCGCAGAACCCGGTCTGGAACGCGACGTTGATCGCGATCAGCCCCCACAGCGAGTCGTACATCTTGCCGGTCTCGCTCATGAACGTCGGAAGCGGGATCTCCAGGTACATCCGGTACAGCGGCGGGATCACGACCTGCGGCGGCAGCAGGTTCGCGGCCAGGAAGACGATCAGGAGGATCGCGTTGAAGCGGAAGCTCAGCCGCGACACCACGAAGGCCACGCACGCGGCGAAGAACAGCGTGATCACCAGCGCGGGCAGGGTGACCAGCAGCGAGTTGAGGAAGTAGTGCGGGATCTCGCCCTGGTTCCAGGCGTTCGTGTAGTTGTCGAGCGTGATCGTGTCCGGCAGCGAGACGTAGCCCTTCTCCGCCGTCTCCGAGTACGGCCGCAGCGACGTGTAGAGCGCCCAGATCACCGGCGCCAGCCACAGGATCGCGACGACGATCAGGAACAGGTGCAGCCCGACCCGCGGCAGCCGGATCGCGGAGCGGCGGCGCTCGCGCGCCAGCGGGACGGAGGCGGTCTCGCTGGTCACACCTGCTCCTTGTTCATGCGCGCGACGAAGGTGATGATCGGCGGCAGCGCGATCAGCAGCAGGATCACCGCGATCGCCGACCCGAAGCCGATCCGGCTCGCCTCGCCCACGATGTTGTCGAACACGAGCACGGACAGCAGCTCGAGCCCGTTGCGGCCGTTGTTGATGATGTAGACGAGGTCGAAGGCGCGCAGCGCCTCGATCACCGTGACGACCACGACGACGATGTTGATCGGCTTCAGCGCCGGCAGCACGACGGTGCGGAACGCGTACCACTCGCTCGCGCCGTCGATCGCCGCCGCCTCGCGCAGCGACGGGTCGACGCTCTTCAGGCCCGCCAGGTAGAGGATCATGATGTAGCCGGCGTGCCGCCACGCGGCGGCCACCAGCACCGCCCACAGGTTGATGTCGGGGTTGCCGAGCCAGTCGATCAGGTTGCCCTGCT
>Ga0081538_10002324_pt1 | contig 18768 bp, 13 predicted proteins | sample TabmetS5T2R1_FD_71022 | JGI IMG/M metagenome (GOLD analysis project Ga0081538, IMG submission 71022) | Tabebuia heterophylla rhizosphere microbial communities from the University of Puerto Rico - S5T2R1 | ecosystem: Host-associated > Plants > Roots > Rhizosphere ... | reverse complement strand
GTGGTACTCGCGCGGGAACTTGACCCCATCGACGGCATCCTCGACCTCGTCGACGACCGACGCGAGGTCGCGACCCTCCACGTTTGCTCCGACGTCGATCCGCCGTGACTGCAGCTCGCGCTCGACATGGTTGGGGGTCGGCGCGACGCGCACGTCGGCCACCTGCTCGAGGCGCACCTGGCCGCCGTCGGGCGTGTCGATCGGGAGCTCCTCGACGTCGGTGAGGCTGTTGCGCGCCGACGGAATGCTCCAGACGTGCACGTCATACGCCTTGCCGCCATAGAAGATGTCGCTGACCTCCTCGCTCGCCAGTAGCGTCGATGATTGCCGGCGAACGTCGCCCGGCTTCAGGCCGTGGCGCCGCGCCGCCTCGAGCTCCAGCTCCACCTCGATGTGCGGCAGCTCCTCCGCGAAGTCCGGCGATACGTCCACGGTGCCCTCGACCTTCGAAACCGCGTCGGCGACCTCGTCCGCCTTCTCCCGGAGGACATCCAGCTCGGGCCCGAAGATCCGCACGACGATCGACTCGCTCGTCCCGGTCAGCACCTCCTTGATCCGCTCCCGCAGGTAGGTCTGCCGGTCGCGGTACAGCCCGGGATAACCCTCAATCGTTCGGTCGATCGCGGCGATCGTGTCGTCGTAGTCGACGTCCTCGCTCACGCTGATCCAGTTCTCTCCGAAGTACACGCCGTAGATCTCGTCCGACAGCAATGCCTGACCGATGTGGGAGCCGCAGTTGCGCACACCCGGGATCTCGCGCAGGTCCCGACAGGCGCGAATCGATATGCGCTTCTCCTCCTCGGCGCCCGTCGCCGGCTCGGTGAGCCAGTGCATCAGGAAGTCGCGCTCCTTGAAGTTGGGGAGCAGCTGCGACCCGAGGGTCGGGTAGATCAGCAGTCCCGCCAACAGCAAAGCGGCGGCGGTGAGGATCGCCGGGTTCGGCCGGCGGATCACCCGTTCCAGGATCGCGCCGTAGCCGCGCTTCAGGATCCGCAGCAAAGGAGACTCGCGGGGGCGCAGGTGACCGCTCGACAGAAGCAGCAGGCACAACGCCGGCGTCACGGTGAGCGCGACCAACATCGACGCCAGCACCGCCAGCCCGTATGAGAGAACCAGCGGCTCGAAGAAGGAGCCCGACAGGCCTTGAAGGAAGAACACTGGCACGATCGCGACGACGTTGATCACCGTCGCGTAGGTGATGGCGCTTCGCACCTCGACCGACGCCTCGAGCACCACCTTGAACGTCGACGCCTCGCTGCCCTCCGCGCGCGCCTGCCGCAGACGCCGCACCACGTTCTCCACGCCGATGATGGCGTCGTCCACGACCACCCCGATTGCGACCACGAGCCCGGCCAGGACCATCACGTTGAAGCTCCTACCGCCGAGGTCGAGCACCAGGATCGCCGCGATGAGCGACAGCGGGATCGCGATCAGGCTTATGAAGGCCGTGCGCAGCTCGAAGAGGAAGGCCGCGATGATGAAGATCACGAGCAGCACGCCGATGAGCAGAGCGGTCTTGAGGTTGTCGATGGACTGTTCGATGAACGTGGCCGGCCGGAAGATCGTGGTGTCGATCTCCATGCCGGGAAGCCCCGGGCGCAGCTCGTCGACCGCGTCCTCGACCCCCTGCGTCACCTCCATCGTGTTGGCTCCGCGGAACTTCTGGACGATCAGCAGCAGGCCGTCGCCGCCGTTGACGACGCCCTCGCCCCAGACCGGTTGGTGGTCCTCGCGCACGACGGCCAGATCGGACAGCGGCAGCGCCCGGCCGTCCCGGTTCACCACCGGCACCTGGCCGAGCTCCTCGGGGCCAACGATCGGCTGCACGTGCCGGACGTTCATCCGCTGCCCGGCCGCCTCGACAAACCCCCCGGTGCCGACCGCGAAACTCTCGGTGAACTGCAGGACGCCGGCGTCGACGGCATCGGCGCTGGCCTCCATTACCCGGGCGAGCGAGACGCCGTTTTCGGCCAGCTTGACCGGATCGACCTGGATGTGGCGCTGCTGGAGCCGCTCGCCGTAGATGTCCACCGCCGCCACGCCCGGCACCCGCAGCAGGCGCTGCCTGATCTTCCAGTAGGTGATCGACGACATCTCGACCAGATTCAGGTCGTCCGAGGAGAGCCCGATCTTCATGACCCGGCTCGTGGCCGAGAGAGGCGGCATCATGAACGGTGGGCTCGCCCAGGTGGGCAGCGTCGGCGTGACCTGCGCGATTCGTTCCTGCACGAGCTGCCGGGCTCTCAGCTCGTCGGTTCCGCGCTCGAAGATGAGCTGGATCGAGGAGAGCTGCGAGACCGACTTGGAGCGGAGTACATCGAGGCCGGGCACTCCGCTCAGCGCCTGCTCGATGGGGACCGTGATCAGCTCCTCGACCTCGGTCGAGGAGTTCCCTAGCGCGATCGTCTGGATCTCCACCCGGGGCGGCGCGAACTCGGGGAAGACGTCGACCCGCGCGCTTGGAATCTGGGCGATGCCGTAGACCATCATCGCCGTGGCGGCGAAGAGCACCAGCCACCGGAACCGCAGGCTTCTGGAGACGACCCAGCGCATCAGTGGCTTGGAACCTCGAGTTCGGTGCCGTACACCTCGGCCGCCCCGACGGTCACGACTCTGGTGCCGGCGGGCGGGCCGCGCGACAAGAGGACCCGATCGCCCTCGATGCGGTCGACCTTCACCTCAGCGCGCAGGTACTCGAGCGGCTTGGGGCTCGTGTAGACGTAGGTCTTTCCCTCGGGGTCGTAGATCAGCGCGGCGTAGGGGACGACCTTCTGCCCTCCGCTGCGCCGGACAGCTGCCGTCTGTAGATCGACGCGCTTGGCGCCCTCCGCGGTGAAGGTCACGCGCTGCAGGTCGTCGTTCCCCTTGACCGGCTCGAGCGTGGACGGCTCGTAGCCGGTCGCCGTCTCGGTTTCCACCTCGGTGCAGCCCGCAAGCGGCAGGGCGGCGATCGCCAGCACGAGGCCGGCGAGCGCCAGCTCACGCGGTCGGCTCACGCTCGCCCGCCTTATCCGGCGTGGGCTCGGCGCCCGCCCACCGCCGCATGAGCTCCTCCTCGGGCGAGACCGTGGGCTGCCGCCCGCCGAAGCGCAGGTAGAGGGCCGGGAGCACGAACAGGCTGAGCAGCGTCGAGGTCACGAGCCCGCCCAGGATCACAACGGCCATCGGGTGGACGACCTCGAGCCCCGCCCGGCTGCCGGCGATGACGAACGGGAGCATCACCGCGGCGATCGCGACCGCCGATGTCAGGATCGGCCCCAGCCGCTCGCGTGCGGCCCGCTCGACGAGGGAGGGCCCGAAGGTCTCGCCCTCCCGCTCGAGTTCCTGGCAGTGGCGTATCAGCAGCACATCGGTCCGCGCGGCGAGTCCGAACAGCGCCAGGAAGCCGATGAACGAGCCGAGGGACAGCTCCGCTCCCGCGATCAGGGCCGCCAGAACTCCGCCCACCAGCGCGACCGGCAGCGTCAGGAAGGCAAGCAGAGCCAGGCTCCAACTCCCGAACGCCGCCTGCAGCAGCAGGTAGGCCGCGAGCGCGGCGGCAACCGCAAAGGCGATCATCTGAGTGCTGTCGATCTCCTCGCCGGTGGTCTCCTGCAGCACCTCCGCGTGGTACTCGAGCGGGAAGCTCACGCCGGCGAGGCGATCCTCGATGTCGCCGGCCACCGAGCCGAGGCTGCGACCGCTGACGCCGGCCACCACATCGAGCCGGCGTGAGACCGCGTCGCGCTCGATGACGATCGGCGTCGGCGTGACCCGCACGTCGGCAACCTGTCCGAGTCGCAGGTGGCCACCGTCGGACCCGTCGATCAGCAGGTTGCGCACGTTCGACACGCTCTGACGCGTGGCGGGCACACCCTGCACGATCACGTCGAACACCTTCTGCTCCTCGAAGATGCTCCCGACCTGGATGCCCTGGAGCAGCGTGCCTTCGGCGCGGCGCACGTCGCCGGGCTTGATCCCGAAGCGCTGCGCCCTGGCCAGGTCGGTCTCGATCTCGACGGTAGGTTGCGTGACCGGTTGCTCGACACGCGGATCGACCACGCCGTCGACACGGGAGACGACCTGGCGCACCCTGTTCGCCTCCCGCCTCAGCGTCGCGAGGTCCTGACCGTAGACGCGCACGACGAGTGGCTCGTCGGTGCCCGTCAGCACGTTGAGGTCGTCACCCGTGACCTGGTTGTCCCCGTCGGTGAGCGCCCCGACGTCCCTGATCTTCTGGGACGAGTAGCTGACGACGTCGCGATCGACGCCGCGCGTCCGGCTCACCGCGTCTTCGATCTGCGCCAGCGTCTCGTCGTAGTCGGCGTCGGGGTCGATGCTCACCCATAGCTCGCTGGAGTTGACGTCCACCACCTGGTCGCCCGTCACGGCCCGGCCCACCTGCGCGCCGACGTTGTCCACGCCCGGGATCGATCGCAGCTCGCGGCCGAGGCCGGTGGCGATCGCGGTCATCCTGGGGTTGGACGTTCCGGGCTCCCCGTCCAGCCGGACAAGCACGTTCGTGTCCTTGAACGAGGGAATGAGCGAGGTGCCGAACAGCGGCAGTACGGCGAGGCCGACGAGCAGGGCAGCCCCGCCGGCGATCAGCGCGGTGCGCGGTTTGCCGATGAAGCGCGAAAGCACGCCCGCGTATCGGGACGCCACTCCGCGCAGCAGCGGAGACTCGCGGCCGTCCGCCGATCCGCGCGAGAAGAGCAGCAGGCTCAACGCCGGCGTAAGCGTCAGCGCAACCAGCATTGCCGCGGCCACCGCCAGCGCGTACGAGATCGCGAGCGGCTCGAAGAAGGCGCCGGGTCGGCCCTCCATCACGGCGACCGGCACGATCGCCAGGAGGGCGATCAGCGTCGCGTAGGTCAGCGGGCTCCGCATTTCATGCGAGGCCTCCAGCACGACATCGGCCGTGGACGTGTCGCCGCCCTCCGCGCGCCGGAGGCGCAGGCGTCTCGCGACGTTCTCCACGCTCACGACGGCGTCGTCGATCACGATCGCGATCGCCACCGCGAGCCCAGCGAAGGAGATCGCGTTGAAGGTCTCGCCGAGCAGGTCGAGCACGAGCGCGGCGGCCACGAGCGAGACCGGGATGGTCACCAGGGCGATGAACACCGTGCGCCACTGGAAGAGGAAGGCGGCGAGGATCAGCGCGAGCAGAAGAGCGGCGATGATCAGCGTCCAGGTGATGTTGTCGATGGCGTCCTCGATCAGGGTCGCCGGCCGGAAGACGGACGTGTCCGTTTGCAGGCCGGTGAGGGCGGGCTCCAGCTCGTCGAGCGCCTCCTCGACGTCCTTCGTGACCTCGAGCGTGCTGGCGCCCGGGAACTTCTCGACGACCAGCAGCAGACCGTCGCCGTCACCCACCACCGCGTCACCGATCAGCGGCTGGTGGTCGACCTTCACGTCGGCGACGTCGGTGAGGCGGAGCCTCCCGCCGGTGTCCTCGACGGGCACCTTCCCGAGCTCCTTCGGGTCCGCGATCTTGTCGAGTACGTTCCGGACCTGGAGCCGCTGCTGCGGGGTTTCGATGAACCCGCCCGTGCCGGGGGTCGATCCCTCGAGGAAGCTGAGCGGCGACACCACCTGCGCGTTCCCCGCGGTCTCGATGACCTGGTTCAGGGTCACGTTCCGGTCGCGGAGCCGCTCGGGGTCGACCTGAACCTGGAGCTGTTGATCGCGCATTCCCCAGATCGCCACGTTCGCCACGCCGGGCACGCCCATCAGGCGCGGCCTGACCGTCCAGCGAGCGATGACGGAACGCTCGATCGGGGAGATCTCCTCCGACGTGAGCCCGATCATCATCACCCGGCTCGACGACGACAGCGGCTGAAGCAGCGTGGGCGCTTGCGAGACGTTCGGCAGGGCGTGCGCCTGAGTCAGGCGCTCCTGGACGAGCTGCCGGGCGCGATATACGTCGGTCCCCGGCTCGAACACGAGCACTATCGACGACATGCCCGGAACGGATTGCGAGCGGATTACGTCAACGCCCTGCACCCCGTTCAACAGGTCTGCCTCGAGCGGGACCGTTATCAGCTGCTCGACTTCCTCCGCGGACAGCCCGAGTGCCTCGGTCTGGATCTCGGCGTACGGCGGGCTGAACTCCGGAAGCACGTCCACGGGCGCGTCGCGCAACTGCACGATGCCGACGGCAATCACACCCGCGGCGACGCCGATCACCAGAAGTCGGAACCGCAGGCTCGACCTGACGATCGCGCGAATCACTGTGTGGGACCTCCAATCGATCCGCCGCCTACTGGCGACTGCCTACCCGTGAACGGCCCCGCTTGGCCTTCCTCGGCTTGGCTTTCACCACCACGGTCTTGGTGGTGCGCTTACCTGCCTTCGGCTTGGTGGATACGACGAACCCCCTGCCCCGGACCCGGTACTTGCAGCGAGCCTTCTTCAGCTTCTTCTTGGCCTTGGCGACGCTGAGGCGCGTCACCTTCGGGACCTTGCAGGAGGGCTTTTTCTTCACCGTCGGAACGGTGATTGGAATGCGCGGTGGAGTCACCGGGGGTGGCGGCGGAGGGGGATTCGTGTCGATCCGCCCGACCTTGTCGCCGAGGAACTCGGTGAACCAGAGCGCCCCGTCGGCGCCGGTGGTCACGTCGGACGGCTCGCTCCCGGGCGAGACCGCGAAGTGGTTGGTCACGGCGCCCCCGGTCGTGATCCGGCCGATCGCGTTCGCGGACGACTCCGTGAACCAGAGCGCCCCATCGCGCCCGCCGGCGATCGCGGACGGCCCCGCGCCGGCGCCGGGATATTCGGTAACGACGCCGCCGAACGTGATCTGGGCGATCTGGTTGGCGGCGAACTCGGTAAACCACAGTCCCGCGCCCGGCACCTCCGTGATCCCGGACGGTTCGCTTCCGGCGGTGGGGACCGCGAAGTGATGAGTAATCACACCGTTGGTCGAGATCCGCCCGATCTGGTTCCCGAGCGATTCGGTGAACCAGAGCGCGCCGTCGGACGCGGCGGTGATATCGGAGATCCCAGCCCCGGCAGTACCTACAGCGGGGTGCTCGGTGACGGCGCTCGGGGCGGCGGGATGGATCCGCCCGATCTTCCCGATACCGGTCGCGCTGTACCAGAGGGCCCCGTCCGGACCCGCGGTGATGCCCTCAGGTTGATGGCCGGAGAGCGCGTTGTACTCGGTGAGGGCGCCATCGGTCGTGATCCGCCCGATCTGGTTGTCCCCCGGCTGTGTGAACCAGAGCGCCCCGTCGGAACCGACCGTTATCTGGTCGAGCGACGGGCTGGAGCTGGTTGGGACCGGGTACGCGTTCGTGATCGCGCCGCCGGTCGTCATGCGGTAGATCGTGCTCGTCCCCTCGCCGACGAACCACAGCGCGCCATCGGGCCCGCTCGTTATCCCGCCCGGATTGCTGCCGGGCGGCGCGGGGTATTCAACGATCGCCTGGGCGGCCGCCGCCGCCGGGAGCGAGAGCGCAGCGAGCAGGCCGATCAGGAGACTGAGCAGACCGCGGGCGGGCGAGCGCCCTGGAGAGCGCTTCGTGCGCGCCCAGGCGAAACCCCTGCCGCTCCCTGCCCCACGTGGGACAGACACGGGACGGCTCCTTTCGGTGGATTCACCACCGGGTGCCGATTCGTAACCGATCGAAAGCGTCTCCGGTGGCTGTGTCTAGTTTGACCACTAATCCACACTGAATGCAACCCCCCAGTACGAAATCGGGCGTAATCAGTACTTGCCCCTCGACGCCAGGTTGAGGCACACTAGGCGTAAGAAAGGAGGCTTCGACGTTCCGCGAATACCGAAGCCGATTGGCTCTCTTAGGGGTACTCGGTGCATTCCTCCTCCTCACTCTCGCCGTCTCCTCGTGCGGGGACGACGATGAGGAAAGCGAGCAGAGCGCCGTCGCCGCGGGGCCGGCCCTTGACTCGTCACAGTTCTCGGCCACGGTCGATAACTCCCTCTTTCCACTCGCCACTATCCGCGCCACGCTTTTCGAGGGGACCGAGGGGGACGCGGAGATCCGCTCCGAGTCACGCGTACTCGAGCGAACCGGGCGGGTGTCGGGGGTGCCGGTGACGGTGGTCGACGTCAGGGAATACGAGGACGGCGAGCTCGTCGAGCACACGCGCGACTATTACGCGCAGCACACGGACGGCGGCGTCCGGTACATGGGCGAGGCCGTTGACGACATCGAGGACGGCAAGGTCGTCGGTCACGAGGGCCAGTGGCTGGCCGGGAAGGGCAATGCCAAGCCGGGCGTCTTCATGCCCGCCGATCCGAAGGTGGGCGACGCCTTCAAACAGGAGCGCGCACCGGGAGTCGCAGAGGATCGATCCGAGGTTGTGGCCGTCGGCTTGAACGTGACGACGCCCGCGGGGCGCTTCGACGACTGCATCAAGACCAAGGACTTCGCGCCGCTCGACAAGAACACGGAGTTCAAGTACTACTGCGCCGGCGTGGGACTCGTCCGCGAGCAGTTCCCCGAGGGGCGTCTGGATCTTGTCCGCTACCGCTGAGCCACGGACTCGGGCCCTTGCACGGGGCCGCCGGGCGGACCTACACTCAAGACTCAGAGGTCTCGCGAGCTGCAAGGAGACTGGTCCGTCGTGTTCAGGGTAGAGGTTGGCATCCGCTCGGCCACCCGGAGCGGTGGCCCGTGATCACGCTGGGCCGCAGGCGGATGGTTGCGCTGGTCCTGGGTCTCGCCGTCCTGCTCGCCGTCGCCGCGTGGGTCGCCGGGCGGCAGATCCGTTCCCCAGCTCAGGTCGCAGCGGAGACCGCCCCGCCCAATCCCTCGGCCATCACCGTGCCCGTGGAGCGCCAGGTGCTGTCGAGCGAGGTGATCGTGCGTGGGACGGTGCGGTACGGCTCGCCCCAACCGGTCGTGCTGGCGACGTCGGAGATCAAGCAGGCAGGCGCGGGCGTAGAGGACATCGTCACCACCCGGCCACGAAGGGGGAACACGGTTGGCGAGGGCGACGTGGTGATGTCCGTCTCGGGGCGGCCCGTGTTCGTCCTGAGCGGCGCACAGCCGTCGCACAGGGACCTCGGGCCGGGTGCCCGCGGGCCGGACGTCGAGCAGCTCGAAAGCGCTCTGGCGCGCATGGGCTTCTCCCCCGGCCCTATCGACGGACGCTACGACGGGCGGACCGGCGCGGCGGTCGCGGCCTGGTACGAGGACGGCGGCTGGGAGCCGTTCGGCGCCACGGATCTCCAGCTCGAGCAGCTGAGTACCGCGGAGGCGGCGGCGGCGGTGGCCCGCGATGCGTTCCTGCAGAGCCGGGTGGCCATCCAGACCGCGGCCGAGGGGCAGGTCGTGCCGGGCGACGTCGAGCAGGCGCGCATCGACCTCCAGACCGCGCGTGACGCCGTCGACACGGCGGAGCTGGGCTTGAGGGCGGCGCGAATCAGGCTCGCCGCGACCAGGGACCTTGCAAGCCAGACCACCGCGTTGACGCTCGCGCTTCGCGCGGAGGAGCGAGACAACGCGCTCGCCGACGCCGATCTCGCCCTCAAGCAGTCCCTGCTCAACAAGGCGCTCGACGCGCAGGTGGAGGCCCAGCGCAACCTCGCCGAGGCGCATCCTGGCACAACTCCCGCCGAGCTGGCCGCTCTCCAAACCGCCGCGCTGCAGGCGGCCGACGACGTGGCCGTCGCGCGACTCGACGTGAACGCGGCAACCCGCGCCGTGACGGCGGCGCGCGCCCAGGGGCGCGACGCGGTGGAGAAGGCCCGCTCCGATCAACGGGTCGCGGATCGCGACGCAGACACGGCGGCGGCCGAGCTCGTCCGGGCTCGCCGGGCGCTGCCTACCGCCCGCCGCCAGGTGACGCTCGCGGCGCAGCGGCTGCGGGTGCTGCGCGAGCCTGGCGACACGACGATCCAGAGGCAACTGAGCGAGGCGGCCGCCGACGAGGCGCGCCGCACTGCCGACGAGGTGGCAAGGCTGGCGCGCAAGATCGGCGTCGTCGTTCCCGCCAACGAAGTGTTGTTCTTCCCCACCCTGCCGCTTCGGGTGGACACCGTGCGCGCCAAGCGCGGCGACAACGCCTCGGGCCGGGTGATGACGGTCAGCAACTCGCGCCTCGCCGTCGACTCTTCGCTTTCGCTCGACGACGCCAAGCTGGTGCGGGTCGGCGCGCCCGTCAAGATCGAGGAGCCCGATCTCGGAGTTCGGACGGACGGCGTGGTCACGCAGGTCGCGGACCGCCCCGGCACCAACAAGGTCGATCCCTCGCGCGTGTACCTCGAGGTCGTGCCGGGCACAGCCCCGGCCCAGCTGGTGGGCGCGTCGGTGAGACTGAGCATCGCCGTGGAGAGCACCGAGCGGAAGGTGCTCACCGTCCCGGTCAACGCGCTGTCCGTCGGCGCGGACGGCAGCTCGCGAGTGCAGGTGCAGCGGCCGGGCGGGCGGAGCGAGTTCGTGAACGTCGAGGCCGGCCTCGCGGCGCAGGGTCTTGTCGAGGTCCGACCGGTGGGCGGCCGGCTGGAGCCGGGCGGCCTGGTGGTCGTGGGCGCCAAGGGCCCGTCGAGTGCCGCGAACCCGGCGTCCGCGTCGCCGCCATAGCTCGATGGCCGAGACTATGCCCGAGCCCTCGTCAGAACCCGAGACGCTGTCCACCGACCTCACAGGCGTCGACGCGTGGCCGATCGCCACGCCGGGCAGGCCCGTGGTCGAGCTGCGCGGGGTCAGCCGCACCTTTGGAAGCGTCCCACCCGTGGAGGCACTCCGGGAGGTCGACCTCCTCATATACCCGGGCGACTGGGTCGCGATCGTGGGACCATCGGGATCGGGCAAGTCCACGCTCCTGAACGTTCTCGGCTGCCTCGATCGCCCGACGGCCGGCGCCTATTTCATCGACGGAATCGACGTGGCGGGGTTGAGCGAGGGCGAGCGGACAGCGGCGCGGGCGCGGAGCATCGGGTTTGTGTTCCAGGCCTTCCACCTGCTCGCGCACCGCACGGCGCTCGAGAACGTGATGCTCGCCGAGATGTACGCGGGCGGGGAGCGCGCCGGCCGGCGGGAGCGCGCCCTCGCGGCGCTCGAGCGGGTCGGTCTGGCACACCGTCGCGACTTCCTGCCCACGCGGCTCTCGGGCGGCGAGCAGCAGCGGGTGGCGATCGCGCGCGCTCTGCTCGGAACGCCCAGGCTGCTGCTGTGCGACGAGCCGACGGGGAACCTCGACTCCGCCAGCACGGAATCGCTGATGCTCCTGTTCGATGCCCTCGCTCGCCAGGGACTCACACTCGTCGTGGTCACCCACGACGAGGGTGTGGCCGGCCATGCGCGGCGGATCGTACGCATCGTCGACGGGCGCCTCAGTGAGGTGAGCGAGTGACCGCGCGCGATCTTCTCTCCGAGGCGGGTGCGGGACTGATCGCGCGCCCGGCGCGTGTGGCCCTGACCGTGCTCGGCACGGTCATCGGGGTGGCGGCGCTGGTGGCGACCCTCGGACTCTCGAAGACGGCGGGCAGCCAGATAGTCGGGCGATTCAGCGCCGTCGCGGCCACGGACGTGGTCATCACCCCCGTGCCCGGCGCGCTGGGTGGCAGCCGGGCCGCGACCGTGATCCCGTGGGACGCGGAGGCTCGCCTCAGCCGGCTCAACGGGGTCGCGGCCGCGGGCACGCTGTCCGACGTCGACGTTCGGGGCGCGCTCGTACGGTCGGTGCCGATCAACGACCCGCTCGGGCAGACCGAGGTGCAGCTGCCGGTAAAGGCTGCGTCGGTGGGGGTGTGGAGGGCAGTGCGGGCGCGCCTGACCGCCGGGCGGTTCCCCGACGCGGGGCACTCGGCGCGCGCGAACCGAACGGTCGTCCTCGGACGGAACGCCGCGCGCCGGCTCGGCATCCAAAGCCTCGATCAGCAGCCGGCGATCTTCATCGGCGACCGGCTCTACCAGGTCAGCGGCCTTCTCTCGAGCGTTGAACGACAGCCGTCCCTGCTCGGGTCGCTCACGATCCCCAACGGCACGGCGCGACGGGAGTTCAACCTCGCCGCACCCGGATCCGTCCAGATCGAAACCGACATCGGCGCGGTCGAGGTGGTGGTGCGCCAGGCGCCGAGGGCGCTCAGCCCCGATGCGCCCGAGCTGCTGCGTGTGGCCGCGCCGCCGGATCCTGAGACCCTGCGTGCCGGTGTCGAGAGCGACCTGAACGCGCTCTTCCTGCTGCTGGGCGCCGTGTCGCTGCTCGTGGGCGCGCTCGGGATCGCCAACGTGACCCTGGTCTCGGTGCTCGAGCGCGTCGGCGAGATCGGCCTCCGACGGGCCCTCGGGGCGGCGCGCCGGCACATCGCCGCGCAGTTCCTCGTGGAGAGCGGGGTCATGGGGCTGTTGGGCGGGATCGTGGGCACAGCGCTCGGCGTGCTCGTGGTCGTCGCCGTCTCCGCCGGTCGCACGTGGACCCCCGTTCTGGACCCATGGGTGCCGCTCGCGGCGCCGTTCGTCGGCGGACTGATCGGGCTCGTCTCCGGAACCTATCCCGCGCTTCGAGCCGCCGCGCTGGAACCGGTCGACGCGCTGAGGGCCGGAACGTGATGCGACGGCTCATCCTCTTGGCGCTCGCGGCGGTTCTGCTCGTTGCCTGCGGGGACGACGACTCCCCCAACCAGGCAGTTGTCGAGCTCGAGGACCAGCTCGGCTTCAGCGAGTCGGGCGTCATCGAACGCCAGACCCGGGTGGAGGGAGTCATCCAGACCTGCATGAAGGCGCAGGGGTTCGACTACGTCCCCGTCGACCCGCTGGCCCAGCGGGCCGCGCTGACCGGCAAGGCGCGCATGACCGACGAGGAGTTCCTGGAGCAGTTCGGCTACGGCATCAGCACGCTGTTCGGCCGCGGCGAGGCGCAGTCGGATCCCAACGACCGTATCCGCAAGACGCTCAGCCCCGCCGACCGCGCCGCATACGACCGCACGCTCTGGGGCGAGAACCCCGGGCTGACCTTCGCCGAGGCAATCGACTCCGACGCCGCCACCGAGCTCGGCGGCTGCACGAAGCAGGCCACCGAGGCGGTGTTCGGGGGAGCGGCAGTGCTCGCGAAGGTCCAGGGGAGGTTCGACGAGCTCGAGGAGCGCATCACTCAGGACCAGCGGATGGTGCGAGCCGTGGAGAAGTGGTCGAGGTGCATGGCTGACGAGGGCTACCGATACGACGAGCCCGAGGAGATCGACGCCGACCTGATCAAGCGATTCAAGACGATCATCGGGGCAGCGGCGCAGCCCGGAGCGACGGCCCCGCCGGCTCGCGGCGCGAGCTACGACCGCGCCGCGCTCGCCGCTCTCCAGCGTGAAGAGGTGAAGGTCGCGAACGCCGACCTGGCGTGCGAGAAGCGCCACATCACTCCCGTTGAGCTGGAGGTGCGTCCCCAGTACGAGGAGACCTTCCGCAAGCAAAACCGGCGACTTCTGGACCAGGTGCGCCCAGTTGGCTCACAATAATCCGCAGAAAGGAGCTTCGATTATCTCCCGACAGCTGAGCCGGTTGGCATTCCTTAGCCTCGTCGGCGCACTTCTGGTCTCGGCGAGCCCCGCCGCGGCTCAGACGGGGCCACCCCTTCCGCAGGGCTGCGATCGGCTTGTGGCGTTCGACCCCGCAGAGTTCGGGAACCCGACCCTGATCGACAACCGGTATCTCCCCCTGACTCCCGGAACCCAGCTCGTGCTGGAGGGGCGGGCGAATCGCACCGGTGAGCTCCTGCCGCACACGGTGACGTTCACCGTCACCGACCTGATCAAAGTGATCAACGGCGTGCCCACTCGGGTCATGTTGGACGTGGACGAGAACGAGGGAGAGGTCGTCGAGGCGGAGCTCGCCTTCTTCGCACAGGACGACGCCGGCAACGTCTGGAACTTCGGCGAGTACCCAGAGGAGTTCGAGGACGGGTTCTTCCTCGGCGCTCCCAATACGTGGATCGCCGGCCTGGCCGACGCGGAAGCGGGGATACACATGCTGGACTTCCGTGACGTCGGGCTCACCTACATGCAGGGATTCGCCCCCGCGATCGACTTCCTCGACTGCGCCGAGATAATCGCGGAGGACCTGATGGAATGTGACATCCCCGCCGCGCCCGGGGGCTGCTTCGAGAACGGCGTGCTGACGCACGAGCGGAGCCCGCTCGACCCGGAGGGCGGCATTCAGACGAAGTACCACGCACCCGACGTGGGCATCGCCAAGGTCGGTGCTCTGGACGACCCGGAGGGGGAGACCCTGGTGCTCAGCCAGATCATCACGCTCGACCAGGAGCAAATGGCGGCTGTCCGCCAGCAGGCGCTGACGCTGGACCAGCGCGGCTACCGCGTGAGCGAGGTGTATTGCCAAACCGAGCCGATAGCGCCGAATCCAGCGGCAGAGTGCCCGGCGCCCCAACCCGCTGCACCCCCTACACCCGCTGCCCCGGCTGCGCCAGCCGCGCCCGGCTCCGGGAGCACGTCTCCGGGCGTCACGCAGGGCGCACCGCCTCCCGGGCAGACCGGCCCAAAGGCCGGCACGCTCCCGAAAAGGTGCTACACGAAGCGAAGCCGGCCGTCGGCGCGGCGCATCTCTCGGCGAAGGGCGCGCCGGGTCGTGATTCGCCGGGGATCGAGGGTTCTGGTCAAGAAGATCCCGCGGAAGACATGCGTCGAGTTCATCAGCCGGCGGTAGTGGGCTCCGCGGCGGGCTCGAGTCGGGAGGGCCCGGTGCGCAGCCGTGATGCGCCGAGCAGCGTGAGCCCGCAGAGCATCAGCCAGGCGACACCCGCGCCGTAGGCCGCCAGCACGTCCGAGACGTAGTGGACGCCGAGGTACAGCCGGCTGAAGCCGACCGCAAGCACAAGTACCGCGGCCGCGACGGGAATCAGCACCCGCGCTCGTCGTGACTTGACGCTCGTCGCAGTGACGAATGCGAGCGCCCCGTAGACGGTTAGTGCGACCATCGCGTGTCCGCTCGGGAAGGAGTAGCCGGCCGCGGTTGCCAGGGGCTCTGAGAACGAGGGCCGTGGCCGCTCGAACGCCGCCTTCAGAGCCATGTTCAGCCCCTCGCCTCCCACGAGCGCTGCGCCCATGAGCGCCGCGTGCGCGATGCGGCGCTTCAGCAGAAGGACCAGCGCGGCGACGATCGTGACGGCTAGGAGAACCGTCGCTCCGCCGAGCTGCGTGACGGCCCGCACTACGTCCGTGGCAAACCCTGTCGCGTGAGAGTGCAGCCACGCGGCGACCGCGCCGTCGAGGGCCACGATTGGCCCCCCGGTGGCGACCGCGAACGCGAGCTGGAAGAACAGGAGGCCGCTCACGGCGAGCGTCCAGGCAAAGCGCGAGACCCCCCAGTTCAACATTCCTCCGACCTCAGCGAGATCGCCGCGGCGCAGCCGAGACCCGCCCGCGAGGCCGCGGCCGGGACAGCCAGAGCCCGCGCAGCCGCTGGCCGACGCCCGGAGGGCCCATCGCCCGCTTGGGGTCGAGCGCCGCCCCGCAGATCGAGCAGCCGGCGGCGAACGCGCTCACTCGCTCACCGCAGGAGGGGCAGATGTGTGGGCCTCGTGCAGTCATGTCCTCACCGAGTCAAGACGATGGCGATGAGAGGAGGCTGAGACGCCTAGGGCGCCGGGCGCACTCCGAGCACGACTTCGACCGAGCTTCGCTCGCCGTCGCGCAGATACTCGACCTCGACGCGCTCGCGCGGGCGCCGGTCCGCCACGACCGCGGCGACGTCCTCCGACTCGCTTACCCGTCGGCCGCCAACCGCGACGATCACATCGCCGCTTCGCAGCCCCGCTCGGGCGGCAGGACCAGGCTCGGTGGCATCGCGCACGAGGGCGCCCCGCCGCGCGGTCGTCGTGCTCACGCCGAGATAGGCGCGGCGAACCCGACCGTCGCGCTCCAGCTGGGGCACGACGCGCTCGAGCGTTGCCACGGGAACGGCGAACGCGATGCCATCGCCCCGGCCCTGCGAGATCACTCCGATCACTCGGCCTTGGGCGTCGAGCAGCGGACCGCCCGAGTTTCCGGGGTTGACAGCCGCGTCGGTCTGGATCGCGTCGCGGATCGGGAAACCGTCGGGAGCGTCGATGCGCCGGTCGGTGGCCGAGACCACTCCCGCGGTGATCGTCCGCGCCAGACCGAGTGGATTGCCGATTACCACCGCCGCGTCGCCGGGCTGCACCTCACGCGAGTCGCCGAGCGACAGCGCCTCGACGCGTCGCGCCTGTTCGGGCCGAAGGCGCAGCAGCGCGATGTCTGTGGACGGATCGCTGCCGAGGACCTTCGCCCGGACGCGCCGGCCACGCACGCGCACGGCAACCACCTCGGCATCGGCGACGACATGGTGGTTCGTGACGACCCGGCCGTCTCCGATCGCGAAGCCCGAGCCGGTCGCCACGCCATCGTCCTGACGAGGCGGGCCCTGGGGCCAGCCCACGCCGGGCTGGCGTCCCTCGACCACGACAACCCCGGTGCGCGCTCTTGCGTACAGCTCGCTGATGGTGAGCTCGGGTGCTGTGGGTGCCGGGGCCGCCCGCGCCGGCGTCTCGCGGCTGTCATCGTCGCCGACCGCGCCGCTGGCCAGCAGGATCGCGGCGACGACGGCGCCGGACGCAAGCCCGGCGCCGAGCGCCGCGATCAGTGGTGACGTGACTCGCATCGGCGCGGAGCTACAGCTGAACGGATTCCTGCTGGCCCCTCTCGCGATCCTCGGGGCAGTCGCGCTTTCCGTCCCGTCGATCGGGCTGCTGCCCGTCGGTCGATTGGACTTCTACCGCGCCGCCACCGGACGAGGCGTCCCCGGCGCCCGAGGATCCGGAGTCTCCGGAGCCGCCGGCCAATGCCGCGCCCGCCGGCAGCGCCGCCAGTACGCCTGCCGCCGCGAGGGCGGCCACGAGGCGCCGGCGCCGCCGGTTCGACCCGTCCTGTCCCATCTGTCCTCCTGTCGGTCCTGGGTACATGCAGGTGACCGTAGGAGGAGCTGTGTCAACTCCGGATAACGACGACGCTCAGCGAGCTACCAGGACGGTCGCTCCGGCGGCGCCGAGCCGAGCGGCTTCCGTAGCATAATGTAACTGTTCTTGGGAGGTACCCCGCGCATGGTCGAGATGGTCACGTTGAGCTTCGACGAGCAGGTCACGGCGCTTCTCGAGCGCGACCTGGTCGACGACGAGTCGCGGTTCCGGACGGTGCTCGAGTCCGCCCGCCCGGCAGACGAGGCGCCGCGGTCGGTCCTCACGGTGTCGCGGGAGGTGGTGCCGGTGTCGGTCGCCGCCTCGCGGGTCGAGCGTCGAGGGCGACCGGTCGTCCTGGGTCAGCTGACGCCCGACGACCTCGAGACGTTCTTGCCGATCGAACCGGTGGAGGTCCCCGACTCGCCGGCGTACCTCGCCACCGACGTCGACCTCGGCGCGGAATCGCGCAACGTTCGCCCAGAGGATGCACTCCGCGACATCCTCGACGCGGGGCGGTCACCGCTGACCCTCGACGAGGGGATCTCCCTCGTCCTCCAGCAGCCGGAGGTGATAGCGCGCAACTGGGGCTTCTCGATGGCGGGATCGCGGCGGGGCGACCAACGCGTTCCCGCGTTCTGGATCAGCGACGGCCGGCCGAAGCTCGGCTGGTGCTGGGACCGCAACCCCCACACCTGGCTCGGCACCGCGTCCTGCTCGGAGCGCATCGCCGGCGCGTAGCCTCCGCCCCTTCTCGAGGGCGCTACGGGCGCGCGGTGGCCCCGACTAGCCTCAGGTGGCGATTGAGTCCGCCACGGCGCCCTCGGCCACCGACCGCCGACCGCCGGGGCCTCCGTCGGCCGCTCCTCTGTGCGGGCCCTTTCTGGGGCTGGTTAGGGGTAAGAGCCCGACGCGGCCGGCGTCCGCCCGGACAGGGTGGCGGTCAATCCTGCTCGAACTAGGGCGGAGGCGATGCGTTCGCCCTTTTGCTGCCATATGCAGCAAAAAGTCGAACGCGTGCGGATTCGCCCGGGACGGGCACCCGGCGCGGCCGGGGGCCCGCCCGCGGGGGTGCCGGCGGCGCCCGGACCCGACGGCAGCGCCGACGCCACCCTTAACCAGCCCAAGAAACGCCGGCGGTGGGCATCCCGCCGGCGGAGACCTGCCCCGCGCCGGGAGCCTCGGCGGACAACCTAACCGGGAGCTACAGCCAGCACGCCTGGGTTGCGAGCGGTGGCAGCTGTGCGCGGCCCGCTGCGGGCGCTCCGGCGCGCCTGCGACAGCGGTGGCTCCGCGGAACCGCCCCCAGATTGCGGACAGCGCCCGTCGCTGCAGCGCCGGCGGGCGAACGATGTCGGCCTCCGGACTGAGCGTCGCCCGGTGCAGGGGTGCTGCGGGCCGCCCCAATCTCGGGTTCGTGCTGCTGAGGGCGCATGCTCCAACGGTCGGGCATAAGGTCGGAACGAGTCGTTCGCGGGCGCGCTACCCGCGGCGCGGTGCCCGAGGCGCCGGACCGTTCGCGGCGCGCGCCATCGCGACTCCCGTAAGCACCTCGCGCACGATCCGCTCGGCCACGAGGGCAGTGCGGTCGACCAGTGCGGTCGGCGCGACCTCGACGACGTCGGCTCCCACCAGCCGGATCCGTTCGGCGACCGTCCGGCAGGCCGCGAGGAGCTCGAGCGGCGTCATCCCGCCCGGCTCGGGCGTCCCGGTCCCGGGCGCGAACGCGGGGTCGAGGACGTCGATGTCGATCGTGAGGAACGCCGGGCCGTCCCCGCCGATCTCCAGCGCACGCTCGACGACCCCATCGACGCCCACGCGGCGCACATCGTGCATGAAGAAGCTCGTAATCCCGCGCTCCGCCTGCCAGCGCAGCACCGCCTCTCCGGGCCACCA
>Ga0081538_10002323_pt1 | contig 18774 bp, 17 predicted proteins | sample TabmetS5T2R1_FD_71022 | JGI IMG/M metagenome (GOLD analysis project Ga0081538, IMG submission 71022) | Tabebuia heterophylla rhizosphere microbial communities from the University of Puerto Rico - S5T2R1 | ecosystem: Host-associated > Plants > Roots > Rhizosphere ... | reverse complement strand
AAGGCGTGGCCGTATTCACCACATGGCCACAATGATCGTCGCGCTCCATGAGGCCCTGAAGGCTGCCAGCGCGCCCGAAGGATAAGGCGCTCGCCAATACCGACGATCGTTTGGGTCGCGTCGATACGAAGCTCACGGCGCGCTTCAAGTCGAACTTGGCACCGTCAAAGCTGAGCCTGGTATGGTGAAATGGATTGTCCGCCGTGTCGGCTTTGGCGTCGTGCTGCTTGTGCTGAAATCCTTCTGGCCTGGTGGCTTATCATCAGTGCGGACTTGCGCAGGCTATCACCGCTGCTCCAGCGCGGCGCGCACGCGCGCGACCGTGTCCGTCGCGGTGCGCGAGAACCGTTCGACCAGCGCGGCGAGTTGCTCCCCCCGTGAGCGGGTCGACGTCGATCAGGCTGCCGGCGCCGGGCTGGTTCTGCACGATGATGCTCGGCTGGCCCGATATGGTTGGCAAGATGGCGCGCCAGGAGGCGGGCATTGGTGTCGTATCCCGACTCGACCCCGACGCCGACCACGAGCCGCACCGTCCTGCCGCGATAGAAGGCGGCAACGTCCTCCTGTGCGAGCGCCGGCGCGCCGGCCGCCAGCAGCGTGAAGGGGGCGAGGAGGGCGATGGAGGTTTTCATCATCGGCTTTCGCTCACATCATTGCATCAGCCGCAGTGGGGCCATCGCAATCCATCATGCATGCTTCCAACGTTCATCGCGCCACCGCACGCTCTTCCTCGGGCTTTTCCGGCAGAGTAGCATGACCGCGCTCCTTGGGAGTGCAGGGCCCACGTCCTTGGACGTGAGTTCATCACAGTGCGTGATTTTAAATCATGAAGCGAAGCTTCAAGGGAGGGGGCTGAGATGATCGATGGGATAATGGTTTTAATCGTCGGATTTGCGATCCTGGCGGCCGTTTGGGCAATCGTCCTTTTCGGATCGCGTTTCTTCGGTCCGAAGACCGATTAGGCAACCTCCGCCGGAAGATTCCAAACGTCCGTCAGGATCGGTCGCCGTGCACCTCAACATCGTCAATCCCAACACCAGCGCCGCCATGACGCGGATCATCGCCGAGGCTGCCGCCCGCGTGGCGCGGCCCGGGACCACGATCCGCACGGTGGAGTCAGAGTTCGGGCCGGAGTCGATCGAAGGCCCCTATGACGATGCATTCGCGGTGCCGGGACTGCTCGCCCGGATCGCCGAGGGCGAGACCGCAGGGGCCGACGCGCACGTGATCGCGTGCTTCGACGATACCGGCCTCGATGCGGCACGCGCGCTCGCCAATGCGCCCGTGGTCGGCATCGGCGCGGCGGCGTTTCATATGGCAAGCCTGATCGTGCACCGCTTCGCCGTGGTGACGACGCTCGAGCGATCGATTCCCGTGATCGAGACCAATCTCCTGCGCTATGGACTCGAGCGCCGCTGTGCGCGCGTGCGCGCCGCCGATGTTCCGGTGTTGGAGCTCAACCAGCCGGGCTCGAATGCCTGCGCGCAGATCGGGGCCGAGATCGAACGGGCGCTGCGCGAAGACGCCGCGGAGGCAATCGTCCTCGGCTGCGCCGGGATGGCGGCTTCCGCCGCTGCGCTCGCCAGAGAATTTGGCGTTCCGGTCGTCGAGGGGGTTGCGGCCTCCGTGACGCTGGCCGAAGGACTTGCGGCGCAAGGGCTCACCACTGCGAAGCGGGGCGCCTACGCAAAGCCGATCCCCAAGACCTACTCGGGCGTGTTCGCGCGTTTTTCGCCCAAACCGTGAGGGACGGGCGCCGGGGCGCTTCTCCATTCCGGGCTTTGCCGCTGCCTATAATCTGGGCAATCTATGCACAGGCGCGTGCCGGCCATCGGTGTCAGCTTGCGAGAATCCGGCCCGTCGGACTGGCACACTCCTTGATAGTCGATTGCCAGGCACTTTGCGCCGCACAGGAGGGAGAAATGAAAACATCCGTTATGGCAGGGCTTGCGGGCGCCATGGTTGTGGCGGGACTGCTGGCGGCCCCGATACCCACGGCATGGGCGCAATCCGTCGTCCGCATCGGTATGACGGCGGCCGATATCCCACGCACCCTGGGGCAACCGGACCAAGGCTTCGAGGGGAACCGCTTCACCGGCAACACGATGTACGACGGATTGACCTCATGGGACCTGTCGTCGGCCGACAAGGCGAGCGTCCTCATTCCCGGCCTCGCGACCGAATGGTCGATCGATCCGAGCGACAAGACCAAGTGGATTTTCAAGCTCCGATCCGGCGTCAAATTCCACGACGGCTCGGAATTCGACGCCGACGCCGTGGTCTGGAACGTCGAAAAGGTGCTCAAGCAGGACGCGGCGCATTTCGACCCGAGCCAAGTCGGCGTTACCGCCTCGCGCATGCCGAACCTTCGCAGCGCGCGGGCGATCGACAAGACGACGGTCGAGCTGACGACGGCGGCGCCGGACGCGCTGCTGCCGATCAATCTCACCAACCTCTTCATGGCGAGCCCGGCGCACTGGAAGAAGCTCGCCGATGCGGTTCCGGCGAGCGTCACCGATCCCAAGGAACGCGCCAAGCAAGCCTGGGACGCTTTCGCCCGCAACGCCTCGGGCACCGGCCCATGGAAGATGGACAAGTTCGTCCCGCGCGAGCGTTTGGAGCTGGTGAAGAACGCCGGCTATTGGGATTCCAAGCGCGTTCCGAAAGTCGATCGGCTGGTCCTGCTTCCCATGCCGGAGGCGACCGCCCGCACGGCGGCGCTGCTGTCCGGCCAGGTCGATTGGATCGAGAACCCGGCGCCCGACGCTCTTGCGCAGCTCAAGCAGCGCGGCTTCGTGATCTACGCCAATGAGCAGCCGCATGTGTGGCCTTGGCAGTTCAGCCGCATCGAGGGCTCGCCCTGGAACGACATCCGGGTGCGCAAGGCGGCCAACCTGTGCGTCGACCGCAACGCCATGCGGGACGGCCTGCTCGGCGGCATGATGGTTCCAGCGACCGGCACGTTCGAGCCCGGCCACCCGTGGCGCGGCAATCCCAAGTTCCAGATCAAGTATGATCCCAACGAAGCGCGCCGGCTGATGACGGAAGCGGGCTACTCCGCCGGCAAGCGACTGAAGGTGAAGACGCAGACCTCGGCATCAGGTTCCGGCCAGATGCTGCCGGTGCCGATGAACGAGTTCGTGCAGCAGAGCCTTGCCGAGTGCTTCTTCGACGTCGAGCTCGACGTCATCGAGTGGAACACGTTGTTCACCAACTGGCGCAAGGGCGCCAAGGACGAGTCGGCGCGCGGCGCGCACGCCACCAACGTGACCTACGCGGCCATGGATCCGTTCTTCGCCATGATCCGCTTCCTCGACTCGAAGATGGCACCGCCGGTGTCGAACAACTGGGGCTTCATCAACGAGCCCGAGTTCGACCGGCTGGTCGCCGCCGTGCGAACGGCCTTCGATCCGGCGGAACGCGACAAGGCGCTCGCCGCCCTGCATGAGCGCTCGGTCGACGAGGCGGCGTTTCTCTACGTCGCGCACGACGTCGGGCCGCGCGCCATGTCCCCGAAGATCAAGAACTTCGTGCAGCCGAAGAGCTGGTTCGTCGATTTCTCGACCATGACCATCAACTGACGCGACGGGCCGCCCGTGTCGCGCGCCGCCAGCCCAGGTGGCGCGCGGCATGGCGTCGGAGATCGCGGCTGACCTGACCGCCAATTGTGCAGTGCCGCCGAGAGCGCGCTCCGCTCCCGGTCGTGCGGGCTCGCCTGGGCAAACCGAATCAAAGGCTTAACCCCGTGGCATAGGGCTTGCTCGTGGTCCTGCGATCGATGCCCCAACGGGCCGGGCCCGAAGGGCCACGATGGCGTGAGCGGAGCAGGGCGATGGCGGGATTTCGATGGGCCGGGTTGCTTGTGGCGTTGAGCGCCGCCCGCCGGTACGAAATGGGGCCACTATTGCGATCCGGAGATGGACAAGCTGTTCGAGGTGATCCGCAACACCTTCGATCCGGCCGAACAGGCCAAGGTGCTGCCGGAAACCCACGAGAAATATGTCGACGAGGCGCTGTTCCTCATGGTCACGCACGACGTCAATCCCTGCGCCATGACGGCGAAGGTGAAGGGCTTTGTCCAGGCGAAGAACTGGTTCCAGAACCTCCCATCGATTAGCATGGCCCGCTAGGCGCGTGCTCGACCGGCCCAATATCGGAACGGCAATGGTCGAGACGGCGGGGATGTGACCGATGCTGGCCTACGCATTGATGCGGCTCGTCTATGTCGTGCCGGTCGCGCTGAGCGTCAGTGTCGTCTGTTTCCTGCTCGTGCATCTCGCGCCCGGCGATCCGCTCGTCGCGGTGCTGCCGCCGGACGCGTCGGCGCAGCTGCAGGCCGAAATGCGCACGATCTACGGGTTTGACCGGCCCTTACCGGTGCAATTCGCGATGTGGCTTTGGCGCGCGCTGCAAGGCGATTTGGGCAGCTCGATCGCGACCGGGCGGCCGGTCATCGAAGAGGTCTCCCGCGCCGTCGGCAACACTGTCATGCTCGCGGTGCTGGCGGCGATGATCGGGTTTGCGATCGGCCTGTTGTGCGGGTTCCTCGCCGGCTATTTCCGCGATACCTGGGTTGACCGCGTGGTCACGACGTTCGCCATCGCCGGCGTGTCGATGCCGCACTACTGGCTCGGCATGGTGCTGGTGATCGTGTTCTCGGTGCAGCTCGGCTGGCTGCCCGCCGTTGGCGCCGGGCCGGGCGGCTGGGCCTGGGACTGGGAGCACATCAAGCATCTGATCCTGCCGGCCGTCACCATGTCGGTGATCCCGATGGGAATCGTGACCCGCACGGTGCGCGCGCTGGTCGGCGATCTGCTGTCGCAGGAATTCGTGCTCGCGCTGCGTGCCAAGGGCTTGAGCGAGCTGCGCGTGTTCGCCCATGTGGCCAAGAACGCCGCACCCACGGCGATCGCCGTGATGGGGCTGCAGCTGGGCTATCTGCTGGGCGGCTCGATCCTGATCGAGACCGTGTTCTCCTGGCCGGGAACCGGGTTCCTGCTCAATTCCGCGATCTTCCAGCGCGATCTTCCGCTGTTGCAGGGTACCATCCTCGTGTTGGCGCTGTTCTTCGTGTTCCTCAATCTCTTGGTCGACGTCCTCCAGGCTGCGATCGACCCGCGCATCAAGCGGGGCTGACTGAGATGAGCGCGGTTGCCGAGGATATCGTCCGCATCGCCATCGTCGACAAGGCGCGCGGCTACTGGGCGACGGTCGGGCGCCGCCTGGTGCGCGATCCGGTGAGCGTGGTCTGTGGGGCCTTGCTCATTGCCATCGCGCTGGTTGCGATCTTGGCGCCCCATCTCGGCCTCGCCGATCCCTACCAGGGCAGCATGATCCGGCGCTTGCGCCCGATCGGCACCGCCGGATATTCGCTCGGGACCGACGAGCTCGGACGCGACATGCTGGCTCGCCTCATCTACGGCGGACGACTGTCGCTGTTGATCGGGCTGCTCCCGGTCGTGCTCGCATTTGTGATCGGCACGACGCTCGGGATCATCGCGGGCTATGTCGGCGGCATCGTCAACCAGGCTATCATGCGCACCATAGACGTATTCTTTGCCTTCCCGTCGGTGCTGCTCGCAATCGCGATTTCCGGTGCGCTCGGCGCCGGTATCGTTAACAGTCTCGTGTCGCTGACCATCGTCTTCATCCCGCCGATCGTGCGCGTTGCCGAGAGCGTCACCACCAGCGTGCGTGCGCTCGACTTCGTCGACGCCGCCCGCGCGTCGGGTGCCGGGCCGTTGACCATCATGCGCGTGCACGTGCTGGGCAACGTGCTCGGCCCGATCTTCGTCTATGCGACGAGCCTCATCAGCGTGTGCATGATCCTCGCCGCCGGGCTCTCGTTCCTCGGCCTCGGCACCAAGCCGCCGGAGCCCGAATGGGGCCTGATGCTCAACACGCTGCGCACCGCGATCTATGTCAACCCGTGGGTCGCCGCGCTGCCGGGCGTGATGATCTTCACCGTATCGATCTGCTTCAACCTGCTTAGCGACGGAATGCGGAGCGCGATGGATGTCCGAAGCTGACGCCCTGGCTCCGGTCGCCGATGTCGGCGGCCCGCAGCAGCCGCTGCTGGCCGTGAAGGACTTGAGCAAGCATTTCGCGGTCCGCGGTGCTCTGTTCCGTCGCGGCGGCGTGGTGCGCGCCGTCGACGATGTGAGCTTCTCGGTCGACAAGGGCGAGGTGCTCGGCATCGTCGGCGAGTCAGGCTGCGGCAAGTCCACCACCGCCCGGTTGATCATCGGGCTGATCCATGCCGATGCCGGCGAGATCACCCTCGACGGCGAGCCGGTTGGACCCGTGCTGTCGCTGCGCGAGCTTCGCCGCCGGGTGCAGATGGTGTTCCAGGACAGTTATGCCTCGCTCAATCCGCGACTGACCATCGAAGACACGATCGCGTTCGGACCCAGGGTGCATGGGGTCGCGCCGGCCGAGGCGCGTTCCCGCGCCCACGAGCTTCTGCGCAAGGTCGGGCTCGATCCGGCGCTGTTCGCCGACCGCTATCCGCATGAGCTCTCGGGCGGGCAACGCCAGCGCATCAACATCGCCCGTGCGCTCGCGCTGTCGCCGCGCCTCGTGATCCTCGACGAGGCGGTGTCTGCGCTCGACAAGTCGGTCGAGGCGCAGGTGCTCAACCTCCTGATCGACCTCAAGGACGAGCTCGGACTCACCTATGTGTTCATCTCGCACGATCTCAACGTCGTGCGCTTCATCAGCGACCGTGTGATCGTCATGTACCTCGGCGAGGTTGTCGAATCCGGTCCGGTCGAGACCCTGTGGGCGGATGCGCGCCATCCCTATACACGTGCGCTGCTTGCCGCCATGCCGTCGCTCGATCCGGACTGCCGCACCGAGGAGGCACCGATCGCCGGCGATCCTCCGAACCCGATCGACCCGCCCGCCGGATGCCGATTTCACACCCGCTGCGCCTTCGCCGAGGCCGTGTGCAGGGCTTCGGCGCCGAAGCTGATGCCGACCGGCAACGAGCGCCATACTGCGGCTTGCCACATGGTAGACATGGCCTCGGGACACAGCAAGGCGGTCGCCGCAACGCCTGGGGAGAGCAAGCATGCCTGACGACATCGATCCTGAGCGTATCCGCGTGATCGCCGCGGCGGCGCGTATTCCGCTTGGCGCGGACTCGGCGGCCCGAGTCGCGCGGGCCGTGACGCCGACGGTCGCGCGGTTTGCGGCCGAGAAGCTCGCCATCCCATTCGAGACGGAACCGTCGACATTCGTTGTCGCGCAGCGCCGGGAGACCGAGCGGTGAATGATCCCACGACGTTGGTCGCCACCGATCCGGCCATGCTGCCGCTGACCGAGCTGGCTGCGGCGATCCGCGACCGCAAGGTGTCCTCGGTCGAGGTAACGACGGCCCTGCTCAAGCGCATCGAGGCGTGGCAACCGAAGCTCAATGCGTTCGTGCGCATCGAGGCCGACGGCGCGTTGGAGCTCGCGCGCGCGGCCGATGCGGCGCTTGCCCGCCGCGACCTCAAGGGGCCGCTGCACGGCGTGCCGCTGGCGCACAAGGACATGTACTACAGCGCCGGCAAGCCCGCGGGCTGTGGCTCGAAGGTGCGTGAAGGCTGGATCGCGCCGACGACCTCGACCGCGATCGCGCGCCTGGAGGCGGCCGGATCATTCCGCATCGGGGCGCTGCACATGGCCGAGTTTGCCTATGGGCCGACCGGGCACAATCCGTATCTCGGTCATGCGCGCAATCCCTGGGACACGACTCGCATTACCGGCGGATCGTCCTCCGGCTCGGGCGCCGCGGTGGCCGCGCGACTGGTGCCGGCGGCACTCGGCTCCGACACCGGCGGCTCGATCCGCCTGCCGGCGCATTTCTGCGGCGTCACCGGCTTCAAACCGACCTATGGGCGGGTGAGCCGTGCCAACGCCATGCCGCTGTCGTTCACGCTCGACACGGTCGGACCCCTGAGCCACAGCGTCGACGATTGCGCGCTCGTCATGCAGGCCATCGCCGGCCCGGATCCGCTCGACCCGACGACCAGCGGCGCGCCGGCGTGGGACGCCGGCGCGACCACTCGCTCGCCACAAGGGGCGAAAATCGGCGTCCCGACGCGCTTCTACGTGGACGACCTGGAAGGCGACGTCGCGGCCGCACTCGATGCGGCGGTGGAGACATTCGGCCGGCTTGGCGCGCACGTCGTGACAGTCGATCTGCCGGACCAAACGGCGGTTGCGGCGGCCGCGCTGATCGTGCTCGCCGTCGAGGCGACCGCCGCCCATGCACCGTGGCTGCGCGAGCGGCCTGAAGACTACGGCGCGCAGGTGCGGGCGCGGCTGGAGAACGGACTGGCCTACAGCGCGGTCGAATACCTGGAAGCGCTGCGCTGGCGGGGGCCGGCGCTCGCCGCGCACCTGGAAGCGATCGGCGACGTCGACGCGATCGTTGCGCCGGCTTCACGCGCAGCCGCCCCCACCATCGCCGAGACGGATATTGGCGGCGGACCGACCGCCGAGGCGACGATTCTGGGCATCACCCGCTTCATGCGGCCGGTGAACTATCTTGGCGTGCCGACGCTGGTGGTCCCGGCCGGCCGGTCGAGAGAGGGCCTGCCGATCGGCCTCCAGCTCATCGGACGGCCTTTTGCCGACGAGCGGTTGATCGCGCTCGGGCGGGCATTTCAATCCATGACCGACCACCATCACGGCGCACCGGCCCTGCCATGAGCCCGATCGTCGACATTCGCGATCTCACTGTGCGCTTCACCGGCGAGCGTACCGTGCATGCGCTCAACGGCGTCGACATCACGCTCGGGCAAGGACAGGTGCTCGGTGTGCTCGGCGAGTCGGGCTCGGGCAAGAGCGTGACCTTGAAGGCGCTCCTGCGCTTGCTGCCGCCGCGTCGAACGCATATCACCGGCTCGATCCGCGTCGTCGGCGAGGATGTGCTGGCGATGGACGACGTGACGCTCGAGGAGTTCCGTGGCGGCGTCGTTTCCATGATCTTCCAGGAGCCGATGCTGGCGCTCGATCCGGTCTTCACGATCGGTGACCAGATCGCCGAGGCGGTCGTACGACACCACGGAGTCTCTCGGGCCGAAGGTCGCCAGCGGGCGCTCGAGATGCTCGAAAGCGTGCGGATTCCCTCGGCGCGACGGCGGCTCGACGCCTATCCCCACGAAATGTCCGGCGGCATGCGCCAGCGCGCGATGATCGCGTTGGCCCTCTCGTGCCACCCCAAGGTCCTGCTGGCCGATGAGCCAACGACCGCGCTCGACGCCACGGTGCAGATCCAGATCCTGGTGCTGCTGCGGGAGCTGCAGCGCGAAATGGGCATGGCGGTGATCTTCGTGACCCACGACATCGGCGTCGCGGTCGAGATCTCCGATCGGATCGCCGTGATGTACGCGGGGCGTATCGTCGAGACCGGGACGCTGCGCGACGTGGTCAAGAGCCCGGCGCATCCGTATACGCGCGGGCTGTTGGCCTCGACCATCCACGGGGCCCGCCGCGGCTCAAGGCTCGAAGCGATCCCCGGCGCGCCGCCGCGGCTCGACCGCTTGCCGCCCGGGTGCTCCTTCGCGCCGCGTTGCGGCCTCGCCGATGCGGCGTGCGGCCAGGGCGAGATTCCGGCCGTCGCTCTTGCCGGGGAGCGCAGCGCGCGCTGTGTGAAGCTGGGCGCATCCGCCGTTCGGGATCCGCAACGTTCTGGCGTTATGCCGGCCTGAGCACGACGATAGCCGCATCCCGCGAGTACTTGATGCGGAGCACCGGCAGCGCTCTCACGACTGCCCGGCCGAAAGATCGAGCGCCTTGGTCAGCACCGGGTTACGATGCCCTTCCGGTGGCGGCTGGGTGGCGAGGCCGTGCGCGACGACCAAGGTCGCCGCGATCAGACACGCAGAAAAATCTTGCGGTGATAGAGAAATCTCGCAAACACGATCGCCAGCGCGAGACCGACGACGATGCTGACAAAGCTCCCCGCCCCCTTGGTCAGTTGTCCGTCAAGGAAGTTGCTCACGTCGCCGCCGACCAGCTTTCGCGCGATCCCCTGGAACCCCACCAGATTGTTGATCATGTAGAGCGCGATCGCATTTGCCCCGATCCACAGGAACATCGCGGCCCATGCCAAGCGACCCCAGACATCGATCACGAGATAGAGCGCCCCGAGCAGCAGCAGGCTGTATCCGCCGGCCACGAGAACGAACGACGACGTCCAGATGCATTTGATGACCGGAAATTGCAGCCCCCAGAGATAGCCGGCCTCGACCAGAACGACTCCGGCGCCGATCAGCCACAGGGACTTCTGCATCGGCCCCACGCGAATGTCTTTCAACAGCAGGCCGGCAAACACGCCGAGGAGACATGTCCCGATCGCGGGGAGCGTGCTGAGCAGGCCTTCGGGATCCCACTCGCCATACAGCCTCAGGCCGGGCAGGTATTGCGAGTCGATCCATCGGGCCAGATTGGCCTCCCGCTCAAACGAACCGGCGCCGACCTCCGGCACCGGCACAAAGGTCATCAGCGCCCAGTATCCGACGAGGAGCGAGACGAACGCGACGACCAGGCCGCGCAGGTCCAGGTGCAGGAACAGCAGCGATGCGAACAGATAGCAAAGCGCGATGCGCTGGAGCACGCCCAGCAGCCGGATCTCGGGCCACAGGTTGCTCGCGCCGCCGTAATAGATCAGCCCCAGCGCGAACAGCAGGAGCGACCTTCGCAGCACGCGCTCATGCGCCGCCCACTTGCCTTCGCGCTCCACCAGGCGCGACAGCGAGAACACGATCGATACGCCGATGACGAACACAAACAGGGGAAACAGAAAATCGTAGAAGCGAAATCCGTCCCATTCCACATGCTGCAACTGGATGCTGAGAAATTGGGCAGCCGCGCTCAATGGTCCCTCCTTTCCGGAGGCCATGTCATGCAGCGCCCAGGCGAGAGCGTCCCCGGCGAGAATCCAGAACATTGCGAAGCCGCGCAGGGCATCGACCGATGCCACGCGGCCGGCTGCTGCCGTATCCGATGCGGCGGCTACGGCGCGATCGCTGTCGCGAGTTATCCAGGCACGCGAGAGCCGGGCATAAGCGGTCCGTGCGCGGGTCGCCGCGGCCGCGCCGGGAGTGCTGGACAAGCCGGTCTCGTCCGTGTTGCCTGCCAGGTCGACCATTTCCCGCCCCGATCGAGAATCTCGATGATAAACCATTTAATCGACTAAACCATTTAATCGACAGCGAGGGTTCGCGGCCACCGCACACGAGGTCGCATGCGCCAGTTGCAGACGCGCCGCCAACCCGGCTCGTCTGCGCCCCATGCCTCTGGGCTGGCTATCGCTTGCCGGGCGGGTTGGTCGGCCGGGCAGAAACGGTTTGCTGCGCGTCGGAAGCCGGGCCGCTGCAATGGCCAACGCCCTCCTCGATACGGAAGTAGTTCCGGCCCAGATAGGAGCGATGATAGGGGTGCCAGAGACTGGCGTGATCGAGCGCCAGAACGCCGGCCGCCGTGACCGCCAGGACCGAGCTTTCCATATCCCTCGGCTGACCGGCGAGGTTTTCCGGCATGACCCGGCTGGCGTAGTCGACGTAGTAAACGCGACGCGCGCAGGCGAGATCCGTGGCGGCGTCGAGCGCCGCCTTCGCGGTCATTCGATGATCCGAATGATCGCCGGGATTGATGCTTTCGTTCGATTCGGGAACGTTCAACTGGACCGTTCGAGCCTGTCCTCGCTCATGGTCGAGGATTGCCCGCAGCGTCGACACCAGATCCGTCCACCCGTGATAGACGGTGGAGCCATCGATCGCCGAAAAGACACCGATCTCGGCTTTGGCCAGACGCTCGAGCGATTGATAGCCCGTTCCCCGAAATCCCACCCCGGCGGGGTGCCCGTCCGGCAGCCGCAAGAAGTAGGTCACCGTGCTGCGATAGCTGACGCGGTAGATATGGTGCCCGTTGAGCTGGATTCGGGACGCCACCTTGTCGACGGGCTGCTCGCCCGCATCCGCCATGAAGCGGATGGCGACCTCGGCCCCATTTTCCCGCGCCAGATAGTATGGATGCTTTCTGCCGCGCTTGCCTATCCCCACGCCGGCGTCACCCGCCGTGACGTGGATGAACACAGTTTTCGTCTTGCCGTCGGTAACGTCCATGAAGGCGGATGGATTCATGAACAGCTGCCAGTCGTCCTCGTGGGCGGCAAAATAGAACGACACCCGGTCCTGCTGCCGGACATCCTCCGCGCGCGCCTCTTGGGTCAGCAGCAAGCCCACGCTCATGCCGAGCGCCGCCGCAAAGCGCGACAGCGGCAACCGGTCCCGAGGCTTCGCCGATCGTCTGGCCACTGTGGTTCCCCTGCTCGTTGCGCAGGTTATAGAGAAAACCGAGCAAAGTCTTCAACTGCGCAGGGGTGCGGAAAGATCCAGTTCGCCGACGCCTTGAGCGCGCAGTGCCGCCTGACAGCCAGCCGATATCGTCCAAATGTCACTCAATCGAGGCCACGGACGGTGCCAAAATACCCCTAGGCTGCGGCGCGCTCTTCCTCCGGCTCGAGCGGAAGCCTCACCGGCGCCTTGCGCCGGGCCGACAGATCGAGCGCCTTGGTCAGCATCAGGTTGCGATGGGCTTCCGCCGCGGTGGCGGCCTGGGTGGGCAGCCCGAGCGCGACCCGGTTGAGCCAGGAATCGGTTTCCTCGCGCATCGGCCCGCGCAGCTCGCCCAGTGCCATGTCGCCGGGCGGATAGCTTCCCATGAAGTCGACCAGGCGGCTCTTGTCCGGGTTGTAGCCTTCCTCCTGCGGCGCCGACACCGCCAGCACGATGTCGCGATGGGTGTCGTCGATGGTGAGCACGCCCTCGGTGCCGTTGATGGCCACTTCCAGGCTGTAGACCGCCCCCGGCCACGTCACCGGCAGCGCCCACGAGATGTTGAGATGATAGACGCTGCCGTCCTGGAACATGATCATGCCGGCGGTGGCATCGATACCCTGGAAGGTCGGCCCCAGCACCTTGTCGATCGAGCGCGCGTAGCACTCGACCGGGGTCTTCGCCTCCATGCACCACATGACGATGTCGAGGGCGTGGGTGCCGGAGATCACCATGGGCGAGATCGCCGCCGGATCGTCGGTGCGCTTGTAATTGTCGATCGCGACCAGGCGGTTCATGAAGGCGCGCGAGGTCACCAGCGTGACGTCGCCCAGCGCGCCGGTGCGCACTTTCTCCTTGGCGGCGAGCCAGCGGCGGCGGAAACGCTGGGTATAGCCCACGACCGCATCGAGCTTCGATTGCTCGATTGCATGCAGCACGCGCGCCGATTCGGCGAGGTCGGTCGCCAGCGGCTTCTCGATCAGCATCGGCACGCCGCGCTCCACCGTCGCCAGGATCGGGTCGACGTGCAGATGCTCGTCGGTGGCGATGATGCAGCACGTCACCTCGGGACGCTTGAGCAGCTCGTGATAATTGTTGGTGACGAAATCGGCGCCGATCTTCTCGGCCACGTGCTGGGCGCGGTTGTGGTTCTTCTCGGCGATGCCGATCCAGTGGACGGCCGGATGACGCGCGGCCACTTCGCCGCGAAACAGGCCGACGCGGCCGGCGCCGATGATCGCCAGGCCGACCCCCTTAGCCGACTTTTTCAAGCTTGGCTCCTTTCATATCGGCAATCGCCGAAATCGCCTTGTTGGAGAGCGGCAGGTCGACCGGCTCGTGGATCTCCGCCGACAGATCGGCGGCGGTGTAGGCCTCCATGACCATGCGGGCATGTTCCGGCGCGACCATCGGCGGCCGGTCGAGAATGACGGATTCGAGAAAATCGATGGTCTCCGGCCCCATCTGCCCGGCGAAGACGTGATCGACCTGCTCGCCCGGCATGGTCGACATCGGAAACTGGGTGTGGGCCTGCACCGTGTTGAGCCAGTTGTCGCGGTGGGTGTCGTCGAGGATCAGCGCCCCTTCGGTGCCGGTGATCTCCATCCAGGTGGAGCAGTAGTTCGGATAGCTGGGCGGCAGGTTCCAGCCGCCTCCGACCACCACCAGCATGCCGTTGTCCATGGTCACCGTCGTCCACATGATGTCGTAGGAGCCATTCACCGGCTGCATGCAGCCGTAGGCGCCCTGCGAATACACGCGGACCGGCTTGGCCGGCTCGAGCAACCAGAACACGAAGTCGAGGTCGTGCGTCGATTCCATCGCGGCCGGCGACAGCCTGACCCGCGATGCGATCCTGGTGCCCAGGCTGCGCGAGAGATGCCGGCTCACCATGACGCTGACCACGCGTCCGAGCGTGCCGTCGGCGACCTTCTTCTTGGCAAACGCGACCTTGGGATTGAAGCGCTGCGAGTAGCCGATGGTGAACTTCACATTGTTGCGCCGGGCCAGCGTGATGAGCTCGTCTGCCTCCCAGAACTCCATCGCGATCGGCTTCTCCAACAGCACGTGCTTGCCGGCGCGCAGGCAGTCGCGCGCGATCGGGTAGTGGGTCTCCTCCGGCGTGGTGCAGATGTAGACGACTTTGACGTTGTCGTTCCTGATGAAGTCCTGGTAGTCGGGCGTGGCCGTCGCCGGGCTGGTGAGAGCCTTGACCTCGGCCAGCCGGTCAGGCCGGATCTCGCAGATGTGCAGCTTGTCGACCAGGGCCGTGCGCGACAGCGTCTCGGCACGAATGCCGCCGCACCATCCTGTCCCGATCACCCCAGCCTCGACCTGCCGCATCGGCTCTCCCGTCCGCCATCAGCCCGCCGGGCCTTAGTCCATATCAGCGCTCTGCATACCCGTACGCCTGCCGGGAGGCTAGGGCCCCTCACGTCCCCACCCGCAGCGGGGCGTGGAGCTTGCGCAGCGTGGCAACGACCGACAGGGCGACGATGCGGCCGGTCTTCGGGTTGTCCGACGGCACGTTCTCGATCGAGAGGGTGAAGCGCGCGGAATCCGCGTCCACCTCGATGGTGTGACAATTGCGGGTCACGGCCGGGTCGGCCCAGATGTCGATCATGGTGCGGTCCGGCCCGATTCCGGCGAGCGCGAGCGCGGCCACCACGTTGACGTTGGCCGGAAAACCGGCGGCCGCTTCGCGTGCCGTGCCGCTGAAAACGCGCTTGGCCTCGTTCAGGCCGTCAACCGCAATGCGATTCGCCACGAGATAGGGCGCGCCGGCGAGGCCGCTCGGCGGCTTGCGGGTCGTCATCCGCACGGAATGGATCGTGCCTTCGGCGGCCGCCGCCACGGCATCAAGACCGAGCAGGGCGCCGGTCGGCACGATGATCCTCCCGCCGTGGGCTTTGGCCAGTTCGGCCAGGTCCGTGCGCGGCAGCAGCGCCCCGCAGCTGAGCACCACCACCTGCTTGCCGGCCCGCAACATTGGCCGGCAAATCGGCTCCAGCAGCGCCGCCGGCGCGCACTCGACCGCGAGATCGGCATGATCCGGAAGGACGTCCAGCGGCACGATCGGGCAGCCGATACCCTCGCGATCGAGAAAGCCTTGCGCCTTTGCCTGATCGCGTGCGGCGACGCAGGCGAGCGCGAGACGTGGTATTCCGCTCGCGAGCCGGCGGGCGACTTCGCGGCCGATCGCACCCAATCCCGCAATGGCCACGCGCGTTTCCGCCATCACGCCTCCGGGCTCCTCACTATCACAAGCGGCGCTTGACCGAAATCGACCGGGCCGCGAGTGTTGCCGAAACGGGAGGGTCGCATGTCGAGAAGGGCGCTCGGCGCCGCAATGATCTTGCTTGCTTGGCCTGCCGGCGCAGGAGCCCAGGACTGGCCGACGCGGCCGGTCACGATGGTGGTTCCATTCGCCGCCGGCGGGCCGGTCGATGTCGGCGGACGCATCCTGGCGCAGCGCCTGACCGAGATTCTGGGCCGGCAGATCGTCGTGGAAAACGTCGGCGGCGCTGGCGGCACCACCGGCGCGAGCCGCGTCGCCAAGGCGCCGCCGGACGGGTCCCAGTTCCTGCTCGGCAATATCGCCACCCAGGCGTTCAGCCAGTCGCTCTACCGGAAGCCGCCCTACGACGCGGTCGCTGATTTCGCCCCGGTCGGCCTCACCATCGAGCAGCCTCGCCTCCTGGTCGTGCGCAAGGACCTGCCGGCCGCGACGCTCCCCGAGTTCATCGCCCATGCCAAGGCCAACCAGGCCGAGCTGAAATATGGTTCCGCCGGAGCCGGTTCGGCCGCCCACGTGGCCTGCATGCTGCTCAATGCGATCATCGGCGTCGACGTGACCCACGTTCCCTACCGCTCGACCTCGCATGCGATGCAGGACATCGCGGCCAGCCGCGTCGACTACATCTGCGACGTCATTTCCGGCGCGCTGCCCCTGATCCAGGCCAATTCCGTCAAGCCCATCGCCTATTTGTCGCCCCGGCGCTCGCACGTACTGCCGCAAGTCGCAACCGCCCATGAGCAGGGCCTCGCCGATTTCGACACCAGCAGTTGGCACGCGATCTTCTTTCCCGCCGGCACGCCGCAGCCGATCGTGCGCCGCCTCAACGCGGCTTTGAGCGAGACCCTGGACACGCCGTGGGTGCGCGAGCGGCTGGAAGGCCTCGGCGCCGCGATCGTCGCGGCGGAGCGCAGGAGCCCTGATTACCTCGGCCGATTCCTGCCCGCCGAGATCGCGAAATGGGCGGTTCCGATCAGGGCAAGCGGCGTTTCGGTGGATTGATCGCGCCAGCACTGTGACACTGACGCCGCGCTTCCCATGCTTGACCGTGCCCCGGCCTATGGCGCAAGTGTTCGAAATCCAAGGAGGTATTCCATGATCAGAACCATTGTTGGGGCTGCGCTGGCAAGCCTGCTCGCGCTGACCGGATCGGCCGGCGCGCAGGACTGGCCGACGCGGCCGGTGACCATGATCATTCCGTTTGCGGCCGGCGGGCCGCAGGACACGATCGGCCGCGTCGTCGCCCAGCGCGTGAGCGAAATCATCGGCCAGCAGGTGGTGATCGAGAACGTGGGTGGTGCCGGCGGCACGACCGGGTCGCTGCGCGTGCGCAATGCTGCACCCGACGGCTACACCTTTCTGCTCGCCAGCGTCGGCACCCACGCGCAAAGCCAGACGCTCTACAAGCGCCCGCCCTACAACGCCGCCGAGGATTTCACTGCGGTCGCGTTTCTCGGCGAGACCCCGATCGCGCTCACCGTGCGCAAGGACTTGCCGGTGAGCAACCTCAAGGAGTTCGTCGCATACGCCAAGGAGAACCAGGCCAAGATGCAATACGGCTCGGCGGGAGCGGGCTCGGCCACGCATCTGGGCTGCGTAGTGCTCAACAGCGTGCTCGGCACCAACATCACCCACGTGCCCTACCGCGGAACCGGGCCGGCGATGCAGGACCTGCACGGCGGGCGCATCGACTTCCTGTGCGAGATCATCAACACCGCCAAGCCGCACATCGAGGCCGGCGCCATCAAGGCCCTCGCCATCATGACCAAGGAGCGCTCGCCGGTGCTGCCGAACCTGCCCACCGGCCTGGAGCAGGGGGTGCAGGGGCTCGAGGCCTATACCTGGAGCGCCATCTTCCTGCCCAAAGGCGCGCCGCCCGATGTGGTGAAGAAGCTCAATGCCGCCATGAACCAGGCCCTCGACACGCCGAACGTGCGCGAGCGCCTGCAAGGCATGGGCGTCACGCTTCCGCCGCCGGAGCGCCGCTCGCCCGAATACATGGCGCAGTTCGTGCGCAGCGAGATCAAGAAATGGGAGGATCCGATCAAGGCGAGCGGCGCGCAGATCGAGTGACGCCGACCACCGTGGCTTCGGCGACTGCCGCCGTCTCCTCGGCAATGCGCCGGCGCGCCAGCATGTGGGCTCGGGCGTCGTTCACGGCATCCACCGCAATCAGGCGGCCGCCCTGCCGATAGTCGACGGAGAAATGCGCGCGCGCCGGATCGCCGACCGTGTCCGCCGTCTCGTATCCCTCGGCAAGGCCGGCGATCTGCAGCTTGATGTCGTACTGGTCGGACCAGAACCATGGCACCGGGTCATACGGCTGCTGCCGCCCGAGCATGCAGGAGGCCGCCGCCTTGGCCTGGTCGATTGCGTTCTGCACGCTTTCGAGGCGCAGCCGGCGGCCATAGCGGCGGCTGGGAAAGCGGGTGCAATCGCCGATCGCGTAGACGTCGGGCGCACCGGTGCTTGCGAACGCGTCGACCAGGATGCCGTCCTGGCAGGCAAGGCCGGCCGCATTGGCGAGGTCGTCGTTGGCCCGCGCACCGGTGGCGATGAGAACGAGATCAGCGGGAAGCTGCTCCTCCAGCGCGAGCCGCACCCGCGATGCCCTGGCCTCACCCTCGATCGCCACGAGACGGGCGCCCAAGCGTATCTCCACGCCGTGCTCGCGATGGTAGCGATCGAAAAAAGCCGACGTGGCCGGACCGGCGACGCGCTTCAACACGCGCTCCTCCGCTTCGAGGACGGTGACGCTGCGGCCTTCCGTCCTCACCACCGCGGCGACTTCGAGCCCGATATAGCCGCCGCCGACGATCACCACGCGCTCGGCAGCATTGAGCGCCGGACGCAGCGCGACCACGTCGTCTATTCTGCGCAACGAGAAGACGCCGGGAAGCGCGACCCCGGGCACGTGCAGCGGACGCGCCGACGTGCCGGTGGCCAGAACGAGCGTGCCATACCGGATCTCGCGGCCGCTCTCGAGCACGATCCGGCGCTCCTTCGGCTCGATCGCGCCGACCGGTGCGCCGCGATCGAAATGGACGTCATGGTCGCGCCAATAGCTCTCGGGCCGCAGGAACAGCGAGTCGGGATCGCGGTACTCGGCGAGAAATTTTTTCGATAGGGGAGGGCGCTGGTAGGGCA
>Ga0081538_10002322_pt1 | contig 18783 bp, 19 predicted proteins | sample TabmetS5T2R1_FD_71022 | JGI IMG/M metagenome (GOLD analysis project Ga0081538, IMG submission 71022) | Tabebuia heterophylla rhizosphere microbial communities from the University of Puerto Rico - S5T2R1 | ecosystem: Host-associated > Plants > Roots > Rhizosphere ... | reverse complement strand
TCTCGAACAAAGAGCTTGAAGCCATCGAGCGCGAAGCGCGCGCCGCCGTCGAGAGAGCCGCACAGTTTGCTCTGGACTCCCCCTGGCCCGCACCGGAAGAAGTGGCGAGCCAAGTAACAGCGTAGCTTATCATGCCTGAACAGACCTTTCTCGAAGCGATTCGCTCCGGCTTACACGAAGAGATGGGCCGGGATTCCTCGGTCTATCTTTTCGGCGAAGACGTCGCGCTGGGCGGACCCTTCGGTGTCACCAACGGCCTGGCCGAGGCTTTCGGCAAAAATCGTGTGGTTAACACGCCCATCAGCGAAGGAACTGTGATGGGGCTCGCCATTGGCGCGGCCACGGCCGGATTGAGGCCAGTAGTGGAGATCATGTTCATTGACTTCATTACTCTGGCGATGGATCAGCTGGTCAACCACGCCACCAAGCTCCATTACATGTCTGGCGGGCAATTGAAGATCCCGCTAACGGTTCGTGTTCAGTGCGGCGTCAGCGGCAACATGGGTGCGCACCATTCGCAGAGCCTGGAGTCGTGGCTCGCGCATGTGCCGGGCTTGAAAGTGGTAATGCCCACGAATTCCGCCGATGCCAAGGGATTGTTGAAGTCCGCCATTCGCGACGACAATCCCGTGGTCTTTATCGAGCACCGTGGCCTTTATTGGAACCGTGGTCACGTACCCGAGGGAGACCATCTTGTACCCATCGGCCAGGCTGCCATCGTAAAGGAAGGTGACCAATTGACGATAGTCGCCACAGCGAAACTCGTTGCCGCAGCCCTGGAAGCCGCCGAAGAGCTTTCCTCCAGCGGCATCTTCGTCGAAGTCATCGACCCGCGCAGCCTGTCTCCGCTGGATATCGCTACCATTGTCAATTCAGTCCAGAAGACCAGCCGGCTCATCATCGCCCACGAAGCCGTCGAACCGGGTGGCATCGGAGCCGAAATTGCAGCTCGGGTTCAGCGGGAAGCTTTCCATTACCTCGATAGTCCGATCACGCGCGTCGCCGCGCCTTTCGCTCCTGTTCCGTCGAGCCCCGCCCTCGAAAAGTGTTTCGTCCCCGGCAAAGCGGAAATCATCCGCGCAGCCCTGCGCGCTTTGAACCGCTAGACCACGCGAGGTGTACGTTGATCTAAAAGCGTGTAGACACAAAGATGCACTTCTATCTGAGGCTTTTATTTTGCCAAGCTGAAATCCGTGAGCGTTGACGCCACGCGGGCTTCAGTTCCGGATGTTTGAAGCGCCGCAATGGCTTTGACATCCGGAGCATAGTAGTAGGTGCGCGTCCGAACCGCGCTGCCTTTGCCCTTGGGACCCGTGGGCGCAGTCATATTCATGACTAACTTGAAGGCGTCGAAGTCGCCTTTGGGTGTCTTAATCTTTTCCCACGCTTGGACTTCGTATCGACCCTCTTCCCAGCGCATTTGCGCGCCCGGCGGTTGGAATTGGAATCGGTCAGACCAAGCAAGACCGACGCGCATTGGAAATCTCAGCAGATCGCCGGACCAACCGGGTTTGCCAAGAACCAATGAAATGATTGTGGGTAAGTTGACTTCTTGGGTTCGGTTTCCTTCAACACCGAGAACTTTTGGCTTACCCGCTTCAAACCGGACGATATATTCTGCGAAGCTTTCCAGTTGTATGCCTGCAACAGAAACTCCAGGGGGACGGATCACCTCCACTTTCACCCGCCACCAATCGCCATCTTTGTAAACCGGAGCCTCGGCCTGCTGCGCGTGAGAGGAGTAAGCTAACAGGAGGAGCGTCAGGATTTCGATTAAACCAATGGCGGGCCTAAACATAGGAGATCCTCCTTTACTGATTGAATCGGAAAGACAGCCCCGTTTAACATGACGACTATTGACTGGTCAAAGAGCTTCAAGGCCGGACACTATGGCAGACTTTTCTTCCCGACAAGCTTGGTATTGTTGAACGAAGCCGAGTTTTTCCTTAAAGAGAAAACATGGAATACCGCAGGCTGGGCAAAACGGATATGAACGTGAGTGTCCTTGGTTTTGGCGGTTCGGAGATCGGGTATGAGCACGTCTCCATGACCATCGCCAAGAAATTGCTCAATGAAGCGCTTGAGGCCGGGGTTAACGTCTTCGACACAGCCGAATGTTATGCTAGCAGCGAGGAACTGGTCGGTGAAGCCCTGGAAAAGCGGCGCAAGGATTTTTATCTTTTGACGAAATGCGGACACGAAAAGGGCTGGAGTTATCCGGACTGGCGTCCGGAGTCGCTGCTCCGAAGCATTCAGCGTAGCCTCAAACGCTTGAAAACCGACCACGTGGATCTCGTTCAGCTTCACAGCTGTTCTGAAGCGGAACTCCGCAAGGGAAGCGTCATCGAAGCATTGAAGCGCGCTCGCGAGCTTGGCTACACGCGCTACATCGGTTACAGCGGCGACAACCAGGCCGCACTCTACGCTGTCGAATGCGGAGCATTCGACACATTACAGACATCGGTTAGCATCGCCGATCAAGAAGCGCTCGACCTATTTCTTCCTTTGGCCCAGAAACAGAACATTGGCGTTATAGCCAAACGTCCTATCGCCAACGTTGCTTGGCGTAACGGTAATCGTCCACCCAGCGACACTTATGGCCGGCCCTATTGGGAAAGGTTGCAGAAGTTAAAATATGAATTTCTGCAGGGAGCGTTGAAGAACACGGTCGCTACAGCGCTGCGTTTTACTTTGAGTGCCCCAGGGGTTCATACAGTAATTGTTGGAACAACTAAACTTGGAAGATTCACGGAAAACGGTGCGGCTGCAGCGGCAGGACCATTATCGCAAGAACAGATTGCCAGCATTCGCGCTCGTTGGCGCGAGTTTGCCAAGCCAAACTGGGTGGGACAGACCTAAATTGATGCATACTCATCAGAAACGTTGGAAATCAAAATGATTAGAATTGATTCCGACAATCATTTCACTCTTCGGCTAAAGCAAAACCCCGTGATTTAGTCAGCAGCCAAACGATAAGGCAGTTCTCATCATCGAATGGCAACTACGCAGCCAGCAATTGTTGTCATCCATTGACGCTAGCTGTCATTTCTTCTTATGCTCCGCTTATTTCAACAGAGACGGCTCTAGGTGTCCCATAGTGACAAGGAGATACTCCTAATGTCAGCCTGTCATGGCACTGGCGCACCGTGGGTGTGAGAAAACCGGCGATTTGGAGGGGTGCTTAGGAAGATCGGAAGCAAATCTAAGATTTCTACTCGGAGTCGTTTTTTATCATGCCGTGGCATGTTGCTTGCTCCCCCTACCGTAAATTTCTGGATTGGAGCAGAATCATGCAAAATATCGGCGACGATTCTAAAACGATTCAAATTGAGAACAAGAGCTTGCCGGCGGCGAAGTGCGAAGAATGCGGCGCAAAAATTTATCCTCGTTCATTTCTCCAGCCTCACCTAACGCGCCATCAACGCAGGCATCGCTGGTTCATGAAAGAGCTAAAAAAACTTCAGTACACCATTGCCCACATGAGACACAGCGCCTAGCACGCCTCTGCTGGCACCCGCTCAGTCCAGAGGTCCGCTCCAGAACATTGCGCGAGGTTTCACACTTCTTATTTCTCACCCAGAGTTCTTTCATTCGCGTCTCAAGGTCACTCGCACGAGCCCTCGATCAGCTCCGCTCTCATAGCCCTCTCTACCCAAGAGTTCTGCTCGGGATCCGGTAATGTCAGACAAAGTATCTTTTACCAGATAATCTAACCACCTCATTTTAGGGCGTTTGCCACCAAAACTACTTGCAAACACGAAGCCCGTGAGTTTATTTGGTGGCTCGCATTTCTCATGAGCCGAGCCATGCATGCGACCTGAAATCGTTGCTATTTTTTCCGCCATGGGCTGGGCGGGAGATTCCGTTCTCGTCCGCCTGGGTCTACGGCAGTCCAATATCTTCGCTGCTATGTTGGTGAGTTACACCGTCTCTGTTACCTGCATCTGGACTTATACTCTGATGACGACGCCGCTGGATTTTCTCCGGTCGCCGGCAATGCTTTATTTCCTGGTCAGCGGCTGTCTGCAACCGCTTTTCGCGCGCGCTCTTTACTACGAGGCTCTGATCCGGCTAGGTGTTTCACGCGCCGGCCCCCTTCGCGGCGCCGAGCCTTTGTTTGCTACCGCTATCGCCGTGGCGGTTCTCCACGAGCAACCCGGTGTCCCTATCTTTGTCGGGACCGTGCTAATTGTGGCAAGCATCTGGGCCATCTCTTCAGGGCAGAGCGAAAGAAGCAACTGGCAGCTCCTTGATATTTTCTTACCTCTGGGCGCAGCCTTGGTTTCCGCTATTTCGCAGAGCCTGCGCAAGCAAGGGCTCAATATTTTACCCGACCCATTCGTGGCGACAGCCACGGTCACGTCTGTGACCTTAACGCTGTTTGTGATTTTCCTTTTCGCCACAAAACGAACAGGGCAGCTCCGCATGGGGCGCGAAAGTTTTCTATTCTTTTTTATCGCTGCTTTGGTTGCCTTATTGGCTCAGATTTCAAATTTCATCGCGCTTAGCCGTGCGGATGTTTCGGTTATCATTCCACTTCTAAACACTACCCCACTCTTCACCGTCCTTTTCAGCTCATTGTTTCTTAGAGGCATGGAAACCATTACTGTCCGAATCATATTAGGAGCCGCCCTTATGGTCGCCGGGGTAATTACCATAACAAGCCGTTAGCAACGGCTTACAGTGCTCGTGTCAGATCAAGGATTCGACGGAAACCAATATCTGAACCCACAAAGAAATTCCGAGGCCAGGCCCGTCACTTCATCCTAAAGCTAGGCGATACAACCTCATCGATGCTCTTTCCTGTCCAGTGCCACTTCGGCAAGCTGTCCCAGACTTGCTCCCCTTTAGCTTGAACTTTGTCAAGCAGCTCTTCTTCACTGAGGCGGAGATACTTGCCGTTGTCGACCAGAGTTTCACCATTGACGATGACCGTCCGCACGTCGCGGCTGACGGCGGTTTCCATCAACGATCGGATCGGATCGCGTACAGCGCCGAAGGCGATGTCCCTCAGATTGACGATGGTGATGTCTGCCTTTGCTCCCTTTCGCAGTCTTCCCAGGTCGTCTCGTCCAAGCATTTTCGCGCCACCTAGAGTCGCCGCGTTGAACACGTCGCGCGGATGGCCGGACATGAAGCTCCTGTCAGCCACACGCGAGGCAAGCGCTGCGTAGCGCATGTCGGATATAATGTCCTTGGGAAAGGTGTCAGTGCCGATGCCCATATTGATGCCCGCTTTACGATAGCGATCGAAGGACTCCATAGTGATGCCTAGTTTCAGGTACTTGAGCGGGCTGTAAGCAACCGAAGCGCCCGAGTCGGCGATTATTTTGAGATCGTCGCCGTAAGGATAGGCGAGCCAGCTATGGCCGCTGATGAAGATACAGTGGGCGAGCGAAACCTGCGGGTCGAGGAAACCGATCCTGTGCAACAGCTCTATAGGCGTGCAGCGCTCGCGCTGCATGACTGTGTGGAATTCGAACAGATTGATCGTTGCATGAATTTGCACGCGCAGGGCAAGATCCCTGGCAGCTTTGCGCGTGTCCTTCAGCAGCGCAGGTGTACAGGAGTCCACGTGTCCGGGAAATAGCATCGTGATCATACGCCCGCCGCATGCACTGTTGAATTTTTTGGCGAAATCAACGCCTGCTTTCAGGCCCTTTATCCCTCTCTCGTCGTCCCAATCGTACTCTAGGCGTCCCTCGCGATCGTGAAAGAAACTGACGTTCTTGTAACTTGGGCCAGTGGCGCACCGGATGCCGACTTGATCCACCATGTCGACGTAGCGTTCCGGATCTCCGCCGGGGCCGCCAATATCGAAGGTCGTCGTGACACCGCTCTTCAAAACGTGGATGAGAGAAAAACGCTGGCCTATATCGACATCCTTTAGATGAGCGGAATGAGCCCCTTCGCGCGTGGGTCCGCCATGGGCCAAATAGTTGGAGGCGAAAAAGTCGGTTTTCGTCGAGTCATTGAGAATATAGTCGCTGGCATTGATGCCGGAGTGAAAATGAGTGTCGATCAACCCTGGGGAGACGAGACAACCCTTAGCATCAATCTTCTTGTCCACGGGTTGCGCATATTCCTTACCAACAAACTCTATTTGATCGCCGTTGAATACTACGACACCGTCTTTGATGATTTCATGTTCCTTGCCGTCGAAGCCGACGACATAGCTCCCTTCGATCATCGTTCTCATAATCAGATTCCTTCAGTTGGATTTGGTTTCGACAGGAGTAGCAAAAGAGTTTTGCGAAGACAAGCGCGACGGCGATCGCTTACCAGATGTCAAAGTCTCAAAGACACCGGGCGTCAGGAAACCCAAGAAAGCAACAACTCTTTTGAACGAATTCCGCCTTTGCCCCGCCAAATTCTAGCATTTGCATGCAGAGAGCTGTTGGTAAAAGGGGAGGTCAAAATGTCAGACTCGGGTAAAGTTTTGGAGCGGCGAAGGAGAAGCAGATGCGGTGCAAGACGTCTTGCTAAAAAAGTGTAACCTGTCAGACGGCCAGGCAATTGTTATCGCAAAAAAGGCGGCCCTAGATTTGTTGGATCCGAGTTCGACTTCGCAGCCTTAGCTTCTTGCGCCTCGTCGGTATTGTCATCCCCGGTATCCGCTAGCTCTCGGAGAAATTCTAAGACCTCTGCTGGCTCGCCCATGCGGAATCGGGCACGGGTCGGATGGGCTCCTACCCGAAAGGAATAACCCCAATACGGAAGCACCGCAAACATATCCTCATCGGTGGAATCGTCTCCAATAGCCAAGATAAAATCAAAGTTCCCTTTTTCTATCCACTGTTGCACTGCCCCACCCTTGTTGATTCCGGCCTTTCGGATCTCAACCGTCTTGTTTCCTCGCAACACTTGCAGATCGATACTGGCTGTGAATACGAGCAAATGATCCGTCAATTCCCTTGCCACCGGTCTAGCCTGTTCTAAATCAGCTATGCGGTAATGCCATACCAGCGAGAACTCTTTCTCCTCGACAAACGCACCGGGAACGCGATCCGCATAGGTCTTAAGAATCGGCAAGATTTCTTGTTTCCAGTGCGGCGCCACAAAATGTTGTCTCTTCCAATCCCCGTCCCGCTCTTTAATCCAGGCTCCGTGTTCCGCTGCGAGCCCCATCGGAATTCCCTTGAACCATCGGTCAAGGGTGCCACGGTCCCGTCCCGTAGCGAGCAATACTTCATTACACGGATCAACGGCGAGAGAACTCAGAAATCTCAGCAAAACCGGTGTGGGTTTGGCCAACTCCGGAGAAACAGCGAAGGGAACCAATGTTCCGTCATAGTCGAAGATCAGCAGCCGGCGTGCGCTACGCTTATAGTCGGCCAACGCTCGATTGAGAGGAGTTGTAAGAGATTTCGTTTTAGACTCGTCATCGACAGGACGGACAGAAAGCAAGTCGCCCAGAAAATCCCTGGCCCAGCGAGTTACATCGTAACGGCGCAGCCGGTTCTGCATAATGGCGTTCCGTCGTATCTGTTCTTCGCACGGCATCTCCAATGCCGTTTTCAAGGCATCTGCGATTTCCTCCCGGTTGTTGGGATTAATGATAATAGCCTCCGGTAACTCTTTGGAGGCTCCCGCCATTTCACTAAGAACCAGAACACCGGTTTTATCGTGACGCGTTGCGATGTACTCCTTAGCAACCAAGTTCATCCCGTCCCGCAAGGGAGTTACGAGAGCAACGTGGCTCATCGTATACATTGCGACCAGGGACTGAAAAGGCAGCGATCGATATTGGTAAATAATCGGTACCCAGCTAATGGTACCAAATCGTCCGTTGATCTTCCCGACGAGTTCTTCGATACTCTTTTTCATCCCTTCGTAATCTGCAATGCCGATACGGGACGGAACTACCAGCATAACCAATGTAACCTTGCTGTGCCATTCCGGGTTCTTTTCGAGCATGGCTTCAAAACCCTGCAAACGATGGAGTATGCCCTTGGAGTAATCTTGCCGGTCGACCGACAGCACTATTTTGGAATGCAGCAGACGCCCTTCCAGCTCTTCCCTTTCCTTTTGCACTTCCGTCTGCTTCGCCGCGTCGTGGAATTTCTCGAAATCAATGCCCATGGGAAAAGCTCTAACTTTTACCACGCGATCGCTGAAGGCAATTTGCCCCATGTCATGCCCGTGCCCGAGAATTCGCTGAACGCACCGCAGAAAATACTCCCCATAATCGTGCGTATGAAACCCGATGAGGTCCGCTCCAAGCAACCCTTCCAAAATTTCACGACGCCACTTTCCCGGCATCAATCGAAAGATTTCGAACTGTGGAAACGGAGTGTGTAAAAAGAACCCGATGCGGATTTTCGGTGACGCCTTCCTAAGGAGATGCGGTAGCAGCATCAAATGGTAATCGTGTATCCAGACGGTGTCGTCTTCGCGGATCGCGTCCAGAAGCGTTGCGCTGAATGATTCATTGACCTTGCGATACTGCTGCCAGCAGGCTTCGTCGTACCTGGCGTAGGTCGGAAAGTAGTGGAAGAGCGGCCAGATCGTCTCGTTGCAAAAACCTTGGTAGAAATTTTCAAGATCTTGTTCCGAGAGAAAAACAGGGCAACAGTTATATTCCGAGAGCGCTTTAGATTTTACTTGTTCGCAGATTTCGTCCGTGATGGTGGTTCCCGGCCAACCCACCCAAGCATATTCTGATTGTCCGGATAGGAAACCCTGGGAAGAGGTCAGCAATGTTCTTAAACCCGTCGCTAAACCTCCCACGCTTTCGGTAAACTGAATCCCCTCCCCATCCTGAACCACCGTGAAAGGAAGTCGATTAGAGACGATTACGATTCTTTGGGACCGAGTGGCTCGAGCTGCCATGGTGGTACTTATTGGGCGCGGACTTTCGCTGCGACCATGGGGAAAGCCGCATCCTCTCAAAACTCACGGACAAGATCTTAATAACATATTCTGTGATAGCTTTTCACCGCACGCGCTCTTTTACAAGCGGTTTCTTATTTTTTTGACGTCAAACACGTTAGGCTGATCTTCACTGCATTCTTGGCCCTAGCTCGTCTTCTGGAACCGTTTTTCCTTTATTCTCTTAATGAGCTCATCCAGCGAAGAGTTACTCAGAACCCGGTTGAATTGGGAACGATAGTTGTTCACGATGCTTATGTTTTCAACCACAATGTCGAAGACCTTCCAATCGGAATCTACGGGATGGAGTTTGTAAGTCATTGGCGTTTCCTCACCTTTGGTAGAAATCACCTTGGTAGCCACTTCCGCGTAGTCCTTTTCAGTACGTTCGTTCAAGTACACGACCTTATCGCTCCCAGCCGCTTCTATCTGATCTGCGTATGTTTCTTCGAGGAGTTGCTTAAACGCGGTGACAAATTCTTGTTGTTTATCCGGGTAGCGGTTCCAGTTGTTTCCCAGCGCCCGCTTGGCCATCTCGGCGAAGTCGAACCTAGGTAAGACAACCTGCCGTAACTTTTCTCTCCTCTCGGCTTTTTTGCCGTCGCCCCGGAGCTTTGGGTCTCTAAGTACTTCCATCACTTGATCGATCGTTGCCTTCACCTGCTCGCCAGCGGGCGAAGCCCAGAGCCGCGTTCCTACGGTTCCAACAACTAGTACAGTCCCGAGACCAAGTACAAGCGTCAATTTGTACAAATGAGTCATGACGATTTCCTTTCTTCTCTTCACCAAGGAAAGAACTAAATTTTGAAAGCTGCCAACGATAGGGCGGAGCGGTTCGTCAAAGCGAAACTAGCCGAAGGCAACACTGCACTAATTTACTTTATACCTCGGTACTTTTGCATCTGGATTGTGATGGATGGATCGCCATAGTTCGAACTTTCACAAACGCAACGTCTGTACCAAACGGCAAAGTCGCCGCCGAGGTGGGCTAATTAGGGCTAATTAGTTGGTTTAAATGTAAATTTTGAATGCAGACAGGTTTTGTTGGAAATACGGCTTGAAGGGATGTTTAAGAATTACAATTGATGTTTTGTAAGTATTTCACCTACACGAGTCGTTCCCGACTTATTTTTTGGGTACGGCTTGTCCTAATTGGGCGGGGGCACGTTGATAGAGCTAAATACGTCAATAGAGCCAAATTAATTAGGAGACACGAGGCTATGATTATTGCAGGAGCACATGACTCGAATCGCGCTTTCCCTTTTGACCTTTCCCTGCGGCGGAGTGATCACACTCCGCCGCAGGGAAACGGTCTCCGACTCATTGCGAGATGGCTTGTCTTGGGCGGTTATACTCAAAAGATTAGTATTCACCCTGTTGGCGCTTTAGCCGTTCGATTTCCTGGCGGCTGCGGTTGATCTCAGCTTGATTCCGGTTAATTTGCTGTTGCTGCTGGTAGTTCGTGTTCTCTTGACCTTGCAACTGGTCGCCGACCAATGCGCCCGCACCGAGGCCAAGACCGCCGCCGATAGCTGCCCCAACCCCAGGACGACCGACGGCAGAGCCTATCAGGCCACCCGCTGCAGCGCCGCCGAGTGCGCCAATGCCCGCGCCTTTCTCGCGCGTGGTCAAAGGTCCACCAGCGCAACCCGTTAGAACCAGCGCTCCCGCCAAAATAAGGACGGGAGCCTTGCCGACTGCTTTGCTGTTAGTGTTCATTGTAGCTTCTCCCTTCTCGTTCTCAGAACGCCATTTTTTTTCTTGCGCTTACTTTTTATAATCGTAACTCTTCGTGCCGTTAGCCTTATGCTTGCCGCCATTTTTCTTGGACTTGCTCGCTTGACGAGACTCTTCGCGCTGCTCACGGCGTTCATCGGCGCGCACCCAACCCCGTTCAGGATCCGCTGACCACTGAGCATTATGGCTGGCGGCGCCTTTGCTGCCTAGATGGGAATTTGCTTGGCCGCCGTGCCCAGCGTCTTTTTTCGCCTGCCCCGAATGAGCAGGTGAGTGTGTTAGAGAGAACGCCAATACGTTTAAGAGTAAAAAAACAAAGGCATATTGGTTAGGCTTCATAAAACCCCCGCCAGATGGCTGGCCAACATGATTCATTTACCTGCCCGACCGTTGGCCGCAATCCCACTCCCCCAGCTCACGAGTGGCTTGTTCAATCTCCGGCATTGACTCGGAGATGCGACGCAACATTGCGTTCAGTATTGTCAAAACGGTGACGTATTTCGGTGCCTTCATTGCATTATCCTCCTTTACGCTATGGCACTTGGAAGGAGGGTTAGAGCAACGCGTATGCCATTAGAAAATGTGTTTGGAATTAGATAGTTAGGTGACTTTCGCGGAGAAGCCAGCAGTAAAAAAAGTAATGCCGCGGGGAGAAATTACCTTTGATGATAAAGGGCTAATTTGGCGTTGAGGGTCTTGGGGGTAATCCCCAGAATTCGGGCGGCCTGAGTCTTATTTCCGCCACTGGCTGTCAGGGCGCGCTCGATGGTTTGGCGTTCAGCTTCGGCCAAGGAAATTGGCACACTGTCTGACGAATCCTCAACCACCGCGGCGAGACAGAGCTGCTTGATATCGGCCGCCGCGAGGTTTGGCCCGGGAGCAAGTACCGCCAGCCGTTCCATGGCATTGCGCAGCTCACGGACATTGCCTGGCCACGGATGAGATTGAAGAGCGCTCGCAAAGTCAGTGGCCCATGGCATGAGGGGACGCTGGTATTTCTCGGCGAAGGATTCCAGGAAATAGCGCGCCAGCAGCGCAATGTCCTCACCGCGTTCCCGCAATGACGGCAACTCTAGACTAAAAACACTCAAGCGATAGAAAAGATCCTGGCGCAGCTTTCCTTCTTTGACCGCGGCGGCGGGGGCACGGTTGGTGGCGGCGACGACCCGCACCGACACCGGTATGTTAGTATTTCCACCGATGCGGCGCACCTGCCCTTCCTCCAGAACGCGCAAGAACTTCGCCTGTACTTCCGCCGCCATCTCAGTGATCTCGTCGAGAAAAAGTGTCCCGCCATCAGCCTGTTCAAAACAGCCTAAGTGGCGCTCGATGGCATTGGTGAAGGCTCCCTTTTCGTGCCCGAAGAGTTCACTTTCCATCAAGGTCGGAGAAATCGCCGCGCAGTTGAGGGCAAGAAAATTCCCCTCGCGCCGTGGTGAAAGTTCGTGAAGTGTTCGCGCAACGAGTTCCTTCCCCGTCCCGCTTTCACCGCTGATTAATACGGCGGCTTCGGTTGCCGCGATTTGGCCAAGGCGCTGGTAAAGCTGGCGCATTGCAGCCGACTTGCCTACCAATGCGCCATAAGAACCCAAGGGTGATTCCAACTTCTGACGCAAAGCACTCGCTTCGCGCGCCAGTGAGATTTGTTTGAGCCCCTTTTCCAGCACGATCTGCAACTTTTCGGGCTCGATAGGTTTGGTCAAATAATCATAGGCGCCGAGCTTGATGGCTTTAACGGCTGTTTCGATGGTCGCTTGGCCGGTTATCATAACGACGGCCACTTGCTGCGCACGTTCGCCAAGCTTCTCGATAAATTCGAGCCCGGTCATCCCCGGCATCATCAGATCGGTGACAATGCCGTGCGGAAGGTCCTTTTCGCACAGCTGAAGCGCCGCCTTGCCGTCGGCTATCGCGACCGCGCCGTAGCCCCAGCTCTCCAACAATGCCGCTAAACCATCGCGGGTTGCGGCATCGTCGTCAACGACGAGAACTTTGGCGCGGGGACGGGCCATAATCAACTTGCCTCCACGGGCAGAGTGAGGCGGAACGTCGCACCTAAGCCTGCATCATTTTGATCTTCGCAAACCAAATTACCGCCGTGCGACTCGACAATCAGTTGGCTCAACGGCAACCCGATGCCGCTACCGCCGGCCTTGGTGGTCTTGCCGAATTCAAATAATTCGCCGCGTCGCTCCGGTGCTATACCCGGCCCCGAGTCAGAAAAGCGCAGCACCAGCTCCTTGGCGTTCTTACTGGCTGTTACCCAGATCTTACCGCCATCGGGCTGTGCCTCCATGGCGTTGCGTAAGAGATTGTCAAAGCATTGGCGCAGTCGTGCGCCGTCGCCTTGAAGCATCCACGGGCCCGGAGCTAATTCTCTCACGAGTGAGATGTTTTTTGCGGCGCATTGGGCCGTGGCTGCCTCGAGGCTGGTCGCCAGCACTCCAGATACATCGGTTGATTTTCTTTCCATGGTGACCGGCGCGGAATAGTCGCTAAACTCACGCACCAGCCGATCGACTTGCCGGATGCTGGCGTCGAGCGCGCTGATAGATTTTTCTTGCTGGCCGTTTGGAGCGTTACCCGTTCGGACTGTGTTGCGCAGCAGCTCAAGATGAATGGCTAATGCGTTCAACGGCGTTCGGACTTCGTGGGCCAATGTCCGTGCGGCTACCGCCAGCCGCTGCATCGGCGCGGGCGCGCCGATGGTTTTGCGTTGTTTCATGACCAGGCGGTCGATCAAATCCAAACTGGTGCCGACTTCGTCGTGGCTTCGGTATCGAGGACGGGTTTGATAGGTGCCAGCTTCCGCTTGGCGCAGCGTTTCAGAGATCAAACGAAAACGGCGAGTATAAAGAGCCGTGGTGAAAAAAGCGCTCAACAAAGCCACGGCGCCGCCGAGGGCAAAGAACAATGCAAGTTGGCGCCATAGCCCGGAAAGCATCTCCGTCCAATCGGCCGGATTGATCCATAGTCTCAGACCGCCCGGCCCATCAACTCCGGCGGGCATTTGCAGCGGCACCAACACGTCATAGTAGGTCGATTTTCCCTGGCGTTCGGAGTTGATCGTGGTAACGCCACGGCGCAAGCTGCTTCTCAGGTTTGGATCGGTGAGGGCTGCGCCCTTTTCGTGGCCCATGGAACTGTAGAGGATCTTGCCGTCGGCATTGACCACCCACATCGCTTCGATGCTGCCGCTGCGGTTAACAAAAGCCTCCATTAACCCTTTGACTTCTGCGTGACGCGGGACAGGACGCCCGGGGATATATTTGGTTTTGGGGGCTAGACCGGTGCCGGGGAAAATATTACCCAGAAAGCTCCAAAAGGAGGCCGGTGGCTGCGACTGAACGATGCGGGTCGGCGGCGTCGGACGCTCGCGTAAACTGTCGGCGAGCGCGATTTCAACCTGGCGCGCCATCAGAACGGCGGTTTGTAGAGTCGCCTCTCTGGTTAAGCGCTGGGCGATGAGCCAAACGCCCCCAGCGAAGATGCCGAAAATGACTACGACCGTTCCAAAAAAGACCGCTACCTGCTGCTGGCGCAGACTCATTACTAGGATAGGATAACAGATCCCCCTAAACCAGCAAAGTTGAAAAACACTTGCGTGTCTTGCGCCTAAGATCCTGTTATTGCATATTAAAAATGATGCCTATTGATATCCACAAGAGACCGGTTCGCGATCTTCGGATCTCCGTAACCGACCGCTGTAACTTTCGCTGCAGCTACTGCATGCCGCTGGATAAGTACGAGTGGATCGACAAAAAAGAAATCCTTACCTTTGAGGAAATTACCCGGCTGGCAAGTTTGTTTGTTGGGCTCGGTGTCGAGAAGATTCGGCTAACCGGCGGCGAGCCGCTGGTTCGACAGAACCTCGACCGTTTGGTTGGAAAACTTTCCGCCATCCAAGGGCTCAAAGATCTTTGCTTGACAACTAACGGAGCCCTTTTGGGCGAAAAGATTCAATTGCTCAAGCTAGCGGGATTGCGTCGGATCAACGTCAGCCTGGATTCCTTGGATCCTGACAAGTTTAGGCAAATCACTAAGCGGGGCGACTTGGACAAGGTGCTCGAAGGCATTTTTGCCGCCAAAAGTCATGGCCTTAATCCGATCAAGTTGAATGCGGTCATCGAGCGGGGGGTCAATGACGAGGATATCCTTCCACTCGTTGAGTTTTCTCGGCAGCATGGCTTCGCTATGCGTTTTATCGAGTATATGGACGTCGGCAACGCCAACAACTGGACATCGGAGAAATTGGTCCCAAAGAAAGAAATGATCGCAAAGATCCATTCCCGCTACCCGTTGAAAGAGGTCGGTCGTGTCCAGGGAACTGCGCCGTCGGTGGACTATGAATTTGTCGATGGCCGGGGGGATATCGGAGTTATTGCTTCAGTGACGGAACCGTTCTGTTCGAGTTGTACGCGCGTGAGGGTCACCGCCGATGGGAAAATCGTAACTTGCCTTTTTTCAGAGACAGGACACGACGTTAAAGCCCTACTCCGAAACGGCGCATCGGACGAGGAGATTCTAAAATTGCTCGGCTCGATTTGGCGGACCCGCACCGATCGCTATTCGCTCGATCGCCTGGAAGCGCTGCGGTCCGCGAACTATGATCCAAAGAGTCATAAGAAGATCGAAATGATCTCTCTCGGTGGCTAGCCACAGGAGGTCTTGCAAAAGGGGCTAGACTGTTCGGTAAAGTCTCGGCTTCCGCATTCCCTTCGCTGTTCAAAGACTGAGAAGTCCAGATCCTGCTAAAGTTCTTTTTGGGCTACAGTTGTTTGAGCGCGCGAATGCGCTCATCGGTCGCTGGGTGCGTCGACAAGAATCCGCCGCCGCTATTTCCTTGAATTTGCATGATCCAGGTCAGCGCGCGAACCATGATGTCCTTCGAATATCCAGCGCGGCGTAGAATCGTCACGCCATGGCGGTCGGCTTGCAACTCCTGGGGACGGCTGTAGGTCGAGGCGATCAACGTACCCGCGATGGGCGTGATGGCGCCACTAGCCGGAAACACTTTTTCCAACAGGGCCGCGCCGAGGGTCAAACCGGTTCCCACAAGTTGCATCTTCGCCGGGTGTCCAAGGTCATCATGGGCGATCTCGTGCGCGAGAATGCCGCGCAACTGCTCGTCGTTGGCTTTTCCCAAAAGCCCCGTTGTAATCAGAAACTCTCCGTCCCCTGCGCTGCCGGCATTGATGTTCGGATCGGCAATGATCTTGACGCGGCTCTGGCTTAGACGTTCGGGATGATTCGTCGCTTGCAGCAAAGGAACCATGATCCTCCTAAGCCGTTCCAAGTCCCGCTCACCGGTCTTTTGCCGAGTTTGATCTCGGTCTTTGCGAGCATGGGCGGGGGCAACCGTCCTTTCAAATACCATATTCACGCAAAGACTCAGCACAGAAAAAAGCAGTGTGCCTAGGATGGCTACTTTGAAGTTTCTAGCTCTCATTGTTGGCGGCCTTAATAAAACATAAAGCAAAGGAGATGCCAGACAAGATCATGCTGAAAAGCCCTTGAATCGAAGCCACAGAGGATTGGAAGAACCGGGAAGAACTCACCCCAGATGGGAAGAAATTACGCGGGTTTGAAATTGATTCTCTAGTTTGTTGAGATAGCCGGAATCCCGCCGCTCGCGAAGAAAGGGAGGAGACGCTGCTATGCTGCTGAAGGATAGAATTGCACTGGTTACCGGATCCACCCATAACATTGGATTGGGTATCGCGCGGGCCTTCGCCCGCGAGGGCGCGACGGTTATCGTGCATTCGCGTCACGAAGAAGCCGCCAAGAAGATTGCCAGCGAAATCAAGGGCGATTACTTTGTCGCTGACGTTGCGCATCCTGCACAACTAGCCGCGCTGTTCGATCATATACGTAAGCAGCATGGCGGGCTTGATATCTTGGTCAATAGCGTCGCTCACTCCATGGGCGGTGGCGTGTTGGACGTCTCTCTTGATGAATGGAACCGGATCATGACGATCAATTTGACTGGTTATTTTCTCTGCATTCAGCACGCCGGCAAGATAATGAAGGAAAAAAGGGGCGGAGCCATCATCAATATCTCTGCCGGCTCAGGCGAAAGGTCGAGTCCCGGTGGTGCCGCCTATTCGGTATCCAAAGGCGCCATCAATTCGCTAACCCGCCAAGCGGCGGTGGATCTTGCGCCTTATAACATCCGTGTCAATGGGATTATTTCCGGCCTCGTCGGTACCCCGATAGGCCAAAAAGAGATGGGTAATCGCAAACCCGAATATGACATGATTCCTTTGCGCCGGATCGGCCAACCGGAAGATGTCGCCGAGGCCGCCGTTTTTCTGGCGTCCGATAGATCAAGCTACATTACCAACACCATTTTGCCGGTGGATGGCGGTCGTTTGAACGCCATGAGCAGCGCCAGCTCCCGATGAAGTGAAGCATCGCAGGTCGTTCCATGCGACTCCCTTTATCTGGCGATGGTTGGCTGCTCTTCGCCACCTGCGGCGTTCGCTCGTTCGCCTACGGATTTCTGTCCGTTGTCCTTGGACTCTATCTTGACGCCATCGGCCTTACGACAACGGCCATTGGCTGGATCTTTACTGCCGCGCTTGCCGGCGGAGCCGTGATGACAGTTGTCATTACGGCTGCAGCCGATCGTCTCGGTCGAAGAGTGTTGTTGATTTTGGGCGCCCTACTAATGGCGATTGCGGGATGGGTTTTTGCTGTTAGCAATAATCCGATTTTTCTTACTGTAGCTGCAATCCTTGGGACTATCAGTCCTTCTGGCAAGGAAGTCGGGCCTTTTCTCTCCATCGAACAAGCGATTCTCCCTCAAACCAGCGAGGATCAACACCGGACGGCCGTCTTCTCGGCCTACAATCTCATCGGTTCGCTTTGTGGCGCGTTGGGTGCCTTGGCTGTCGGGTTGCCGTCACTGTTTTCGCTCCCGCAAATCACTGGTTACCGGTTTCTCGTCTCCGGCTATGCTATTTGCGCCGTCGTGATGATGATTCTGTTCGGCTTGCTATCTCCGACCATCGAAGCAAAGGCTGAGGCTTGCTCGCCGAGGCCAAAAATCGGCGTGCAACGATCCCGTAGTGTCGTGGCGAAGCTGGCAGGACTTTTTGCCTTGGATGCCTTCGCGGGCGGTTTCATCGTGCAAAGCATCGTCGCCTATTGGTTCTATCTGCGGTACAAAACAGATCTGAACGCCTTGGGCGGAATTTTCTTTGGCACGAACCTTCTAGCGGCTTTCTCCTTTCTGGCAGCTCCCGCGATAGCCCGGCGTTTCGGACTGCTAAACACAATGGTGTTCACACACCTGCCGTCGAACATTTTGATTCTGCTCGTCCCTCTGATGCCAAACTTGGAGCTGGCGGTCGTCATGCTGCTGGTGCGTAACTTACTATCACAGCTCGACGTGCCCCCCCGCCAGTCCTACACGATGGCAGTCGTCGATCCCGATGAACGATCGGCGTCAGCAGGAATCCTCTCCGTTGCCCGCAATGCCGGCGCCGCTGCGGCACCGCTTTTCACTGGAGCGGTGTTGGCAGTTCCGTCGTTGGGATTCCCTTTCTTATTAGCAGGCGGGCTGAAGATTATTTACGACCTTTGGATCTTCGCCGTGTTTCGGAAGGTGAAACCTCCGGAGGAACAGCATTAGCCTGCTTTGCCGTTTTTTTGAAAGAGTTCCTACACTGAGAGAATGGCAAAAGAAAATTGTTGCGAGAAAGAAACCCGTCACTTGTTCGCTGATTCTTTCCTGGAAGCTTTGCTCTCTCCATGGGCTCCGCCTCCTCGGCAGTCCATCCACGCTTCTGCTAAAATTTGGTGTTTCCTCGTCACAATAGCCTACTGTTTGCCAATCAATCGGGGTTTCGCTTTTGCGGCCCGCATATGCGACGATACGGTGGATTCTAAAAGCGGTCCAGCACAAATCGGACCTTTGCTAGGTATCGAGGGGAGTAACAGGAGTTAAAGATGTCAGAAATCGGTATAGATATTCTCATTATATCGCTGCTCATCTTGGTCAATGCTATGTTTGCAATGTCTGAAATGGCTATCGTTACAGCCCGAAAATCGCGCCTTCAGGAATGGGCAAGCAAGGGCAATCTAAAAGCAAAAATAGCTTTGGAGCTTGCCCATATACCCAATAATTTTTTGTTAGCGGTACAAATAGCAATCACCTTTATCGGGATCTTG
>Ga0081538_10002321_pt1 | contig 18788 bp, 17 predicted proteins | sample TabmetS5T2R1_FD_71022 | JGI IMG/M metagenome (GOLD analysis project Ga0081538, IMG submission 71022) | Tabebuia heterophylla rhizosphere microbial communities from the University of Puerto Rico - S5T2R1 | ecosystem: Host-associated > Plants > Roots > Rhizosphere ... | reverse complement strand
GTTTGCGACTGGCTGTACGCCATCGGCGATGTCAACGGGAGGGCGTTGCTCACCCACATGGGCAAGTACCAGGCTCGGATCGCGGGCGACCACATCCTGGGCAAGGACGTCGCCGCCACCGAGGATCGTCGGGCGGTTCCGCGCGTCGTCTTCACCGAGCCGCAGGTCGCCGCGGTTGGGCTGACGTTCGCGACCGCGCGCGAACGGGGGCTCAATGCCCGCGCAGTCGACGTTCCGACCGCAGGGAGCGCCGGCGCGAGCTTTACTGGCCGCAACGCCCCCGGCACCAGCAGGCTCGTCGTGGACGAGGACCGCCGGGTGCTCGTCGGCGCGACGTTCGTCGGCCCGGAGACGGCCGAGTTCGTGCACGCGGCGACGATCGCCGTCGTCGGAGAAGTGCCGCTGGAGCGGCTGTGGCACGCCGTGCCCTCGTTCCCGACGCGAAGCGAGGTGTGGCTCGATCTGATGGAGGAGTACGGCCTGTAGCTACGGCGCGACGCGGTCCCGGACCGTGTTGACGAAACCGGGTGGGAAACCGGGGATCAGCTCGAGCTCGTCGACCGACTTGAATCCCTGGTTTCGCTCGCGGTAGGCGAGGACGCGCCCGGTCTGCGTCACTGACATTCCGAGTGAGCGCAGTTCCTCGAACGTCGCCGAGTTGAGGTTGACCGACGCACCGGGCGCGCCGGGCGCACGCCGGGTGGCAACCGCGGCCGGTGGCTCGATCGGCGTCACTGGGGAAAGCTCGATCCGCTCGACCGCCGCCCGGGCACGGGCCTCTGCCTCGCGCGCGCGCCTCTCGGCATCGGAGATCCGATCCAGCATCTCCCGGAGTCTCTGCTCGCGCTCGGTCTCGTTCGCCCGCAGCTCGGCGAGGCGCTCCGCCCTAACGGCGCGGGCCTCGGCCTCCAGGGCCCGTGCCTCGATCTCCTCCAGGCGCGCTCGGGCGTGTTCGATCGCCAGCTCGGCCCGGCGCTGCTCGTCACCGAGCCGGCGCTCGAACTTCGAGAGCTCCTTGGCAACCGCCGCGTCGGGGGCGGGGACCGCTCCCACCTGCGTCTCGGGGCCTGCCCGTCCAGCGGACCCGGCGCCTTCCTGCGCCGTAGCTCGTGTGCCCTCCTCCGCCCGAATCCGGGCCTGCTCGATCCGCTCCTCGGCCTGGCGCTGGAGCTCCTCGACCTCCTTGATGCGGCGCTCGGCCTCCTGCGCGATGCGCTGCTCCTCGGCCCGCGTGCGAGCCTCTGCCTCGCGCCGATCCGCCGACTCGAGCTGGGCCATCGCGTCGCGCTCGGCGGCTTCGCGAGCGCGCTGCTCCTCGTCGGCTTCGGGCGCTTCGGGTGATCCGGTCTTCTTCTTCGCCTTCGCTTCAGCCTTCAGGCGCTTCCTCTCATCGGCGCGCCTGCGCCTGTCCTGCTGCGCGCGCTCCTTCGCGGCCCGCTTCTGCGCCCGCTGGGCCTCCTTGCGCTGCTTGCGCTCCGCGCGCCACCGCCGCCGGCGCTCCTTCGGCGACTCCCCGGTCAGCGGAGGGGTGCGGAGGGTGTCGGGAGCCTTGCCGGCAGAGGGTGGCTCCGCGGTCTGGGTGACCTCGGTCGGCGGCTCGGGCCTGTCGGGGCTCGACGCATTCATGCAGCGTGAATCGTCGCACGCGACAGTCCGGCCCGCTGAGAGCGGGTTTTCATCGGCCCCTCTGCTTCAGCTCGCGCTCGACCTCGCGGCGCATGTCGCGCTCTGCGATCTCCCGCCGGCGGTCGCGGTGCTCTTTGCCCCGCGCCAGCGCGAGCTCGACCTTGGCCCGCGGCCCCTTGAAGTAGATCCTGGTCGGGATCAGCGTCAGGCCGCGGCGCTGGATCCTCCCGATCAGGCGCTCGATCTCGTGCCGGTGCATGAGCAGCTTCCGGGGCCGCTCGGGGTCGTGGTTCTGGTCGGCCGCGGGCGGGTAGGGCGGAATGTGCACGTTTCGCAGCCACACTTCGCCGCCCTCGATCACCGCGTACGCATCGCCGAGCTGCGCCTTGCCCTCTCGCAGCGCCTTCACCTCGGTGCCGAGGAGCTCGATTCCGCACTCGTAGGTCTCGAGCAGCTCGAACCGGTGGCGGGCGCGGCGGTTGGTCGCGACGTCGCCGGCCGCGGCCTTGCGCTTTCGCTTCCGCTTCGCGCTCATCTAACCGCTCCCCGGCGTCTTTGCGGCGGCGCCTCCGCGACTTCGGCGACCGGAGCGAGGTCGACCCGCCCGCGCGGAGCCTCGGTCGAGTCGACCCGCACCTCGACGGGATCGCCGAGGCGGAGCGCCCGACCGCTGCGGCGGCCGACCAGTGCGGTCCCGGTCTCGTTGAGCTCGAAGTACTCGCCGCGGAGCAAGCGCGCCGGGAGGAAACCCTCGTACACGTCGGCCAGCTCGCCGCCGAAGCGCACGAAGGCGCCCGCGCCGACGAGCCCCGAGACCTCCCCCTCGAACTCGCGCTCCCAGCCTGCCTCGAACAGTTCGCGCTCGAGCAGGAACGACGCGCACACCGCGTCGGCGTCGCGCTCGATCCGTACGGCCTCGCGCTCGCGCTCCGAGCAGTGCCATCCGGCCTCCCGCACTTGCGACGGATCGGGCGCGTCCTCGCCCTCGCCGATCGCCGACAGCAGGCCGCGGTGGACGACGAGGTCCGGATACCGGCGGATCGGGGAGGTGAAGTGCGCGTACGCCGGGCTGCCGAGCCCGGCGTGGCCGAGGTTGCGCTCGCTGTAGTAGGCCTGCTGGAGCGCTCGCAGCACGAGCGTCGTGTACGCCTCGCGCCCGTGGCCGCGCCGCTTCGCCTCCGCGACGACGAGGCGGCTGGCGGCGCCGACCAGCTCGCCCGCCTCGGTCGGTCCGAACGTGTCCGGCAGCGGCGGCGTCGGGACGCCGAGCGCGTCGAGCTGCTCGACGAGGTGGGCGACGCGCTGCGGATCAGGCTGCTCGTGGACGCGATAGAGAGTCGGAATTCGCCGCTGGTCGAGGAGCTTCGCGACCTGCTCGTTGCACAGGATCATCAGGTGCTCGATCAGGCGGTGAGCCTCGGTCTGGGAGACCTCGCGCGCCCCGACGACCGAGCCGTCGTCGAAGTAGAACTCGGGCTCGCTCCCCGCCACCACGACCGCCGAGGGCGGGCGACGCCCGGCGAGCGAGGCGGCGACCCCTCGGGTGAGCTCGATCTCGGCGGCGACGGGGTCGGGAGGACGCTCGCGTCCCGCGAAGATCTCGTCGAGCTGGTCGTAGTGCAGGCGCGCGTCGGACCGGATCCGGCTGCGATAGAAGCTCACCGCCCCGACGTCGCCGCCACCCGAGATCGAGATCTCGGCCGTCACCGTCAGCCGCGGGACTCCGGGTGCGAGGCTGCACGCGTCGTCTGAGAGCTCGGGCGGCAGCATCGGCTCGACCGCGCCGGGCACGTACGTGCTGTTGGCCCGCGCGTAGGCCTCGGCCTCCAGAGCCGTGCCGGGGCGGACGTGGGCGGCGACGTCCGCGATGTGGATCCACAGCCGCACGCCGTCGCCCTCGGGCCGCGCCGACACCGCATCGTCGAAGTCGCGGGCGGTCGCGGGGTCGACGGTGAACGTCGCGAGCTCGGTGAGATCGCGGCGGGCGCCCGGGTGAGCGCCTGCGGCGCTCGCCGCCTCCGCCGCCTCGGCGCTGACCCGATCCCGGAACTCGCGCGCGAGACCGCGGTCGAGGAGCAGCGCCTCGAGCACGTCGCGCGCCCTCTCGGGCGAGCCGAGCTCGCGAACGACGCGCGCGCCGGTGGGCCCGATCTCGGCCAGCGCCATGCGACCCTCCTCGGCGAGTCGCGATCCCTTCGCGAGCGACAGCTGGGGCCCGCGCTCGAACAGGGGCTCGGCGACGGCGAACCTCCCACGGCGAGAGATCACGACCACTCTGCGCCCGTCGAACGCGCGGGCGTCCCCGCGTGGGGTCATCTAACTGGTGTTCGCGCTCGGCCCATGATCAAATTCCCCGCCCGGGTCGGGATCCTGACTCGAGCCTCGCGCTCACTGCTGCCCGCCGAGCTCCCGCCCAAGCACCTCGAGCCCGCGCCGGAGCGCCTCGTCCGGCGGCGTCCGGAGCCGGTCCTTCGCGGGCACATCCGGGCGGATCCCCTTTCCTGCGAGCGACTTGCCCTCCGAGGTCAGGTATTCGCCGACTGTGAGGTCGAGCGCGCCGCCATCCTCGAGCTCGATCACCTCCTGGAACGAGCCCTTGCCGAACGATCTCGTCCCGACGATCGTCGCCAGCCCGCGTTCGCCGAGCGCCGAGGCGAGGATCTCGGCGGCGGAGGCCGTGTCGCGGTTGATCAGCACGACCATCGGACGCGGCTCGAGCGCGTCGCCGACCGCCTCGTAGTCCTGATCCGGCTGGGCGCGGCCCGCCGTCGAGACGATCACTCCGTCCTCGATGAACACGCTCGAGGTGAGCACCGCCTCGTTGAGCAATCCGCCGCCGTTGCCGCGCAGGTCGAGCACCAGGCCCTCCGCGGTCTCCCCGTACAGCCGCTCGACCTCGCTGCGGAGCTCTCCGTGCGCGCCCTCGCTGAAGCCGGAGAGCTGCATGTAGGCGACCTTACGCCCCCCGGTGCGGCGCACCTTGCCCTCCACGACGGGCACCCGCACCTCGGCTCGCTCGAGCTCGATCTCGCGGGTGTTGCCCGAAGGGGTCCGAACCTTGAGCTCCACCGTCGTCCCGGGCGGCCCCTTGATCATTCCGGTGGCGAGGTCGGCGGGCTCGCCCGCGATCGAGCGCCCGTCGACGGCGAGGATCTCGTCGCCCTCGCGGATCCCGGCGCGCTTCGCGGGAGTGTTGTCGAACACCGTCGTCACGCGCAGCCCCCGCTTCACCTCGCGCACGCTGAGGCCGATCCCCGAGAAGCTCCCGGAGGTCGCCTGGTTGAACTGCCTCAGCTGGCCGGCGTCGAAGTAGTGGGAGAAGCGGTCGTCGTAGCGCTCGCGAAGCTCGCGCACCATCCCGCGGATGGACGCGTCCTCGAGCTCCGAGGTGTCGACCTCCTCGAAGTAGTTCTCCTCGATCACGTCGATCGCGTCGTCGCTCGCGCTTCCCCGGACGCCGATCAGGTCCGCCACGCCGTCGCCGAGCCGGTCCGTCTGCCCGCCGATCAACAGCCCGGCGGCGAGGCCGATGACCAGGCCCGCGATCAGGGCCCTGGTTGCGGCGGTGCTCACACCTGGAGGAAGCGGCGCAGCGTGATGCCGCTACCGAGTGCCGAAACCGCCATCGCGCTGGCGATCAGGATTCCGACGAGCGGCAAGAAGTCGATCGTGTGCTGAGCTGCCACCAGCGCGAAGCGGTCGGAGAGTGGGTCGACGATGGTCACCTTTCCGAGCCACAGTATGAAGACCGCGGTCGCGGCGCCGAGCAGCCCCACCACGAGGCCCTCGATGATGAACGGCCAGCGGATGAGCCACCGGGTCGCGCCGACGAGGCTCATCACCTCGACCTCGCGCCGGCGCGCGTAGATCGAGAGGCGGATCGTATTCCCGACGAGGCCGAGCGAGGCGACAAGCAGCAGCGCGGTGATGGCCAGCAGCACGATCTTGATCGCTCCCGTGACGGCGCGGATCTTGCTCGCCTCCTCGCGCGAGTCCGCGACGTCGTCGACGAGCGGGCTGAACGGCTCTGGCTCCCCCTTCGAGTTCGGGGGCTCGAGGTCGTTGCGGATCGCCTCCATGTTGTCGGGATCGTCGGGGTAGACGTTGAACGCGGCCGGGAGCGGGTTACCGCTCGGAAGCTCCTTGAGGATGTTGTCGTCGCCAAGATTGCCCTTGAGGATCTGCAGCCCCTCCTTCTTGGAGACGAACTCGACCCGGTCGACATGCGGGGTCCTCTCGATCCGTCCCTGAAGGCCCTTGACCTCCTTGTCGGTCGCCTCCGGGACGCCGAAGACCTTCAGCAGGAGCTGCTCGCGTACCTCCTCGGTCTTGCCCTGGGTCGTCTGCAGCACCGGGATCAGGACCCCGAGCAAGAGCACGGTGACGACGATCGTGACGATCGCCGCGACGCTCGGCGCGGCGCTTCGGCGCAGCGCCCTCAACGCCTCCCGGATGAAGAACCCGACCCGCGACATCGGCCCCTACCGGTCCGACCCGCTCTCGCCGTTGGTGTGGCCCTCGGCCACTCCCATCTCGGAGCGCATGCGGACCGCGAACTCGGTCGTCGACTCCTCGTCCGCGTAGAGCCCGGCAGCCTCGTCGCTGACGATGCGGCCCTCGTGGAGCCGAACGACACGGCGCCGCATCTTGTCGACCATCTCGCGGTCGTGGGTCACGACGACCACTGTCGTGCCAGTGCGGTTGATCCGGTACAGGAGCTGCATAATCCCGATCGAGGTCACCGGGTCGAGGTTGCCCGTCGGCTCGTCGGCGAGCAACAGCGGCGGGTGGTTGACGAACGCGCGCGCGATCGAGACGCGCTGCTGCTCGCCGCCCGAGAGCTCGTCCGGGTAGTTGTGGATCTTCGTCGCCAGGCCGACCAGGCGCAGGGTCTCGGGGACCATGGCGCGGATCTCCGCCCGCGAGGCGCCGATCACCTGGAGCGCGTACGCGACGTTGTCGTACACAGTGCGGTTGGGGAGCAGCTTGAAGTCCTGGAACACGGTGCCGATCCGGCGGCGCAGGTACGGGATCCGGTCCGCCTTCAGCGTGCCGATGTCCCGCCCGGCGATCCGCACCTCCCCCTCGGCCGGATCGACCTCACGAATCAGCGCCTTGATGAAGGTCGACTTCCCGCATCCGGTCGGCCCGACGAGGAACATGAACTCGCCGCGGTGAACCTCGAGCGACGCCCGCTCGAGGCCGATGTGGCCACCCGGGTAGATGACGGTCACGCCGCGCAGCTCGACGATCGGGGCCCGGGGGTCCCGCCGCTGCGCCGCGTCGGCGCGCGCCTTGCGCCTCGCTCGTGTGCGAGTAGCCATGCCGAAAGCTCTTTCTCCGGCGCCCGCCGTGATCCTGCGCCCTCCCGTCCGCAGGCAGTCGGCTTGCGCGGCCGCCTAGGGTAGCGAAGCGGCGATCAGCCGTCGCCACCCAGACCACGGGACGGCAACTAGTCGCTCAGGTCCACTCGGGTCCGATCAGCGGCGGGTGCGAGACGATTGGCTTCAGGACGAGCGCCTCGCGGGCGCGGTCGGCGATCCCGCGCGCGGTGAGGCCGAAGTGCTCCATACAAGCCTCGCCGGTGCCCGAGAGGCCGAACTCATCGCCCATCCCCACGGCAAAGATCGGTACCGGGTGCTCCTCCGCGGCGACCTGGCGCACCGCGTCGGCGAGGCCGCCGACGATCCGGTGCTCCTCGGCGGTGACGGCGACGCCGGTCTTCGAGATCGACTCGAGGATCGTCTCGGTGTCGATCGGCTTCACGATCGAGACGTTGAGGACCTCGGCCTCGACTCCGTCCTCGTGCTCGAGCGACTCGGCGGCCTCGAGCGCGCGCCATACCATGTGCCCGCACGCGATCAGCGAGATGTCCGCGCCCTCCCGCATCACGTCGACGCCCGCGCCGAGCGTGTCGGGGATGTCCTCGTACACGATCGGCGTCGACGGGCGCCCGAACCGCATGTACATCGGCTGGTCCTTGTCGTAGGACTCGACGGTCGCCCGGTAGGCCTGGTTGTAGTCGGCCGGGACGACGACCTGCATCTTCGGCATCGCCCGCATCAGTGCGATGTCCTCGATCATCTGGTGCGAGGCGCCGTCTTCGCCGAGCGACACGCCGCCGTGGCTCGCGCCGATCCTGACCGGGAGCTCGTTGTGCGCGATCCCGAGCCGCACCTGGTCGTAGGCGCGTCCCGCCGCGAACACGGCGAACGTCGAGCAATACGGCCGCTTGCCGGTGGCCGCGAGCCCGCACGCCATCGACATCATGTTCGCCTCAGCGGTGCCAACGTTGAAGAACCGCTCGGGGAACCGCGTGCCGAACTTCATTGACTGGGTGGAGACCGCGAGGTCGGCGTCGAGCGCGACGACATCCTCGTGCTCCTCGCCGAGCTCTACCAGCGCGTCGCCGTACCCGTGACGAGTCGCGATCGGCTCGGTCTTAGCGTCGGCGGGCATCAGCTCTCGTCCAGGGCCTTGGTCCGGCGCTCGAGCGTGGCCTCGAGCTCGCTCAGCGCCTCCTCGGCCTGCTCGGGGCTCGGCGGCTTGCCGTGGAACCCGAACCTGCTCTCCATCGAGGACACCCCACGTCCCTTGCGCGTCTGGCACACGATCGCCGCGGGGCGGTCGAGCGTACGACTGCGTTCGAGCGCGTCGACGACCTGATTCATGTCGTGGCCGTCGATCTCGACGGCGTCCCAGTCGAAGGCCTCGAACTTCGCGCGCACGTCGCCCGTGTCCATGACCTCCTCGGTCGTGCCGTCGGTCTGGAGGTGGTTGTAGTCGACGATCGCGGTCAGGTTGCGGACCCCGAAGTGGCTCGACGCCATCGCCGCCTCCCACGTCTCGCCCTCCTGGCAGTCGCCGTCAGAGAGCAGCCCGAACACGTGCGCCGTCGAGTCGAGCCCGTCGAGGCGCAGCGCGAGCGTGATCCCGAGGCACATCGACAGGCCCTGGCCGAGTGAGCCCGTCGAGACCTCGACTCCCGGGGTGCGGCGCATGTCGGGGTGTCCCTGGAGGTGGGCGCCGATCTGGCGCAGGCCCATCAGGTCACGGAGGGGGAAGTAGCCGTGCTGGGCGAGCGCGGCGTACTGGATCGGTGCGGCGTGGCCCTTGCAGAGAACGAAGCGGTCGCGCTCGGGCCACGTTGGATTGTCGGGATCGTGGCGTAGCACGTGGTAATAGAGAGCGGCGACGATGTCGGCCGCCGACAGCGAGCTGTCGAGGTGACCGGACTTGGCAACCGCGAGCATGCGCACGCAGTCGATCCGCAGCACGGTCGCCCACCGTTCGAGCTCGGGGATCGTGGGCGGCGCGTCGCGCTCGGGCGCCTTGGGGGGCGGCTTGGGATCCGGTACCGGCCTCAGGTGCATCTTGACGTTGGCGAGGCTAGCAGCGGCTTCCATGGGTCGAGCGTATGCGGCTTGGAGGACAGAACTCGCCCGGCGATTTCGCCGAGCGAGCGGGATTTCGACATGCTAAGCAGGGCCGATGCGGACTCCGGAAGCACGTCGCATGTGGGTGCTCGCGGTGCCGGTCGTCGCCGCCGTCGTCGCGGCTGTCGCCGTCGTCCTGGTCTCGGGTGGCGACGATGGAGGCGAGGATGCCGCCGAGGTGACTCCGGCGCCGGCGCCGGAGTACCCGGCGCCGCTCGAGGGCAAGGGCTCCGCCGGCGGGGGCTCGGCCGTCGGCGGCGCGGCCGGCGGCGAGAACGCCGAGAGACAGGTTGTCCGCGCGGCGCGGGAGTACCTCGAGGGAATCGACGCGCGCGACGGCAAGCGCGTGTGCGCGGTGCTGGCGCCGGGCGCGATCGAGAACATCGAGCTGCCGCGTGAGCGGGCCGGCTGCGAGACCTCGCTCGACGCGTCAATCGGTTACCGCGACCCGCGCGGCTTCCCGGTGTTCGACCGTTCCCGGGTGGGGTCGGTGAAGGACGTCACAGTTGGCGCGGGAGAGGCCCGGGTGACCGTCACGGTGGTGACGCGCTTTGCGGACCGCGACCAACCCTCGATCGAGGACGACCTGATCTACCTCGTCGAGATCGGCCGTGAATGGAGGGTGGTGAAGCCCAGCGCCACCCTGTACCGCGCGGTGGGCAAGCCCGAGGCCCCGCCCGAGGCAATTGCGCCTCCGGGCTAGCGCTCGACCGAGACGATCTTCGCGCCGCCTCCCACCAGCAGAGTCACGTAGGCGCGCTCCGCCGACAGCGCGGTCGACCACATCGTTGTCTTGCGACCCCGGCGCGAGTAGATCGCCTGCCCGTGCCGCTTGCCCCCCAGCCGCTTGATCATCAGACGTTGGCGATCGCGAGTGACGCGCACATAGAGCAGTTTCGTCAACTCCTCCCCTTGGCGCACGGACGGGTTCGACAGCGCCGAGTTCCGCGACGCGAGAACGGTGCGCCCCCTGCCGGAGTCGAGGCCGTAGCTGACGATCCGGTTGACGTTAGTCTTCGCGATCGCGAACACGACGACGTTGCCGTCGACGCTCGGACGGCCGAGCTGGCCGAGGCCGGGGACGGCACCGATCGTCTTCTCCTCGCCCGGATTTCGAGGATCCGCGATCGAGCGTGCGAGCATCACGTCGCGACCGTCGCGGTGCGCCCGGTACACGAGCCATCCTTCGGACACCGCCACGGCATCCACGCCCGGAGCACTGATTTCGCTCATCACGCCGAGATCGACGCGGTCGATGAGCACGATCCGTTCGCCGACGATCACGGCCGCGCGCAGGTCGCCGACAGCGGGATCGGTGCCGGGCAGCGTCAGCTTCGCTCCGGCACGGCGCAGCACGGCGCCCCTGTCAGGGAGCTGCCACGCGAGATCGTTGCCCTCCGCGGACGGGTCGGCTGCGTCCGACGCCTCGGGTCGCGCGGCGCTGGCCGTGGCGGTCGTGGTCAGCACCGCCGCGGCGGCGATCAGCGCGAGCGCGTCGCCGACCCTCGCCGACCGGTACAGCGCAGGCCGCGCGGACATCACCTCCAGCGCGCGGATTCCGAACAGGCGGTCGGCAACCGGAGCGAGCGCGGCGATTGGGAGGGCGCGCCCGATCCCGAACGCGGCGCCGATCACGATCCCGGCGTCGAGGTCGCCGAGGGCAAAGCAGATCCCGGCCAGCGCCCAGACGCCGAAGCTGAGCACGAATGTCGTGAAGCCGAGTCCGAGCAGCACTCCGTACATCGCGGAGGCGAGCGGCATCGGCAGCACGCGGCGCCAGTGCTCGGGGAGCTGGCGGCGGATCTGTGGTGCGATCGGAGCCCCCCTCGCCTCGACGACGGCGGCGGCCAGCGCGATCGCCGCCGCGGCGAAGTAGGCGACCTGGCCGGCGTCGTGCAAGAGACCGCCCAACCCGGCGAGCGCACCGAATGTCACGACTCCGCCCGCGACGGCACCGGGAACGAACGCGGCGCTGGCCGCCACCGCCGTCGCGCGACCTCCGGTATGCCCGGTCGGGCCGATCGTCTCGATCATCGAGAACCCGCACGGCGACCATGTCCCGGTGACACCGATCAACACCGCGGCGGCGGCGAGGGCGATCTCCACTCCGCTCAACAGGGCACCTTCGTCTGGAAGTACATGACGCAGAAGACGTTCCGTCCTTGAAAGCAGTAGCCCTCGAGGGCCATGTCGCCGTTGATGCGTGTTTTCGAGGGTGAGCAGCAGTCGACGAGCTTTCGGACCCGGCCGCCGCAGCAGCGGTGCCAGCTCCCGTCGACCGAGGTCCCGATGCCGAACTTCCGCGACACCTCGTCGCAGACCTTCGTCCGTGGGGCGGGCGGTAGCGGTCGCCCGTCGGGATCGAGCTTCGGATCACCGTTGTCGTGGATCGGCTCGCCGCGTTCGTTGATCAACCGGCCGATGTTGTCGACCGGCCGCCCGTCGCGGTGCCGCAGCGGATATCCCGCGCCGTCGATTCGGGGGAGCCCGGTCGGGTGGGGACACGACCCAGTGGTGAATATGTGGCCGCAAAAGTGGTACGCGTCCGCCTCTCCGGGCTCGATCAGCTTGCCGACGGTGCCACCCGCGGCCGCCGCGACCAGCGCCCCGCCGACCCTGGAGAGGAACCCGCGCCGCGAGGTGTTCGCGGCGAGCCTCTCGAACGCGTCAGGCACCCAGCGCCTCGACCGTCACTCGCTCGGCGCGTCGCCGCTCGGCTGTGGCGAGAATGCTCTCGAGCTGGGCGAGATTGTTGAAAGTTCCCTTCGCGAGCACGGTCCCGTCGAGAGCGAGCGCGATCGCGTACGGGCTCCCCGGGATCTCGAGCGCCCCCCACACGTCGGGCTTCGAGGTCTCCTCGAACAGCTCCACCGCGAGCATGGGGTCGCGGTCGAGCGACGCGATCGCCGGCTCGAGCCCGCGGCACACGTGGCAGTCGTCGGAGGTGAAGACCGCGAGCGCCAGCTCGGACGCGGGGCCACGCTCGAAGCTGTCGATCAGGTCGGACCGCGAGCCGACCATCGGCCCCTCCTCGGGGATCTCGAGCGCGGCGGCGGGGCCGAGCCGCAGCCGCAGCATCCCCACCTCGCGTGCGAGCGCGAGCACCGCGATCGCGAGCCCGGCGCAGGCGAGCAGGGCGACCCCGAGACCGAGAGCGAGCCACTCGTCGGTCGTCAACTCGCCCTCGGGGAGCAGCGGAAGCGCGAGGAACGCGAACGAGAGCACCAGGTTGCGCGCGACCGCGGCCCACCCGACCGTCGAGCGGGCTCCGAAGCACGCGCACGGCGCGCCCGCGCGGCCGCGCTGCAGCGCCGCGAGCATCGCCGCCCCGAAAGCGGCCATCAGCGCCGCCGCGAGGTACGCCGCGAGATCGAGCCCGGCCGCTACCCCCGCGGCGAGCGCCAGCTCGGTCGCAATCAGCGCCGCCCACGCCGCCCACCGCCCACCGCGGCCGCGAATTCCGAAGGTGCCGAGCGCGGCGCTCGACGATCGCGGACTAGCGAGCTTCGCGACGCTCGCCGCGACGAGCACCGCGGCGAGGACGATCCGGCCCCCTACCTCCACCATGGCCGCAACCTAGCACCGGCGGGTGTGAGAACGCGGGATCCACAACCGCGCCGGGTTGAAGCTCGGCCGGGCGTCATGGCGAATCGCGCTTCATGATGAGAGAGTGATCACGTGAACATTGGCGTGGGCAGACGGGCAACTGTGGTAGGGCTGCTTGTGGCGGGCGCAATCGGGGTCGCGATCGGGCTCGTGACATACGCGACCGACGCATTCGATCGGTTGGAGCTCGACAGCGTCGACACGCGGTTCGCGATCAGGGGGGTCGAGAGCGCCCCTGCCGACATCGTCGTCGTCGAGATCGACGACGTCACCTTCAACGAGCTCCAGGAGCGCTGGCCCTTCCCCCGCTCCCTGCACGGGCGGCTGATCAACCGCCTGCGGGCCGCGGGCGCCGGCACGATCGCGTACGACGTGCAGTTCACCGAGCCGACCAGCCCACGCGAGGACAACGCCCTGATACGGGCCGTTGCAAGGGCCGGCGACGTCGTCCTGTCGACGACGGAGGTCAACGCGCGCGGCGAGAGCAACGTCTTCGGGGGCGAGGAGGTGCTGCGAAGCATCGGCGCGCGGGCGGGGAATACCCAGTACCAGCCCGACCCGGGGGGCGTGGTGAGGCGAACCGCGTACGAGATCGGCGGGCTCGAAAGCTTCGCGGTCGCGGCGGTCGAGACGCGGACCGGGCGCCAGGTCGACCCGGACAGCTTCGGCGAGGACGGCGCCTGGATCGACTACTACGGCCCGCCGGAGACGTTTCGCACCGTCTCGTTCTCGCGTGTGCTGCGTGGCAAGGTTCCGCGGAGCACGTTTCGCGACGCCACGGTCGTGATCGGCGCATCGGCGCCCACGCTCCAGGACGTCCACCCGACGCCGATGGACGAGGACAAGCTGATGTCGGGAGCGGAGATACAGGCGAACGCCATCTCGACGGTGGACCGAGGCCTGCCGCTGGAGTCGGCCCCGTGGCCGCTCGACGCCGGCCTGATCATCGTGCTCGGGCTGGTCGCGCCCGTGGCGGCGATCCGGCTCCGGCCCCCGTTCACCTTCGGCCTGGCGCTAGCCGCGGCTGGCGCCTACCTCTTGGCGGCGCAGCTCGCGTTCGACGGCGGCACCGTGCTCGCGGTCGTCTACCCGCTCGTCGCCCTCGGGGTGGCGACGGTGGGGAGCCTCGGCGTCTACTACGTTCTTGCCGCGCTGGGGAGGCGCCAGGCACGCGACATGTTCGCCCGCTTCGTGCCCGAGCAGGTCGTCGACGAGGTGCTCGCTCGCTCGGGTGAGGACCTCCGCCTCGGTGGGGTTCGGCGCGAGTGCACCGTCCTGTTCAGCGATCTGCGCGGCTTCACCACCTTCTGTGAGGGCCGGACGCCCGATGAGGTAATCGATGTCCTCAACCGCTACCTGAGCGAGATGAGCGACGCGATCATGGACCACGGGGGGACGCTCGTCGCCTATATGGGGGACGGGATCATGGCCGTGTTCGGCGCTCCGCTGGAGCAGCCGGATCACGCGGACCGCGCGGTGGCAGCGGCCAGGGAGATGCTCGGGCCGAAGCTGGAGCGGTTCAACGCCTGGCTGCGCCAGCAGGGAATGGGCAGCGGGTTCAGGATGGGCGTGGGGTTGAACACGGGGCAGGTGATGTCGGGTCAGGTGGGGTCCACGCGGCGGGTCGAGTACACCACGATTGGGGACGTCACCAACACCGCCGCTCGGCTGGAGGGGATGACCAAGGGGACCCCGTTCCAACTCTTCGTCAGCGAGTCCACGCGCGCGGAGCTCACCGCCCAGGGCGACGGGCTCGTCTTCGCGGGGGAGTTCGAGGTTCGCGGTCGCGAGGAGAAGCTGCGGGTGTGGGGGCTCGAGGAGCGAAACGGTGAAGGGGGCTGAGGCGGCGATGGAGCCATCACCCCGGCCCGCGGGGGTCGGTGCGCTCGGCGGTCCGCTCGCCGCGCGGGTGATCGCCGACGCCGCGGCGGTGCTCGTGGTCGCGGCGCAGGCTTCCCGGGATGCCTGGGACGAGGCCGGGGGCGCCGCCGCTCAGGCCGCAAGCCTGCGACGCCGGGCTGATGAGCTGAGCGCAGTCGACGCCGAGGCGCACGCGGCGGCGGTCGAGCTGCTTCGCCGGCGAGCCGAGCTCGATCCGCGGCGCCGTGACGCCGAGATTGGTCGGGCGCTCGACGAGGCGGCCACGCCGCCGCTCGCGCTCGCCCGGCTCGCCGGGGACGTGGGACTGCTCGCGGCCGAGGTCGCGAGGAGATGCGATCCGGACCTGCGCGCCGACGTGGTCGCGGCGTGTCTGCTCGCCGGCGCCTGCGCGCGCGCCGCCGCGCATCTGGTGGAAGTCAACCTCGCCGTTACGCCCGACGACGAGCTGCTCGCGGAGGCCCGCGCCAGCGTGGGCGCGGCCCGCGCGGCGGCCGAGCGCACCCTCGGCGGGAGCTGAGACTTGGACGACACGCGCCTCGTCACACGATGCCTGGACGGCAACGAGGATGCCTGGGGCGAGCTTGTGGAGCGTTACTCGCGCTACGTGTACGCGATCGCCACACGGGGCTACGGCCTGCAGGACCACGACGCCGAGGACGTGTTCCAGGAGGTGTTCGCGCGCACGTATGAGCATCTCTCCTCGCTGCGTGACACCGGCGCCCTCGGGCCATGGATCGGGCAGCTCGCAAGGCGGACCTCGATCGACAGGATCCGGGCCTCGGGCCGCGAGCAGGTGAGCGCCGAGCCGCCGGAGCCCGTTCCCGACGAGGATCCGCTCGAACGGATCGACGCGGCGGTTGTCGTTCGCGAGGCTCTCCGGACGCTCCCGGGTCACTGCCGGGAGATCCTCGACCGATTCTTTGCCCGCGACGAGAGCTATCGCACGATCAGCTCCGCGCTCGACGTTCCACAGGGCACGATCGCGAGCCGGATCTCGCGCTGCCTGGTCAAGCTGCGCGCCGAGCTCGAGGGAAGAAACCGGTCCGCGCGCACGTCCTGATTGCGGATGGATGCCGACCGGGAAGAGCCCGTGTGGACCGAAGCGAGAGTCGCGGAGCTGATTGCCGAGCTTCCGCCGCCGCCCGACGGCTGGGTGCAGGCGGCGCGCGAGCTCCCCAAGGCGAGGCGCTCCCTCGACGAGCTCGTCGCGCGGGCCGAGGCCGACGCCAGCCTCCGTGCGGAGGTTCTCGCCGGGCTCGAGCTGGCCCTGGAACGGGCCGGGCACGACCCCGATCCCCGCCTGCGCGCAATCCTCCGCGCCCGTCTCCAAGCGGGCGCGGAGGAGGGTGCCTAGGGGGCTGAGCGCTATCGTCGCGAGGTGATCAAAGGGTCAGCGGGGCAGCTCGCAGCATCGCTGCGTGCGGTGGGTGCCGTATTCGCGAATCCGGACGTTGCCCGACTGGAGCTCGCTTGGGCGGGGACGTCGTTCTCGCTCTGGGCCTTTGCGATCGCGCTCGGCGTATACGCGTTCGACGTCGCTGGTCCGGCGGCGGTGGGGATCGCGGGCCTGGTGCGGTTGCTGCCAGGGGCGCTGGCGTCTCCGTTCGCGGGGCTGCTTGGAGATCGGCACTCACGGCGAGGCGTGCTCACCGCGTGCACGACGGCCACCGCTGCGGTTCTCGGTGCGACCGCCGCGGCTGCCGCGCTCGATGCCCCAGCCGCCCTTGTCTTCGCGCTGGCCGGCGCCTTCACGGTCGCCTCCAGCCCCTTCGTGCCTGCTGAAGGGGCGCTCTACCCGCAGGTCGCCCGCACACCGCAGGAGCTGTCCGCCGCGAACGTCGCGCGCGGCGTGATGGACAACGCCGGCTTCCTCGTCGGCTCCACCCTGACCGGCGTGCTGCTCGCGGCGACGACGCCCCAGGTCGTGTTCGGGCTCGCCGCGATCGTCGCCGCCCTGACTGCGCTCCTGCTCGCCGGCGTGCGTCGCGACGAGCGTCCCGAATACGACGAGGGCCCTGAGCTCTACGGAGTGATGCGTCAGACGGGACTCGGAGTGAGGGCGCTGCTCGAGCATCCCGGGTTGCGGCTGGTCGGAGCCGCGCTTGTCGTGCTCGCATTCTTCGAGGGCACGGCCGACGTCCTGGTGGTCGTGCTTGCACTTGACTTGCTCGATCTCGGCGAGGGAGGCGTCGGATACCTGAACGCTTCCTGGGGAATCGGCGCGCTCGCCGGATCGGCGGTGCTGGCGCTGCTGCTCGACCGAGGAAAGCTGGCGTCGGGGCTCGCCGCGGGAAGCGTGGTCGCAGGAGTCGCGGCCGCGCTGCCGGGAGCGTGGCCGGTCGCGCCCGCCGCCTACGCCGGCTGGTTTGCGATCGGGATCGGCTTCACGATTATTGAGGTGACCGCGAGGACGCTGCTCCAGCGCCTCGGGACGGACGAGCTGCTGGCGCGTGTCCTCGGCAGCCTGGAGACATCAAGGTTCGCAGCGATGGCGGTGGGCTCGATCGCCGCGTCCGCGCTGGTTGCCCTGCTGGGTACGAGAGGTGCGTTGCTCGCCCTCGGGGCCATCCTCCCGCTGTTCGCGGTCCTGCGCTGGGCGCCGCTGCGGGCGTTCGAGGTGGGTGCTCCCGTGGCCGAGCGTCCCTATGCCCTGCTGCGAGCCGATCCGATCTTCACGCCGCTTCCGGTGGCCACGCTGGAGCGCCTGAGCCACGACGTCGTCGAGCTCCGAGTCGATGCCGGCGAGCAGATCATCACTCAGGGGCACCACGGCGACCGCTTCTACCTGATCGAGGACGGCGAGGTGGAGGTCTTCGAGGATCGGGTCCTCCGTCGCACGGAGGGCCCTGGCGAGTCCTTTGGCGAGATCGCCCTGTTGCGCGATGTCCCTCGCACCGCGACGGTCCGTGCGAACTGCCCCGCACGGCTCCTGGCGCTCGACCGCGAGCACTTCCTCTCCGCGGTCACGGGCCACGTGCGCAGTCGCACCGTCGCGGACACGATGATCGAGTCTCGGCTCGCCGGCGCACCGGCCGGGGAACCCGTGGGGAGGGAGCAATGAACGCCAGCCCGCGGACCCGTCAGCGCTTTTTTCGCTTTGCGACGTAAACCTCACCGGCTTGCAGGATCACCGTCCTGTCGAGGATGAAGTCGCGGAAACGGACCTTTCCCTTCTTCACCTTGCACAGCGTCGTGTCGCCGATGTCGGCGACCAGCCACGTGGTACCCCGTGCGCTCCCGGCGCCGTGTCTGCCCCTGCTCCTGAACCTTCCCTTTCCCTTGCCCCACAGCCTCCTCTTCCGGTGCCTAGCTACCGTAGCTTCATCCCTCTGGGCCGCGGCGGCCCTCGGATTCGCGTTCGGGCCAACCAGCTCCAACACGGTGTAGGGCTTCAAGCCGACCTTCTGCTTCACGCGGAAGATTCCGCCCCAGAACTCTCCCGTCTGCGTGCCGCCCCCGGTCCCCTTTGAGGAGGTCAGCAGGACGTGGCCATTGCGAGCGTCGATGAGGCAGCCGACTGGGATTTGCTCCACGCCCTCGAGGGGCCGGAACTCGCTATCGCCCTTGCACTTGATTCCAATGAAGCCGCTCAGCGTGCGCACGTTGACCGACTCCCCGACTACGGGCGGGCCCACGGAGGGCACGCCCCCGCCGCCGGGGGGCACACCGCCGCCGCCGGGGGGCACACCGCCGCCGCCGGGGAGCACACCGCCGCCGCCGGGGGGCACGCCGCCGCCGCCGGGGGGCACGCCGCCGCCGCCGGGGGGCACGCCGCCGCCGCCGGGGGGCACGCCGCCGCCGGGGGGCGGGGGCGCCGCGGTGTTGGTGTAGTCGCACGTGATCTGCTCGCCGGCGTCGACGTCGAGGGTCGCGGTGCCGCCCTGGGTGGAGGAGTTGTCATCGCCCTGGCACGTGAGCCCGGTCCGGGTCCAACCGGTCTCCCCGTCCTCGGTGACGCTGTAGGCGCCGAGCTCGCCGCCGGGGATCGTGAAGCTGCGGCTCGACGGGAGCGTCTCGTCGCCGTCGTCGTCGAGGCTGAAGGTCGCCGGGACGCCCCCGGAGCCCTGCGGCGAGGTGGTGGAGAACGAGAAGTCCTGGGGGTCGTTGGGGATCGCGTCCTTGTTGATCGTCAGCGAGGCGTTCTTCGTGTTGGTGATCGTGCAGACGATGTCCTCGTTCTCGTCCAGGGTGACGTTCAGCGGGCCGCCGCTATCGCCCTCGGTCGAGCCCTGGTCGTTC
>Ga0081538_10002320_pt1 | contig 18792 bp, 14 predicted proteins | sample TabmetS5T2R1_FD_71022 | JGI IMG/M metagenome (GOLD analysis project Ga0081538, IMG submission 71022) | Tabebuia heterophylla rhizosphere microbial communities from the University of Puerto Rico - S5T2R1 | ecosystem: Host-associated > Plants > Roots > Rhizosphere ... | reverse complement strand
ACATCCTTGAAGTACAGCTATTCTTCTTTGAGGCAATCCCGGAGCGGGAGGGCGATATGAGCCGCGATTCATTACAGACCACTTCGCTCTGGATGGGTGAGACGTCGTCCCAACCTCCCCTAGTACTACTCTGTTAGATTCTCGATGAGCGGAGTTCAATGAATCGATCCGTCGTTACCCACCAGAGTACGGCCTGGTGGCGCAACCACTGGGCGACCTCACGATGCACGGCCGGCAGTGTCCTGCGCCGGTATGTCGGCCGAGGGGGGAAAAGGGCCGCGTCGGCGACCCTGCTTGGTGTGATGGTGCCGTTCCTGCAGCCCCAGCCAGACCAAAAAGCTATACGCCAGCAGGACGGTCACGGCATGCCGATGAAACCCCACCCACAAGCGGCCCTGGTACTGATCCCAGCCCAGCTCGCCCTTGGCCTCTTCATGAAACTGCTCGATGGCATGCCGCCGGTGGGCATACCCGGCCAGTACTTCAAGAGGCGTGTCTGGGGGCAGGTTGCTCCAGAAATATTTCCGCTCCTCGGGCTGCCCCTGAGTGGCTCGCTCCCCCACCAGCCAGCCCTCATGACGCGGCCCGTCGCTGGTCACCCGCCAGCTGCGCACCGCGACAAATTTCTTGCGCAACCACCCCTTCGTCCCCCGCCGCCAGCGGACCGTGCGCCACTGCCAGCGGGGCACGCTGTGGAGCAACTCGTCCGCTCGCCACACGGGCGTACTCGCCGCGGGCCCCATGCTCACCTGAAAATCCGTGCGCACCGCGACCACATACCGCTCCTGCCGCGCCTCCAAGCCAGCCAGAAAATTCGGGTTGTCCCCGTAGTCGGCATCGGCGACCACGCAGCGATGCGGGACTCCCCACGCCCGGGCTTGATCCAGGAGGGCCAGCGCGATCTCCGGTTTGGTCTGGAAGGCCACCTCTGTGGGTACCCGCGCCCGCTGCCGACGCGCGGGGTCCTGTGCCCAGGCGTGGGGCAGATACAACCGCACGGCCACCGGCCAGGCTGCCTGGGGATCGGCGTAACAGCAGGTCACCGCTACCTGGCAGTTGCCCACCTTGCCCAGCGTGCCCGAGTATTGTCGGGCGACGCCCACCGAAGCACTCCCTTGCTTGGGAAGGCCGGAATCGTCAACGACCAACACGCCGTCACCCGTGCTCGCTTCAGCGATCATCTTCTGCACGCGCTGCCGATTGAGGTCCTCCGCATCCCATTGCATGTTGGTCAGGAACTCCTGCAACCGCTGGGCACTGGTCCCGGGCACTGCCTGGGCGATGGTGTCACCATTCTTGGTGGGCAGCTCGGTGAGCAGCCCCGTCGTATAACGCTCCAAGGCTTGTCGGCCTTCGGGCCGCCGAAAGCGGACCTGGAACACACTCAAAAACTCCTGCAATTCCGGCAACGCCGCCGGACTGGTATGCACATCCATCGGTATCCTCCTTTCACCATAGAGGATACCACGGCTCCTCAAGTACTAACAGAGTAGAATTAGGCGGCTTGGTGAGTCTAGCAATATGCCTCCCATTTGTCGTAAGAGCGAGTCGTATTTTGGGTATATCCAAGTTGATGAGAGATACATTCGAGGGGTAAACGGCCAGGGGCAAGCTCGGCTCACAGCCGGCCGGAGACTGTCGCAGACAAAGCACCACCTTCGTGTGCGATCTGCGCCTCGACGATGTTGGTGGCTGTGCCATTCGGGATGCACACCTCCCGGTCGTGCTGCAAGCCATTAGCTCGGCCGATAACAGATCGAGGTGCCAGCGATTTCGTACACGTACTACACCTCGTGGGAGTTGTGCGAGAAAGATCTGACCGACGGTTTCGACAGGAGTGGACTTTCAAGTGCTCACAAGCAAAGAATCAGGAGCCTATTCATGGGGAATAGTATTTTCGCAGCGTATGGTTCTTTTCTGCGCGGGGAGACGTGGAGTAACGGACGGCGATTTCACGATATCAGTCTACCTAAGACTGTGAATCGGACTGAATATCTCTTTGAGAAATGCATGGGCAAAAAGGTCCTGCATATGGGATGTTTGGGTCATGCAGGAAATTTTCGAGAGCATATGAGAAATGAGACTTGGCTGCACGGGATCATATCGAAAGCCTCAGAATTATGCGTCGGAATTGATATTAACTCTAGTGTCTACGATATTGTCCAGCAAGAATTCGGTACACAAAACATCCAATTACTTGATTTATCAAAGCCAGTAGAAGATAAAGATATCGGTCATCTCCGCCAGATTCAGTGGGATTTAATCCTCTGCCCAGAGGTACTAGAACATATAACAAATCATCAGCAATTTCTGCAAAATCTACGTAGGCTTGCATCTAGCCGGACGATTCTGATTATCACAGGCCCAAATGCTTTTCGATTTACGAATTTCATCAATGCACTCCGTGGCTTCGAAGCTCTCAACACGGATCACAAATATTGGTTTACGTTCTTCACGCTGTGCCGTTTGCTTACAGACAGTGGATGGAAGCCCTCCCGACTCATCTATTACAATGGGGCGATACAGCGGTATTGGCTGAGGATGCTCTGTAAATTGGCCACCCAGATGTCACGCACCTTCAGCGATGGTCTCATTATAGAGGCTAGCTGTTTAGAGTAGAGCGACACACGCAACGGGGACATGGATCAGGATCGAGCGACGGCTGTCTCGATTTGCGCCATTGCTACAGCAGAGGTCTACTCAACCGGTAACAATCGTATATTTGTAGGGGCAGCTAAGTCAGCGGCAGTCGTATAGGGCCAAACTTTGCCTTCCATTTGGCCGAACATAAACCGCGCCGCAGGCAAGTTCCCCCAATCCCCGCCCCAAGGATCATAGCCACCACTGCTAGGATTTGACGGCATTGGCCTTGTATAGCTGGATTTCAGTGTCTTATCCTTGTAATGGACGTTAGCCTGCGCTAAAGCCACATCATAGACGAGATTACCACCTGGGCCAGACGCATCAATGATTTTGCTCGAGTCTGTAGTCGAAGTGGTGCTGGCATAGACGATGACGTTGCCAAGGGCCATATTGGCAATCCGCCGTGAGATACAAAGCAGGCTTTTGGGACCACCGACGGTATTATACGCGCCCTCGCTGCTTGTGTAGGTGTAAAGCTCCGTATCCCCTGTTCGGGCGATGTGATCAGCGGTGGTAATATTCGTCCCGATCGTCGTCATTGCATACAGCCAACCAGTCTGGGGACTAGCCCCATTCCACCGATACTGGTCGTAAATCGTGCAGTTCGGGTAGGTGGCATACCGAATCCACTCCTTGACGAACCGCTTGGCCGTAGAAATCAACTCGGCATTGCCCAGCATCGGACCGACAATACCAGCGACAGCGGTGTAGGTAGCCATCTTATTGTCCCAGGCACGAGAAAAGCTGTAGGCATCGTAGCCGCCAAAATGTGTTTTCCCCTGGCTAGAGCCCTGGTTTCCAGGATTGCTGTAATTATCGTTCAGCCGATTAGGAAAGCGTTGCCTTACAGTGTTATGAACAACCGTTTTGCCCCAATAAGTCGCGGCATTTAAGAACCAAGCATCGATTGTGGCCCTATCCCCGGCGGAGAGACTCGAGCGGATATACGTGTAGGCATAGGCTACCTTGCGTAGCCAATTAGCGATCTGAAAATCCTTGTCCATGTTAATGTAGGTGGAAGGCCATTTGGTTGCGTTGGCGAAATTAGTGCCTGCGGTGGCCGCCTGCTTTAGCAAGAGAGCCCTTACGGGATTACGGTAGCTCGTGTCGCCCGTAATCATGTAGACCAACCCCGCATCCCGTATCTCGTCTCCCCAAGTACGGTTGCCTCCACCGCCGCCAGGATAGCTATTGGGTGGCTGTTTGCCGTCACGCACGTCATCGCCATTCCAGGCTACGTTGAGCTGGTTGCCTGGCCAGGTGCCTGTGGGGTTAGATCTAAAATTGTTGGCGCGGGAGAGTATGCGGTTCCATTCATCGAGATATGGCCCAGCCGTCGTCCGCTGCTTCCACATCTCTACTTCGGCTTGGGTCACGTGCGGGGCCAATCTGCTATCAGCCTGGGCAACTTGTGGCGTTAACGTCCAGGCTACCGAACTGATCATAATCATCAGTACCAGCGATCTGGGTTTCATATTTTCCTCCAAGGAACCCTTGTTACAGGCCAGTGTAACTGTATGCAATTGTTTAGTGCTCTCCGCAACTGGCACCCCACCTCGACTATCCTATCTTGCAGGATGCCCCAGCTTGCCTGGCAGCACCCTCCTCAACGCAGCCCTTAAGACCGCCCATCGAATGGAATCGGACCGCCACATCCTTAGCGCCGAGGCTGTATAGCCCCAGCACATCCACGCCTGGGCGACCGGCCGTTAGCCCCCGCCCTGATCGCGGACGGGCGGTCGGGCCCCAAAGCGGCCCGGGCAATTCGAACGGCACTGTACGACCGCGCAGTTCTGCGTGCACTGCTCTGACGCTCGCAGGGTCAATCCTATGTCCGGCCTTCGCCAGGCCGGGGTGCAGACAAATCCCTGGTCGGGCAAGGCCGTCGCGGGATGGTCAAGTGATAGTAGCTCTTCGGCAAGACGGTCGCCATGGACGCGGCTGCGCATTATCTGCATTGTCCGGGCTTCAGACGGTGATCGGCAGAGTGGTTTCAGGCTGGCTCCGCACGAACTCGACACCACCCCACAATCGCCCCAGGGACTCTTGGCAGGCCATAAAGGTCAGGTCTATGCGGAACGCGGCTTTCGCTTCCTCGACGACCCATGGGTGCTAGCTTCCCCGTTCTAGCTGAAAAAGCCTGAGCGGATCATGGCGCTGTTCAGATGGTCAAGTGGGCATGACGTCGGTCATAAGGGCCCGCCCTGATCAACCAGGGTCGATGCCCTGAGAGGAGCCTCTGCCTATCGACCTTGAGCGGAATTGACTTCCTCTGAGCCGTGTACGAAGCACCGCCCATCAGGAGGTGCTGTCCCCACCCGGCCAGGCAACCATGCTCTCACACCCCGTGCCCGCCGGACGTAGGCCAGTGGCGTTGTCGTCATCCCTTTGCGAGTCGTTTGCCCTCTTCCGGCTTGTCGCGACTCCTTCCTGTGAGGTGTAGCGTTCCCTTCACTGATGTGCTAATTTAGCAAACCAATTGAAACGGGTGACAATAGCGCTCTGCTGTGCATGCGTAGCTAGCGGACGAAGCTGCACTACTGCCGACCCGTGCTCTAATAGGAGCTTACAGATGCCCCTTTCGCTGCCCGCGCCAGGTTGCCCTGGAGCTTTCCACGTCCGCATCGGCCGCCAAAGCCCTCAGGGTTTTTTCATGTGCCCTGGCCCGGCAGAGGAACCCCCAAGGCACTGTGCAGGCAGCAAGGGAGAGCTCACACAGCCTTTCGGGCGGTGCAGACTCTCTTGACGAACTTTTGGTCCATGCGTCACACATCGTTAGAGCATGCCATGAGGACCGTCCGGCACAGACTCCCCCAGACAATGGCTCTGGCCATCGCCCCTCTCATCCTGGCGAGCTGCGCGGATCTGATCGAATTCCGATCGGACATCGCCCGCTTACGAGCTGACCTGCACGCCAATACTCAAATCCTGTCTCAGCTGTCGGCGCGGGTCGATGAGCTCGAACGTCGTCAGGCTGCTACGGAGAGCGCCTCACAGCAGACGCAGCACGAACTGTCGCAGGCGATCGAGGTCCTCCTGAAAAGGGCGCTGATCGCGGACAATCGTAAGGCGATCCGTGAGTCCGGCAGAAGCCAGTCAATGGAGGGAGAAAAGCCGGAGAAGGAGGTCCAGCAGCGCCCAGAGGCGACGCAGAGGGCCGCGCCGCTGGGGAGGAAATCGTCTCAAGGGGAAAAACACCTCAGCCTTGGTATGACCCAGGAAGAGGTGCGACGCATGCTCGGGGAGCCCCTCAGCATTGAGGAGGCAGGGTCGTATATCTTCTGGCAGTACTCGCCGAGAAGCAATCAGCAATACGTTGTCTTCGAGAGGGCCAACGGCCAGGTGTCAGGTTGGCGGGGTCTCTGAAGTCTGGGAATTCCTGGCATGATGGCACGCTATTCGCCGCTCCTGGTCGTGCTCCTCTGCGCTTCGGCGCTGCTGAAGGCATATGTGAGTAGCGCTCCCGTCGTACATGCCGCGCACATCGAGTCGGAGCGCCCGTCGGCACAGACGCTGTCTTCAGACTACGTCAAGAGCCTGCAACACGAACTGAAACGCGCTGGCTACGACCCCGGGGTGACGGATGGCAAATTGGGGCCGGCCACGCGCCAGGCACTGCGACGATTCCAAGAGGCCCACGGCCTCGCTCCCACCGGCGACCCCGACATTCCCACCCTCACCAAGCTGCTAGAGAAGGGCCTGCCGCAATAATCTCCTAAGCCCTGCCTCAGCGGTCACGCTGGCGTATGACTGTGAGGTGACGCCACGGGGGCAAGGGAAGCGACATGGCTGTCTCCCCGGATGCGGTCGAGCTCGGTGAAGATGTCCGCCAACCACTTGTAAATGTTGTGCTCCGAGATGTGCTCCTGGAGGCGAGCCAAATGCTGGGCCCGCTCCGGGGCGGACATCTCGATGGCCTGCTTCAGCGTATCCGCCACGCTCTCCACGTCATACGGATTGATCAACAGCGCGTTGTCGAGTTCCTCGGCTGCTCCGGCGAACTCGCTGCAGATCAACACGCCCTTGGGCTCGACCTGCGAGGCGACGAATTCCTTCGCCACCAAGTTCATGCCATCGTGCAGGGAGCTCACCATGGCAAAGTCGGCCATGCGGTAATAGAGCACGAGCTCCGGCGGTTCCAGATGCTCGTAACGATAATGAATGGGCCGACGCATGTCCGTCCCGAAGCGGTTATTAATGCGCTCCACGAGGCTTTCAACTTGTTCTTTGACCTGACGGTATTCGTCGATTTGCGTGCGGCTGGGGACAGCGATCTGCACAAAGCAGAACCGTTCCTGATACTCAGGATATTTTTCGAGGAAGCGTTCGATGGCCTGAAACCGGCTGACGATGCCCTTGGTATAGTCCAGCCGATCGACCCCAAGGCCGATGATCGGGAACGCCAACTCCGATTTGGCCCGGAGTTGCGCCAGGCGTCGCGTCACCCGGCGCTGGCGTGCGAGGCCGGCCCACCAGTCATAGTCGATGCTGATCGGAAACGGGCGCACCCAGGTTTCTCGGCCTTCGTACTCCACGACCCCGGCTTTCAGGTCCGCATTGGCCCCCAGTACGCGTTCAGCGCACTGCAGAAAATTCTTGCAGTACTGATCGAGGTGGAAGCCGAGGAGATCATTGCCGAGCAAGCCTTCCAGCAGTTCCCGGCGCCAGGGGCAGACGCGGTAGAGCTCCCAGGGGGGCCAGGGAATATGCCAGAAGTGCATGATGGAGAGGTCAGGCAGGCGATGCCGCAGGTATTGGGGGCAGAGCGCTAACTGGTAATCCTGCACCCATACGGTCGCCGCCTGGTCCTGGCATTCCTGCGCCACCGTCTCGGCGAATTGCGCGTTGACCTCCTGGTAATGGCGCCAATGCAACGGTTTGAACGTGGTACGCTCAAGGTGCAGGTGGCAGAGCGGCCACAGCGCGCTATTGGCAAATCCATAGTAAAATCCCCGGACTTGTGGCTCGCTCAACCACACACGTCGTAACGTGTACTGGGGGTTGTTCGGAGGGACTCGGACGCGATCGTTCGCATCGACGGTCTCACGGTCGGCGTTGCCGCTTCCCCAAGCCACCCAGGTGCCATGGCAGGCTTGCATGACCGGGTCGAGCGCCGAGGTGAGCCCACCGGCGGCATGCGTCCACCGGGTGCCGTGGTTGTTCCGAAGCAAATGCGACACCTTGGCGGCAACCCGCAGCGCCCAGTCAAAATTCCGGCGTACAGTCTCAGGCGCGGCTGGATCCTTGCTGGCAGGATCAAGCAGCGCTTGACGGTCCCAGCGGTGGATGTACGGTTCACGATTCGACACCAGAATCAGACGGGTGCCATGGAGGAAAGAATGGATTTGGTCAGCGATGCGCGTAGCGGTCCATTTCGACATGCGGAGTCCTCCCTTGGCAATCATCGCGCTTGTCAAGGGGTGGGGCCGGCCAGCATCGCTGTTCAGGCCCACCGCTTCACATGCGTGCACAGGCCTACGGGAATCGCGAAAAAGCCTCTGACTTCATGTCCCTGTCTCGGTTCTCTTACCCGTGTCAATCTGTTCCAACGGCAAAAAGGCCGGCGGTGTCAGCGCCATGACGATCTGTGCCGCCTCGTCACCGACGTTTTCCAGACCATGACGCGCGGCGCCGTCCCAGAAAATGCTGTCTCCTTCGTTGAGCAAATAGCACTCGCCGCCGTAATAGGCGCGCACCTTGCCTTTCACCACCACGTGGCATTCGTGGCCGTCGTGGATCAGCCCCTTGGTCCACGACACGCCGCGCGGTGGGAGCTCCAACAGCACGAGCTCCAAGTGGCGTGAGGGGAGAGGAGAGAGGATCGACGCTTGCGGCCCTCCCTTGCCCATGTGGATGACATGGCGTTCACCCTTACGGATAACCTGGGGTTTGATTTCGTCATCGAGGAGGAGGTACGACAACGGCACTTGGAGTGCAGCAGCCACCCGCTGCAAGGTCTGCAAGGAGGGATCGGTTTTGCTATGTTCGATCTGGCTGATAAAGCCGCTCGTGACCTGAACCTGTGCCGCCAGCTCGCCGGTCGTCAGCCCGCGTCGCCGCCGCATGTCCTGAATGCGCTTTCCCAGGTTCATCAAGACTCTCCTACCAAGCTGCACGCTGATTTAGAGGTACTAAATATACTTAAGTTAGTATATATCGCGCCTCTGCTCGACTGTCAAATCGTCGGGCGTCCTACCCGTTCATACAGCAAGCGGAAGGCGCTCTGCACCGGCCCCTGCCGCGTCAGAATAGGGCTTGCAATCGCCGCCCATTTTCTGGTTCATTAGACCGGTAAGGACAACTCATGCAGGGCTTTGGCGGATATCGTCGGCCGACGAGACGCCGTCGGGAAGCACCGATGACGCACGCAAAGCCGAGCACGTCAAGACCGGCATCATCAACAGGACGGGGAAGGAGCGCTTCCAGTGGCCATTTACCTATCGATGCATATCATCGCGTGCATGACACGCCAGGCATTAAACCAGCTGATCGCCACTATGCAGGCGGCGCAAGAGATACGATTCATCCGCGCCTACGGCAGTCAGATGGCTGGGCGGTTGCTCTGCGAATTTGATGCGCCCGACCAGGATACGCTGCTGCGGTTTCTAGACAAGCACCACATCACGCATGATTGGATTATTCGCGCGGAAATAACGTGGGGGGAGCTGCCAGCCGCCAGTTCGCCGGCCCAGGAAGCGAGTCGGTCGGCGGAATCTCAGCCGGCCTCGGCTGGGCCGGAAGCAGCGCCGCAAAGCCGGACGCCGGTCGCGGCTGAAGTCCACGCCGAGCCCTCGACCATCGCGCAACCGAGCCCTTCCGCGGCGACGCCCGGCGCACCGAGCGAGGCGGCCATTTTGCATATCCTCCGCACGCTCAAGGATGAATCAGCCTGGCGGACGATCAGGACCCAACACGACATGCAACCGGTGGCGGTCCTCCTGATGCATGATGCGGTGCTGGCCCCGCCACCGCTGGACGTGCCCATGTACGCTTGCGAAGCCGATGTCATGGCGCGGGGGATTACCTCGCCGCTCCCGCGACTCACCTACGATCAGATCGTCGACCTGATCTTCGCCTGTAAGCGGGTGATGGTGTGGTAAGTCAGGCGAGTAGATGCCTTCTCCGCTTGTCTCTGCTTGGCGCGTGCCCACACAACGAGCACCGCCCTATACAGGTCTTCTCCTTCCAAGGCAGTGTGCCGTAGGCCACAGGGGGTGACCGTTAGCGGCCACCCCCTCGTGCGGCTTACACCGTCTCGCTCAGCGACCTTCCCAGCGCCACATGCGCCGCGGCCAGGCGGGCGATGGGCACGCGGTAGGGGGAGCAACTGACGTAATCCAGGCCGGCGCGATGGAAGAAGCCGACGGATTGCGGTTCGCCGCCGTGCTCGCCGCAGATGCCGATCTTCAGGCTGGGCCGGGCGGCGCGGCCTTTCTTCACCCCCGTCTCCACCAGCTGACCAACGCCGGGCTGATCGAGAACCACGAAGGGGTCGTATTTCATGATCCCCTGCTCGATGTAAGATGGGAGAAACTTCCCCGCATCATCGCGGCTCAGCCCTAACACCGTTTGCGTCAGGTCATTGGTCCCGAAGGAGAAGAACTCGGCCTGGCGCGCGATCTCATCGGCTAGCAGCGCGGCGCGCGGCAGCTCGATCATGGTCCCTACCTGATATTCGACTTTGACGCCATACTGCGCCATCATGTCCTGCGCGGCGCGATCGACGATCTTGCGCTGATGCTCCAATTCGCGAATGTCAGTGATCAAGGGGATCATGATCTCAGGCACTACCTTACGCCCTTCCCTAGCGATCTCGCAGGCCGCGGCGATGATGGCGCGCGCCTGCATGTCGGTGATCTCGGGATAACTGATGCCCAGTCGGCAGCCACGATGCCCTAACATGGGGTTGGTCTCGTGCAGCTCCCGCGCCTTATCCCAGATCCGGTCGGCCGGAACGCCGATCTTGGGGGAGAGCTCTTCGGCCTCCTCGCGGGTCTTCGGCAGGAATTCGTGCAAGGGCGGATCAAGGGTGCGGATGGTGACCGCATAGCCCTCCATTTCCTTGAAGATGCCGTAGAAATCCGATTTCTGGAAGGGGAAGAGTTTGTCGAGGGCGCGCACACGCGCGTCGCGGCCCTCGGCCAGAATCATCTCCTGCATGAAGGGCAAGCGTTCCTCGGCGAAGAACATGTGCTCCGTGCGGCACAGCCCAATACCTTCGGCGCCGAACGATCGGGCCACTTGGGCATCGACGGGGGTGTCGGCGTTAGCGCGCACGCCCAGGCGACGATGCTGGTCGACCCATTTCATGAAGGTGGCGAAGTTACCTGATTGTTCGGGGACGACCAGCTTCGCGGCGCCGAGGATGACCTCACCGGTGTTGCCGTTCAGGGTGATGATGTCGCCGCGCTTGACGCGCACCGTGCCTACCCGGAATTCTCCGTGTTCCTCATCGACCAGAATCTCTTTGCAACCGACGACGCAGCATTTCCCCATGCCACGTGCCACCACCGCCGCATGCGAGGTCATGCCACCGCGCGCGGTGAGAATCCCTTGCGCGGCAAACATGCCGCCGACGTCATCGGGGGAGGTTTCCGGCCGCACCAGGATGACCTTATCCCCCTGCTGACCACGGGCGATGGCGGCCTCAGCGGTAAACACCACCGCGCCCACGGCAGCGCCGGGAGAGGCGGGCAAACCCTTGGCGATGGCCTGCACCTGACTGTCGGGATCGACCATCGGGTGTAAGAGCTGCTCGAGCTGTTCCGGGTCAACGCGCAGCACAGCGGTCTTCTCGTCGATGAGCCCTTCTTCCACCATCTCCACCGCAATGCGTAAGGCCGCCACGGCCGTGCGCTTGCCGACACGCGTCTGGAGCATGAAGAGCTTGCCGTCCTGCACCGTGAATTCGAGGTCCAGCATATCTTTGTAGTGGCGTTCCAGACGCTGGTAGATGTCGACCAATTGTCGATAGACCTCGGGCATTTCCTGTTCTAATTGATCGATGTGCTCCGGGGTGCGAATCCCAGCGACCACGTCCTCCCCCTGGGCGTTGATGAGGAATTCCCCGAAGAAGCGGCGCTCGCCGGTGGACGGGTTGCGGGTGAAGGCGACACCTGTGCCGGAATTGCTCCCCATGTTGCCGAACACCATCGACTGGACGTTGGCGGCGGTACCCCAGGTCTCAGGGATGTTATACAGTTGGCGGTATTTCACCGCGCGCTCCACATTCCACGAGCTGAACACCGCTTCGACCCCCATCCGCAGTTGATCCATCGGCTGCTCGGGGAATGGCGATGCACTGGCTTTGCGCACGAAGTCCTTGAAGATGCCGACGAGCGCGTGCAGATCCTCCGCCCTGAGGTCGGTATCGACGAGCGCCCCGACCTCTGACTTCTTCTGGGCCAGCAGCCCTTCAAATTCCTTGGACGGCACGCCGAGGACAACGTTGCTGAACATGGCCACAAAGCGCCGATACGCATCGTAGGCAAAACGCGGGTTATTGGTTTTCCGGATGAGACCCTGCACGGTGTCGTCGTTGAGGCCGATGTTGAGGACCGTGTCCATCATGCCAGGCATGGACACCCGCGCCCCGGAGCGCACCGACACCAGCAGGGGATTGCTCGCATCGCCGAACTTCGCCCCCATGGCCTCCTCGACCTGCGCTAGTGACTCCAGCACCTGATCCCACATGCCCTCTGGAAAGTGCCCGCCATTGTTAAAATATTCGACGCAAGCCTCGGTGGTGATGGTGAACCCCGGAGGTACCGGGATGCCGAGGTTGGTCATCTCCGCCAAGCCAGCCCCCTTGCCGCCCAGCAGATTCCGCCAGGCCCCCTGCCCTTCAGCCTTCCCCCCGGCAAACAGGTAGACATACTTCTTTGTACTCATCGCCCCCTCCTCATGCCCAATACCTGCATGTCTGACTCAACACTCCAGGGTCCTATGCCTTCCTCCCCGTCGATAGCCTCCCTCAGGAGGCATAGGCGCCAGGTGTAGGATGGAAAAAGTTCGTGACACAGCCTTGACCTCCCTCCCCCGGAGGGCGAGGGAATAGCCTGTGGATTGCTCACATGATGTCCGTGCCTCCTGGTAGAGCGGGGAAAGAACGCTAGCGCGCCGCGAGCTCGTCATCCCGAGGATTCCCTAGGCCGAACGCGTCGTGTAAAGTACGGACGGCCAATTCCCCATACTTCTCATCGATGACGCAAGAGATCTTGATCTCCGAGGTGCTGATCATCAGGATGTTGATGTTGTCACGAGCGAGTGCGGCGAACATGCTGGTGGCGATGCCAGAGTGGCTCCGCATCCCGGCCCCGATGATCGACACTTTGGCGATTTTCGCGTCGAGCTTCACATCGTGCGCGCCGATCTCGGGCAGCACTTCTTGCACCAGGGCGAAAGCTTTCTTGCCATCACCACGCGCCACGGTGAAGGAGATGTCGGTGAGCTCCTGCTCGCTGACGTTCTGTACGATCATGTCGACGACGATATGGGCGTCCGACACCCTGCCAAAGATTTTGGCCGCCAGACCCGGCCGGTCCGGCACGCCCACTACGGTGATGCGCGCCTGATTCTTGTCCAGCGTCAGCCCTGAGACCACGACCTTTTCTAACTCAGCGTCTTCTCTCGTCACCAACGTTCCTTCTCCCTCCTGAAACGTGGATTTGACCAGCACGGGCACCTGGTAGACTTTCGCCACTTCGACGGAGCGCGTCTGCAGCACCTTCGCCCCCAGACTGGCCATCTCCAGCATCTCATCGTAGGAGATCTTGCGCAAGCGTCGGGCGTCCGGGACCAGGTTGGGATCGGCCGTATAGACGCCGTCGACGTCCGTATAGATCTCGCACACATCCGCGCTCAGGGCAGCTGCCAGCGCCACCGCGGTGGTATCCGAACCGCCACGACCCAGCGTGGTCATGTCCTCCCGCTCGTTGATCCCCTGAAAGCCAGCGACCACGGCGATTTTCCCCAGATCCAGGGCCCGGAAAATACGCTCGCCATCGATCTTGCGGATGCGGGCTTTGGTGTGCACGCTGTCGGTCAGGATACCCACCTGCCGGCCCGTGAAGGATTCGGCTGCATAGCCCATGTCGTTGAGGGCGATCGCCAGCAGAGCGCTCGACACCATCTCCCCGGTCGAGAGCAGCAGGTCGAACTCTCGCTCATCGGGGTTTTCCGAGACTTGCATACCCAGCTTCACCAGGCGGTCGGTGTCACCGGCCATGGCCGACACCACGACCACGACCTTTTCACCGCAGCGGCGGGCCGCCGCCACCTTTTTGGCCACATCGAGAATACGGTCGATGTTGCCGACCGACGTCCCGCCGAACTTTTTGACCACGAAACGCATCTGTCCCTCGCTCCTCCCCCTGCGGGCCTATCCACCGGGAAAAGGCTAGCAACCGGTAGCGACTCGCCCTTTACCCCCGCCCCCTCTGGGAGAGGGAATGGACGTCACGCCAGCAGTAAGCGCATCAATTCTGTCCCCTGCTGCACATCTAACGAGCCCTTCTCACGCACCGACTCGTCAAAGGTCTGCCCCGCATCTGGCTCAACCCCGCTGCCGTAGAGCGCGATCGGCACCGGCTCACGCACATGAGTTTTCAGGACGATGGGCGTTGGGTGGTCGGGCAACAGCAGCACCCGATAGGCCTCGAAGTGCTGGTGCAGACCTGCCAGCATCGGTCCGACCACTTTCGCATCGAAATCCTCGATGGCCTGCACTTTCGCGTTGACATCCCCTTGATGACCCGCTTCGTCCGGGGCCTCGACGTGCAAGAACACGAAATCTTTGTCCTGCAGGGCCTTCAGCGCGTGTTCGACCTTGCCGGCGTAATTGGTGTCCAGCCAGCCGGTGGCGCCGGGTACGCTGATCGGCTCCAATCCGGCATACAGCGCCAGCCCCTTGTGCAGATCGACGGCAGAGATCACCGCTCCCGCCAAGCCGTATTTGTCGCGAAAGCTCGGGATTTGCGGTCGTTTCCCTGCACCCCACAACCAGATGCTGCTGATCGGTGGCTCACCGTGCTCGCGCCGCTGCCGGTTGAGCGGGTGCTCGCGAAAGATGACTTGCGAGGCATCCATCAGGCGCTGCAACTCGGCCGCCCCCTCCCCACTTGGCAGATATTCGGCAATGGCTCGCCCGGTGATGTCATGAGGGGGTGTGAGCTGCACGCCCAGACGGCCTTCGCGCCACACCAGACAATGGCGGTAGCTGACGCCGGGATAGAAGTGGAAGGCGTCGCTCCCTAGTTCGTCGTTAAGGGCGTCGATGAGCTGGCGCGCCTCCTCGGTGGTGATGTGGCCGCCGCTGAAATCCGCCATGGTGCGCTGGCCATCCGCCTCGCCGAGGACCACCAGATTGCACCGGAAGGCCACATCCGTGGGCTGTAATTCAATCCCGATACTGGCGGCTTCGAGGGGCGAGCGACCGGTGTACAGGTGGCGGGTGTCGTAGCCGAGGATCGTCAGCGCCGCCACGTCGCTACCCGTTGACATGCCCTCCGGGATGGTCATCGCCTGCCCAGTCTTGCCGAGACGCGCCAGCGCATCCATGTGAGGCGTGTGTGCCGCCTGCAGTGGCGTCTTGTTCGCCAATTCCGGCACCGGCCAATCCGACATGCCGTCCCCGAGCAGAATCACATATTTCATCGACAAGTCTCCCTCGCTATGCACCATTTTCCACGCGGATCAGCACGGTTCTGGCGGTGACCTCCGCAGCGATCTGATCGATCTCGCGCAACGCCGCTTGCATATCGCGTTCGCAGGCATGATGGGTCATCATCACCAACGGCACCGTTTCCCCCACCCGGCGCCCTTTCTGAATCACCGAGGCGATGCTGATGTTATGGCGACCCAAGACCCCGGAGATCTTCGACAACACCCCTGGCTGATCGAGGACGGAGAAGCGCAGGTAATACTCTGACAGCACCTCGTCCATGGCTTTCATCCGCAGCTCGACGCGATGACCAGGGCGGTAGGCTGCGGGTGGCACACGACCCCGACCGCCGGTCGCCAGATTGCGGGCGATTTCGACGATGTCGCCGACGACGGCGCTCCCGGATGGCCCGAGCCCCGCGCCTCGGCCGATAAACGTGTTGGCGCCGACCATATCGCCGATGACGGTGATCGCATTGTACACACCATCGACGCCGTAGAGCAAATTGCCCTCAGGAATCAACGTGGGATGGACGCGCACCTCGATCTCGCCATCCTGGTGTTTGGCGATGGCCAGCGACTTTACTTTGTAGCCGAGCTCTCTGGCATAGCTGATGTCCATCGGAGTGATGCCGGAAATCCCCTCGACGAATACCCGTGCGAATGGCACCCGACAGCCGAAGGCCAGCGCGGCCAGAACAGTGATCTTATGAGCCGAGTCGATGCCTTCGATGTCCAGGGTAGGATCGGGCTCGGCATAGCCCTGTGCCATGGCTTCGCCGAGGACAGCACGAAACTCCTCGCCGGCGTCGGTCATACGCGTCAGGATATAGTTGCTGGTGCCGTTGACGATGCCGTAGATCGACTCGATACGGTTGCCCACGAAGCCCTCGCGGATGGCCCGAATGATGGGAATGCCCCCACCGACGCTGGCCTCGAAGCCCAAATCGACGCCATGGCGTGTGACGGCAGTAAACACCTCATCCCAGGCCTCTGCCAACAAGGCTTTGTTGGCGGTGACCACTTGCTTGCCCTGAGCCGCGGCTTCGAGGATGAGGCTCCTGGCGGGCTCGATCCCTCCCATCAGCTCGACGATGATGTCGATGTCGGGATCGCGCACGACCGCCCAAACATCGGTCGTCAACAGTTCGGCTTCGACCTCCGTGGCGCGCTTGGCCTTCAGGTCGCGCACAGCGATACGCTTGATGGACAGCGGGATGCCGACCCGCCGTTCGAGCACCTCCCGATTTTGTCGCAAGATTTTCACCACCCCCGACCCGACGGTGCCCAGGCCGAGGATGCCGAGCGTCAGCCCTCGCATGGAAAACTCTCCTATCTCTTCATCACCGTCGCCGGCAGGCTCTCTCGACTGCGGATGTCGCTTGCGACCCGCTCAGCCCCCTCTTTGTCGCGATAGTTGCCGACCCGCACGCGATGCCACGTGCCTTTATCACTCAGCTCCACCGATTGCACGTATGCCCCATAGCCTTTCTTACTCAGGCGACCCTTCAGTTCGGTGGCCTGTTCGAGGCTTCGGGACGAGCCCACTTGGACGGTATAGTCACCCCCCTGGCTCAGGGACACGCGGGTGGCCGTAGGAGTCTTGGACTTATCCTCGGCGGTCACTGCGGGACGGCGTGGTTCCGCCTCGCGCTTATCTTCCGCCATGGTCTCCGTGGTAGGAGGCTCGTTGCTCGATGCAAGGTCCGGCGCCGGAGCGGGCCGCGGTCGGGGAGGAGTCGTGCCCGATAGATTTTCACTCTTGTTCGTCAAGGCGGACTCCGGGAGGGTTGGGGAGAACGCAAACTCTGGCCCCTGAATCGCCGGCTTCTTGGGCTCAGCCGCAGGAATCAGCGGGATGCGACTGCTCGCGGATGGCGTCGGCTGCCCCTTCGTTGGTTGCTCGTGGGGCAGGCTCGCAGCGGAATTCTCACTCTTGGCCGTGGTCTCAGGTTGGCTCGTGGCCCGCCCCACGACCACGCCCAGCGCGAAGACAAGGACGCAGAGAAAACAGTAGCCAGCGATCAGGAAGACGATGTGCCGGGTATCGAGTGTGAAGGCATAACCGCGAGTCTCCGTTGGCAGATCGGCCAGCCCGGCTTCTTCTTCGGGCATACCGCTTTCGCGCTCTCGAAAGTTAAACCGGTCAAACAGCATCACAGGCCCTCCCTGACATGTGGACGTTGAGACCCATTCAAAGTGCTGCCGACTTTGAACTGCTCCGACAAGAACCGGTAACTTTTCACCTCTTTCCGTACGTGCCCACGGAGGAGATCGTAGAGCACCTGTCGCAACTCCTGCCTCTGCTCGCCTGACAAGAAAAGACGCTCCGCAGCTCCCCACTGCAGAGTTGCCGCCCGTGCCAGCAACCGCAGCGTCGCCGGTGAAACCCGGCGAGCGTCTGCGACCCCTGGTTCACAGGTTTTGCACACATACCCCCCCAGCCCCCCACTCAGCGCCCCGGTCGCTGTGGCAGGTCGATGACAGCTGACGCAGCGCTCCAGCAACGGCTGATAGCCCGCCAGCGACAACAGCCGCGCCTCAAAGAGGCGCAACCACATCTCGATACGCGCGCTTTCCCCCGTCGACATGCACGTCAATAGCCGCTCCAGCAGCGCAAACACACGCGGCTGCGGGTCAGCATCGGCCAGCAGGGCATCCACCAGATCGACGGCGTAGAGCGCCGGCCGGAGCTTTTCCCAATCCTCACGAATGTCCTGAAAGGACGTCAGGATGTCGGTGTGGTCGATGCGATAGAGACTTCGGGTCTCTTTGCCAAAGAGCATGAGCCGAATCAACGACAGGGGTTGGAGACTGCTCCCGAAGCGGCTCCGCAGCCTGCCGGCCCCCTTGGCCACGCCAGCGATCTTGCCATGTTCGAGGGTGAAACAGGTGACGAGACGGTCGGTCTCGCCCAACGGCCGATTGCGCAGGACAAAACCCTTGGCACGTAGCAATGGCACAGCGCGACTCCTCGCTACACGTAGCCCATGTCGCGGATGAGTTGCTCGTTTTCGCTCCAGTCTTTGCGGACTTTGACCCAGAGCGCCAGATAGACGCGTGTGTTCAGGCGTCGCTCGATTGCTTGGCGCGCCGCCTGGCCGACCTGCTTCAGCCGGGTGCCGCGCTTGCCGATGATGATCCCCTTCTGCGAGTCGCGCTCGACATAGATCGTTGCCTCCACACGCAATACCCCGCTGTCGGTATCCTCCATCTGCTCGACCATGACCGCCGTCTGGTAGGGTACTTCCTGTTCCATGAGGGTAAAGATTTGCTCGCGGATCAGTTCAGCGATCCAGAACCGCTCCGGTTGGTCGGTCAGTTGATCCGTCGGGAAGTAGCGTGGCCCCGCGGGGAGGTGTTGGACGATGGCCCGCTGTAAGGCCTCGATGTTCACTTCTTTGAGGGCGGAGACCGGCACGTATTCCGCGAAAGGATACAGGTGCTGATAGGTCTCGATCAGCGGTAGGAGTTGGCGATGGTCGATGA
>Ga0081538_10002319_pt1 | contig 18796 bp, 17 predicted proteins | sample TabmetS5T2R1_FD_71022 | JGI IMG/M metagenome (GOLD analysis project Ga0081538, IMG submission 71022) | Tabebuia heterophylla rhizosphere microbial communities from the University of Puerto Rico - S5T2R1 | ecosystem: Host-associated > Plants > Roots > Rhizosphere ... | reverse complement strand
CCTTCACGCAAACAGAAGCGACCGACCCCGCAAGCATCTTCGTACGGCGACTCATCCCGTAGGCGCCGCCAACTGCAATCGACCGCGTGGGGCGGAGGTGCCCTTCCGCCCCACCGGCGGAGCAGTTCTCGCCCGTAGCGCCGCGAATCGGGACGACATATCTGCCGAGATGGGCGGCCGCCACACACTGGCGGCCGCCCAGAACGTGTGGACAAATCGCCGGTCCTTGTGCCCGACTGGCCGTCGAGAACGGGGAGGTATCGGCGGTCAGCGGGGTCCCACGCGAGAATTTGCCCGGTTGCGACCTTTCGGCGCGGTCGAAAACGCCTGGCCGGCCCCGGGCTACGATCGGCCGAGTTCGGCGCCAAACCAGCTGGTACCGCCTGCACAACGGGCTGTTTTCCGCAGGCCGTCGGGGGTAGAAACGCGCCGTGTCCGATGTGAACCACCCGGGTGAGCGGTCCGATCTCGGCGACGAGTCGGTCAGCGACTTGGTGCAACGGGCCTCTCGGCAGACCGCAGAGCTGATCCGACAGGAGTTCCGGCTCGCCCAGGTCGAGCTGAAGGACAAGGGCCAGAGGATCGGAATTGGCGCTGGCATCGTGGGCGCCGGAGCCCTGGTCGCCTTCTACGGTGGCGCGACTCTGGTCGCTGCCGCCGTGTTGGGCCTGGCGACGGCGTTGGAACCGTGGCTCGCCGCACTAATCGTCGGCATCACGCTCGTCGTGATCGGAGGGATCTTGGCGCTCGTGGGCCGGAGGAAAGCCACCGAAGCCCTCCCGCCCACACCGGAGGAGGCGATGACGAGCGTCCACGACGATCTCCAGCACATCAAGGAGCAGGCACGCCGATGAGCAGCACAGATCCCGATCCCGGGGACGCGCCGGTACCCACGCAGCCAGAGCCTTCGGAGAAGGAAGCGATCCAGGACGAGATCGAACACACCCGAGAGGACCTCGGAGAAACCATTAGCGCGCTCTCCGCCAAGACCGATGTCAAGGCCCAGGCGTCAGCCAAAGCCGATGAGCTCAAGCAGCGAGCCCAGGACACGGGGGAACAGGTGAAGCAGCGCGCAAACGACGTGGCGGAGCGGGTGAAGCGACGCCCGGCACCGGTCATCGTGGGAGGCATCGCCCTGCTGCTGATCCTCGGCATGGTTCGCAGGCGCCGTCGCCGGCGGGGCGATTGAGGCGCGCTCGACCGTCTGGTGTCACCGGCCCAGCGGGCTGAACCGCGGTCACCGAGCCATAGGACGGTGTGAGTGATGGCGCCAGCGGTGGCCTACGGGCGGGTGGTCGCCAGCGCCTTGGGGTAGTTGCCCCGCACCTGCTGCCAAGCACCCGCCGCGGTCCGCTGGGCGACCAAGCGGATCAATCCCACAACCGCACCGCTCACCGCCGCCCAGAGGATCGCGTCCCGCCATGCCACGTCCTCATGGGCCGGGTTCCCCGGCGGCTCGGAGCCGACCACCTGACGCCAGGTCCGCTCTACAAGCGGCCTCGTAAGCGCCACCGCACCGACTGCGGCGCCGGTGGCCACCGCTTTCCACATCCTGTCTTCGTCCACGACAACCTCCTCATCCCGGTCACAACAGCGGTACCCGTTCGAGTACGGCGTCGTGCACCAAACTCCCAGCGGTGCAGCTACGACATCCCGGGGTGCGTCTACGGCGCCTAGGGCCCGCTGCCCAGCTTCTTGGTGTCGCGGTGCTCGAGGAAGGGTTCCTCGTCGGGTGCCAGCCCGCCTTCGATTTGGCGTCCGCGTTCGAGTTCGGCATTGAGCTCAGCGCCCAACAGGACCCCGAGGTTCGTGATCCACAGCCAGACGAGGAAGATGATCACCCCGGCAAGCGTTCCGTAGGTCTTGTTGTACGAGCTGAAGTTGGCTAGGTAGATCGTGAACCCCACCGACCCGGCGACCCAGATCACGATCGCCAGCACGGCCCCGGGGGTCAGCCAGCGGAAGCCGGGGTGCCGCACGTTGGGAGCGGCCCAGTAGAGCAAGGCCAGCAGCAGTGCGACCAGCACAATCGCGACCGGCCATTTCGCCAGGTTCCATACCGTGACGGCCGTGTCGTCAAGGCCCAACAGATCGCCCGCCTGGCTCGCAAGGTCGCCGGTCACGACCACGGCCAGGGTGGCTGCCACCATCGCGACGGCGAGAACCACCGTCAGCCCCAGACGTACGGGGAGCTTCTTCCAGATGGGCCGACCTTCGTCCACTTCGTAGATCACGTTGGACGCCCGCATGAACGCTGCGACGTACTGGGATGCCGACCACAGCGCTCCGGCCAGGCTGACGACGAACAACAGGCCAGCAGCGCCCTGGTTGCGTTGCAGGTTCTCCACTGCGGTGATCACGGTGTCCCGGGCAGAACCAGGCGTCAGCTCGCGAAGGTTGTCGATCAGCGGTCGGGTGGCCGATTCACCGAATAGACCCAGGATCGACAAGACGGCGAGTAGCAGGGGAAAGATCGACAGCAAGGCGTAGTAGGTAAGGCCGGCGGCGAGGTCAGTGAGGTTGTCGCGCTTGGTCTCCCGCACGGTCCGGCCGAGGGTGCCGAGCCACGATCGGGCTGGCAGCTCTGCCGGACCCGCCGGGGCGCGCTCTTCGTTGACGTGGACGGCCGGGTCGTTCATAGCGAGGTGATGCCCACCTGCTATCCGAGCCGGTACCGGCGAAACCACCGACCAGACCCTGACCGTCGACACGGTGCTGACGCCGCGGCGGTCGAAGTGCCGGAGTAGCTCGGCAGGCACCACACCAAAAGACGCCTGCGACGGGTGCTGACGGCCGCGAATCGCGGTTCTCAGCGCCTTCAGCGCTCGTCGCTCATCCTCGCCAGCGTGCAGCGACGTAGCGCACGGGACGCGCACCTGCGGCCATCTCGTCAGCCGTCGTGTGATCGAAAGGCCACCGGTTGCCGCCTCTAGGAAGCCCGAGTCGCTTCTTGAATGGCGGGAACGTGGCTGCAGCCCGGGAGGGCTGACCGTCTGCGCAATGTGGTCGGCGCCTTGGCGGTGGTGTGAGTCGCTTGTCATGCGAGTGTCCGCCGGCGTCGTGTCGCGCTCGGGGCCGGATCCGGCGCGAGTCTGCAACCGACCTCTTTGCACGGCCCGGGCGCACGGTCACTTTGGCCAATGGTGGCCGACGTAGGGGTCCGGATTCGTCTCGATCCAGCGATCGAGCACGTCCGCAAGCGCTGCCGCCTGGGCCCGGCCGCTGGGTAGGTTCCTCTTCAGAACCACGACCAGCACGAGGCCCTCTTCGTCGGCAAAGTCGGCGACGTTCTCCGTTACCACGGCGCGCCCGTCGGTACGTGCGTGCCGGGCGATCGCAGCGTCGTCGGTCGCGCGCAACCCAACCTCGGCGACATGACGCGCATCTCGGCCGTATTGGTCGCGAAGAACCCGGGCGGCCGCGGTCGGGAACATCTCATCGATGATCAGACCGATCACAGCGGCCTATGCGAACAGCGCCTGGCGTTCCTGGGTTGCCAGCCGGCTGCGTTCCCGCGCGGCCTCGCTGCGCTCGATGAGACGTTCGATCTCGGTGCGATGCTCGGCGGCATAGTCGATCGCACGTCGAATCTCTCGCGGATGGAGATCCGTCTCATCGGCCAATGCCGCGACGCGTTCCTCCTCGCTGCCAACAAGCTCCCGCAACCTGGCGATCACTTCCCACACGTCGGGCCCCACCCCGAGCGCAGCGCGGCGGGCCGTTGGCGGTCCGCGATGGACGATGCCCGGATGGTCGAGCGCGTCGATACCTTCAATGATCAGCCGCTCGAGCAGCTGGGTCGCGCTGGTGCCCTCCCGAGCGGCCCGGTCGGCCAGGCGCTGACGTGCCTCGTCGCTGATCCGGAAAGACGTGCTTCTAGCTACCATGTAGCTCAAGTGTAGCGCGACAGCACAAGCAGTCGCTGCCACCGTGCGCCTCGCCTCACATCCCCGGTTGCACATCGCCTGTGGACTCCGGCTTCCACACACTTGCGGGGCATGTCAACCACGGCAGGTCACGGCGCCGCCAGCCCGAGCTCCTTCGCCAGGCGCGGGCAACGGGCTCCTTGGAACCCTCCGCCAGCACGCTCCGGCCACGCCTATCCCGTGACACCACACGTGGTACGGCGGAAATGGCGAGATACCCTAGACGGGTATACGCGATCACACGGCCTCTGAGCTGGGCAAACGTCAGGTGGGCCGGATTTGAACCGGCGACCTCTGCGTCCCAATCGGGTCTGCAACCCTGCTACCAGGTAATTTGTGCCCCACAGCGCACCGGGTGGCGCGCCCTAGGACCTATATCACGCCTCCCATGCCGGAAAGGTGGCGGCAACCGCCGGAGTGACTGACACCTTGGCGCCAGACGTCTCCGCCTCAACCGCCTGTTCGGCATTGGCGGACCCGGCGTGGATGGTGGCGAGCCCGGCTACGCCGATGACGGGGTAGGCAAGAGCGGCAACGCTTCGACGTTGCGAGTTCCTACCCACGCCGACGATTTCCCGAGCCTGAAGTATCGAGCTCAAAGTGCTGACCGCCATCGCCGATGGCGAGGCCGTGGTCACCCCGGTGCTGGGGCAGCCCGGCTGCCACTGGCAGGGTGTGCACGGCATCGCGCCGACCGGCAAGTTCCCGAACGCTCCGCACCGCCCCCGCGGAACTCCGCATCGAACTCGTGTCTCTGCCTCCCCTCAAGTCGATGCCTTCACGGTTCCGGGAGGGCCAGGCATTAACCGCTCACCGTTGCAGTTGGCGAGCTGAGCAGCTCATCGCGGGGCAGCGAAGACCACTCGAGCTATCAGGTGTGATCGCCGGCTGGCTGAAGGATCAGCTCGTGGATCAGCTGGTCGAGGTTCTTGGTCTGTGCGGCGGTGCTGGCGTCGGCTACGGCGCCCGGTTCCAGTCGAGCTCTTGTCGCCGCAACTGTTTGGGAGAACCAGCCGCTGTAGTCAGCGTGTCTGCCCCGGCGATCGCCGGTGCCTTCGGTCGTGTAGGCGTGAGTGTCGTAGGCACCCAGCGCGGCGACGGCGAGCCCGATCTGGCCGCGCGCCAGATGTACACCGCGTTCGACTCGCCACCTATAACCGGTCTTGCGCCCGATCCCCACCAGTCGGCAGGCCTCGACCGTCCCGACCCCCTCGAGGACCAGCTTCCAGTACCCGTCTTCGACCGCCAGCCGCCGCTTGCGTCCCCGTCGCCCCAACTCCACACCCCTCTCAGATAGCAGGGGCGTTGCGACAAGTACTGGAACCCGCCCGTCCGCCCGTCGCCAAGGGGTCAAGATTCGACCGCCGTTGACACCCGTTGCGCTGAGCACGGCAAGCAGCAGGTGACATAGCTCCCCGGTTGGATCGAGCCATCCACGCCATCCCCGCGATCCACCCCCGACACCGTGATGCCATTCCTCGCTTCGCATGTGACCATCCGTCCCACGAAACGGCAGCGTCCATGCTTGGTCCGCGCGGGCACGGCCATCAATCGAGAGTCTGCATCACCATCACGTGCGGCGATCACACCGCCGAGGTGCCGTGTGGGCCTGTCTACCGTCCCTCGGGTGGGCGGTCATCCTCGCTTCACACGGGCGCGGTCACCGGATCCGACCTTCCGCGCCCGGACCCGGTGACTGGCTCTTCCCCTCTTCTGGATTCAACGGCTGTCGCTCTCTCCGCGGGGTTCTGGCTACGCTGAGTACAGAGTCGGCATCCGACCCAGCCAGCCATCAACTGAGCACGCCGGACGGTCCGCGGCGGGCGGCCGCAACGGAAGCACAACGGCACCTGGGCGACTCACCTCTCGCCGCGGAGATCCAAAGCCCGGCGTCGAACCCGACGCCCGACTCCCCAGGACCCGCGCCGAGGTCGGACCTTCGTTCAGCCACCACGTCACGTCCTCAGCGCCCGACGCCTGGCCTGGCCTCGGAATCGGCTGACCTGGCCAATGCTGCGTATCGCTCGACGGCTTTCTGGGAGTGAACTTGCCCTCTCGTGGATCGACCGAACACTGGTTCGGTGTCGGAAGGGGGACTTGTACCTTAACCCCACGCGCTGCTGACGCCGGTCAGTTCGCGATCGCTGCGTGAGCGTCCATCTCGTGCGCCGGACTATTCCCGTGACTACTCCTGGGTAGCCCGATGCGCACAGCTCCATTCCCGGCGTGTGCGACGCGGAGTCATGTGTGATTGGATCGTCCCGGGCTCTGCACCGCCATTCCGAGTGCGTCCCCCGGCACCGTCGAGTTCGGCGTGCTGCGATGGGCGAAACGACCCGTGGTCGTCGTGCGCGATCCACACTGGACAGGCCGGATCATCCGCTGGCATCGCCTTCGCCCACGTACTGACAACCCGAGCGCTGCATGGCTCGGCGGCCATAGTGTTGCCGCGTGGCCGCAGTGGTGCCGGCCTTCCGGGGAAGGTCACGTGAGCGGGACATGCTCGACCGGCTCCTCACCGACGTTCGTGGCGGCGGGGGTGCGGCGCTCGTCATTCGCGGAGAGGCGGGAATCGGCAAGACCGCACTGCTCCGGTATTGCGCCGGCCGGGCCGCTGAGTGCCGAGTCGCGCAGATCGCGGGCTTCGAGTCGGAGTTCGAGCTGCCGTTCGCGGCGTTGCAGCAATTGTGTGCGCCGATGCTGCGAATACGGAACGCGCTCCCGGAACCTCAGGCACACGCGCTGCAGGTTGCCTTCGGGCTGAGGACTGGAGTTGCTCCGGATCGGTTCATCGTCGGTCTCGCGGCGTTGAGCCTGCTGGCGGAAGCCGCCAACAAAGAACCGCTCGTGTGCTTGATCGACGATGCGCAATGGCTCGACGAAGCATCGAGCCACGCGCTCGAATTCGTCGGGCGCAGGCTGCTGGCGGAACCGGTGCTGTTGATCTTCGCGGTACGGGAAGTCGGACAGGGCCGCCTGTTCGCCGGCCTCCCCGACCTGACACTCGAAGGGCTTGCCAACGAGGACGCGCGCGCGTTGCTCGGCGACGTTGTCCCCGGTCACCTCGATGAGCAAGTGCGTGATCGTATCGTCGCCGAGACGGGCGGTAATCCATTGGGTCTGCTCGAATTCCCTCAGGCAATGACGCGCGCCGAACTCTCCGGCGGTTTCGGTGTCCCAACCGCGGCAACCGTCGCCGGTCAAATCGAGGAGGACTATCGACGACGGATCAACGCGCTTCCGGCTTCGGCACGGCAGTTGATGCTGCTGGCTGCCGCGGATCCGACCGGGGATGCAAGCCTCCTTTGGCGCGCGGCGCGGACGCTGAGCGTCGGACCTGACGCGGCGACCTCGGCCGGCGACGCGCAACTGCTCGACATCGGTTCGTCTGTGCGTTTTCACCACCCGCTCGTGCGATCCGCGGCGTACACGGCTGCGTTGCAAGACGATCGGCGTGCAGCCCACCGGGCGCTCGCCGGATCGACAGATCGTGAGGTCGATCCCGATCGTCGCGCATGGCACCTCGCATTAGCCGCCGTCGGACCCGACGAAGAAACGGCGGCCGAGCTGGAGCGAACCGCGAGGCGGGCGCAGGGCCGCGCTGGGCTCCCCGCGGCAGCAACATTGCTTCAGCACTCGGTTGCACTGACCGTTGAGCCGGCGCGGCGCGCAGAGCGCGCGTTGGCCGCCGCCTCCGCCAACGTGCAGGCCGGTGCGTACGACGTCGCGCTCGGCCTGCTTGCACAGGTCGAGGCTGACACCGTCGATGACCTGCAGCGCGCCCGCGCCGAGCAGCTCAGGGGACAGATTCACTGGGCCGCGAGCCCGGGGCCCGAGGCGCCAGTGGCGCTGCTCAATGCGGCCAAGCGGCTCGAGCCGTTGAGTGTCGCGCTCGCCCGGGAGACGTATCTCCACGCGTGGGTCGCATCGACCTACGCAGGTCCACTCGCGCAACCGGGCGGCCACCTGATCGACGTCTCTCGGGCCGCGCGATCAACCGGCGCACCGGACCCGGTGAGGCCTTGCGACCTCTTGCTCGACGGTCTGATCGCGTTGGTCCTCGACCGTCGGGCGCAGGCCGCGTCAAGCCTTCGACGCGCGGTCGATGCGTTTTCCAAGCGCGCCGTAGCCCGCGACGACATTCTGCAGTGGGGCCAACTTGCCCAGACGGCATCGATTGCCTTGTGGGACATCGACAGGTACCTGGCGCTGAGCAGTCGCCAGGTCGACGCAGCGCGCGAGTCAGGCGCGCTCTCGCTGCTCTCGAATGCCTTGGGCGGGCGCGGCGCGGTCCTCACATGGTGCGGTGACTTTCGGGCCGCGTCTGCGCTCGCAGACGAGCGCAACGCGGTCAACGCGGCGACCGGAACGCAGTTGGCCACCTCGCACGACATGTTCCTCTCCGCGTATCGCGGCCGACCATCGGAGGCACTCCCGCTCGTGTCGACAACCGTTGCCGATGCGGTCGCCCACGGCGAGGGCTGGCCCGTTCAAATCGCGGAGTGGTCGACCGCGGTGCTGTACAACGGCCTCGGCCAGTACGAGGACGCCTTGGCCGCGGCGGAGAAGGCTTGTGAAGAGACTTATATGATCCTCGGGCCACAAGTGGCGCTCCCGGAACTGATCGAAGCCTCAACACGAGTCGGCAAGTCGACACTCGCAGAGGATGCGATGGAACGCCTGTCGGCGATGACGGCGATCACGGGCTCGGATTGGGCTGCGGGCATCGCTGCACGCGGACGAGCTCTGGTGAGCGACAGCGGGACCGCCGAGCACTGGTACATGGAGTCGATCGCGTGCCTCGCGCGCACGCCGCTTCGACCCGAGCTCGCCCGAACCCGGCTCCTCTACGGAGAGTGGCTTCGCCGAGCAAACCGACGGATCGACGCGCGCGAACAACTCCGTGCGGCACACGAGGCCTTCGTCGAGATGGGCGCTGAAGCGTTCGCGGAGCGTGCCCGTCGCGAGCTGGTGGCGACGGGAGAAAGGGTTCGCAAGCGCGACGAAGCCACGCGGAGCGATCTCACCCCTCAGGAGGAGCACATCGTCCGGCTCGCCCGAGACGGACGCACCAATGCCGAGATTGGTGCCGAGCTCTTCATCAGCGTGCGAACCGTCGAATGGCACCTACGCAAGGTGTTCACGAAGCTCGGCATTACCTCGCGCCGCCAGCTCAAAGACGTCTTCCCGATGCGCAATTCATAGCGTCGCTCTGCTCGACGTGGGTCAGGCGTTGCTCTGCGCTCGCAGCATCCACGCGTACTTTTCGATCATGCCGAGGATGCCAGTGAATAGGTGCAGCGTTACCAAGTCGGTTTCGAAGGCCTCCATCGCGGCGTGAACGCGGTCGACGACGGCGTCGAGAATCGCATCGAATGCAGCAATCGCGACCACATCGCGCAGCCCGCCGGGCTCGATGATCGGCAGCGAACTGCGCTGCGCGATCGATGGCGCCCGGCCGTCGGGCGCATGGCCAAGCATGATGGCTCGCTCGGCGACGCTGTCGGCGCTGCTACGAGCGAAATCGGCGACCTCCTCGAGCACTCGACGCATCGTGAGAAACCGAGGCCCGATGATGTTCCAGCGCGCGTGGTTCGCGAGCAGGGCGAGATTGAGCAGGTCGGCAAGCGCGCCATCCAGGGCGCTCGATTGCAGGTGCTCGGAGCCGTCCACCGCGGTGTTCATCATCCGGCCCAGAAGTCGCAGTGGTGCTGAGCCGCGAAGGTGGAGTCGATCTGCGGGGTCGGCGACGCAAGCGACAGCACTTGCGATGCTGTGTCGAACGAAGGCCAGGGAACGGCGTTGCTCGACGGGCTGCCGTCGGCGGCAAAGGTCGCCCACGCGTTTCGCATGGTGTTCGCGAGCTGCTGTTGTGTCGCGTCGAGCGTTGCTTGCACCGGCGTGTTCGGCTGATCGAACAGGTACTGGATCTCCGACGAGTGCGTCGCGATCGCCGGCAATCCACTGTCCGGCGGGGCGAACCGCTGCGGCGCACTGTCATCGTCGAATTGATACGCAAATGTCGGGACGTGCGCTGACGTCCACTGATCCACCTGGAGCGCCGGGCACGCGAAGTTCGCGTCCGAAACCAGGAACGTCAGTGCTCCAAGCGCGGACCCGTACGCGGCGGGCGGATACTCCGCGGCGATCGCGGTCGCGCGCGCCGCAGACACACCGAGCACCGACGCAATCACGGACTCGTAGGTGGAATCGTTCACCGGCTGCGGAACCTGGACGAAGGTCCCCCCGCTCACTGCGAGCTGAAGACCAGCCACGAAGATGAGTTCCTCGTCGTGATTGATTCCGTTGATCACCGGCACGCGGGCGAAGCGGCCGGCGGCGAGCGCGGATCCGAGCGGCTCCGTCAACACCTTGCCGTCGACGACGCCAGGGATCGCGGCGCCCGGAAAGTCGTTGACCAGAGTGTCGACCGGCACGCTGCGCAGGCACTGGGCGGTATCAGTTGCGCATCCGACCTGTGCGGCGAACTGTTCACCGAAGGCTTCAGCATTCGCGAGCGGCACTTGGTTCAGTGCAAACGCGCCGCTCTGGACGATCGCGCGCTCGAAGAGTCCGCGTGAGCCTTGCGAGACCATGTGGGCGAGCACCGACACGCCGCCGGCCGACTGGCCCGCGATCGTGACGTTGCCGGGGTCGCCGCCGAAGCGGTCGATGTTCTGTTGCACCCACTGCAGCGCGGCCTGCTGGTCCATCAACCCGTAGTTGCCCGAAGGGCCGCCGGGTGACGACGCGAGCGCGGGGTGCGCGAGAAAACCGAGCGCACCGAGCCGATAGTTGATGGTCACGACGACGACACCGTGCGCGGCGAGCGCGCTTCCGTCGTAGTTGCGGCTTGCGTCCTGCGTGAAGCCGCCGCCGTGGATCCACACGAGCACTGGCCGCGCCGCCTTCGGCTGCAACGTCGGTGTCGCGACGTTCAAGTACAGGCAGTCCTCGGAGAAGGGACCCGGGCCCGCGAATGGGCTCGGCGGCTGGGGGCAGCTCGCCGCATACTGCGTCGCATCGCGAATGCCGTGCCATGAAGCCGGCGGCTGCGGTTCCCGCCACCGCAGCTCACCGACCGGTGGAGCTGCGTATGGCAATCCGAGGAAGGCGTAGCCGCCATCGACTACCGAGCCACGCGCTACGCCGCCCGTGATGTTGACGACAGCTGCGGGCCGGAGCGGTGGCCCGTTGTCGCCGCGTGGCGCGGCGCCGGCAGCTGCCGCGGCGATGAGGGTCAGGGCTGCCACGGCCGCGCAGAGCACGACCAGCCGTGGACGGTTTGCGTGGGTTGCTTTCATGATTCTGATCCCTCGCGTCGGGGGCTGCTTGCCGCGCGCGACGCTGACATTCCCGCTCGCAGATCGCGCCCGTGGTCGACACTGGTTTTCACGCGGGAAGCGAGCGAGGGATCGCGATCCTTCCCCTCGCGGCAAGGAGTCGCCGCGGACCGGTGCCAGACCAGTGGTCACCACTGGTGCCACCGCGACCGGAGAGTGTCATCGTCGAGGGACAACGCGAGCTCGGAGGAGGAGAAGTCATGAACTCGCAGCTGGACATCGATATTCGCGAGGGTTACGCCGACGTCGGCGGTCAGAGGTTGCATTACGTCGAGGCCGGCGATGGACCATTGCTCGTCCTGCTGCACGGCTTCCCGGAGTTCTGGTTCGGATGGCGGCTACAGATCCAGCCGCTCGCGGCGGCGGGCTTTCGGGTCGTGGCCCCCGACACACGTGGATACAACCTGTCGTCGAAGCCGGAGGGATTCGAGGCTTACGGTGTCGATCTGCTCGCAGCCGACATTCGCGGTCTCATCGGAGAGCTTGGTGCCAAGTCCGCGCACCTGGTCGGTCACGACTGGGGCGGAACCATCGCCTGGACGACGGCGATGAATCATCCGGAGGTCGTCGACCGACTCGCCATCCTCAACGCGGCCCATCCGCGACGGCTCCAGGAGGGACTGCACCACCCGAACCAGCTCCGCAAGTCCTGGTACTTCTTCTTCTTCGCGACGCCGGGATTGCCCGAGGAGATCGTGCACGCCAGGGACTGGCACTTCTTCCGACACTTCCTGCACGACGCGAACCCGCCCTACACGCCGCAGGAACTCGAACGCTACGTCGAGGCGTGGTCGCAACCAGGAGCTGCCGCGGGGATGATCAACTACTACCGCGCCTCGGTGAGGCAGTCGCAAAGGGAAGCCGTCGCCAAGCTGCGACAAATTGCAGCGCCGACGCTGGTCATCTGGGGCGAGCGCGATTCGTACCTCGGCTCCGAGCTCGCCGAGCCCGACCACGACGACGTGCCGAACCTCGACCACGTCGAGCGTCTTGCCGGCGCGTCGCATTGGGTCCATCACGATCAGGCAGAACGCGTCAATCAACTGCTCATCGACTTCTTCGCCTGAAAGGGAACCCTCATGGCCAAGTCAACACACCTCGATACCGCGACGGTCGTGCTCGTCCACGGCGCGTTTGCTGACGCATCCAGCTGGGGTGGTGTGATCACGCGGTTGCAGAGCAAAGGCGTGCGCGTGACCGCGCCCGCGAACCCGCTCCGTGGAATCACTGCCGACGCCGCCTACATCGCCGCGGCTCTCGCGCAGATCGAGGGCCCTGTCCTCGCCGTCGGACACTCGTATGGCGGCGCAGTGATCACGAACGCCGCCACGAACGCGAAGAACGTCGTCGGCCTCGTCTACGTGGCGGCCTTCGCCCCCGAGGAAGGCGAAACCCTTGGCGCGGTCGAGGCGGCCTCGAAGGACAGCGTCCTGAACAGCGCCCTCGTGCCTCGGACGTACCCGACGGCGAGCGGCGGCTCGTCGACCGAGTTCTACATCGACCCCGCGAAGGCCCGCGATGCCTTCGCAGGCGACCTCTCCGACCAGCAGGCCGCACTGATCGCCGCCACGCAGCGGCCCGTGGCCGAGTCAGCGTTCTCCGAGCCGAACGGGCCGCCCGCCTGGAAGCACCTCCCCTCTTGGGCTGTCATCGCCACCGCAGACAGGGCAGCCGGAACCGACGTCACCCGTTCGATGGCGGAACGTGCCGGCGCCAAGATCACGGAGCTCGACGGGTCGCACGTGATCATGGTCTCGCAACCGGAGGCCGTGACGAACGTGATCCTCGACGCGGTGGCCACGGTCGCGGCCGTGCACGTCGGAGCGTGAAGTGTCCATCACGACCGATCCCAAGACCGGGCTCGGCGCCGTCAGCCAGATCGATGCGGGCCCGCTGAACGTCGGGTACCTCGACAGGGGACCGGCAGAGGGACCGGCGGTCGTCCTGCTGCACGGCTGGCCGTACGACATCCACAGCTTCGCCGACGTCGTTCCTCTCCTGACCGCGGCGGGTCGCCGGGTCATCGTCCCCTACCTTCGCGGCTTCGGAACGACACGCTTCCTCTCCGACGAGACGGTCCGCAACGGCGAGCAGGCCGCGCTCGCGCTCGACGCGATCGCGCTCATGGACGCTCTCGGGATCGAAACGGCCGTCGTCGCCGGGTTCGACTGGGGAGCGCGAAGCGCGAACATCGTCGCCGCGCTCTGGCCCGACCGGTGCAGCGGACTCGTCTCAGTGAGTGGGTACCTGATCGGAGCTCAGAAGTCGGGCCAGCTGCCCTTGCCGCCCGAAGCCGAGCTCCAGTGGTGGTACCAGTACTACTTCGCGACCGAGCGTGGGCGTGCCGGCTACGCCAGATACCGGCATGAGTTCGCGAAGCTGATCTGGCGGACCGCGTCGCCGCAGTGGAAGTTCGACGACGCCACGTTCGAGCGCAGCGCGGCGTCCTTCGACAACCCTGACCACGTCGCGATCGTGATCCACAACTACCGCTGGCGGCTCGGACTGGCCCAAGGAGAACCCCGGTACCTCGAGCTCGAAGAGCGACTCGCGGAAGCGCCGATCATCACCGTCCCCACGATCACGCTCGAAGGCGACGCGAACGGCGCGCCGCACCCTGCACCTAACGCCTACGCCTCGAAGTTCTCCGGGTGGTATTCGCATCGGACGCTCGTAGGCGGCATCGGACACAACCTCCCCCAGGAAGCTCCGGATGCATTCGCCGACGCCGTGCTGGAACTCGATCACAGGCGATGAACCTGCCTTCTCATGACCAAGTTGTTTGGATTGAAGTCGATCGCCCTCCAGGGCCCGGGTCGGTACGACGTCGCAACACCCCCGGTCTACGGGGACACATGGGACGCACTCAGTAAAGGAGACGATCATGAGTGACACCACGACAGCGGGCGCTGGCACCGCGATACGCCCATTCCGAATCGAAGTTCCTCAACAGGAGATCGAGGAACTGCGTCGCCGCATCGATGCGACGCGCTGGCCCACCAAAGAGCTCGTCGCCGATCGCTCGCAGGGCGTGCAGTTGGCCGCGATACAAGATCTCGCCCGCTACTGGGCGACCGAGTACGACTGGCGCCAGTGCGAGGCGCGCCTGAACGCGCTTCCGCAGTTCACAACCGAGATCGACGGGCTGAACATCCACTTCATCCACGTGGGGTCGAGACACGAGAACGCGTTGCCGTTGATCATGACGCACGGCTGGCCCGGCTCGATCGTCGAACTGCTCGAGACCATCGGCCCGCTCACCGACCCGACCGCGCACGGCGGCCGCGCCGAGGACGCGTTCCACCTCGTACTGCCGTCCATCCCCGGCTACGGCTTCTCCGACGAGCCAACAGAGGTCGGCTGGGGCCCCATCCGCATCGGACAGGCCTGGGAGCAGCTGATGCAGCGCCTCGGGTACACCCGGTACGTCGCGCAGGGCGGCGACGTGGGCTCCCAAGTCACTGACGCGATGGGCCGCCTGGGACTCGACGGTTTGATCGGCATCCACACCAATCTGCTTACGCCGGCGCTGGGCGACGCCCAAGCCCTGAGCGCGTCGCCACCCACCGAAGAAGAGCGTGCGGCCCTCGACCAGCTCGACGCATTCCACGCGACCGGTACTGGATACTTCATCGAGCAGGCGACGCGCCCCGAGACGATTGGCTACGCGCTCCTCGATTCACCCGTCGCCCTCGCGGCGTGGATGATCGATCACGATACCGACGCCTACCAAAAGATCGCCCGCGCCTTCGTCGACAAGCAACCCTCGGGCAACCTCACCCGAGAACACATCGTCGACAACATCACGCTCTATTGGCTCACACGTACCGGGGCCTCGGCGGCGCGCTCGTACTGGGAAGAAGGACAAGAGAACGCTCGCGCAGCCGGCCAGGCTCCCACGCCGGTCTCGATTCCGGTCGGATTCACCACGTTCCCTGGAGAGATCTGGCGCACGCCCCGCAGCTGGGTCGAGCGGGCGTACCCCAATGTCGACATCTACTTCAACGAGGTCGACAAGGGCGGCCACTTCGCCGCCTGGGAAGAACCGGAGCTCTTCTCGGACGAGTTGCGCTCCGCTTTCCGGCCACTGCGCTCGCCGGCACTCGTGACCTAGGTCCATGGGCACTACAACTAGGCGTCACACGACGGCGTACCGGACCCGTTCACCTCACGACTTCCGAACCTCGACCTCACTCGACTCAACGGAGGATTGGTTCGACGAGCCCCCTGAGTTGCGCTTTGACGCGAATGCGCGGCGGGGTTGATCTTCGCCTCCAGCAGCGAAGGTCGACGGCTTGTTCAGTGTTGGAGAAGAGACCGGTCGACGATGTCCCCCGAACGCGCGCGGTGCCGAGCGATTAGCGCTCGATGTCCACGGGCGCGCACGTGCCCGAGTGCACAGCATGACGAACACTCGTTCGTGCCGGAGGGGCGACACAAACCCTGAGTACACGCGACCCTGGGAGGCGTGGCTGGTCGCAGCGTGAGAGTCTGACCTGGGTGGGCGGCCGAGGGACACGAATCCCCGACATCTGCCTTGTAAGTGGCACGCTGAGTCGCTCACCAGCGCATATACGCGTCAGCCTGTCCCTTCTGGCACACATTGAGCTCTATGTGGCTGGATCGCCGTTGGCAAGGCGTTGGCAAGGTGCGGAAGCGCCGCTACCGCGCTACTGCCGCTAGTCAGCCACCGAACAGGTCTTTTCGTCGAGTGACGAACTGTTCGACGGACTCCGCGGGGCGACCGGTGATCTTCTCGACCGTGTCTGTTAGTCGGTCATAGCGATTCTCGCGATGAAGCCGCGCCATGGTGGCAATGTGCTCTTCGACGTACGGTCCGAGGTTGGCGCGTGCGAGCACTTGCTCGGCCCACGTCGCCCAGGGGACGTCGACGTAGGAAATCGGTCTGCCGAGGGCACGGGAGTACTCGGCGGCGACCCCGTCCATGTCCTGCGAGCGGAGACCGGTCAGCTCCAACGCTTGGCCGAGGTACGGCTCTGGGTCGGTGAGGACCGTGGCGACGACCTGCGCGACATCGGCGGACGCGATCGGCGACGTCCGACCGGACCCGAATGGAAGCCGGATGGTGCCGCTGTTGGCAATGGAGAGAGCGGCCAGGGTCGTGAACAGCCCGGTGTCCAAGAACACAGTCGGGCGAACGTGGACGACGGGAAGCCCGGACCAGTCGAGCACCTGCTCCGACAAGAAATGCAGCCGTTGATGGTGTGACTCGCTCGTGCTGAGCGCATCCATCTGGGACACGGTCAGCTGGGAGATGCCGAGGAGCGCATCCAAGTGCCCGACGGCACGGGCCACGCTTGCAACCGTCGCGGCGGCCTCGAGGAATGACGGCGAGAGGCTCATGCTGAAGAACATCCGTTGGACCGAGTCCAGAGCCGTCGCGACGTCTGCCGGCCGCGTGAGGTCGCCGACGACGACGTCGGCGCCGAGCGCGCGCAGTGCATCGGCGCGGTCGTCGCCGTGGTGGGCCATCGCTCGCACCTGAATCCCGCGCTGACGCAGCAACGCCACCACCTTGTTGCCGACGCCGACGCCGCCGGCTCCTCCGCCGGCGCCCGTCACCAGGATGAGACCAGGTCGAACCACTGCCCGCCTCCTCTCGCCGTCCCAGAGACTGACCCGCCGACATGGCGAATGAGTGCTTTCACTGCTGCCTCCTGCCCATGACGGTGACGCAGTGCAGGCTGTTTGGGTCCGCGCGGACTGTGTGCCGCGTGCTGTGGTCCGGCCCCGCAGGCCCGGTTCCCGGCTCGTGCGACGACCGATTTGAGGTTGGCATCAAGAACGTGCACCCGCACGCACTGACACTCGCCCGAGTGGGACGTCTTCGCACCAGTGTCGAACCCTGGTCCTGTCCCGGGCTCGAGGCGGGCGTGCCGATCCGTGCGGGGTCGTCCTCGTCCTTCACCGGTGCCAGACCAGTGGTCACCACTGGTGCCACCGCAACCGGAGAGTGCCATCGTCGACGTATTAGGCGAGTTCCCAGGAGGAGAAGTCATGAGGTCGCAGATGCCGCCCGCAGGCCGGCGACGGCGTCGCCGGTGCTCTTGATCCCCAAGAGCCAATTCGCAACGCTGAGCCTGGCGGCTCAGCCTGCCTCATCGATGCGGATCGCGAGCTGTTCCCCCGTGTCGACGATCCTCGACGGTGAGGCTGTGTGGTCGTCCTCGACTGTGCGGAGGATGCGTCGGATCAGTGCCGTGGTGCGGCCGGATCGGAAGGAGCCAACGTCAGTCGCCAGTCGGCTGAGGGATGTGTCGGCGTCTCGCCACGTGTGGACGGAGACCTGGGCGGCGGCCAGGTGGGCAAGGTCGTTTGAAGCGTGATCGTGGTGCGGCCTCTGCTCGTTGTTCGTAGGCGTCCTGGAAGGTCAAGGGCGGTTGTCCAGTCACGGGCTCTGACGAGGGACATGGCTCGGTGCCAGGTCGTCGCCCGACTGCGAAAGGAGCGCGACGGCAACATCCTCGTCTATGGCAGCCGCCGCCTCGCGCGGGCACTGATCGGGATGGGGCTGGTGGACGAGCTGCGCCTCCTGGTCTACCCGGTGGTGCTCGGTGCCGGAGATCGCCTGTTCGGGGAGACCGAGGACAAGATCCCGCTGCGCCTGGTCGAATCGCGTCCGCTCGAGGAAGGCCTGGTGGGCATGATCTATGCACTTGGCGGGGCGGACGGGTAACGCCGACTCTCGGGATCAACTCGCGCGGACCGCTTCCGCTTCCGTCCGGGACGTGCGCCCTAGTCCATTGACCTGCATCGATTCGGCCGTGGTATCCGAGGCGTGGGTCTCAGTCCCTGGCTGCCGCCTGAGTTCGGGTCGCATAAGGTCCAGCGTGCAACGGCCACGGTCGACTGCACCAAGTAGCCCATCGCACCGGAGAGATCATCCGGGCATGGTGCCGGGCCGTTATGCCGAGCGACACGCCAGCCGCCCGGGTGCGCACGCCGAGCGTCGGGCGGCGCACGCGAACCGAGCGAGCGCATGGACAGCGGCCCACGATCGTCCTCGCGTGGCGCAGATGGCCTTGTTCCCAACAGTGACCAGCACGCTCTCCCACCGCCGTCGGCGGCCCCCAGGTCGAGATCGTTCGACCGACCGGCGACCTGCCTCCGATCGCGGCCGCCGCATATGTGGTGGTCGACGGCGACACGGGTGAGCCCCCGACCTCTTACTTCGCGCTACCGCCGAGGCATCCGCGGGTCCTGGGTGGGGTCGGCGTACATGGGCGGGCAGCCGTGATCGATCGCTTGGGGGCGCAGTTCGTAGTGCCAGGGTTCGTTGCTGTAGATCTGGCACAACCCGTAATCGTCGCCCTGCTCGGACAGCCAGGCCGTGGTATCGGAGGGCCCGATGTCGACTGCGTCCCCCGACACGTGAAGAGATGTGTCCGCGGTGGCCACCCACCGGGCGGCTTCCTCTTCGGATCCGTACTCCGAGACCGCCCCACGGAGCAGTTGTTCTTGGTACTCCGGGGAACGCCAGCCACTATTGACGTGGAACTCGACGCC
>Ga0081538_10002318_pt1 | contig 18799 bp, 13 predicted proteins | sample TabmetS5T2R1_FD_71022 | JGI IMG/M metagenome (GOLD analysis project Ga0081538, IMG submission 71022) | Tabebuia heterophylla rhizosphere microbial communities from the University of Puerto Rico - S5T2R1 | ecosystem: Host-associated > Plants > Roots > Rhizosphere ... | reverse complement strand
TCAACTACCGCGGCCAGAACCTCGTGAAGGTGCCCGACAAGGAGCAGACGAAGATCAGGGGCAAGCACATCGCCATGATCTTCCAGGACCCGATGACCAGCCTGAACCCCGTCTACACGGTCGGCTGGCAGCTCCAGGAGGCGATCCTCGCCCACCAGGACATCGGCAAGGACAAGGCATGGGCGCGGGCGGTGGAGCTGCTCGACATCGTGGGCATCCCCAACGCCCCCGAGCGGGCCAGGAACTACCCGCACGAGTTCTCCGGCGGCATGCGCCAGCGGGCCGTCATCGCCATGTCGATGACCAACGACCCGGACGTGATCATCGCCGACGAGCCGACCACCGCCCTGGACGTGACCGTGCAGGCCCAGGTGCTCGACACCCTGCGCCGGGTGCAGGAGAACACCTCGGCCGGGATCGTGCTCATCACCCACGACCTCGGCGTGGTGGCCAGCATGGCCCACCGGGTGCTGGTGATGTACGCCGGCAAGCCGGTCGAGATCGGCGAGACCGACTCGATCTACTACGACCCGAGGATGCCCTACACCCTGGGACTGCTCGGGAGCCTGCCCCGCCTCGACCAGCAGGGCGACGAGCCGCTCACCCCGATCCGGGGGGCGCCGCCGTCGCTGATCAACCTGCCCCCGGGCTGCCCGTTCTCGCCTCGCTGCCCGATGAGCCGTCCCCACTGCGACGCCGAGGAGCCGCCGCTGCGGTCGGTGAGCGGCGTCGACCACGTCGCCGCCTGCCACTACGCCGAGGAGCTGGCCGGCGACGTGGCCGCGGCCGAGGTGTTCGAGACCGCCGAGACCGACACCCAGGCCATCGCGCAGCTCGACCAGCTCGGCAACCTGGACGAGGCCAAGGCCGAGCTCGACCAGGCGGAGGCGGCCGAGGAGACGGAGCGCCGATGACCCAGACCACCCCCCAGCCGGCCGCGACCCAGGACGGCGCCAAGGACCCGATCCTTGAGGTCACCAACCTGGTCAAGCACTACCCGCTGATGGGCGGGGGTGTGGTCCGGCGCCGGGTCGGCGACGTCCACGCGGCCTGCGACCTGACCTTCCACCTGGACCGGGGCGAGACGCTCGGGCTGGTGGGCGAGTCGGGCTGCGGCAAGTCGACCACCGGCAAGGCCATCCTGCAGCTGAGCCCGCCGACCTCGGGGTCGGTCAAGTTCCAGGGCGAGGAGCTGGTCGGCAAGACCCGCAAGCAGCTGCGCAGCATCCGCCGCGACCTCCAGGTGGTGTTCCAGGACCCGTACGCCTCCCTCAACCCGAGGATCCCGGTCAACGACATCGTCTCCGAGCCGCTGATCATCCACGGGCTCTACAAGCGCCAGGGCAAGGAGCGGGTTAGGGAGCTGCTGACCGTGGTCGGTCTCAACCCCGAGCACGGCAACCGCTACGCGCACGAGTTCTCCGGCGGCCAGCGCCAGCGCATCGGCATCGCCAGGGCCCTCGCCCTCGAGCCCAAGGTCCTGGTCCTCGACGAGCCGGTGTCGGCCCTGGACGTGTCCATCCAGGCGGGCGTGGTCAACCTGCTCGACGAGCTGCAGGACCGGCTCGGCCTGTCGTACGTGTTCATCGCCCACGACCTGTCGGTGGTGCGGCACATCTGCGACCGGGTCGCCGTGATGTACCTGGGCAAGATCGTCGAGATCGGCTCCCGCGACCACATCTACGAGCGGGCCAGCCATCCCTACACCCAGGCGCTGCTGTCGGCCGTGCCCATCCCCGACCCCAAGCTGGAGCGGCAGCGGCAGCGCATCGTGCTCGAGGGCGACGTGCCCAGCCCGGTGAACCCGCCGTCCGGCTGCCGCTTCCGGACCCGCTGCTGGAAGGCCCAGGACATCTGCGCCGAGCAGGAGCCGGAGCTGGTCGACCGCGGGCAGGGCCACCCGGTGGCCTGTCACTTCGCCGAGCCGCGCAGCCTGCTCTAGGCCGACGCTGGCCACCCGGGAACGGCATCATGTCATGAGATGAAGCTCGTCAGGTGGGTGTCGCTGCTCGCCGCCCTCGTCCTGCTGGCCGCGGCCTGCGACGACGGCGGCGCCGTCGGCGTCGGCGACGGCGAGCCGGACCGCGGGGTCAAGCGGGGCACGCTGCGGGTCTTCAGCTTCAGCGACGCCGACACCCTCGACCCGGGCACGGCCTACTTCGCCTTCGACTTCGCCCTGTTCCGGGGGATGGTCCGGGAGCTGTACTCCTACGACACCCGGGTCGAGGGCGAGCGCTCGCTCCAGCCCGTGCCCGACCTGGCCGACGGGCCCTACCAGCTCTCGGACGACGGCCGCACCTACACCTTCAAGCTCCGCCGCGGGGTCAGGTACGCCCCGCCGGTCCACCGCGAGATCCGGGCCAAGGACTTCGTCTACGCCATCGAGCGCCAGGTCGACCCCGAGCTCGAGCCCCGGTACCGCTCCCCCAACCCGTACGCACGGCTGATCAAGGGGGTGGACGACTTCGCGGCCGGCAAGGCGAAGCGGATCTCGGGCCTGCGGACCGAAGGCGACCACGTCCTCCACATCACCCTCGACCGGCCGGCCGGCGACTTCCCCAGCATCCTCACCCTGCCGTTCTTCTCGCCGGTGCCCAAGGAGCACGCCTCGAAGTTCACCCCGGGCGACGAGTACGGCCAGCACGTGGTCGCGTCCGGGCCCTACCGGCTCAAGCAGTACGACCCCGGACGGATCATCGAGCTGGTCCGCAACGAGAACTGGGACCCGCGGACCGACCCGCTGCGCAGGGCCTGGGTCGACAAGATCACCGTCTACATCGGCCGCTCCGAGCCCGACATCCAGCAGGCCATCGAGGAAGGGGAGGCCGACCTCAACCTCGACGCCATCCCCCCGCCCGTTGCCGACCTCCAGCGGCTGTCCGCCGACCCGGCGCTGGCCCGGCAGCTCGCCGTCGAGACGACCGGCTGCGTCCACTACCTGACCATGCAGACCGACACCGGGCCGACCAAGTCGCTGGCCGTCCGCCAGGCGGTCAACTACGCCATCGACCGGCAGGCGGTGGTGCTGGCCATGGGGGGCCGCTACGCCGGCGAGCCGGCCACCACCGTCCTCTCCCCCACCCTGGCCGGCTACAGCGCCTTCGACCTCTACCCGTCCCAGGACTTCCGGGGCGACCCCGACAAGGCCCGCGAGCTGCTGGCCGAGGCCGGCTACGCCAACGGCGTGACCCTGACCTACGCCGGGCAGAGCTCGGACAAGTGGAAGGCCATGTACGAGGCGCTGCGGCTGTCGCTGGAGCGGGCCGGGATCAAGCTGGACGCGAAGTTCTACGAAGGGGAGAAGGTGTACAGCCAGTCGCTGCGGCTGCGGTCCATGCGCGACGAGCACCACCTGGGCGGGGCGGCCGTCTGCCCCGACGTGCCCGGCAACGGCGCCCGCTCGATCATCGGCGTCCTGCTCGACGGGCGCCTGATCACGCCGACCGCCAACAACAACTACGGCAACTACGACAACGACGAGGTCAACGCCCTGATCGACCAGGCCTACGGGGCCCGCGACGACCAGTCCCGGGCGGCTCTCTGGGGCCAGATCGACCGGCTGGTGATGGAGGACGCGGCCTGGGCGCCGCTGGTCTACGACCGGGAGGCGTTCTTCTGGTCCTCCCGGGTCCGGAACTGGACGTTCAGCCCATGGCTGAAGAACCCCGACATCACCAACCTCTGGCTCGACCCCAACACCCCCTGATGGACGACGTCTTCGCCCACGTCGACGCCAACCGGGACGCCTTCGTCGAGCGGCTGGCCGGCTGGGTCCGGCGGCCCAGCGTGAGCGCCACCGGCCAGGGCATGCCCGAGGCGGCCGGCCACGCCCGCGACCTGGTCGAGGCCGCCGGCCTGGAGGCGACGGTGGAGCCAACCGGCGGCTGGCCGCTGGTCCTCGGCCACCGCCCCGGCCCGCCCGGCGCCCCGACCGTGCTCGTCTACGGCCACTACGACGTGCAGCCACCCGACCCGCTGGACGCCTGGACCAGCCCGCCGTTCGAGCCCGAGGTCCGCGACGGCCGCCTGTACGGCCGCGGCACCGCCGACAACAAGGGCCAGCACCTGGCCCAGCTCCTGGCCATGGGGAGCCTGCTGGCCGTCCGGGGCGGGCTGCCCTGCACGGTCAAGGTGCTGCTGGACGGCGAGGAGGAGATCGGCTCGCCCAACCTGGCCGCCTTCGCCCGGCGCAACCGCGACCGGCTCGCCGCCGACCTGGTCGTCTGGAGCGACGGGCCGGTCGACCCGGCCGGCGGCTGGCGGCTGGTGTTCGGGGTCAGGGGCATCGCCAGCTTCGAGCTGCGGGCCCGGGGCGCCAACCGGTCCCTGCACTCCGGCAACTGGGGCGGGGTCGCCCCCAACCCGCTGTGGACGCTGGTCCACCTGCTGGCCTCGATGCGGGACGCCGGCGGCCGCATCACGGTCGAGGGGTTCGGCGACGAGGTCGAGCCGCTGGGCGCCACCGAGCGGGCGGCCCTTGACCGGCTGCCGGTCGACGTCGAGGCCGTCAAGGCCGAGCTGGGCCTGGCCGAGCTGGACGCCCCGGCCGGGCGCAGCTTCGCCGAGCGGCTGGCCGCCTGGCCGACCCTGACCATCAACGGCCTCCACGGCGGCTACGGCGGCGAGGGGACCCAGACCGTCCTGCCGTCGGCGGCCGTGGCCAAGTGCGACGTGCGCCTGGTCCACGCCCAGCGGGCCGGCGACGTCTACGAGAAGCTGGAGGCGCACGTCCGCCGCCACGCCCCCGGGGTCGAGCTCGTCCGCCAGGGCTCGATGGAGCCGTCGCGGACCCCGATGGACTCGCCCTTCACCGAGCCGATCCGGGCCGGCATGGCCGCCGCCCAGGGGGCCGGCCCGCTGCTCGTCCCCGTGCTCGGCGGCAGCCTGCCCCTGCACGTGTTCACCGGCGTCCTCGGCCTGCCCACCTTCGGGATCCCGCTCGGCAACCCCGACCAGGCCAACCACGCCCCCGACGAGAACCTCGACCTGGACCGGTTCCAGGTGGGCGTCAAGACGGCCGCGGCGGTGCTGGCGAAACTCGGTTCCTCGGAGGGGGCGGCTTCCGGCACCATGGCCGGGTGACCACCTCCGCCCCCCAGGGACGCCTGCTCCGCCGCGGCCTGCGCGTGATCGGCCGGCAGGTCGCGCTCCATCCCCGGCCGTTCGTGATCGCGGTGCTCGGGGCGATGGTGTACGCCGTCGGCACGGTGGCCCAGTCGTGGGTGCTCGGCCAGGTGGTCGACCGGGCGGTCACGCCCCGCTTCGAGACCGGCCAGCTCCGCACCGGGGCGGCCGTGGCCGCGGCCTGCGCGATCGTGGCCGTGGGGCTGGTCAAGACGGCCGGGATCATCACCCGCCGGATCGCCGCCACCATCGTCCACGCCAACGTCCAGGCGACCCTGCGCGACCGGCTGGCCGAGCGCTACCACCGCCTGCCGCTGACCTGGCACCACGAGCACCCGGCGGGCGAGCTGCTGTCCAGGGCCGAGGGCGACCTGGACGCCGCCTCCGAGATCCTCTCGCCGCTGCCGTTCGCCACCGGGGTGGTGACCATGCTGGGCGCGGCCGCGGTCTGGCTGTTCCTGGCCGACCCGTTCCTGGCCACCCTCGGCATGCTCGTGGTCCCGGCCATCGTGGTCCTCAACCTGGCCTTCCAGCGCCGGGTGGAGCACCCCACCACCCTCGGCCAGGAGCGCCTCGGCGACATGTCGGCGGTGGCCCACGAGAGCTTCGACGGCGCCCTGGTGGTCAAGGCCCTCCAGGCCGAGGAGGCCGAGGGCCGGCGCTTCGCCGACAAGGCCGAGCTGCTGCGCGACGCCCGCATCGAGGCCGCCCGGGTCACGGCCAACTTCGAGGCCGGCCTCGACGCCCTGCCGGCCGTGACCACGGTGGCCCTGCTGGTCATCGGCGTCTGGCGGATCGAGCAGGGGGCGATCACGGCCGGCACCCTGGTCGGCCTCATCAACCTGTTCGCCCTGCTGATCTGGCCGCTGCGCCTGATCGGCTACGTGCTCGGGGACATGCCGCGGGCGGTCGCCGGCTACGAGCGGGTCGCCGAGGTCCTGGCCGAGCCGCTGCCGGCGGAAGTGGCCGCGGACGGCCAGGCGCTGCCCGACGGGCCGCTGGAGCTGGTCGTGGACCGGGTCGGCTACGGCTACGAGCCCGGCGCCGAGGTGCTGCACGAGGTGTCGTTCCGGGTCCCGGCCGGGGCCACCGTGGCCCTGGTCGGCCCCACCGGGTCGGGCAAGTCGACCCTGGCCCTGCTCCTGGCCCGGCTGCTCGTCCCCGACCGGGGCAGGATCCGGCTCGGCGGCCGTGACCTGGCCGGGCTGGACGGCGACGCGGTGGCGGCGGCGGTGGCCATCGCCTTCCAGGAGCCGTTCTTGTTCTCCACCTCGGTGGCCGACAACATCCGCCTGGAGCGGACCCACGACGGTGTCGGCGAGGCGGCCAGGCTGGCCCAGGCGGAGGAGTTCGTGACCCGGCTGCCCGACGGCTACGGCACCGTGGTCGGCGAGCGGGGAGCGACCCTGTCCGGGGGGCAGCGCCAGCGGGTCGCCCTGGCCCGGGCCCTGGCCGGCCGGCCCCGGCTGCTGGTCCTGGACGACGCCACCTCCAGCGTCGACCCGGTGACCGAGGCGGCCATCCTCGGCGGCCTCGAGGGCCACCTTCCCTCCACCACCACCGTGGTCGTCGCCTCCCGGCTGGCCACCATCGCCCTGGCCGACCGGGTCCTGTACCTGGAGGACGGCCGCCTGGTCGCCGACGGCGACCACGACCGGCTCCTGGCCACGACCCCCGGCTACGCCCGGCTGGTCCGGGCCTACGAGCGGGCCGAGGCGGCGGAGGGGTCCGGGGAACCCCAAGGGGGTGCCCCGGTGGATCGGGGCGGTGGGCCGTGACGCGCGGCCGCGGCGACGTCGTCGGCCCACAGCACATCCCGGCGCTGCGGCTGCTGCGGCGGGGGCTGGCCGCCTCGCCCGAGCTGCGCAAGGGGGCGGCCCTCACCCTGGCCCTGGCCATGGTGGCCGGCGGCGGCCGGGTCGTCACCCCGGTGCTCGTCCAGCAGACCATCGACCGCCATGTCACCGGCGGCACGGCCCGGCTCCAGGGGATGCTGCTCCTGGCCGGCACCGGCCTGGTCCTGATCCTGGTCGCCGCCTGGGCGGCCCGGACCACCAGCCAGCGGCTGGCCACGGCCAGCGAGCGGGCCCTGTGCGGCCTGCGGGTGCGGGCCTTCAACCACATCCACGCCCTCAGCATGGCCCACCACACCACCGAGCAGCGCGGCGCCCTGGTGTCCAGGGTCACCTCCGACGTCGAGACCCTCGGCCAGTTCTTCCGCTGGGGCGGCCTGGCCTGGGTCATCAACAGCGCCCTGATGCTGGCCGCGCTGGCGGCCATGCTGGTCTACGACTGGCGCCTGGCCCTGATCGCCGTGGCCACCGTCCTGCCCCTGGTGGCGGTGCTCCGGGTGATGCAGCGCCGGGTGGTGGTGGCCTGGGACGCCGTCCGCACCCGGGTCGGCGAGTCGCTGGCCGCCATCTCCGAGTCGATCCAGGGGGCGGCCGTGATCCGCGCCTACGGCGTCCAGGTCCCGGCCCAGCGACGGGTGCTGCGCACGGTCGAGGCCCGCCGCCAGGCCGAGATCCGGGCCGGCACCATCGGCGCCTTCTTCTTCCCCTCCGGGGAGCTGTTCGGCGTCGTCGCCACCGCGGCCGTGCTGCTGGCCGGGATGGCCATCGGCCCCGAGGGCGGCCTGACCGCCGGCACCCTGGTCGCCTTCGCCTTCCTGGTCACCATCTTCCTGGAGCCGGTGGCCGAGTTCACCGAGATCCTGGACATGACCCAGCAGGCGGTGGCCGGCTGGAAGAAGGTCCTCGACGTGCTCGACACCCCGGTCGAGGTCGAGGACCCCAAGCCCGGGCGGACCCTTCCCGCCCGCGCCCTGGACATCGAGCTGGACCGGGTGTCGTTCGCCTACCACGGCGGGCCGCCGGTCCTGGTCGACGTCGGCGTGGCCATCCCCGCCGGCACCAGGGTGGCCATGGTCGGCACCACCGGGTCGGGCAAGACCACCCTGGCCAAGCTGCTCATCCGGCTGGCCGACCCGACCGCCGGGACCATCCGGGTCGCCGGGGTCGACCTGCGCCAGGTCAGCCTGGCCTCGCTGCGCTCGGCGCTGGTCATGGTCCCCCAGGACGGCTTCCTGTTCGACACCAGCGTGGCCGAGAACGTCCGCATGGGCCGCCCGGACGCCGGCGACCGCGAGGTGCGCGCCGCGTTCGAGGCCCTGGAGCTGGGCGCCTGGGTCGACGGGCTGCCCCGGGGCATGCACACCCGGGTCGGCGAGCGCGGCGACTACCTGTCGGTCGGCGAGCGCCAGCTGGTCGCCCTGGCCCGCGGCTACCTGGCCGACCCGGGCTGCCTGATCCTGGACGAGGCCACCTCGGCGGTCGACCCGGCCACCGAGGTGGCCCTGCGCAACGCCATCCAGCGGCTCACCGAGGGCCGCACCGCGCTCACCATCGCCCACCGGCTGGCCACCGCCGAGCACGCCGACCTGATCCTGGTCCTTGAGCGGGGCCGGCTGGTCCAGCAGGGCACCCATGCCCAGCTCCTGGCCGATTCCGGCGGCGCCTACGCCCGGCTCCACGGCTCCTGGATGGCCAGCCTGGCCGCCGGCGGCGAGCCGGCGGGCACGTGGTAGGGTCGAAGGCATGCTTCCCAGCGATCTCTCCCATCTGCGCACCCCATCGGCCCCGACCCTGACCCCGGACGGACGGCTGGTGGCCGTGGCCGTCGGGCGGATCGACCTGGAGGCCAACCAGTACCGGGCCGACCTGTGGCTGGCGCCCACCGACGGCTCGGCCCCGCCGCGCCGGTTCACCTCGGGCCGGCGTGACGTGCGGCCGCGGTTCTCCCCCGACGGCCGCTGGCTGGCCTTCCTGCGCGCCGGTGACGACGACAAGCCGCAGCTGCACGTCATGGCCACCGACGGGGGCGAGCCGCGCCGGGTGGGTGAGCACCCGCTCGGGGTCGAGGGGTTCGCCTGGAACCCCGACTCGACCCGGATCGCGTACGTCGCCCGGGTGCCCGAGAAGGGCCGCTACGGCACCGGCACGGACGTCCCGCCCGAGAAGGAGCCGCCGCGGCGGATCACCACCTTCCAGTACCGGACCGACAACCTCGGCTTCACCTTCGACCGGCGCCAGCACGTGTTCGTGGTCGACGCCCTGGCCGAGGGGGCCGAGCCGGTCCAGCTGACCCGGGGCGACTACGACCACACCGACCCGGCCTGGAGCCCTGACGGGGCCAGCGTCGCCTTTGTCTCGGCCCGCCACGAGACCCGCGACGAGGACGCGGCCAGCGACGTGTTCGTGGCCCCGGCCGCCGGCGGCGACGCCGTCCGGGTCACCGCCACCGACCTGACCGTCGCCCGCCCGGCGTTCTCGCCCGACGGGGCCACCATCTGGTTCGTGGCCAGCGAGCCCGACCTGGCCGGGCGCCCGAGCGTGCTCTGGTCGGTGCCGGCCGACGGGTCGGGCAAGCCCGAGCGGCTGACCGACCCGGAGCGGTTCGACCACGACCCCGCCTTCGGGGCCGGGATCCTGCCCCTGCTCGTCGGCGAGGACGCGGTCGTCACCATCACGCTGGACCGGGGGGCGGCGCGGCTGCTGCGCTTCCCGGTCGACGGCGGCGAGCCCACCGAGCTGCTCGGGGGCCGGCGGGTCGTGCACGACTACGCCGAGGCCGGCGGGGTGGTCGCGGCCGTGGTCAGCCACCCCCTCTCGGCCGGCGAGGTCGTGGTGACGAGCGATGGGCGGGAGCGGACCCTGACCGACTTCGGGGCCGAGCTGGCCCGCTCGGCCTCCCTGCGGCCCATGGAGGAGCTGGAGGCGACCGCCCCCGACGGCGCCGGGGTCCACGGCTGGGTGGTCAAGCCGGCCGGGACCGGGCCGTTCCCGGTGGTGCTGATGGTCCACGGCGGGCCGTTCGCCCACTACGGCTGGACCCTGTTCGACGAGGCCCAGGTGTACGCCGGCGCCGGCTACGCGGTGGTGATGGGCAACCCGCGCGGCTCGGCCGGCTACGGCGAGTCCCACGGCCGCGCCGTCGTCGGCGACTTCGGCAACCTCGACAGCCAGGACGTGCTCGCCCTGCTCGACGCCGCCCTCGAGGACCCGGACCTGGACGGCGACCGGACCGGGGTGATGGGCGGCTCCTACGGCGGCTTCATGACCACCTGGCTGGTCGGCCACACCGACAGGTTCCGGGCCGCGATCAGCGAGCGCGCCTGCAACGCCTTTGACAGCTTCGAGGGGTCGAGCGACATCGGCTGGTTCTTCGTCCCCAAGTACATCGGCGCCGACCCCGGCCGCATCGTCGCCCAGAGCCCGCTCGCCTACGCCGACCAGATCCGCACCCCGATGCTGCTGATCCACTCCGAGCAGGACTGGCGCTGCCCGGTCGAGCAGGTCCAGCGCCTGTTCGTCGCCCTCAAGAAGCGCAAGGTCGACGTCGAGCTGCTGCTGTTCCCCGGCGAGGGCCACGAGCTGACCCGCTCCGGCCTGCCCAGCCACCGGGTGGCCCGGTTCGAGGCCGTGCTCGACTGGTGGGACCGCCACCTCAAGCCGAGCGGCTGATCCCCACCGCCTCGAGGGGGCGGAAGCGGCGGACCTTGCCGGTGGCCTGGCGGGCCAGCTGGTCGACGACGCGGACCTCGACCGACGGGCCGGGGACGCCAAGGCGGGCCAGCTCGGCGGCGAGCCGGCGGCCGAGGGCGGCGGGGTCGGCCGGGGCGCCGACGACCAGGACCTCGGCCCCGGCCGGGCTCTGGTGGACCTGGTACTCGATCACCCGCCGGTCCTGGCCGAGCACCGACCGGAACACGTGCGGGTGCACGACCTGGCCGCCGGGGTAGGTGAAGGCGTCGTCCAGGCGGCCCTCGACGTCGGCGATCAGGGTGTGGACCGAGCCGCACGGGCACGGGGTGTCGAGGACGGTCACCTGGTCGGTGAGCTCGAAGCGGATCAGCGGCAGGGTCGGGTTGGAGATGGCCGTCACCAGGATCTTGTCGGAGCGGGTCCCCGGCGGCACCGGCCGGCCGGCCAGGTCGACCGGCTCGACCATCACCAGGTCGTCGCAGAGGTGGATGCCGGGGCTGCGCCAGCAGCCGACCCCGATGGGCCCGGCCTCCGAGGTGCCGTACATGTTGGCCACCGGGGCGCCGAACGACTCGGCCAGGGCCCGCCGCACCTCGGGCAGGAGCGGCTCGCTGGTGGCCGTGATCCGCCTGGGCAGGATCCGCAGCCGGCCCGCCCGGGCCTCGACGGCCAGGAGGTGCAGCATCGACGGGTAGCCCATCAGGAGCAGCGGCTGGTAGGCGTTGAGCCCGGCCACGATCTGGTCGATCGGCTGGGTCACCGGGAAGCGGGCGATGTCGGCCGCCGGGCTGGCGAACGTCTGGGGCAGGGCGCTGGTCATGTGGGTGGCGTTCCTGGCCCCGATCATGGCCATCTTCAGGGGACCCCGATCCTCCGGGGGACCACCCCGGCGGTCCCCCGGACCCCCCCGATTCACCGGGGGACCACCCCGGCGGTCCCCCGGACCCCCCCCGGCCAGCTCGGGCGAGACGGCCAGGTCCCAGAGGAGGGGCCGCATGAAGCCGGCGTAGGCCTCCGCCCACTCCTTCCACCCGAAGGCGAAGATGCCCCGGCGCCCGCTGGAGCCGCCGGAGGCGACGGCGTGGAAGCGGTCGAACAGGTAGGCGTCGGACTCGAGGCCGGCCAGGTGGTCCTCGACCAGGTCGAGGGTGAGCCGGCGGTCGGTGACCACGCCGTCCCAGTTGGCCATGAGGTCGTCCTTGGTCATCGGCGGGAGGCCGGCCAGGTCGGACTCCTCGAAGGCGCCGGGGTCGACCCCGGCCAGCCGGTCGCGGTGCCAGGGCGACGAGGCCATGGCCGCCCGGAGCAGGCCGCGGAGGCGGTCGCGGCGCTCCTGGCGCAGCCGCTCGGCCGGCCAGCGCAGCCGCTGGACGTGCTCGGGCAGCAGGCCGCCCAGGTCGGCCAGGTGCCGTTGCCGGAGGTCCTCGTACTCGGCCATGGCCAGCTCCTTCGTTCGCGCCCGGCCTGCTGTTCGCAGCAATAGTCTGAATCGGATGGTGCTGAACGTATGATATGATCCGGAGCATGTCAAGACCCGTCCTCACCCCCGTGTCCTACGTCGTCCTCGGCCTGGTGGCCCGGGACGGCTCCGCCACCCCGTACGCCCTCAAGACGGCCGTCGGCCGCGGCGTGGCCCACTTCTGGCAGTTCCCGCACAGCCAGATCTACGCCGAGACCGAGCGGCTGGCCCGCCTCGGGCTGCTGGCCGAGGAACGTGAGCAGACCGGCCGGCGGCGGCGCAGCTACCGGATCACCGGGCCGGGCCGGGCCGCGCTCCAGGCCTGGCTGGCCGAGCCGACCGACGAGCCGCCCCAGTTCCGCAGCCTCGGCCTGCTCAAGCTGTTCTTCAGCCAGCACGCCGAGCCGGAGCACGTGCTCGAGCTGGCCAAGGCCCAGCTGGCCCTGCACCGCCAGTTCCTGGACGCCACCGCCGGGATCGTCGAGCGCCTCCAGGCCCGCGGCGACCGGCCGGGTCAGCTGGCCGTGGCCGAGATCATGGCCGAGGGGTTCCGGGCGATGGCCGGGGAGTGGGAGCGGGTCGAGCGAGCAGCCGCCGAGCCGCCAGGTCCCGTCGCAGCCGCTCGGGACCGGTGAAGCGCACGGCGTCGAACCCGAGCTCGCGGGCGGCGGCCACGTTGACCTCCGAGTCGTCGACATAGAACGTCGCCCGCGGGTCCAGCCCGAACCGCTCGGCCAGCAGCTCGAAGATGGCCGGGTCGGGCTTGATCAGCCGCTCCTCGCCGGAGACGAGCACGCCGTCGAACCACTCCAGGAACTCGAAGCGCTCGCGGGCGAACACGAAGGTCTCGGCCGACCAGTTGGTGAGGGCGTACAGGGGCACGCCGGCCACGCGCAGCTCGGCCAGCAGCTCGACCGCGCCCGGGACGTCGCCGCCCAGCATCTCGGGCCAGCGCTCGTGGTAGGCGGCGATGGCGGCGGCCTGCTCGGGGTGGCGCTCGACCAGCTCGGCCACCCCCTTGGCGAAGGGCCGGCCCCGGTCCTGCTCGGTGTTCCACTCCGGGGTGCAGACGGTGGCCAGGAACTCCTCCACCGCGGCCTCGTCGGCCAGCAGCTTGCGGTACAGGTAGCGCGGGTCCCAGTCGATCAGGACCCCGCCCAGGTCGAACACCACCGCCTTGACCGGCACCAACGAACCTCCTCGATCCGCCGTATCCTCGAGAGGACACTGTAGGGAGCCCGCCCGCCCGGGAGCACCATGTCGCCTGACCGCTCCGCCCCCCGTCTCACCCGCCGCCGGCTGCTCCAGCTCGGCCTGGCCCTGCCGCTGCCGATGGTCCTGGCGGCCTGCGACGACGACGCCCCCACCGGCCCGGCGGCGACCCCGACCACGGCCGCCCCGCCCACCACCGCGGCCGCCGCCGGCGGCACCCTCGCCCCGACCCCGGCCTGCGACGACGGCGACGACCCGACCCCCGCCCAGACCGAGGGCCCCTACTTCACCCCGGACTCGCCCGAGCGGGCCTCGCTGCTGGAGGCCGGGATCGGCGGCCAGCGCCTGGTCGTCGCGGGGACCGTGCTGACCACCGACTGCCGCCCGGTCCAGCGGGCCCTGCTCGACTTCTGGCAGGCCGACGACGCCGGCGAGTACGACAACCAGGGCTACCGCCTGCGCGGCCACCAGTTCAGCGACACCGAGGGTGGCTGGCGCCTCGAGACGGTCGTCCCCGGCGTCTACAGCGGCCGCACCCGCCACATCCACGTCAAGGTCCAGGCTCCCGACGGCCCCGTCCTCACCACCCAGCTCTACTTCCCCGGCGAGCCGGGCAACGACTCCGACGGCATCTTCCAGCCGGAGCTGGTCCTCGGCGACGTCCGCGACAGCGGCGGCACCCGCCAGGGGTCGTTCACCTTCGTGCTCGAGGGTTAGCGGCCCACCGCGTACGCCTGGCGGCCGCGGGGGTTGGCGGCGGCGACCAGGAAGCCGGTGGCCGGGTCGCGGCCGGCGGCGCAGGTGCGGCCCAGCGACCATGGGTCGGCGACCTCGACCAGGTGGCCCCGCCGGCGCAGGCCCTCGATCGTGGCCGGGTCGTGGGCGGCCTCGACGACCACCCTGCCCGGGGCGGCCCGGCGGGGCCAGAACGAGCTCGGGAAGTGGTCGCTCTGGAAGCTGGGGGTGTCGACGGCCGCCTGGAGGTCGAGGCCGAAGCGGGCGTGGGCCAGGAAGAACTGGAGGGTCCACTGGTCCTGGGCGTCGCCGCCCGGCGTCCCGAAGGCCAGGCGGGGCTCGCCGTCGCGCAGGGCCAGCGACGGGCTCAGGGTCGTCCGCGGCCGCACCCCGGGACGCAGCGAGCTGGCCAGCCCCTCCTCCAGCCACAGCATCTGGGCCCGCGTGCCCAGGCAGAAGCCGAGGCCGGGCACGACCGGCGAGCTCTGCAGCCAGCCGCCGCTGGGGGTGGCCGCGACCAGGTTGCCGTGGCGGTCGGCCACGTCGATGTGACAGGTGTCGCCGAAGGTCGGCTCGCCCGATCCGGCGAGCGCCCCGTCGCCGGCCTGCCCGGTCCCGGCGGCCGGCAGGCGCGGGGCCCGCCCGGCCGGCGACCCCGGGCGCAGCTCCAGCGACGCCTCGTCGGACACCAGGGCCCGGCGGCGGGCCGCGTAGGCGGGGTCGAGCAGCCCGTCCAGGGGCACGTCGACGGCGGCCGGGTCGCCGTACCAGGCCTCCCGGTCGGCGAAGGCGAGCTTGGAACACTCGGTGACCGTGTGGACGTAGGCGGCGCTCCCCAGGCCCATCGCCTCCAGGTCGAACCCCTCGAGCAGGCGCAGCTGCTGGAGCAGCACCGGGCCCTGGCCCCAGGGGCCGGTCTTGCACACGGTCCAGCCGTCGGCGGTGACCGACACCGGCGCCTCCACGCCGGCCCGCCAGCCGGCCAGGTCGTCGCCGTCGAGCAGCCCCCGGTGGCGCCGGCCGCTCACGTCCATGACCTCGGCCGAGGCCAGGAAGCCGGCGATCGCCTCGGCCACGAAGCCCTCGTAGAAGGCGGCCAGGGCGGCCTCGACCTGGCCGTCGCGGTCCGGCGTGGCCGCCTCGGCCTCGTCCAGCAGGCGCCGCCAGGTCGCGGCCAGGGCCGGGTTGCGCAGCCGGCCGCCGGGGGCGGGCACGCCGCCGGCCAGCCACACCTCGGCCGAGGACGGCCACTCGGCGCGGAACAGCGGCTCCATGGCGGCGATGGCCGCGCCGATCCGGGGCACGGCCGGGAACCCCGCCTCGGCGTAGCCGATGGCCGGCTCGAGCACGTCGCGCAGGCACAGCGAGCCGTGGTCGCGCAGCAGCAGCATCCAGGCCCCGAACGCGCCGGGGACGCAGGCCGGCAGCAGCCCGGTGCCCGGGATCAGGTCGAGGCCGAGGTCGCGGAACCGCTCGACGGTGGCGGCGGCCGGCACCGGCCCCTGGCCGTTCACCACCAGCACCCGCCCCTGCCCGGCGGGGGCGGCCAGGATCGGGACCTCGCCGCCGGGCCCGTTCAGGTGCGGCTCCACCGCCTGGAGCACGAAGCCGGCGGCCACGGCGGCGTCGAAGGCGTTGCCGCCCCGCTCCAGCACCGCCATCCCCGTCGCCGAGGCGAGCCAGTGGGTCGAGGACACCATGCCGAACGAGCCGCGCAGCTCCGGTCGGGTCGTGAACACGCCCTAAGCATATCCAGGGAAAACGCCGCTCACTCGCCTCGGCTCGGAAGCGATCGCGGGAGCCCGAACCATGGGAGCACGCTGCTGTCGAAGCGGGTGAAGGCACAGATCCGGTCGCCGGTGAGGGTGAGGACGAACAGGCCGCTTCCGTGACGGATGCCGGTGGAGGCGCGCAGGTAGGCCCCGAACGCCGGCTGGCCGTTGGCTCGCGTCGGCACGAGGTCGACCCTCCGGCCCGAGCGGAAGATGGCGGCGAAGAGGCGGGCCACGACGTCGCGGCCCTGGTATTCGAGGGGGATCGGTGGCATGGAGATGAAGACGTCCTCGGTGAGCAGGGCGACCAGCGCGTCCACGTCCCCGGCCTCGTAGGCGCGGGCGAACGCGGCCACGAGCGCCCGCTCGGAGGTCGAGTCGGGGGTGGGCGCCGGTTCGCGCCCGCCGGTCGGCGGCCGGCGCCGCAGGCTGGCCCGGGCCCGCTTCAGGGCCCCGTTGACCGCTTCGACGGTCGAGTCGAGCATGCCGGCCACCTCGTTCGCGTGGAACCCGAGGACGTCGCGCAGGATGAGCACGGCCAGCTGGCGAGGCGGCAACGCCTGGAGCGCGGTCACGAAGGCCAGGGAGATGGATTCGGTCTGCTCGTAGCGGGCCTCGGCGCCGGGTGGCAGGTCGACCGCCCCCTCGAGGAGGGCGTCCGGATATGGCTCGAGCCAGACGACCTCGCCGAGCCGGGTCGGCTCGGGCGGTGCAACCGCGGGCATGTCCCACTCCCTGGCCGGGCGTCGTCTGGCCGAGCGACGCGCGTTGAGGCACCGGTTGGTGGCGATCCGGTAGAGCCAGGTGCGGATCGAGGCGCGGCCCGCGAACCCTTCGAGGCCCTGCCAGGCGGCCAGCAGCGTGTCCTGGAGGGCGTCCTCGGCGTCCTGGAAGGATCCGAGCATCCGGTAACAGTGCACCTGCAGCTCCCGGCGGTAGGGCTCGGTCAGCTCCCGGAACGCCTCGCCGTCCCCGGCCCGCGCCCTGGTGATCAGCTCGGTTGTCGCCATCCACCCCTCGCCTCGCGTCTCGCTCTCCTGCCGCCCTCCCAGTACCGACACCGACCGGGTCGCGGACTGGGCGGTCCGCACCCGCCCAGCTTGCCGACGTCGCGGTGTCTGCATGTCCGACCAGCGCGGAAAGGAGCCATGATGCTGAAGGACAAGGTTGCGGTGATCTACGGGGCCGGGGGCGCGATCGGCGGCGCCGTCGCACGCGCCTTCGCCTCCGAGGGGGCCAGGCTCTTCCTCACCGGGCGCCGCCTGGAGCCCGTCGAAGCCGTCGTCAAGGACGTCGCCGCCGGCGGCGGAACCGCCGAGGCGGCGGCGGTGGACGCGCTCGACGAGCAGGCCGTCGGCCGGCACCTGCGGTCCGTGGTCGACAAGGCGGGGCGCGTCGACATCTCGCTCGACGCCATCGGGATCCCGGATGCCAAGCTCCTGGGGGTGCCGCTGGTCGAGCTGGACGTCGAGCGGTTCTCCCTGCCGATCGCGACCTACACGAGGTCGTACCTCCTGACCGCGCGCCTGGCGGCACGGCACATGGTCCCGAACCGGTCGGGGGTGATCATGACCGTCACCGCGCTCCACTCGCGGACGGGCATCCCGCTGGTGGGAGGCTTCGGTCCGGCGATGGCCGCCAAGGAGGCGCTCACCCGAGGGCTGTCCGCCGAGCTGGCGCCGCAGGGCATCCGCGTGGTCGGCCTGCGACCACAGGCCATGCCGGAGACCGGCACGATCAGGGAGGCCTTCGAGCCTCGGGCCAGGGCATCGGGAATGAGCTGGGAGCAGTGGCAGGAGCTGCTCGCGGGCAGAACCCACACGCGGCGGCTCATGACGCTCGACGAGCTGGCCAACGTGGCCGCCTTCATGGCGTCCGACAAGGCGAGCGGGATGACGGGGACGACCGTCAACCTGACCATGGGCAGCCTGGACGACTAGCGGGAGGACTAACCGGTTGCGGGTCGGGCGGGTTGGCCCCGATCATCGGAGCGGCCAAGCACCTCCCGAGGACCCACCTGATCATGCTCCGCGTCGTCGACCTGACCGTCGAGGTCGGGCACCGCCTGCTCGTCGCCGAGGCGAGCTTCACCGTCGCCCCCGGCGACGTCGTCGGCCTGGTCGGCCCCAACGGCGCCGGCAAGACGAGCCTGCTCCGCACCGTCAGCGAGCGGGCCCCCTCCAGGCGAGACCCGGCCGTCACCCTGGTCGGGGAGCTGGCCTGGCTGCCCCAGGAGTCGCCGCCGACCACGGCCGAGACCGGCCTGGCCCGGCTGCTGTCGGCCCGCGGCCTCGACCGCCGGCGCCACGACCTGGAGGAGGCGCGGCGACGGATCGACCAGAGCGCCGACGCCAAGGCCCGCGACCGGGCCATCAAGCGGTTCTCGGGCCTCCAGGAGCGCTTCGAGCACGAGGGCGGCTACCGGGCCGAGGCCGAGGCCCGCCGGATCGCGGCCGGCCTCGGCATCCCGGCCAGCGGGCTCGACCGGCCGCTGTCCGGGCTGTCGGGCGGCGAGCGGCGCCGGGTCGAGCTGGCCCGGGTGCTGCTCAGCCAGGCGACCACGCTGCTGCTGGACGAGCCCACCAACCACCTGGACGCCGACGCCAAGCGCTGGCTGGCCGGGTTCCTGGCCGACTTCTCCGGCGGCATCCTGCTCGTCTCCCACGACCTGCCCCTGCTCGACCGCGACGTCACCGGGGTGCTCGCCCTCGACCCGCTGACCGCCTCGATCGAGACCTACAAGGGCACCTGGACCCAGTACCTGGAGGCGCGCGAGGTCCGGGCCCGGTCCGAGGCCAAGCAGCGCAAGGTCCTGGAACGCGACATCAAGCGGCTGTCGGCCTTCGTGGAGAAGTACCGCCACTCCAACGAGGACATGGCCCGGCGGGCCATGGTCACCGAGCGGCGGGTCGAGAAGATGAAGGAGCGGGTGGGGCCCCAGGGCCCGGCGGGGG
>Ga0081538_10002317_pt1 | contig 18802 bp, 15 predicted proteins | sample TabmetS5T2R1_FD_71022 | JGI IMG/M metagenome (GOLD analysis project Ga0081538, IMG submission 71022) | Tabebuia heterophylla rhizosphere microbial communities from the University of Puerto Rico - S5T2R1 | ecosystem: Host-associated > Plants > Roots > Rhizosphere ... | reverse complement strand
GCTGGTCTGCCGCGACATGGCCCGCACCGTCGAGTTCTACCGCGACGTGCTGGGCATGCCGCTGGTCAAGACGATCGAGCTGCCCGCCGGGATGGGCCAGCACTTCTTCTTCGACTGCGGCGGCGGTGACTGCCTGGCGTTCTTCTGGTTCCCGAAAGCTCCGGAGCCGGTTCCCGGCGTGTCCGCGCCCAAGGGCCGGCCCGACCAGGCCGAGCTCACGAGCGCCATCGGGTCGATGAACCACGTGGCGTTCACCGTGCCCGCCGACAAGATCGAGGGCTATCGCGACCGGCTGCTAGCCGCCGGGGTCGACTGCACCGAGGTGGCCAACCACGACGACAGCGAGGCGGGCATCAGTGAGCACATGCATCCCGGCGTGTTCGTGAGGTCGATCTACTTCCAGGACCCCGACGGGATCCTGCTCGAGTTCGCCGCCTGGACCCGGGAGCTCGGGCCGGAGGACGTCGCCCACGAGCCGGCGCGGACCGCCGCCTCCGCCCCCTGACCGGGCCCCACGGAACATTACCGAATGGTAACTTCGGACGTGGGTGGGCAGAGACAACGCTCACGCAACGGAGGGGAACATGGGGGGACTTCGACGGGCCCTCGGCACGGTCGTCGCCGCGACGTCGGTGCTGGCGGCCCTGAGCGTCGGTGGTAGCGCGCCCGCACACGCGGCCGTCAAGGATCCGGTCATCGTCGTGAACGGGTTGTTCGGCGTGGGCCTCGCCTACGAGCCGCTCGTCGCCCGCCTGCGGGCCGACGGCTACCGCGTCTGGGACTTCGAGCTGCCGACGCTCGGCACGCAGGACATCCGGCTGTCGGCCCAGGCGCTCGACGCCTTCGCCGACGCCGTTCGCGCCCAGACCGGTGCCGCCAAGGTCGACCTGGTCGGCCATTCCGAGGGTGGGCTCGTGTCGCGGGCCTACGTGAAGTACTACGGGGGCGCCGCCGAGGTGGACAGCCTGGTCACGCTGGGCACGCCCAACTACGGCACGGTGGCGGCCAACATCGTCCGCGTGTTCACGCTGGGGACGTGCGTCGGCGTCACCGCGTGCCAGCAGATGACGATCGGGTCGAGCTTCCTGGCCGACCTCAACGCCGGTGACGACAGCATCGGCAGCGTGGCCTACACCAACATCGCCACGGTCATGGACGAGCTGGTGCAGCCGTACACCAACAGCTTCCTGAACGCAGCGGACGGCAACGTCACCAACCGGGCGCTGCAGTCGCAGTGCTTCCTGCGAATCGTCGGTCACCTCGGGCTGATCGTCGACGGCGCCGTCTACAGCGGCGTGGAGGACGCACTCGAGAAGCGGCCGATCAGCTTCAGCTGCTTCGCCCTATAGCCGGCCCGAGGATGGCGCGGGTCGAGGGGACCCGCCGCGCCCTCACCCGCCCGGGATCCGCACGAGGCACAGCGCCACGTCGTCCCGGAGCGGTAGCCCGTTGCGCCGCTGCACCTCGTCGACCAGGGCGTCGAGGAGTGCGGTCCCGGTGAGCGCGCGGGCTCGCAGGAGGTCGAGGACCTCGATGAGCGTCTCCACCCCCAGCCGCTCGGTGCGGTCGGTGTCCGCCCACCCCTCGACGATGCCGTCCGTGTACAGGAGCAGCTCGGCACCGGGGCCCAGCTCCACCTCGAGCGGCGACCATCGGGGCTCGGGCATGACGCCCACCAGGGGACCGTGGGCGCGGGCGCCCACGGGGACGCTGGGGGCGCCGAGCCGCACCGGCGGTGGGTGGCCCGCCAGGACCAGGGTGCCGGCACGCCGGTCCCCGTCCACGACCAGGATCGCAAGGCTGGCGAACGTGAAGCTCTCGCCCTCGGCACGGAGGAACCGATCCAGCACCCCGAGTATTGCGACCTGGTCCAGGCCGGCGAGGGCCAGGGCGCGCCACGCGCTGCGGAGGCGGGCCGCCAACGCCGCGGCGTCGGGCCCGTGGCCCACGACGTCCCCCACGAGCACGGCGCACGTGCCGTCGTCGTGCTCGATCGCGTCGTAGAAGTCGCCGCCCAGCTGGGCCCCCCGGCGGCCCGCCTGGTACCGCACGAGCACGCTGATGTCGGTGGACCGGATCACCGGGGTCGGCGTCAGTGCCCGCTCGAGTCGAGCGTTCTCGGCCCGCTGCCGCTCGGCCCGAACGAGCTCGCGGCTGAGCTGTGCCGCCCGGTGCCGCTCGATCGCGTAGCGCACCGACCGGGCCAGCAGCTGCTCGTCGACCCGGCCCTTGATCAGGTAATCCTGGGCGCCGGCGCTCAGCGCCGCGGCGCCGAGCTCCTCGGTGGTCGCTCTCGTCAGCACGACGATGGCGGTGTCCGGCGCGGCGTCCGTGAGGCGCTTCACGCCCACCGTGCCGTCGGCGTCGGGCAGGCCGATGTCGAGCAGGACGCAGTCCGACGCAACCGCCTCCCGACAGGCGTCCGAGAGCGTGGTGACCCGGTCGATCGTGGCCCCCGGCAGGCCACGGGCCATCAGGTTGCGCACGACGCGGAAGTTGTCCTCGTCGTCGTCCACGAGCAGGAGGCGCCACGACGTGTGGGGTACGACGACCTCGACGATCTGGGGTGCGACCAGCAGGTCGTCGGTGAGCACGGGTTCGATCGAGGCCGTGCCCTCGGGGATGGTCATGTGTGCGGGACAACCCATCAGTCGCGGGACCTGATGCGGCTCGGCGCGACTTCCATCGACGCCCAGCCCGGCGGCATCGTGGCATGGAACGATGTGCGCGCCTATACCGCGCTCGCGGTACGCGGAGCCGATCGGGCACCGCGATTGGCGACGTTGTCGACGGGTAGCGACGAGGCGAACACGCAACGTCGGGAGCACGTTCACAGGGAGGAGCACCGATGGCCGAGCGTCCCGTGCGAGTGGTGCTCGCCAACGACGACCACATCGTCATCGAGGGCCTCCGCTCGATGCTGGCGCCGTACCACGCCGAGGTCACCATCGTCGGCACCGCCGAGGGTGACCCCGAGATGGTGATGGTGCCCCACACCGAGGATGGCGCAGACGTGATGCTGATCGACGCGTTCTCGCGCCGGGCGGCCGGCATCGATGCCGCCGTGAAGGTGCTGGCCCAGGATCCGCCGTTCACCGTGGCCGTGTTCACCGACAACGACGACCTGCGCCTGCTCCTGCAGGCGCTGCGCGCGGGCGTGCGTGGCTACCTGCTCAAGTCGTCGCCGCCAGAGGAACTCGTCGATGCCCTGAAGCGGCTGAGCGCCGGCGAGACGGTGATCACGCCCGCTCTGGCGACCGAAGCGGCCCTGCTCGCGGCGCGCGCGCTCGACCTGGGTGGCTGGCCCGGTGCCCACCTGGGGCTGACCCGGCGTGAGGCCGAGCTGCTCACGCACCTCGGCGAGGGGATGAGCCCGCGGCAGGCGGCCGACAAGATGGAGCTCTCCTGGCAGACCGTCCGCACCCACACCCGCAACCTCTATCGCAAGCTCGGCGTGAGCGATCGTGCCTCGGCGGTGGCCATCGCCTGGCGCGAGGGCCTCGCGCGCTGACACGCACGTCGGCGGTCACTCGATCACCACCTTCTCGATCAGGTGAGGGCCGATGGCGCCGCTCGCGGGGACCAGCCACGAGGCCTCGGGATCGTCGTTGTCGGGATCGGGCCGCCAGTCGCCGATGGCGTGCTCGATTCCCAGGGCATGGACGGTGAGTCGCCCCTCGCGGTCGAGGTGCATGCGCAGGAAGTTCTTGTAGCCGGTGATGCGGGCCGAGGCGAAGGTCTCGTTGCCGTGGGCCCTGATCCCGGGCAGACCGTTGGCGGCCGCCAGGTACGCCCCGAACACCACGGAGCCGACGACCCCGCCGGCGACGAAGGCGACCAGGCTGGCGGTCGCGGTGAACAGCCAGCCGCCATCGGCCACCGCCGAGGCCGCGGTGATGGCCAAGAGGGCGACCGCCACGACCGCGAGCACCTGCGCCATCGTGTGGATGGCGGCCATGACCGTCTTGGCGACGTACCGCGGCCAACCCCGGGGTGCCCACGGCGGCGTGCGAGCGAAGGCCCACAACCCCAAGAACAAGACCACCACCGTGAGCGCCGAGACGGGGTTGCGGAACAGCCCCGTGAACAGGTCGGACCAGCCCCAGCGCTCGGCCGCCGCCGCGAACGTCTCGTCGGTCCCGCCGAGGCTGCGCAGGCCGAACTGGTTGGTCCACAGCGCTGCCAGGCTGAGCAGGGCGGGCACGACCATGAAGCTGTGGTTGCGCAACGGCAGGCCCAGCGCGCGCAGCGACAGCCGACGCGACGTGGTGGGGTCGGGGTACGCGGCCACCATGCGGTAGGAGACGCGGTCGCCGGGATCGTCGGGGTCGACGATGATCGCCACCTCGCGGCGCAGGTCGTGCGTCGGGTGGAGAAAGGCGCCGCCGCCGCCCGAGGTGATCTTGTGCGGCGGGCTGGCCGGGGGTTCCTCGTCGCCCACCGAGCCCTGGAGCGTGTAACGCGTGTAGTGGTGCAGGTCGCCGGCCAGGGTGAGCCTGAGGTCGATCCCGTTGGGACGCAGCAGGGTGCGCTCGATGAAGGCGAGGTTGCGGTAGGCGTTCGGGTCACGCTCGAGCTCGGTCCAGGTGGGCACCGGCGTGGCCAGGATGAGCTTGGCGCCCGGCGACGCCTTGGCGGCGACGTCGCCGAAGAACTCGAGCTGGGGCTCGTCGACGTACATGTCGAGCTGGATGTCGACGCCCCACAGCCACCAGTTGTGCGGTAGCTCGACCGCGAAGTAGCTGCGGCTCTGCCGGGTGGTCCAGCCGCCGACCCAGCGGTGCTGCGTGAAGAGCCGCAGGAACCCGGTCAGGCCGTCGTACCAGTCGTGGTTGCCGGGGACGGCGTACATGGCAGGGTGGTCGCCCACCGTCCAGGGCAGGGCGGCCCGGAACGGCCCCTCGAGACGGTTCTCGTAGTCCTCGGCACTGGCGGCCGGGTAGACCTCGTCGCCGCCCAGCACCAGGAGGTCGCCGCGCGGTAGCTCCTGCTCGACGCCGTCGATGCCGACGCCGAGGGACCGGCGGGCCAGGTGCGACGCCACCGTCATCGTCGCCGGGAAGCCGTCGCCGGTGTCGGCCGTGTAGTCGATCCACACCTCGTCGCGGGTCGCATACGTGCGGTCGACCGTGGGGGCCTTGCGAGCCTGGAGCTCCCGCTTGTCGAGGAACGACCCGAACACCGACGTGAGCCCCACGTGCAGCCCCGATCCGGTCAGAGCCCCGGGGCTGTACCACCGGACGGCCGGCTGCGGGGCGAAGCGCAGGTCCGCGAGGCTGCGGGGCCGGGGCGGCGGCGTGTCGTCCGTCGAACGCGTGGGACGCCACTGTGGGCGCGTCTGGGTGGGCTCCATGGGCGTCTCCCCATCTCGCCGTCGAGTGCCCCCGCATCATCGCAGCCGGGCGCGGACCCCCCGGGCGATCTCCAGGTCCTCGCGCGCGGCGACCACGAGCGTGCGGACAGTCGAACCGTCAGCGGTGACGTCGGCCTCGGGTGCGACGGCGGCGCCGATCGCCTCGTCGTTGCGCCGGTCGTCGAGCGTCGCCCCCAGGAATCCCAGTCCCGCCACCGCCGCCGCCCGGACCACAGGTGCGTTCTCGCCCACGCCCCCCGTGAACACCAGCGCGTCGAGCCCCCCCAGGCCGGCGACCATCGCCGCGATCGCCGCCCGCAACCGGTGCACGTAGATGTCGAGGGCGAGCGCGGCTGCCGGTTCACCCCGCTGGCCGGCGCCCACGACCGTCGCCATGTCGGCGGTCCCCGCCAGGGCCAGCAGGCCCGACCGGTGCTCCAGCGCGTCCGCCACCGCCTGCGGTTCGAGCCCGTGGTGGGTGATCAGCCAGAGGACGGCGCCGGGGTCCACCGTGCCCGACCGCGTCGCCATCACCAGTCCCTCGAGCGGGGTGAAGCCCATCGTGGTGTCGACGCAGCGGCCGTCGTGCACCGCCGCCAGCGAGGCACCCGCACCGAGGTGGCAGGTGACGAGGCGGCCGGCGTGGCCGAGGACGGCCGCCGCCCGCCGGGCCGCGTACGCGTGTGACAGCCCGTGGAACCCGTACCGGCGGACGTGGAGGCCGTCCCGCCACTCGGCCGGCACCGCGTAGGTGGCGGCCGCCGGCGGCAGCGTGGCGTGGAACGCGGTGTCGAAGCAGGCGACGGCCGGCACGCCCGGCGCCAGCCCGGTCACGGCGTCGAGAGCGGCCAGCGACTTGAGTTGGTGCAGGGGGGCCAGGGCGGTCAGCGTCTCGAGCTCGGCGCGCACGTCGTCGTCGACCACGACCGGCTCCCGGAAGCGCTCGCCCCCGTGGACGATCCGGTGACCGACCGCGTCGAAGCGTCCCAGGCCGTCGAGTGCCCCGCCCAGCTCGCCGTCGCCCAGCCCGTCGACGGGGCCCAGGTCCTCGGTGCCGAGCACGTCGTCGTCATCGCCCAGCAACCGCAGCTTCAGGCTCGACGAACCGGCGTTGACCACCAGGATCCGCACGTGGTCTGCCGCCGGTCAGCTCGTTGCCGTCCAGGACCAGTCCCGGACCTCCGGCAGGTCGTCTCCCACCGCCCGGGTGTACGCCCGCGCCTCTGCCCGCTTGGCCACCATGGCCTCGCGCAGGTCGGCGGCGGTGGCGCCCAGCGCCGGGACCCGGTCGATCGCGTCCATCACCAGGTGGAAGCGGTCGAGGTCGTTGAGCATGACCATGTCGAACGGCGTCGTGGTCGTGCCCTCCTCCTTGTACCCCCGCACGTGCAGGTTTCGGTGGTTGGTGCGGCGATAGGTCAGCTCGTGGATGAGGCGGGGATAGCCGTGGTACGCGAACACGACCGGCCGATCGGTCGTGAACACGGCGTCGAACTCGTCGTCCGGCAGGCCGTGGGGATGCTCGGCCTGGTCCTGCAGCCGCATGAGGTCGACCACGTTGACCACCCGCACGCCGACCTCGGGCCGATGCCGACGCAGCAGGTCGGCGGCCGCCAGCGCCTCCAGGGTGGGGACGTCGCCGCAGCACGCCAGCACCACGTCGGGCGACCCGTCCGTGCCCGCCCCCTCGGTCGAGGCCCAGTCCCAGATGCCGATGCCGGCCGCGCAGTGGGCGACCGCGTCGTCCATCGCCAGCCAGTTCGGCAGGTCGTTCTTGCCCGCCACCACGACGTTGACGTAGTCGACGCTGCGCAGGCAGTGGTCCATCACCGACAGGAGGCAGTTGGCGTCGGGCGGCAGGTACACGCGCACCACCTCGGCCTTCTTGTTGACCACGTGGTCGATGAAGCCCGGGTCCTGGTGGGAGAAGCCGTTGTGGTCCTGGCGCCAGACGTGGCTCGACAGCAGGTAGTTGAACGACGAGATGGGGGAGCGCCACTCGAGCTGCCGGGTCACCTTCAGCCACTTGGCGTGCTGGTTGAACATCGCGTCGACGATGTGGACGAACGCCTCGTAGCAGTTGAACAGCCCGTGCCTCCCGGTGAGCAGGTAGCCCTCGAGCCAGCCCTGGCACAGGTGCTCCGACAGCACCTCCATCACCCGCCCATCGGGCGCCAGGTGGTCGTCGTCGGGCACGGTCTCGGCCACCCAGGTCCGGTCGGTGGCGTCGAACACCGCCGACAGCCGGTTGGACGCCGTCTCGTCGGGCCCGGTGATGCGGAACGTGTTCGGGTTGCGGCGCACCACGTCGCGCAGCCAGACGCCGAGGACGCGGGTGGGCTCGCTGCGGGTCGCGTCCGGGGCCGGGGCGTCGACGGCGTAGTCGCGGAAGTCCGGGAGGTCGAGGTCGCGGCGCAGCCGGCCGCCGTTGGCGTACGGGCTGGCGCCCATGCGGCGGTCACCCTCCGGGGCGAGGCGGGCGATGTCGGCGCGCAGCCGGCCGCCCTCGAACAGCTCGTCGGGCGAGTAGCTGCGCATCCAGACCTCGAGCAGCCGGAGGTGCTCGGGGTTGTCTGCGAGCCCCGCGAGCGGGACCTGGTGCGACCGGTAGGTGCCCTCGACCCGTTGGCCGTCGACCTCCGTCGGGCCGGTCCAGCCCTTGGGCGTGCGGAGCACGATCATCGGCCAGCGGGACCGCTCGGTCCCGTCGGCGCCGCCGGCGCGGGCGGTCGCCTGGATGGCGGCGATCTGGTCGAGGGCGGTGTCCAGGGCGTCCGCCAGCGCTCGATGGACGCGCGCCGGGTCGTCGCCCTCGACCATGTGGACCGTGTGGCCGAAGCCCTCGAGCAACGCCGTCAGCTCGGTGGCGGGGATGCGGGCCAACACCGTGGGATTGGCGATCTTGTAGCCGTTCAGGTGGAGGATCGGCAGCACCGCCCCGTCGACGGCGGGGTTCAGGAACTTGTTCGAGTGCCAGCTGGCGGCGAGGGCCCCGGTCTCGGCCTCGCCGTCGCCCACGACGCACACGGCGACGAGCTCGGGGTGGTCGAGCACGGCGCCGTAGGCATGCGCCAGCGAGTAGCCGAGCTCGCCTCCCTCGTTGATCGAACCGGGAGTCTCGGGGGCGGCGTGGCTCGGCACGCCGCCAGGGAAGGAGAACTGCCGGAACAGTGACCGCATGCCGGCCTCGTCCTGTGTGATCGCCGGGTACAGCTCGGTGTAGCTGCCCTCGAGGTACGTGTTGGCGACCATGGCCGGGCCGCCGTGGCCCGGCCCGCACACGAAGAGCACGGCCAGGTCACGGGCCCGGATCACCCGGTTGAGGTGGGCATAGACGAGGTTGAGCCCGGGGGTCGTGCCCCAGTGACCCAGCAGCCGCGGCTTGACGTGGTCGACCGTCAGGGGCTCGTGCAACAGCGGGTTGTCGAGCAAGTAGATCTGACCGACGGACAGGTAGTTGGCCGCCCGCCACCAGGCGTCGACGAGGCCGAGCTCGTCGGCCGATGCGGTGGACGTGGATCGGGGAGCAGCTTTGGCCATGTCCCCATGGTGCCCCGATCGGGCGACGGTTCACGCGCTTGTTGGTGGCGACGAGGTCGCCAGGCGCACCAGGTCCTTGGTCTCGGGAGAGGCCTTGGCGACCGAACCGCTGTCGAAGGGCGGCTGCGGGTCGTACTCGATCCCCAGCTGGATCGCCTTGGCGACCTCGTCGCCGGCGATCCGCGCTGCCAGCCACAGCGCCATGTCGATCCCCGCCGAGACCCCGGCGGCGGTCACGATCCAGCCCGACCCCCGCCCGCCGCCCCGTGATGGCGTCGGCCTACGGCCGACACCCTTCGGCTGCGGCACCACGCGGCGTTCCGTCGGCCGCGCCCCGAGGGTCGCCAGCGTGTCGAAGGCCGACCAGTGGGTCGTGGCCTCGAGCCCGTCGAGCAGACCGGCGGCACCCAGCAAGAGGGCTCCGGTGCACACCGACGTCGTCCACTGCGTGGTGGCATCGATCGCCCGGAGCCACTCGTGGAGCGGCTGGGGTTCGAGCATCTCGCGGGTCCCCGGCCCGCCGGGCACGACCACGACGTCACAGGCGTCGACGTCGGCCAGGGCCCGCTCGGCCACCAGGGTCAGGGCGCGGGTGTCGGTCCGCACGGGGCCCGCCTGCTCGGCGACGAACGCGACCTCGGCGCCCGGCAGCCGGGAGAGCACCTCGTAGGGCCCGACGGCGTCGAGCGCCGTGAACCGGTCGTAGATCGGGATGGTGACGAGCATTCGGGTCTGCCTCCTGGTCGCGGTCAGGCCGGGACGGCGAACAGCCGCCGGTACTGGCCGGGGGTGGTGTGCACCACTCGCTGGAACGCGCGGTGCATGGTCTCGACCGTGCCGAAGCCGCAGGCGCGAGCGATGTCATCGACCGTGCGGTCGGTCGTCTCGAGCAGCCGGCGGGCGGCCTCCACCCGCGACCGCTGCACGAACACGGCGGGCGTGGTGCCGACCTCGCGGCGAAAGGCGCGGGCGAAGCTGCGCACGCTCATCGCCGCCCGCCGCGCCAGTGCCGGCACCGACAGGTCCGCCTCGGGATGCTCGGCCACGAACGCCAACGCATCGCGGAGCGGCTCGCGCTCGGCCCGCCGCGCGGCCAACTGGACGCTGAACTGCGACTGCCCACCGGGCCGATGGGTGAACAGCACGAGCTGGCGGGCCACGGCCAGCGCCAGCTCGCCCCCGTGGTCGTGCTCGACGAGGGCCAGGGCCAGGTCCATTCCGGCCGTGACGCCGGCCGACGTCCACACGTTGCCGTCGCGGACGTAGATCCGGTCGGCGTCGACCTCGATGGCCGGGAACAGGCGGGCGAGCGTGTCACACGCCGACCAGTGGGTCGTGACCCGCCGGCCGTCGAGCAGGCCGGCCTGCGCCAGCAGGAATGCGCCGCTGCACACCGAAGTGACCCGGCGGGCGCTCCTCGCCGCCGTCCGCAGCCACGCGATGAGGCTCTCGTCGGCCATGGCTGCGGGGGTCCCGGTGCCGCCGGCGACCAGGAGCGTGTCGATGGGCGCGCGCCGGGAGGCACGCTCGGTGCCGAGCGACAGTCCCGACGACGTGGTGACCGGCCGTCCCGAGGCGGACACGAGCGCGGTGGCGTACGGGGGATCGGCGCCGAAGCGGTTGGCCATCGCGAACACCTCGAGGGGGCCCACGACGTCGAGCGCCTGGACGTCGGGGAAGGCGACGACGAGCACGGACCGGATGCGGACCACCCCCTCATCGTGAGCCGTGCCGGCCGTGGCAGCAAGGACGATGCATTGACGAATTCGGCCATGGCGCCAGAACGCGCCACGGGCACCACGGATAGGGTCTCGTGGTTCGCCAGCACATCCGAGCCGCGATGACCGCCCGTCGATCTCACCCCCCGATCGTGTCGCGGCACTACCGCGACTTCCCGCTCCGCGACCTGGTCGCGGCCAAGGGCGACGAGCTTGTGTCGGTGTGCATCCCGGCCCGCGATGAGGCCGAGACCATCGGTGACGTCGTCACGAAGGTGCGGCGGTTCCTGGGGGGACGCCCGTGCCTCGTCGACGAGGTCCTGGTGGTCGACGACCACTCCCGCGACGAGACCGGCAAGGCCGCGGCCCACGCCGGGGCCCGGGTGGTCGACGCCGCCGAGGTGCTGGCCGACGTCGCCAGGGGCCCTGGCAAGGGCGAGGCCTTGTGGCGCTCGCTCTACGCCTCGATCGGCGACATCGTCATCTGGTGCGACGCCGACATCACCGACTTCGGCACCCGCTTCGTCAGCGGCCTGCTCGGTCCGCTCATCACCGATCCGGACGTCGCCTTCGTCAAGGGCTACTACGAGCGGCCGCGGTCCGGGTCTCTGGGGGGCGGCAGGACCACCGAGCTCACGGCGCGACCGGCGCTGGCGACGCTGTTCCCGCAGCTGTCGACGATCGTGCAGCCGCTGTCGGGTGAGTTCGGGGGACGGCGGGGCCTGCTCGAGCGCCTCCCCTTCGTCCGGGGCTACGGCGTCGACATCGGGCTGCTCATCGACGTCGCCCGGGCCGTGGGCACCGAGGCCATCGTCCAGGTGGACCTCGGCACACGCCGCCACCGCCATCACGACCTCGATCAGCTCGGTCCCCAGGCGCTCAGCGTGCTGCAGACGGTGCTCGACCGCGCCGGTGTGCCGGCGGCCAACCCCGCCACGCTGGTGCGCCCCGGGTTGCCCCCGCTGGTCCGGACATTCGGCGAGCTCCCGCCCATCGCCACTCTCCGGGGGCGTGGACGGCCCCCGAGCCCGAAGTCCCCCCGTCGCTAGCCTGAGAAAATGAGCCCGCCTCCGCCGCTGGTCGTGCGGGGCCACGCCGTCGACCTCACCGAGCCGGCGCTCATGGGGATCGTCAACGCCACGCCGGACTCGTTCTCCGACGGCGGGCTCCACCCCACGACCGAGGACAGGGTCGGGCTCGCGCTCGAGCTGGCCGAGCAGGGTGCGGCGATCATCGACGTGGGCGGCCAGTCGGGCATCACCGGCGTGCCCGAGGTCGCGGTGGAGGAGGAGATCGCGAGGGTGGTGCCGGTCGTCGAGGGGATCCTGGCGGCGGCGCCCGGGCTGGTCGTCTCGGTGGACACCTACCGCCCGGCGGTGGTCGAGGCCGTGCTGGCCACGGGTGCGGCGCTGATCAACGACGTCAGCGGGCTCCTCCATCCCGAGGTCGCCGAGCTGTGCGGATCGGCCGGTGCGGGGCTGGTGATCATGCACACGCGGGCGCAGCCCAAGCACAAGGTGCTCTATCCCGAGCTCTACGGCGACGTGGTCGCCGATGTGGTCGCCTTCCTGCGCCAGCGCATCGACGTCGCCGTGGCCCGGGGGATGGGGCGGGAGAGGATCGTCGTCGATCCGGGGCCCGACTTCGCCAAGACGCCGGCCCAGACGGTCGAGGTGCTGCGCGGGCTCGACCGGGTGCGCGCGCTCGGCCGTCCCGTGCTGCTGGCGCTGTCCCGCAAGGACTTCGTCGGCGCCATCACGGCGCGGCCGCCGCGGGCCCGGCTGGGCGGCACCTTGGCGGCGGTCGGGGCGCTCGCCGGCCCCGGGACGATCCTGCGGGTCCACGACGTCGACGCCGTGCGGGACTACCTGGCGGTGGCGGCCGTGCTCAGCGGACGGACCGAGCTGCCAGCCGACGCCCGCCTGGCCGACGACCTGCGCTGGGAGCGCTGAAAACGGCGAACTTGCCGCAGTTGGGGAGGCCATGACCGCTCCAACTGCGGCAAGTTCGGGTTGTTGGGGGGCTTACTCGGTGGCGATCGCGCCGAGCACGTCGAGGCGGGCCGCCCGCCGGGCCGGGCGCAGCCCGGCCACCACGCCGGCGATGGCGCCGACGACGACCACGATCGCCAGGCGGGAGACCGGCAACACGAACACGCTGATGACCGAGCCCGGGGTGTTGCCTGCGGCCTCGACCAGCGCCCAGCCGAGGAACACGCCGAGGCCGACGCCGCCGACCACGCCGAACGTGGCCACGATCACCGACTCCCACCGCACCATCGAGCGCAGCTGGCCGCGGGTCTGGCCGACGGCCCGGAGCAGGCCCAGTTCGCGGGTGCGCTCGTGGACCGACAGCGACAGCGTGTTGGCGATGCCCATGAGGGCGATGATGATCGCCAGCGCCAGCAGGGCGTAGATGATCGTCAGGAACATGTCGGCGCCCGCCGACATGGTGGCGGCGAACTCCTCGCGGTCCTCGACGTCGGGATCGCCGTAGTTGGCGGCGACCTGCTCGACCGCGGCCTTGCCGTCGGCGAGCGAGGTGCCGTCGGTCAGGTCGATGACCACCGTGGAGTCGACGGGCTGGTTGGTGTGCGGCGCATACGTCTCCAGCGGCACCACGTAGCCGCCCACGATGTCGGAGACGTCATAGGTGGCTCCGACCGTCAGGTCGGCGCTGGCGCCGTCGGCGAATGTCACCGTCACCGGGTCGCCCAGTGACCAACCGTTGGCATCGGCGGTGGCCTCGGAGATGGCGATCTCGTCGTTGGCCAGGTCGGCCAGGGAGCCCGAGGTGACGTCGACGTCGACGGCGGCATCCAGGTCAGCAGTGTCCGCCACCGTCATCTCCTTGGTGTCGTCGTCGATCGAGGCGAAGCCCCTGCCGATCCCGACGGCGCTGTCGACCTCGGGCAGGTCCCCGACGTCGGCTGCGAGCTGGGGGCTGAGGCTGCCGCCGAAGGGCCCGCTGGAGATCACCAGGTCGCCGGCGAACGACCGGTCGATGGTGTCGGCGGTCGATTCCTTGAGCGAGGCGGCGAACACGGTGAACAGCGTCACGATGCCCACGCCGACCATGAGCGCGGAGGCCGTGGCTGCGGTGCGCCGGGGGTTGCGGATGGCGTTCTGCCGGGCCAGCGACCCGGTCAGGCCGCGCAGCCGCGCCAGCGGGGCGCCCAACAACCCGGCGACCGGCCGGGCGACGACCGGTCCCAGCACGACGGTGCCGATCAGTGTGATCACCGCACCCAGCCCCACGATGCCCAGCGATGGGTCGTTGGACAGGGCCGTCGCCGCGGTGACGGCGATGCCCAGGCCGGCGAGGATCGCACCGGCCACGACCCGAGGGGCCGAAGGGGAGGTGCGCTCGACGGCGACGTCGCGCAGCGCCGCCAGCGGCGGGACTCGCGACGCCTTGATCGCGGGGACGATCCCGGCGAGCAGCGTCACCACCACGCCGACGACCACCGAGACCAGGACGGCACCGCCGGTGACGACGATGCCCCCCGCCGGCAACGCAAAGCCGGCGGCGTCGAACAGAGCTTTGAGCAGCCCGGCCACGGCGATGCCGCCCGCCAGCCCCGCCAGCGACGCCAGGACGCCAACGACGGCCGCCTCGATCACGAGCGAGACCAGGACCTGGCGGCGCGATGCCCCGATGGCCCGCAGCAGGGCGGAGGTTCGGGTCCGCTGGGCGACGATGATCGAGAAGGTGTTGTAGATGCTGAACGTGGCGACCAGTAGCGCGATCCCCGCGAACACGGTCAGGAACGTCGTGAGCATGTCGAGGAACAGCTCGTTGATGTCGTCGGAGTTCTGGGTGGCCACCGACGTGCCCGACACGGCCTCGACGCCGTCGGGCAGCACGTCGCCGACGCGGGCGACGAGCTCGTCCTGCGACGTGCCGTCATCCGCCCGGACGGCGATGCTCGACACGCCGTCGGGGTCCTTGGTGACGTGCTCCATGGCGCCCTCGAGGGTGAAGGCGGTGAAGGTCACGGCGCCCAGGCCGTCCTCGTCTCCGAACGTCGAGATGCCCACGATGGTCACCTCGACCGGTTCGGGCGTCAGCAGGGTCGTGCTGTCGCCGATCGACAAGTCGCCGTCCTCTAAGGCCCGGCGGTTGACCACGACCTCGTTGTCGGCCTCGGGGGCCCGGCCCTCGACGAGGCGGTAGGGGTTGAGCTGCTCGTCGGTGGTCCAGCTGCCGGCCAGCTGGGGCGGGCCGTTGCCGCCCACGGCGTCGCCGTCAGCCCCGAGGAGCTGGCCGAGCCCCTCGATCTGGGGTTCGGCCGCCGCCACGCCGTCGACGGCCGCGACCTCGTCGACCAGCGACCGGTCGATCAGGCCCCGGGGCTCGTCGGCCTCGATGCCGAGATCGGTGGCGTTGCGCACGATGACGTCGGTGCCGGCGTTGACGTCGGCGAACAGGTTGTCGAAGTTGTTGCGCAGGGTGTCGCCGAGCACCAGCGTGCCGGCGAGGAAGGCCACGCCCAGGAACACGGCCACACCCGTGCCCACTAGGCGCCGGCCGTGGCCCCGCATCTCCTTGAGGGTGAGGGTCAACATGGGTCAACCTCCCGAGCCGTCGAGCGACTTGATGCGGTCGAGGACGGCCGTCGGTGTGGGGTCGTCGAGGTGGCCGACGATGCGGCCGTCGACCAGGAACAGCGCCCGATCTGCGTACGAGGCCGCCACAGGGTCGTGGGTGACCATGACGACGGTCTGGTCCATCGCGTCGACGGCCCGGCGTAGGAAGCCGAGGATCTCGGCGCCGGCGCGTGAGTCGATGTTGCCGGTCGGCTCGTCGGCGAAGACGATCCGGGGCCGGTTGGCGAGGGCGCGGGCCACCGCGACCCGCTGCTGCTGGCCGCCGGACAGCTCGGAGGGGCGGTGGGTCAGCCGGTCGCGCAGGCCGACGGTGTCGATGACCTCGTCGACCCAGCTTCGGTCGGGCTTCGCCCCGGCCAGGGTGAGCGGCAGCAGGACGTTCTCGCGGGCGCTGAGGGTCGGCACCAGATTGAAGGCCTGGAACACGAAGCCGACCTGGGAGCGCCGCAGGAGCGTGAGCTCCTTGTCGGACAGCGTGCCGAGTTCGACGTCGCCGATGTACACGTGGCCCTCGGTGAGGGTGTCGAGCCCGGCGACGACGTGCATGAGGGTCGACTTGCCCGAGCCCGACGGGCCCATGATGGCGGTGAAGCGCCCGGTCGGGAACTCGACCGACACCTCGTCGAGGGCGACCACGGCGGTGTCGCCCGAGCCGTAGACCTTGGTGGCCTCGACGGCCCGGGCGGCCACGTCCGTGCGTGCGAGGGTGCTGGCGGCGGGGGTCATCGGTCGTCCTGCTTCAGGACGGACAGCCGCTCGCGGTACTCGTCGGCGGAGATGTCGCCGCGGGCGTAGCGCTCGGCCAGGACGGAGCGACCGGTCGACGGCTGCCGCCAGGGGCCGCCGCGCCGGCGGAACCAGAGCGCGGCGAGCACCAGGACGGTGAGCCAGAACAGGGGGAAGATGAGGAACCACGGTCCGGGGCCGTCGCCCCAGCCGTCGTGTGAGGCAAGTATGGAAGTCAACATGCCCCCCATCGTCGGGCGGCGCGGCTTCGGAATCGTCGTACCCGGGAAGGCTTCTGTCCTACTCCTGGGGTGGTAGCCGCGCGGCCGCGGCCTACGCCCCGGCCGGCCGGACCAGGCCAGACTCGTATGCAAACACCACGAGCTGGGCTCGGTCGCGGGCGCCGAGCTTGGTCATGGCGCGGCTGACGTGGGTCTTCGCCGTCATCGGGCTGACGTAGAGCCGTTCGGCGATCTCGTCGTTGGTCAGGCCCTCGGCCACCAACGCCATCACCTCGCGCTCCCGCTCGGTGAGCACGTCGAGCGTCGGGGACGGGCGGGTCTCCTTAGTCTTCGCCGCGAATTCGCCGATGAGCCGCCGCGTGACGCCGGGCGACAGCAGTGCGTCGCCGTCCGCCACTGCCCGCACCGCCCGCAACAGCTCCACGGGCTCGGTGTCCTTCACCAGGAAGCCGCTGGCGCCGGAGCGGATGGCCTCGAACACGTACTCGTCCAGCTCGAACGTGGTGAGGATGATGATGCGGGCGTCCGACAGCCGCTCCTCGCCGGCGATCGCCCTGGTGGCGGCGAGGCCGTCGGTGCCGGGCATCCGGATGTCCATCAGCACCACGTCGGGTGCAAGGCGACGGACGAGACGGACGGCCTCGTCGCCGTCGTTGGCCTCGCCCACGACGTCGATGTCGTCCTGGGCATCGAGCAACGCCCGGAAGCCGGCACGGACCAGGGCCTGGTCGTCTGCGAGCACCACGCGGATCACGGAGGGCACGGGCTACCTATTCCCGATCGGGAGGCGGGCGCGCACACGAAAGCCGCGGCCGGGTCGCGGGCCGGCCTCGAACGTCCCGTTCAGCGCCTGCACCCGTTCCCGCATGCCGGCGATTCCCCGTCCCGCGCTCTCACGGGACGGCACGGTCGCGCCCACCCCGTCGTCGTCGACCTGGACCGTGAGGTGCTCGTCGCCGTATTCGAGCCGCACCCGCGCGCTGCCGGCGTCGGCATGGCGGACCACGTTGGTCAGCGCCTCCTGCGCGATGCGGAAGGCGGCCAGGTCGACGCCGGCGGGTACCGGCCGGACATCTCCCGAGACGTCCAGCTTCACGTCCACCCCCGCGGTGCGCGTGCGCTCCACGAGCCCCGGCAGGTCGCGGAGGCCGGCGGTCGGGGCGCGGGGCGCGGTCGTCCCGTCACCGCTCCGCCGCAGGACGTCCAGCACCGATCGCAGCTCGCCGAGGGCCTCCTTGCTGGCGTCCTTGATGGCGGCGAGGGCGGGGCGGGCCTGGTCGGGCCGCTCGTCCAGGAGGTGGAGCGCGACGCCGGCCTGCACGTTGATGAGCGAGATGTTGTGGGCGAGGACGTCGTGGAGCTCCCGGGCGATGAGCAGGCGCTCGTCGCTGGCGCGGCGGCGCGCCTCCTCGGCCTGTACGTGGGCCAGCTCCGCACGCCGCTCGCGGCGGCTGCGGATGATCTCGGCCCCGGTGCCCAGCACCAAGAGCCATGCGGCCAGCCCCAGGGCCCGGCCCACGTCCCACGACTCCTGGCCGAGCAGCGGCGGGAGCACGGTGAACCCCAGGTACCCCACCGCCAGCGTGCCCCAGGCGAACGCCCGGCGCCCGGCCAGCACCGCACTGACGAGTGCGACGATCAACGCGGGGAAGCCGGCCGGGCCCCTCGGGTAGTCGGTCAGCCAGTACGCGAGGGCCGCCGAGAACGCGACGGCCAGCGACGCCTCGGGCCAGCGACGGCGCACGAGCAGTGCCGCCGGCCCCGCGAGCAGGAGCGCAACCCCGAGGGCGTCGAGCGACCAGCGTTCGGGCTGGCGATGGCCGGCACCCGCCGTGCCACCGACCTGCAGGATCGCCACCACGAGCGCCGGGAAGACGTCAGGCCACCACCGCAGGTCCCGCACGAGCGCGAACAGGCGGCTCAGGCCCACTCGGCCGCGTGTCATACGGGCGGGGTCGGCGGTGACCACGGACAGCACGGTACGGCCGCGACGCGTCGTCGGCATCCACCGTCCGGAGCATCGACCAGTACCGCGCCCGCAGTAGGCAGCCGCCCTCCTGGTGGGGACAACCCCACCTGGGCATTTCCCGTTCGCTCCATGTCGCCGGCGCCTGCGGTTCCTTACGGTTGTGGTCGTGTTGCGAGACCTGCTCCGCCCGTGGCGCGAGTCGTTGACCTGGTGGCGGCTGACGCACCTCGTCCTCGGCGTGTTCATCGGCATCGCCACTTTCACGCTGATGGTCGTGCTGCTCGCGCTGTCGGTCAGCCTGCTGATCACCTTCCCGCTGGCGCTGCCGTTCGTCTGGGCGCTGTTCGTGGTCGCCCGAGGCATCGGCCACGTCGAGCGCAGCCGCTACGCGGCACTGCTGGGCGTCGAGATGATCGATCCGGTACCGCCCCTCCGGGAGAGGTCGCTGTGGCGGCGGCTGGTGGAGCGGGTGAAGACGCGCCCGCGCTGGCGCGAGATCGTCTACGGCGTGGTGCAGCTGCCGGTGAGCCTGTTGACGGCGGTCCCCACCGTGGGCGCGTGGTGCGGCTCGGCCGCCCTGCTGGCGCTGCCGTTCTACGTCAGCCACATGCCGGGCGGCACCGCCAAGTTCTGGCTGTTCGAGG
>Ga0081538_10002316_pt1 | contig 18802 bp, 17 predicted proteins | sample TabmetS5T2R1_FD_71022 | JGI IMG/M metagenome (GOLD analysis project Ga0081538, IMG submission 71022) | Tabebuia heterophylla rhizosphere microbial communities from the University of Puerto Rico - S5T2R1 | ecosystem: Host-associated > Plants > Roots > Rhizosphere ... | reverse complement strand
TGAGGAGCACTGGCACGGTGCCACCTCCGGTCGGCTGATGGTCCACCTCGCGATTAACGAAGTCGACGACGAACATGTCGCCGTCCACTGGGGGGAGCACGTCACCGACGAGTACAACGCCACGCCGGACAACGGCCAGGCGTAGGCAACAGGACTTCGTTGCCGATGATCGTCATTGACAAGAACGTCATGGTGCCGATGACGGACGGGGTTCGGCTGGCCACCGACGTGTTCCGGCTGGAGGATGGGCCACCGGCCCCGGTGCTGCTGGTCCGCACCCCCTACGGCAAGGACCAGATGACCATCGGGGGGTCAGACTCCTTCGACATTCTTCGGGCGGTCCAGGCCGGCTATGTGGTGGTCGCTCAAGACGTCCGCGGCCGCTACGGCTCCGACGGCGAGTTTGAGCCGAACATCAACGAGACAAGCGACGGCGTGGAGATGATCGCCTGGGCGGCCGCTCAGTCGTGGTCGTCGGGAGTCGTCGGCACCTTCGGCGGTTCCTACCTGGGCGGCACTCAATGGCTGCCCGCCCGGCAGAACCCGCCGGCATTGAAGGCGATGGCGCCGGCTGTGACCTTCTCCGACATGCATGAAGGGTGCTGCTACCAAGGCGGCGCCAACGTCCTGCACAGTCTGCGCTGGGTCGTCGAAGACATCGCCCCCGCCGAACTACGCCGCCGGGCCGCCCAGAACCCGGCAGCAGCACCGGCGGATGCCGAGCTGGACCTGTACACCACGCTCAACGAGCTGCCCTTGGGAAGCAACCCGCTGATTCGCGACGCCGCCCCGTTCTACCTCGAGCGTCTCGCACATCCGACCCCTGGCGACTATTGGCTAGCCATCTCTCCGAACAGTGGGTATCAGCAGATCACCGCCCCTGCCCTCAACATCGGCGGCTGGTACGACCTGTTCCAGTGGGGCACCCTGCAGAACTTCCAGAACATGCGCCGACGCGGCGGCAGCCACGAGGCCCGCGCCTATCAGCACGTCATCATCGGCCCGTGGACCCATACCAACTTCTCTGGCAGCTTCCCCGACCGCGAGTTCGGCCCAACGGCCAGCGCCGACGCGATCGACCTGCCCGGCATCCAGCTCCGCTGGTTCGACCACTGGCTCCGCGGCGCCGACAACGGCATCGACCAGGAACCACCGGTAATGATCTTCGTCATGGGCATCGACCAGTGGCGTACCGAGACCGACTGGCCACTGCCCGACACCGAGTACCGGCACTACTACCTGCACAGCGGCGGCCAAGCCAATAGTCTCCGCGGCGACGGAACTCTGACCACCGCTCAGCCCGGCGACGAGCCGTCCGATGTCTACCTGTTCAACCCCCTTCGCCCAGTACCGAGCGTGGGCGGGCAGCTCCTCCTACCCGGTGCCACCTCCATGGGACCCCGTGATCAGCGGGAGGTCGAGGTCCGCGACGACGTCCTGATCTACACCAGCCCCGTCCTCCAGCAACCGGTCGAGGTCACTGGACCGGTCGAGCTGCGGCTCTGGGCGACCTCCTCAGCACCCGATACCGACTTCACCGGCAAACTCGTCGACGTCCACCCCGACGGCAGCGCCATCATCCTCACCGACGGCATCCTCCGCGCCCGCTACCGAAACTCACCCAATTCGCCCGAGCTGATGGAACCCGGAACTCCGTACGAACTCAGCCTGAACCTGTGGGCCACCGCCAACGTCTTCCTGCCCGGACACCACATCCGGCTCGAGGTCTCCAGCAGCAACTTCCCCAAATTCGACCGCAACAGCAACACCGGAGGCGACATCACCAGCGAAACCGCCGACCAATACCAGCCCGCGGTGAACCGCATCCTGCACAACCAAGACCACCCATCCCGACTCATCCTCCCCATCATCGAGCGTTAATTTGCCCGCCCCGGATCACCCTGCGCGCCTTCGGCGGTCCACTCAGCCCTCATGAATCGAGCTACGGAAGCGTTCGGAGGCGCGAAGAACCGGGACCGAGCCGCGGACCGTCGAGTTGAAGTGGCCGTCAGCAAGGAGCTGAGCCACTGGGCGGCCTTAACGCGTACAGCGCGGATCTTGTCAACGAAGACTGCGGCCGCTCCGATGAGATCGCCGCAGCCGCGCTATGGCTGTGCAGCACGGGCGCCAGCCTCCTGGTCGGCGTCGCGCTGCCCGTAGCCGGTGCGGCACCGCCAGTTAGGACCAGCAACCTCAAGACGTCGGTACTCGTCAGATCCTTGATCAACCAAGTACGGCGTGAGACGGTGAGGCGACGATCACGGAAAGGGGGCTTAATGCCGAGGTTCTTATTCGAAGCGTCCTACACGGCGGAGGGCGTCAAGGGTCTCCGACGCCAAGGTGGCAGCGGCAGACGTGAAGCCGTGGCCAGAGCGGTCCAAAGTGTCGGGGGACGGCTCGAGCACTTCTACTTCGCCTTCGGTGATCATGACGCCTTCGCCGTCGCCGAGCTTCCTGACAACGAGAGAGCCGCGGCCGTCGCACTCGCCGTCAGCGAGGCCGGCGGCGCCAGCGTACGGACACTGGTGCTCTTGACACCTGAAGAAGTCGATGCGGCGACAAGGCACTCGGTTGAGTACCGGCCCCCAATGGAGTGGGAGGCGCGCCACTTCTGAGAGTCGGCCGTTGCCGAGCTGGACTCGGTCGGCCGGAGCATGGCGATGTCGACCTTACCGGCTCGCCGGCCGCGGGCTCGACCTCGAGGTTGGGCACTTGTGCTTGCGGCTGTGTCACATGCGGAGGAGGACCTTGATCGCCTGCCGGGCGTCCATCGCCTGGTAGCCGGCCGCCGCCTGGTCTAGGGGGAGCTCCAGGTCGAACACCTTGCCGGGGTCGATTTGTCGGTTCCAGATCAGGTCGATGAACTCGGGCAGGAACCGGCGAACCGGGGCGGGGCCGCCGTGTAGGTGGATGCCCGAAAAGAAGAGTTCCGAGACGGGTAGCTCCGCGTCGTGGAAGACGCCGACGTACCCGACGTGCCCGCCTGCCCGGGTGGAGTGGATGGCCTGCATCAAAGACTCCTGGGTGCCGACGGCCTCGACGACACTGTGGGCGCCGAGCCCTCCGGTCAGTTCCTTGACTTTTGCCACACCCTCATCACCGCGCTCTTCGACGATGTCGGTGGCGCCGAACTCCCGGGCCAGCTTCTGGCGCGGCTCGTGGCGGCTCATCGCGATAATCCGCTCAGCGCCGAGCTGCTTGGCGGCCAGCACCCCCAACAGACCCACCGCCCCATCTCCCACCACGGCGACCGCCTTTCCCGGTCCGGCCTGCGCGGCCACCGCGGCGAACCATCCCGTTCCCAACACATCTGAGGCGGCCAGCAACGACGGAATCAGCTCAGGATCAGGTTCACCGGGCGTTGCCACCAACGTGCCATCAGCCAGCGGGATCCGCACATACTCCGACTGGGCACCGGTCGCAGCGCCGGGCTGGCGCTGAACACAGTGGGTTTGGTAGCCGGCCTGGCAGATCTCGCAGGTGTTGTCGGAGGCGAAGAACGAGCCGACCACGAACTGGCCGGGCTTAATGATGCTCACGGCATCGCCGACTTCCGCCACCACCCCGACGTACTCATGACCCATCGGAGTCGGGCCGTCCATCTCCGCGATACCCCGATAGGGCCAAAGGTCTGATCCGCAGATGCACGCCGCGGGAACCCGGAGGATGGCATCCGTTGGATCAACAATCTGCGGACGCTCCCGCTCTTCGACGCTAACGTCGCCAGGGCCGTGCATGATCACACCACGCATGAACCTCTCCTCACGGGTCGGCGGTTGATCGGCGGGACGTTAGTACCCCGCCGGGCTGAACGCGCCCGGCCCTTGCAAGAGCCGCGTCGTCGTCGCCGGTGAACATTCTGCTGGTCCCTGTCCGGTCGTCCGCGGTCGGGTCTGTTGTGCTGCGCGTCAGGTTTCATAATTTCAACTCTCGTTCGCTCGCAGTGGTGAGTTGTCAGCCTGCAGCGGTTACTGAGCGGTGTAGCCACCGTCTACGGGGAGAGCGACGCCGAGGACGAAGCTGGCTCCAGAACTGCACAGCCACAGCACAGAGGCGGCGATCTCGTCGGGGCGGCCGAGCCGACCAATGGGTTGGTTGGCGACGGCGTCCGGGACGCTCAGTTCGCCCTTCGCGATCATCTCGGTGACCATCGGGGTTTCGAACGTGCCTGGGCAAATGGCGTTGATGCGGATACCGCGCGGGGCGTACTCGAGAGCGGCGCTGCGGGTGAGGCCGATGACGCCGTGCTTGGAGGCGTGGTACGCGGCGCGACCGGGCAGCCCGACCAGGCCGCCAAGGGAGGAGCAGTTGACGATGGCGCCGCTGCCCTGGGTACGCATCTGGCCCAGCTCGTGTTTCATGCAGGCCCAGATGCCGCGGAGGTTGATCGCGTTGACGCGGTCGAAGGTCTCGGCCAGCTCGTCGGCGGCGTCGGTGGGTGGGGCCTGGATGCCGGCATTGTTGAAGGCGGAGTCGAGCCGGCCGTAGGTGTCGACGGTGGTGGCGACCATCGCGGCGACCTGGTCCTCCTGCGAGACGTCGCAGGTTACGGCGAGCGCCTGGTGCCCGGCGGCGGTCAGCTCGTCGACGGCGTCCTGGAGCGCGGTCTGGTTGATGTCGGCAAGGACGACGGCGGCACCGGCCGCGGCGAAGGCTTGGGCGGTGGCCAGGCCCATGCCGGAACTGGCGCCGGTGACCAGCGCGACTTGGCTAGTGAAGTCGTAGGTGGGATTCATCTGGTTGTGACTCCTTTGTCGGTGGTGGGTCAGGGCAAAGCATTCCCTTGAGGGGCTGTCGGGTGTCCATGGCCTCGTAGCCGGCGGCCGCCTCGTCGAGGGGCAGCTCGAGGTCGAACATCCAGCCGGATCCGATCCGGCGGTCCATTAGGTCCGGCAGGAACCGGTGCACCGGAGGCAGGCCGCCCCTGCAGATGGACGTCGGAGAGAACATCACCTCCCCGGACAGCGCGACGTCGTGCAGAACGCCGACGAGCCAACGTGGCCGCCGGGACGGGTGGAGCGGATGGCCTGCATCATCGCCTCCCGGGTGCCGACCGCCTCGATAACCCGAGTGGGCGCCGAGACCGTCGGTCGGGTCTTTGATCCGGACCACCGCCTCGTCGCGTTCGGTGACGACGTCGGTGGCCCCGAACTCGAGCGCCAGCTGCCGCCGCAGGTCGTGCCAGCTCATCGCGATGATCCCATCACAGCGACGCGCATGGAACGGAATCTCTCCTCGGAGTCGTAGCTCGCGTCGCCTCCATGTCCGCGACGGGTTCCAGCCAACCCGACCGCGCGCGCCTGAGGGAGTCTCTGATAAGACGTGTATTGACAGGGCATCCCAACCTCGATCAATGCGTCGTACCGTCACCACCATGGACAACCGTGCCGAGGTCCGCGAGTTCCTCGTCTCGCGGCGAGCCAAGATCACCCCGCAGCAAGCCGGCCTGCCCCACATTGGCGGCCGCCGCGTACCTGGGCTCCGCCGGGGTGAGGTCGCCACCCTCGCCGGGGTCAGCGTCGAGTACTACAGCAAGCTCGAACGCGGAGCCATCGGCGGCGTCTCCGCCTCGGTCCTCGACGCCCTCGCCCGAGCCCTGCAGCTCGACGACGCCGAACGCGCCCACCTGTTCCACCTCGCCCACGCCGCCGACGGGACCAGCGCCGGCATGCGACCCCGCCGCCGCGCGGCGAAGACTTGGACGCCCCGGCCGGCGCTGCGCTGGGTGTTGGACAGCATCACCGCACCGGCGATCATCAGAAACGGCCGGATGGACCTGCTCGCCGCCAACCTCCTCGGCCGGGCCATGCACGCCTCCCTCTACGACCACGAAGCCGGCGATCCGCCCAGCTTCGCCCGTTACACTTTCCTGCAGGAGGACTCCCACCGCTTCTACCCCGACTGGGACCTCGCCGCCGATACCTGCGTCGCGATCCTGCGGACCGAGGCCGGACGTGACCCGCACGACAAGGCCCTGCACGACCTGGTCGGCGAGCTGTCCACCCGCAGTCAGGAGTTCCGCCGCCGATGGGGACGCCACGACGTCCGCCTGCACGGCGCTGGCACCAAACACTTCCACCACACCGTCGTCGGCGACCTCGAGCTCGCCTATGAAAGCGTCGACATGATCTCCGACCCCGGACTCACCCTCACCATCTACGCCGCCGAACCCGCCTCACCCACCGCCCGCGCCCTGGACCTGCTCGCCTCCTGGACCAGCACCAGGGCAACACCCGACCCCACCGCGGTGACCTGACACCACGGTGAGCTCCCACCCAGAGGGCGCGCGGCACAGACAACATCCGCCGGCAAAAGGGTTCACGGCGTAGTACACCCCTCCATAGAGCGTTCCTCTCACACCGCCTCGTTCCTAGCCTGGACCTCATCATGATCGTCAACCGACTCGTCCGACAACATCACCGACTCCACCGACTCGCCCTGGCACTTCTGGTCCTGCCAGCTGTTCTGACCACCTCCTGCACCGGCGGCACCACACCTCCGACCGACACCCGACCGACCGCAGCCGGAACCGCTGACGCATCCACGCCACCGAAGCCGACCCCACGGCCTCCGACGACCCGCCAAGCAACCAGCCCACCACCGAGGAGCGCGACACCGTGACCACCATCCGCATCACCGTCGGCGATCAAACCATCACCGCACAGCTCGCCGACAACCCGACCGCCCAAGACCTCGCATCACAGCTGCCCCTCACACTCACCATCCGCGATTTCAACAGAGTCGAAAAGATCGCCGCCCTACCCCGGCCCCTCACCACCGACGGCGTACCCTCCGGCGACGACCCCGACATCAACGACATCGGCTACTACGCACCCTCCAACGACCTCGTCTTCTACTACGGCGACGTCGGCTACTTCAACGGAATTGTTCGGATCGGTCAGGCCAGCGGCCAGGACATCGATTTGATCGAACAGCAGCAGGACGGAACTCAAGTCACCATCGAGCGGGCTTAAGCACACGCACGTGTTCGATCGGACGTACGAGTCATGGCACCAGCAGCTCGAATGATTGCCCCGCCGAGCAAGCCTGATCTTTACTGCGCGGTGCAAGGCACTGATACCGCGAGTGCCGCTAGCGATGCAATGGGCAGTGACGGCGTTCAGTCGAGTGCCTCGGCTTGGTAGAGAATCGCATGTTCGGGATGTATGTCGGCGGCCATCACACCGGTTGAGGCGAGGGCGGCGCCGGAAAGTATCAGGCCGGCACCGCCATCAGCGGGCAGCCCCCAGCCGAGTGCCCGGCGTTCACCATACGGCTCGAATTCCGACGTGATCGCACCCCACCACGGCGGCGGGTTCAGGCCCGATGGTGGGCGTCCGACCACAATCGGACGGATACGGTATCGGCGATCCGGATCGAGCCCTGGGAATCGCAGTCGGCCAGGCAGCCTGACCTCAGATCGACCAAGAAGGGCAAGCGTGTAGATCGCCTGTGAGCGATCCGGAGCGAGGACGCCGTAGGCGACGACAGTCGGATCTGGGAAGTCGACGCGCACCACGTCACCGGCCATCAGGAGCCAACGGTTGGCTTTGTAGAAGCTGATCCACTCCCGGAGGTCGGCCAGCTCCTGCGCATTGGCTGTTGTGAGGTCCCATTCGATGCCGAGGTGCCCGAAGATCGCCGTCGCGGCGCGGAAGGACAGGTCATGCACCCGTCCGGTGGTATGCGAGCGGCCCGAGGCGATGTGCGAGCCCAGCATCTCCGGCGGCACGAGCTGGGAAGTCCAGCGGATCATCTGCTGCCGCTCCAGCGGATCGATGCAGTCACTCACCCAAATCCGGTCAGTGCGTTCCAATACACCAAGATCAACACGAGCGCCGCCGGAAGAGCAGCTCTCGATCTCCAGTCCTGGGTGGGCCACCTTTATCTCGTCAACGAGCCGATAGAACGCCAAGGTCTGCTCATGAACGCCCGGCCGACCCTCCGGCGCCGTGCCAGCGTCGATCAAATCGCGGTTGTGGTCCCACTTAATGTAACTGATCTTGTACTCGGCAAGGATGTCGAAGATCGCATCCCGAATGTAGGCATAGCACTCCGGGATTCCCAAGTTGATCACCTGTTGATGACGCGACTCCACAGGCATGCGGTCACCGGTGGACATGATCCAATCCGGATGCTCGCGCGCCGCCGCAGAGTCAAGATTGATCATCTCAGGCTCGAACCAGAGCCCGAACTCCATTCCCAGGCCGGTCACCTTGTCCACCAGCGGATGCAGCCCATGCGGCCAGACCTCTGGCGAGACGGTCCAGTCGCCCAGCCCAGCATGATCATTACGGCGGCCCCCGAACCAGCCATCATCCAACACATACCGCTCAACGCCAATGGCTGCCGCTGCCTCGGCGAGCTCAGCCAGACGGTCTAGATCATGATTGAAATAGACCGCTTCCCAGACATTGATCGTTACCGGGCGGGTGGTGGAGGGATGGTTCTCCCGCGCCCGGAGGAAGCGATGGAAGCGACCGGCGACCGCATCGAGCCCGCGCCCGTACGCGCCATATATCCACGGCGTAGCGTAGCTCTGCCCGCTCTGCAAGATCACCTCGCCCGGCAGCAGAAGTTCACCACCGCCGATCACTTGTATGCCAGTGAAGACCCGCTCGGCGTAGTGAGTGTGGTTTCCACTCCACCCCGTGTGCACCGCCCAGATCTCCCCCTCAGCAAAAGAAAATCCCGGCACACCAACGTGGAGCAAAGTTGCCGCATCTGGTCCAGTGCGGCCTTTCCGCCCTTCTCGTAGATGCACGCCAACGGTCAACGGGCGTCGCTGCGGTACCCGTTCCTTACCCCAATGCCCGGCAAAGTCCAAGATCTCCCGGGCAGTTGGGGGAATGGGAAACGCGATCACGCAGTCGTTGACGGCGTACGGATCCCCACCTTTGTTGATCACGTCGACGCGTGCCCTAATGAGGCCACCGGCGGTCAGCTCGATGGCGATCAATAACTCGAGTTGGGCCACCTCGTCGACCGCCTCCACTTCCACGGAGGCGAGCTCGGCGCTGATCAAGGTCGCTCGGTGCTCTGTGCTAATCACCGGCTGGCCGTCGACGCGGACCTCCGTAGCCGTGAACTTGGGTGACCACGCCCGACCGGCTCGGGAGCCGCTTAGCCCGGGACGCCCCACCCAGCCCGTCCAGTGCTCAGGCAGGATCGCGAGACGGATCGGCTCATCGATGAGGTTCGGTCCGCGAGGGTCAATATTGGATAGGATCAGCGCTTCGACATCCGCGAGCTCGAGTGCTCCCAAATCGGTACCCCAATGCACGATCGCGGGAAGCTGCCCGCGCAGAACATCAAGCACCAGCGAGACGCCGTCGGACCGGAGGACGATCACGCAATTGGCAGGCCCGACCATGGTCTCTCCCTTCCGCCGAGGACTACTCCAAACGATTTGCCCTACCCAGCGGGCCCGAACGCAGTGGCGAAGGGAACCGGTGACAGTAGGCAAAACGAGTACTGCGCCCGGTGTGGGAGGGCAGCGATTGCAACTTATTGAGCACCGGGGTGTCCTCAATCAAATCTAGATCTTGGATTGAGCCCTGTGGAGGGGCGCTAGCCGGACCCAGTGCCCGGCTAGCGCCCCTCGCTGACGGCCTAGCCGAATAGCTGGTTGACCTGGTTATTGGCCTCGGTCAGCGACTCCGGGGGAGCCTTGCCGGTCAAGACGTTGTCCATAGCCGGCTCCATGATGCCTTCGATCTGGGAGGCAAAGTCGGTGATCGGGAACAAGAAGGTGGTCTTTTCCTCCACCTGAATGGTGAACGGAGCGGTATCGACTCCCTTAGCTTTCCAGGCAGCCTCGGCCTTCTCAGTGGCTTCCGGGATCGCCGGGAATACTACGGCTTGTTCGCCGACGATGTTCTGGCAATCGGGCGAGCCGAGGAACTCAACCCATTTGGCCGCTCCTGGCTTGTTCTTAGCGCCGACCCAGATGGAGTCGGCCAAACCGTTGTACATGCTGGCACGCTTACCGCTCGGGCCAACAGGGGTCGGTGCCAGGCCGACCTCAATGCCCTTCAAGTCGAAGAAGCTGTTGGTCTGCCACGAGCCATTGGTGATCATGGCGTACTTGCCGGCCGCAAAGATGTCCGACGAGCCTTGGCCTGTGACTGCTTCGACCGACGGCATGTAGCCCTTGTCGATCAGCGATTTGAACCAGGCAATGGTCTGCTGGAAGGCGGGCTGGTCGTAGTTGTAGTGGGTTCCCCACGGATTCTTGTCCGTGAATTGCCAGTTGTTGGAGCCGGTATACATGCTCCACTGGGTTTGTCCGAGTCCTCCGCCCGAACCGCCGTCAAGTCCGAGGCCATAAACCTTGATCTTGGTCTTGTCGAAGCCTGGCTCGTCGCCACGTTTCCCGCTCTCATCGATGGTCAGATGCGCGATCATCTTTTCGTAGGTTCCGCCGTCCTGTGGGTTCCACTGCAGATTCTGTAGATCGGCATCCTTAACTCCCGCGTCGGAGACAAGCTTCTTGTTGTAGAAGATCGCAATAGTGTCGAAGTCCTTGGGCAGGCCGTAGCGTTTGCCGTCTTGGCCCTTCCATAGGTCCGCGAGGCCTGGCTGGTACTGGTCAACGTTGAAGCCGTCCTTGGCCAGCGTCTCGTCCAGCGCGACGAGCTGTTGCTGACTGACAAACTCTGGGTACTTGGCCAGGTGGTCGGTGAAGACGTCGGGAGCATCACCAGCGATGAAGCCGTTAGTGAGCTTGGCCCAGTAGTCGTCCCATCCGTACTGGGTGATCTTGACGGTCACGTTTGGGTTGGCCGCCGTGAACTTGTCGGCACAGGCTTGGTAGGCGGGCAGCTGGTTAGCATCCCATAGCCAGTAGCTGACCTCGCCAGTGGCGGTGCTGGTGTCGATGGCTTCGCCTCCGCCGCCACCGCCGCTTTCCGCCCCACCTCCGCCACATGCGGTAAGGGTCAGGCTTAGCGCGGCCGCGCAGACCAGCACGGCTCCCAGCTTCTTGCGCATTCTTGCCATGGTTGGCAGATCCTTTCGGGTTTCACCTCGGCTAGCTCACCGGGGCGGGTTGTGGGGTCTCAAAGGCAAGCCGGTATTACTTCAGACCGGAGAAACCGATGGAGTTGACGACCTTCTTCGCGAACGCGAAGAACAAGATCAGGATGGGGAGCGCCGCGATCAAGACCGCAGCCATCAAGCCGGCCCAGTCCGGGCTACCCTGCGGGGTCTGGGATCGGAATATCCCGATCGCCAAGGTGAGGACCCGCACGTTCTCGCCTCCCCCGACCAGGAGGGGCCAGAAGTACTCGTTCCACATATTGATGAAGGTCAGGATGAACAGCGTGACGATGGGCGCGGTGCTCATCGGCAACACGATTCTGAAAAAGATTCGCCAGTGACCAGCGCCGTCGAGCTTGGCGGCCTCCTCGATCTCTCGGCTGATGCCGAGAAAAAACTGCCGCAGGAAGAAGATCGCGAACGGCGTCATCAAGAAATAGGGCAGGATCAGTCCGGGGAAAGTGTTGATCAGTCCCAGATTTTTGATCAGGATGAAGTTCGGCAGCATCGTAAAGATCGGCGGGATCATCAGCGCGGTCAGGAACAGAAAGAAAACGATGTCCCGACCCGGCCAGCGCAGCCGGGCAAACGCGTACGCCGCTAGAGCGCAGAAGAACACCTGCCCGGCGGTGGCGAGCGTGGCGAAGACTACTGAGTTGCGCAGGTAAAGCCAGAAGTTCACCGCTGCCCCAGAGCCACCCTCGGCTTGCGCCTCTGCTGGCGTCGCGAGCCCGAGAACGCGCTGAAACGCGCCGGTGGTGAAATCCACCGGCAGCAGCGACGCCGGGTCGGTGAACAACGACTTCGTGGTGGAAAACGCCGTGCGCAACATCCAGTAAAACGGGAACAGCGTGATCAAGATCAGGATGATCATTGCGGCCCATGCGGCCACTCGGCCCAGGTTGATCCCCTTGCGTGTCTTCTCGGGAGCGGCTGCGTTCGCGGCCCGAGAGGGAGCAGTTGTAGTTGCCATGACTAGTTCCTCTCAGGCCAAGTCGGACTCGCCGGCGCGGAGCATCCGCAGCTGTATCAGTGCAACGGTGGCGAGAATGATGAACAAGATCACCGACAGGGCGCTGGCATAGCCGAACTGCCCCTCGGTAAAGCCCTTTTGGTAGATGTAGTACTGGATGACGCGGCTGGCGTTGCCTGGCCCGCCCCTGGTGGTCACTGCCACGGTGTCGAACACCTGGAACGAGCCGGTGACCGTGATCACCAACACCAGCGCGAGGACTGGCCGTAGCAGCGGCATTGTGATCCGCCAGAACGACTTCCACTCAGTGCTGCCATCGACCGCGGCCGCCTCATAGACGTAGTTGGGAATCGTCTGCAGCCCGGCGAAGACCAGTAGGGCTGTATAACCCATGTGCCTCCAGACATTAACGATGGCGATAGTCGGAATCGCCCATGCCGAATCTCCGAAGAACGCGATCCGGTCCAGCCCCAGAAAGGCGATGAACTCATTGACCAGGCCGATTTGGTAGTCCAGCATCCAGAACCACAGCATCGCCGCGATGACATTGGAGATCAGGAACGGCAGCAAGATCAAGCCGCGGACCACCGTCGACTGCGTGAGCCGGTGCATCAGTACCGCGATCGCCACGGCCAAGATCGTCTGCAGCACGATATTGATCACGACGTACTCAACGGTCACCAGCAGCGCGTTCCAGAACAGCGGGTCCTGGAAAAGCCGGGTGAAGTTGTCAAATCCGATGAAGGTCGGGGTCCCCAGCAGGTTGTAGCGGGTCATGCTGAAGTAGAAACCCCGGAAGAACGGGTAGACATAGAACACCACGAAGCCGATCAACGCCGGCAAAATGAAGATCAAGGCTATGCCCAAATCACCGCGCCCTGGCGGCTTGTCAGTACCCCGGACGGTGCCGCGCTTGAAGTCAGCTGCGACGACCGGCTCGACTGTGTCGACAGCGCCGCTGCTCACGCCCAACCCCCGTCGACATGAGGAATCCGAGGACTTGGGGCTGGCGCAATCACGTGCGACGTCATCGTGTGTTCCTCTCCGGCTCGGACTGCTGCTGGCCATGCGACGCCCAGGCGTCCGAAACAGTTGCGTTGCGGGGGAAGTTACACCAGTAGATATTGCAGCGGCAAGACTTTCGCGACAGTTGTGTCCGAGACTTTGCGAACTCGGCAGGGTTTACCTGTGCCACCGCTGGGGGCAACGCAGTCGCCAGCACTATCAGGCTGAGTGGCGCCTGAGAGCCGGCGCAGTCCCGCCCGGCTCAGCCGTAACGTCGGCCCATGATTCTTAAGATTTGAAGGAAGTCGCCTGTTTGCATCACGCCATTCGGTGGTGAGAAGCCGATTAAAGAAGAAGTCCACGAACGCGCGACGTCGACTATGATCGCTGCCGAGGAGGACAGGACGACCAACACCTGATGACGTAATCATGCTGAGCACACACTGACTCGCTGGATCAGAGGACGCTTGTGAACTTTCTATCCACACGTGTAGATTCTGGGTCACCCGATGGCGATGACCGGAAGGCCGTGCACATGGTCGCGAAGTCTGATCTACGCCTCCTACTGGAACGGCCGTAACGCAGTGTCTGATGCTTCCCCGGTGCCGGCGAGCCCCCGTCCCGCCACGAGAGCCGACGTCGCCCGCCACGCCGGCGTTAGCACAGCGGTAGTCAGCTACGTCATCAACAATGGTCCCCGGCGAGTGGCACCCGAAACGGCTGCCCGAGTGCGAGCTGCGATCGAGGTCCTGAGATATCGGCCGAATGTCAACGCGCGAGCGCTCAAGAAAGGCTCCACCGAGATGCTGGGGGTAGTCCTCCCGGACATCACCAACCCGTTCTTCGCCGAGTACGCGCGGGCTCTGGAGGTTGCGGCGGCTGCCCACGGCTACGTTCTGGTCGTCGCCAACTCAGATGCAGACGAGACTTTTGAAAGTCGAATCGTGGGGGATCTGAGCAACAGGCACGTCGACGGTCTGCTCATCAGCACCGTCTTCCCACCATCCGGCTTCCGTGCCCTCACGCTTCCGGGACGCCCGATTGTGTTGATCGACTGCTCTGAGGTCTTTTCCGGTTACGCCGCCGTGGGTGCGGACGGCCGACAGGGGGCGCGGGTTCTTGTCGACCATCTCATAGCCGTGCACGGCCATCAATCGATCGCGTTGATCACGGGCGACCAAACGACGGCAGATCCTCGCGAGCGAGGATGGAGTGACGCGTTCCAGGCTCACGATCTGCCGCCCGGCCCGATCGTTCGGACCAGCTACAGCCGCCGGGGAGGTTATGAAGCCGCGGTACGGCTCCTGAGCTGGCTGACGCGACCTAGCGCGATCTTCACTGCCTCGGATCAACTATCCTTCGGTGCGCTTAAGGCAATCCGGGAAGCAGGCTTGCGCTGCCCGGATGACATCGCAGTCGTGTCCTATGACGGCACATCTGAGTCGGAGTATTGCTGGCCCCCGCTCACAGTCGCTCGGCAGCCCATCCAGGCGATGGCAGACGCCGCCGTCTCCATGGTTCTGGACCCCACTTCCTCCGCTTCGTACCAGCTCTTCGAGACCGAACTCGTCATTCGCGAGTCGTGTGGATGCAGCGGGCGTATACCCGGGCAAGGCCGTGACTGATAAAGCCCGATATTGCCTTGCTGCAGACTCTCAGCAGATGGCAGGATCAGGTCGCTGGAGGGTTGGGCAGCTTAGCGGTCAGGAGGCACCAGATGAGCGCTAGCGAGCAAGAGGATGGGAAAGCCGCCAGCGAGCGCCTTTTGGAAGCCATGAATGCCCATGACCTGGAGGGTCACCTTGATTGCTTCCATGAGGACTACCAAAGTGAGCAACCCGCCCATCCAGCGCGAACGTTCAGCGGACGCGAACAGGTCCGGGAGAATTGGTCGAAGCTCTACGAGAGCATCTCTGATTTCCGAGCCGAGCTCCTCCGCCTCGCCGTCGTTGGAGAGGAGGAGTGGGGCGAATGGATCTTGCGTGGCACCAAGGAGGACGGGACGCCTTTGGAGGAACGCGGGGTGATCATCATGGGCATCCGCGATGGTCGGATCGCTTGGGGTCGGCTGTATGTCGAGGAAACAGAACAAGAAGGCGCGGATATAACCGAGACGATGCGACGCATGACCGGTCGCGAGGAAGTTTAGGTACTTGCGATCACGGTTGCGCTGGTCGGCAGACACAAAGAGCGACGGGGGAAGCGCGAGGTTCGAGAGTCACAGCGCGACTCAGATCCTTTACTCAATGATCTTGATGAGAGGGCCGACGACCCAGTAGGCAAACGGCACCGGCCCTCTCATCAGGCTTCTAATGCGTTCTTGAGCCTTTCGTTCAGCACACTCTGACGGGCAGCTGGCGAGCTTGGCAATCCGCAGAACGCACCGCTGTTAGCCACAAAACGTCGGCGGCCCGATTGGGGTCGGCGTGCCCAGTGTAGACCTTCACGAGGCTGGCGGGTAGCGGCTTGAGATCACGATCAGCAAGCCAAGGGTCGACACACGCCTCAACAGTCAGCGACTTGTCTTGATCATCTACAGCGGGGTCCCACTTCGATGTCCTGATCTTGGTCTCCATGATCGACAAGTACCTATTAGCGTCGCCCCTGGTCTCGAGAGTGGTGGGCGCGCTGTGCCGCTTTGGTCCGGCCCGACGTAGCTATATTTTTGCTCCCCGGCCAGAGGATCTGGGAAGTATTCACAGGGTCTCTTGAGCTACCTAGCTCGGTCTGGTGCGGGCGCGTGCGTGTTGGGGTCAGGAGGCCGCGCGCGGAGGTGGCCATCCATAGCCGGCGGACGTGGCCATCCATAGCCGATCGTTGGCGACGGTGATCTGGTGGTTCTCTCCGAACCAGCGCTCGCTCCTAACGAGGGCCTGGCAAGGCGCGGCTATGCCTACCTAGGCTTTGGCTATGAATGGTGGCCTAGCGCGTGCCATGCGAGCGAAGAGCCGAGAGCTCGAAGCGCATAGCCGGGCCATGAAGTTGCAAGAGGCAGCGGTCATGCTCTTCGAACGCGCTGGTCAACCGGTCTATGCCGAGAACGCCAGGCAACGCGCGCGGCATGCTGCAGAGCGGTTGGCACTGGGTTTGCATGAGCGGCAAGAGCACCAAGCGGAGCTAGCTAGGTGGCACCGAGAGGCTATGACTACCCATCTGCCTTCGCTCGACGAAGATCAGCAGCTCTAAATCCATCCATTTCGGTAAGGGGTGAACGGGTCACCGGGACTGGTCGGCAATTCGTTTAGCGGCGCCCCAACCGGCGCTCGCCCGACGCGCCTTGCGAGTAGCCAAGCCCATAGTGCTCAAACACAGCGGGTTCCATGGCCGATTCGAGGTGCCCATCCGTCTCGATCGATGGAGCGTCCTTAACCAACTTCTTGTCGACGGCTACGCGCACGTCCTTGGGAGATACGACGGCATCGGCAAGGGGGACAAATACGAGACTTGAGCTGATCAAGCCCACCTTCACCGTGATGAATACAGGCTCCTCAGTCGACGTATCGTAGTAGACCGCCTCCATGGAACCGATCTTCGAACCGTCTCGATCAAGGACCGGCAGACCTACCCAGTCTGTGATGCTTCCCACAGTGATCATGGTTCCACCCTAGCGAACGCCAAGAGGGGTGCCCAGGACATATCTGCTGCGGCGGCGCTGTCACTCATGTCGATTCGTCGACCCGAGCCGTGGTCTGGGGAGATCGCGAATGCGCCGGAGTTGCTCCTTGACTGGACGACCTAAGTAGGTGCCCAGCGTTGCCCCGGCGGCAATTCCCACTGCAACACCCAGGGCTTGAAGCAGCGTGACGCCGCTGGCTGCCAGATCTCCTGGTTGGTCCAACGTACCGACTGCCTGCAGTAGCCCGGTGAAAAGCGATAGGCCGGGAACGAGCGGCAGGATCGCCGCTGCGATTACGGCAAAGCCAGGGCTCCGGAATCGGCGCGCGATGAGGGTTGCGACGAAAGCCGCAAGAAGGGCTCCAGCCGAGTTAGCGGGGACCTCTCTAAATCCTAAAGTGATCATTCCTAGGTAGCCGGCCCACGCGAGGGCTCCCATCAGGCCTGATAGCACCACAGTTACCAGGCCGGCGTAGGCCGACAATGCGAACGCGGCAGAAATGACGGTCGCTCCAATGAATTGGGCAACCACCGGCCCAAGAGTCAGGGATTCGGTCGAGACGGCGATGGGATGGCCGAGAGCCACGCCGACCTGCAGGCCGGCGACAATCCCAAGGACAATGCCTGCGGTCATCATGGCTACTTCCAGAAAGCGTGCGGATGCCGTCACATAGAACTGGTCGATGGCGTCCTGCATGGCTCCCACGGCGGTCATTCCGGCGACTAGCAGGATGATTCCGCCAACGACGATCAGCGTCGGATTAACACTCAGCAGGATTTCGGCGCCATGGCTGCCGAGGGCACTCAGACCGGTAGCCACCAGCGTGATGAACGCGGCACCCGCGAGCTGGGAGAAGAATGGAGGCAGCCGCCGCGCGCTGGCCCATCCCAACAGCCGGTCCACAGCAAATCCTGTGAGGAAGGTAATCACCAGGATCTGCCACGAAACGGTAAACAGCAGTGTGACCCCAGGGGCAATGGCGGCGTTGCCGGCCGACGCAACCCAGCCTGAGTACAGGCGAGGTGCGTCACGAATCCTTTCAAGTCTGTTGATCGCGTCTTTCAGGGGCAATCCTGCGCGGATGCCCTCCACCAGCGACTGAACCCGCCGCACCTTGGTGAAGTCAAGGACATCGGGCTGAACGGTGCGCACCAAGGTCATGGGGACGGTGGTCGGTGCTGCGTAGTAGGTGACTGCGATGGAGGTGAACGTGACATCGACGTGGACTCGCTTAAGCCCATACGCCTCGGTGATGCGCAGCATCTCGACCACGACGTCGTTGGCCGACATACCGGCGGTTAGTAACAAATCACCTACGCGGAGCGTGAGCTCCAGCGCCTGCCGAGCGTGCGTTGCAGCGTCGTCGCTTTCCAGCATGGCCCTACCTGAAGTCGCAGCATCGGGAACATGGCTGAGGCACCGCCCAGGTAGCAGCGCTCTGGTGGCGCATCCTCGCTGAGCTCCCCCTCGAGACAAGCTGTCAGAAGCCACCTGCGTAGTTGCCGGGATTGGAGCCTTCGGACGGTGGCACGTACTGGTCGGTCGTGAACCGACTGCCGCCACCGTCCGGGTACCGGTAGTGCCCACAACGGACGCACGCCTCGTAAGGTTGCCCGTCCTTGTCCACACCTGATCGCCACTCGTGCCGGCCCGCCAAGCAACGCAAACTCTTCACAGTCGATCACTTCTTTCCTGCGTTATCGCATGGACCTGACCGTCCGGTTAACGCGACCCAAGCCGGTCTGACTACATGGACGATCCCAAGCGGCCCTCAGCATTGTCAATGCCGCCTGCGCGCGCCGTGCGGCGCTGCAGCGGCAAGGTAGGCAGAGGTGATGGCTCCCGGTCCGATTCTGAACTCCCGGGTCGGGCCTCGTGCCCGCACCAGGGGTCTTGATCAGCTGGCACCGCCTTGAACGCTCAGCCTGTTGCCGAGGATCTCGGTATGGGATGGCGCGGATGAGGTAGTGCGCCCGCCGCGCGCCTTGTCGATCTTGCTCGAGTGCCGCTCGATGATGATCTTGCGCACCAGCATCTCAGTCAGTGCACGCCCGACTTCTGCCGACAATTCCTAGGCTGTCTGCGTACGTTCGGAATTGTGCTGGCTGTTGATCATCCCGATTAGAGTGGCCGCGCGCCGCTGGGCGACTGATTCGGCCGACGGGTCG
>Ga0081538_10002315_pt1 | contig 18810 bp, 15 predicted proteins | sample TabmetS5T2R1_FD_71022 | JGI IMG/M metagenome (GOLD analysis project Ga0081538, IMG submission 71022) | Tabebuia heterophylla rhizosphere microbial communities from the University of Puerto Rico - S5T2R1 | ecosystem: Host-associated > Plants > Roots > Rhizosphere ... | reverse complement strand
CCTCGCGCGGCTGCGAGCCGCCGCGCGCCGCCGCGCGGCGTTGTTCTCGCCTGCCACCCACGCAATCAGGTCGCTGGCGTTCTTCCGACGAGTCATGCAGGGAATGCGCTGACCCACCGGGACCTGCCCACTATGACCCAGTACCGATGCATCACCAACGCCGACGACCTCGATGCGGCGCCGGCCTGGGCCGGTAAGGTCGTGGACGCCACCAACCATCCGATCGAGGTCGCCATTTCGAGCGACCGGGCGCGGCCAGACGTGACCCCGACCGTCGCCGCCCACGGGCAAGCGACCGGGGTTGCGCGTTGGTCCGTGAGGTGTACCGCCAAGCAGTGCCACGCTGGTCCGCATCGTCGTCGTCGGCGACATCACGCTCGCCGAAGACGCCGTCCAGGAAGCGTTCGTAGTGGCAGGCGACCAGCGGCGGCGCGACGGCCGCGGTGAAGTAGCGCGCAGGGCGTCCAGCGCAGACCTCGATGCGCCGCCTACCGTCCGGCTGAACAGCCGGCGGCGGCTGCGGCTGGCCTTGCGGCAGGGCTGCCCGCGGTGGGCGGCGCAACCGCATCGCGGCCGGTCACGCTGGACCGACCGCGGCGGCGTCGGACGCGTCGTTCACGAAGACCGATCGGCGGCGGTGGCACGGTGGCGGACCCAGGTGCAGCGGCCCCCGGGGGTGGGACCTGATGGTGGTGCGCGATGGCCCACCGTGCTTGGCTGGTCGGATGACACCGGGGAGATGGCCGCGTGCATGACCGGGTCGAGGTGCGCTGCTATGCCGGCGGCCGGGGCGACGAGACCCCGCGGGCGGTGCTGCTCGGCGGGCGCGAGGTCACGGTCTGGGTGGAGCGGAGCTGGATCGAGGAGCCGGTCGGATCGGGCGGCACCGGGCGCCGCCGGCTGTTCCAGGTCCGCTTGGAGGACGGCCAGCGCTGCCGCCTGGCACAGGAGCCAGACGGCTCGTGGACGCTCGCGCACTCGGCGTCGGGTCGTTAGTTAGTCATCGGGGCCAGCGCTGGTGCGTGGGGCAGCCAGGCGGGTGGTGGGGCCGGTGACCAGCGGCACGCGGTTCGCATAGGGGTAAGTCAGGACTACCTGATAACACTCGAACCTGGCTCTGCCCAGTCTGGCTGCATCGCCGCGATCCAGGGCTACCGCGCCAGCGACGTGGTGAACCCTGGTAGCCGTAATACTCCGTCGGCCCACCGACTTGAACCGACGCTGCCTGCGCATCGGTGCGGCACGCTGGTCGGACGGCGGCCAGGAGTTCCCGCCACCCTCCTTCCCCCCAACACGGAGGCTGCTCGCTGGGCCAGGCCTGCCTCGTCAGGCGAGGGGTAGGGGAGTGTAGAAACGTCAGGTTGCGGTCACTGACGGTTCGGAGTTCTACACCATCCAGGCGGCCAACCGCCTTGGTGAGCTGCTCGGCGTGGTCGGCGTCGCGGGCGTTGCCGGTCGGGTCCACCACCATGCGGTCGGGCTGGGACTCGACCACGTCCACGGCGGTGACCGTGCCGGCGGCCCGCTCGACGGCGCTGGTGAGCCGCGCGATGCCGCCCGGGGTCGGCGTCGAGCTGGACGCGCATGGTGATGGAGTAGGAGGCGCTGGGGGCGGGCATGGGGTGGCTCCTTGGTCCCTGGGCCGTGGTGCGGCGCTGCCGAGCGGCCGGGTCGACCGCGCTGGAGCAGTTGTGCGGCAGCGCCGAGCGGAGCACCGCCGATGCTACGAAAGGCCCCCGGCGCTCGAGCTTGGGCGTAGCAGCCAGCCGTCATGCCTCAAGTCCGGCCATCCGGGGTCGAGGATGGCTGCTGGCCGGGCAGACGCGCGCGGCTCTATGGGCCAACCTCACCCCATGACCGGGGTGGGGAGCAACCAGGGCCAGGCGAGGGGATGGTCCGGGAGTTCGGCATGAGCGAACAGCCCAGTCCGGCGCCACCCTGGACCGGTGCGGAGCCGCGCGCATGAGCTCGCTGCTGGACCCGCTCCTCAACCTCCACGGTCTGGCGGTCTACCTCCTGGTCGCCGCGGTCGTGTTCACCGAAGACGCCCTGTTCGTCGGGTTCGTCGTACCCGGCGAGACCGCAGCGGTGCTCGGCGGCGTCGCCGCCAGCCGCGGCCACGCCTCCCTGGCCCTCATTACCGTGGCGGTGGTCGCCGCTGCGATCACCGGCGACAGTGTCGGCTACCAGATCGGTGCCCACTACGGCCCCCGACTGCTGTCCACCCGCCTCGTTGGCCGCCACCAGGGGCGCGTCGACGCCGCGCGTGCCCTCCTGGCCCGACGCGGCGGCCCCGCGGTGTTCGGCGGCCGGTTCGTGGCCTACCTGCGCGCCCTCGTGCCGTTCCTGGCCGGGGTCGCGCGGCTGCCCTACCGGCGGTTTTTGGTCTACAACGCCGCCGGTGGCCTGGCCTGGGGGGTTGGGGTGGTCCTGCTGGGTTACCTGGCTGGCGACTCCTACACCGTGATCGAACGGGCGTTCGGCCGTGCCGTGGCGCTGGTTGTCGTCGCGCTGGTTCTCATCGGCCTGGTCGCCTGGTGGGTGCGGCGTCACCGGCGCGCCCACCGATCCGACCAGGGCGGACCAACCGGCGGCGCAGCCTGACACCACGCCACCGCATCGGCCGCCCACCTTGCCCATGTCGTCCTCGGCGAACTCGAACCCGGCCGGGCGTCGCCCCTCTCAGCGCGCCGGTCACCTATCCCGGTTCGAGCGGATTGCATGGTCGCCGGCGACGGCTGCGACCAGGGTCCGATGCCGGAACCAGCCCTCGATCGCCGCATGGAGCCCAGCGCGCACGAGTTGAGCATCCCAAGCAGCGCCGCGACGGCCTCAAAGGCGGCGCCGTCCCCGACGCTGGTCGGCACGGCGACGGGACCGCCGAACATGCCCGCGGTGAGCGCCGACAGCCCACTGTCCCTGCCGGCCACCACGATCAGCACGGCGGCCTTCTGCAACCGCTCGGCCTGGTCGAAGGGCCGATGGATACCGCCGACCCCAACGTCGACCACCAGGTCGACGTGGCAGCCGAACGCATCGACCGTGCCGAGGCCTCCTCGGCCACTGGCAGGTCGCCGGTCCATGCGCACAGCACGACGACCTCCCCCGGCCTCGGATCGGCGCGGCGCAGCACCAGCTTGCCCGACCGGGCGTGCCAGCGGGCCTGCGGATGCTCGGCGAGGACCGCGTGGGCGAGGGCCTCCCCGGCCTTGGTGACCAGCACGGGAGCGCCCTCGCGGCGCAGTAGGAGCCGGCGATCGCGGCGACCTGCTCGGGGGTCTTGCTGCGGGCCCACGCTCGCCTTCTCCGGCGGGGCCGACAGCACCTTCCTGGCATTCGTGGCCCACCAGGCGCTCGGTCAACGGGCCTGCGTGGTGACGGCGGACTCGCCCTCACTGGCGCGTTCCGAGCTCCGCGAGGCCACCGAGCTCGCACGCAGGCTCGGGCTGCGTCACCAGATCGTGGCGACCGGCGAACTCAACGACCAGCGTACGTCCGCAACAGCCCCGACCGCTGCTACTTCTGCAAGGACGCCCTCATTGCGCGCTGGCAGCGATCTCCGCCGCGACCGGCTGCAAGAAGCTCCTGGTCGGCGTGAACCTGGACGACCTCGGCGACCACCGGCCGGGACAGCGTGCGGTTAGGGAGCTCGGCGGCCGCTGGCCACTGGTCGAGGTCGGCCTCGCCAAGCCCGAGATCCGCTGGCTGTCCAAGGTTCTCGCCCTGCCGACCTGGGACAAGCCCGCCGCCGCCTGCCTGTCCTCGCGCCTTGCCTACGGGGTGCCGGTGACCGCCGAGGCGCTGCGGCGGATCGAGCAGGCCGAGGAGTCGCTGCGCACCCTCAACCTGGCGACACGCAGCTGCGCGTGCGCGACCAGGGTGGCGACCTGGCCAGGATGGAGACGGACGCCGACAGCATCGGGCAGGTCCTGCGGCATCGCGTGCGGATCGTCGAGACCCTCAAGGCGGCCGGCTTCCGCCACGTCACGCTCGACCTGGAGGGCTCCTGACAGCGAAGCCACAACGCCGTCCTGGTGGAGCTGCGCCCTTCCCGCCGGCGGCACCCCGGGCTACAGGTTCACCAGCACCGCGGAGGCCGAGAATCAGGTCGTCAGCGACAGGACCATCGCGCCGGCCAGCAGGACCAACGCCCGCACGCCGCCGACGGTCCGATCGTGCGGTGGGCTGGTGCGCGACAGCAGGCTCATACCAGCGAACCGTATGGCGGCTGCGGCCCGAAGTCTTGGCCCCAACGGTACGAGTCCGCCGGGCTGTTTGGCCGTCGACGTCATCGTGGCCGGGCGGCCGTTCCCGACATGGGTTCGGCAAGTTGGGAACTCGTTCCCGCGAGTCCTGCGTGGCTCGGGACGGTAACGGACGCGGCGCCAATCAGGCGGTCCCGTCCGGCCGGCGCCCGAGCTCTTGGCGGACGAGCCGGGTTCCCTCGACCAGGCTGCGCAACTTGCGGAAGGCCACGTCCCGGACCAGCTGGTACAGGCCGCAGTCGGTGCTCACCACCAGCCGCTCGGCTGGGACGTAGTTGAGCGCCTCCCGGATGCGCCCGGCCACGTCCTCAGGCGTCTCCACGTGGGGGTTCATGACCTCTACGACGCCGATGCCAAGGTCCTTCCCCGCACGTCTCACCCAGCTGGCGAGGATGTCCATCTCCGCCATCCGGGGGCGCGCGGTCTCCATGTGGATCTCCGTCCAGTCGATCGGCCGCGTGCTCTTCAGCAGATCGCCGAGGCAGGCGGCGTTGACCTCCGGGTACAGGCAGTCGAACTCGCGGGCGTTGCCGTAGCACATGTGCCAGATGAGACGGGCCTCGACTCCCCGGGCCGCCCGGTTCATCACCTCCACCGTCCAGTCGTCCCTGCCGCCGGACCACAGGTAACTCGGCTCGGTCAGCTGAACGACCGAGGCGCCGTGGCCGGCCAGCCACTTGAGCTCGAGGTTGAACGCGTCGGCGATGTCGGCCCTGAGGGCCTCCGCGTCGCCGTAGTACTGGTCGTCGCACCAGGCGGCCACGAAGGCCGGCCCGGAGTTGATGTTGATCTTGATCGGCTTGTCGGTCGCCTGCTTCATGGCCTCGAGGGCGGGGCCGAAGATGGGCCGCACCCAGCGGACCTTCTCGTGGACGATCGGGCGGAAGTACTGCTCCATACCGGGCATCGGCCCCGGCGGCCCATAGGGCCGGAAGCCCTGCAGCCGCAGGGGCACCAGCAGCATCTGCACCTTGTCGTAGGGCGTCTCCCCCTGGAAGTACTGGTTGCCGTCGGTGACGATGTCCAGCCCGGCGAGGTCCTGGTCCTTCACGCACAGGCGCACCGCGTCCTCGTACAGGGTCCGCTGGTAGGCGTCCACGTAGTCGAGGTCCGCCACCGACTCACGCAGCACGGACCCGCGGAGCCACAAGGGCCGGGGCCAGGACCCCACCATGGTCGTAGGGAGCAGGACGTCCTTTCCGTCAACCTCCACGGACGCTCGTCCCCTCGCGCTCAGTGGATCAGGGGCGGCAGGTGGTGCACCGTCTCCCCGTGGGCTGCCCGCGCGGCCAGCCCGTCCACCGGGCGGACCAGGTCCACGGTGTCGGCGCGGAGCCCTAGCCGAAGGGTCTCGAGCGCCAGCGCGTCGTGGGGCTGGACGTTGCCGAGGTTGGCGTCGGGCCCGATGCGGCGGATGAGCCAGGCCTGCTGCTCCTTGCGCGGGGCCTCGAACACGATCCTGCCCGCCGGGATGGCGGCGGTGACGGCCTCGACCACGTCCTCACGCACCGTTCCGTCCGCCCGGTACAACCCGACCGTCCCACTCTCGCGTGCCTCGGCGATCAGCAGGGACGCCCCCGCCTCGAGGTCGCCGACCATCTCCGCCACCCACTCCGCAGCGACCACGGCCCGCGTGGGATCCTTCGAGCCCACCTCGGCGATCACCCGGAACTCCTTGGCCAGGGTCCGGATGATGGCCTGCTTGCGCTCGACCGGCATCTCCAGCGCGCCGTCGGAGACCTCCACATGCTCGATGTCGAGCCGGTGCAGCCAGCTCGCGTACTCGGCGAGCCGGCCCTGGTGGACCGCGATCTCGAACAGGGTGCCCCCAAGGCAGGCGTGGATGTCGGCCGCCCGGCACATCGCCACCTTGGCCTTCACTCCGTTGGCCACGTAGGCGGTGCCCCAGCCGAGCTTGAGGAAGTCGATGTGGGCGCCGGCGGTCTCGATCAGCGACCGCAGCTCGACCGGGGACAGGCCCTTGTCGATGACGTGGGTCAGGCCGGCAGTCCTTGGCTTGCTCGCCCGTTCCGGCAGCGAGAGGAAGCCGGGACCGATCTGTGTCACGGGCTCACCTCCCCGGCTGCTCGACTGCGTGCATGCTCCCGCAGAGCTCGACGCCGTTTCCCCTAGTGTTTCCCCTCGATCCGTAGACGGCCTTCTCTCTGCAGGATAAAGTCTGGCGGTCAGATTACGCCTTGCTAGCCAGGTGACCTCTGCCGAGGGATGGCTCGGCGCCGGGTAAGGCGAGGGGGTGGGGTCGTGGCTCTCCAAGCCTCACCATCCTCGTTCGGTGCGGCGCAGGAAGCCGGCGACGTCCTCCGTCACCTCGACCTGGAGTCCACCCTCCTGTCGATCCAGAACGCCGCCCTGGACCTCCTCGGCGCCGACATCGTCGGCATCCTCCTGGTCGACCAGGACGGTGAGGAGGTCCTCCGGATGCGGGCCTGCGCCGGCCACCGCACCCCTCACACGGCCCGCCTCGAGGTGCGCCGGGACCAGGGCGTGGCCGGCAAGGTGTTCGCCACCGGCAGACCCTACCGGGTGGACGACTACCTGTCCGACACCACGATCTCCCGGCACTTCTTCTCGATCGCCGAGAAGGACGGCACCCGCTCGGCCCTCGGCGCGCCCATGACCATGCAGGGCAAGGTCATCGGGACCCTGATGGTGTGGAGCCGCCGTCCGTCGGCGTTCAGTCAGGCCGATACCCACACCGTGGTCAACCTGGCCAACCTCGCCACCATCGCCATCGAGAACGCCAGGCTCTACGAGACCGAGCGGCGCGCGGCCCGCACGCTGGCCGAGGCCCACCAGCAGCTCGAGGAGCAGTACGAGCTCCTCCGGCGGGCATCGAACGTCCACGAGGAGCTCGCCCACCTGGTGCTCGAGGGCGGGGCGCTCAGCGACCTCGTCCAGGTGCTGGCGCGGCACACCGGCGGGAAGGCGGCGATCCTCGGCCCGGGGCTGGAGATCCTGGCCACGTCCCCAGGTGCGGAGCTGCTGGCCGATCGGGCGCGGCGCCGCCGCCGGCGAGGAGCCGACGGACCCCGTCGGGCGGCGCAGCGGAGCTCCACGATGCCTCCCGACCCCTCGTTCGACCACTGGCTCCTGGCGCGGGACGTGGTGGCGGGAGGGGAGCGGCTGGCCGAGTTGTGCGTCGGGCTCCCCCGGCCACCGAAGCGCCTCGACACGCTGATCCTGGAGCAGGCGGCCATCGTGTGCGCCCTCGAGCTCACCAAGCAGCGGGCGGTCCTGGAGGCCCGCGTCCGCGTGCGCAGCGACTTCCTGTGGGACCTGCTCGACGGCACCATCGGCGACGACGCCGAGGCACTCGTGCGCGCGAGCCACCTCGGCTACAACCTCCCGCGGCAACTGCGGGTGATGCTCACGACCGTTCGGGGCCTCGACGGGTGGGCCAGGGCGACCGAGGCCAGCGCCGACGCCATCGACCTGCGCCGGGAGTCGCTCGTCCGGGCGGTGGAGCGACTGGCGACGGCTGCCGGTCTCGGCTGCGCCTTCGCCGCCCGGCGCGGCTCCCTGATCGCCCTCCTGGTGGCCTGCTCGCCGGCGCCGCCGGCGCCGCGAGGGCTCGCCGAGGCCGTGCTCGAGGGGCTGGAGAAGGACAACCCCGACCTCAGCTTCTCCGCGGGGATCAGCGCCAGCGTTCCGCTCGCGGCCAACCTCCACCCGGCCTACCTCCAGGCCCAGCACGCCCTGTCGGCCATCCCCGTGCTGGCCTCGGGACGGAGGGTCTTCGTCTTCGACGACCTCGGGGTGCTGCAGTTCCTCCTCGCACCCGCCGACCGGGCCGAGCTGGCCGGCTTCGCCCGGAAGGTGCTCGGCCGGGTGATCGACTACGACCGCGACCACCAGGCCGACCTGGTCCGGACCGTCGAGGTCTACCTGGCGAGCGACTGCAACCTCCAGCGCACCGCCGACAAGCTCTACATCCACCCCAAGACCGTCCGCTATCGCCTCGGCCGGGTGGAGGAGCTGGCGGCCATCAGCCTCGCCTCCCAGCAGGACCGCTTCGACGCGCAGATGGCGATCAAGATCGTGCGGGTGCTGTCCCTCTCCGAGGGCGACGGCCAGTGATCGAGGTCGGGCCCAACTTCATCTCCCGGCCCTACCGCGAGGTGAGCGTCCAGGAGGTGGACGTCCCCCTGGATCCCGCCTCCCTGCGCCGCTACCTGATGGGGCGCCCGGTCTACCGGCGCACCTCGTTCATGGTGCTGGTCCACGGCGGCGACCGGGCCCTCGTCCAGGTGGACAAGGCCTCCACCGACCCGCTCTTCAGCCCGGTCACCCGGGTCCGCTACCTGGCCGGGCCCGGGCAGGTGGCCTTTGTCGAGGATCCGGCCGTCGACACCGGCAATGCCACCCAGATGGCGAGGGCCGCGCTCGCCTCCGGCCGTCCCGGTCCCATCTACGTCGTCGAGGGGATGTTCCAGCACGTCAACTTCATCGTCGCCCCGGCGCCGCTGACGGTCCGCGTCGTCGAGGTCATACCCCCCGAGCCCCCCAAGCTGCTGGAGATGGCGCGTCGGGTGGTCGACTACGACGAGGACCTGCCCCCGATCGAACTGGACCTCGTCCCCGTCGACCTCCGCAAGCTGGCGGCGGAGGCGGCGGCCGACCGGTACCTGTTCCCCTGCCGCTGCGCCGGCCTGGAGCTCGACGCGCCCGTCGACTTCCTCGACGCCTGCCCGCCGGACGAGCAGGCGTGGACGCTGATCGGCTGCGAGCGGTCGCGCCAGATCCACCAGGCGTTCTACGGCCGGGACCCAAGGCGGCGGGTGGACATCTGCCCCCGGACTGTCGACGCGCCCGGCGGCGCGCCCACGCTGCTCAAGTGCTGCCTGCTCGAGCGGGGCATCGAGTCCTCGGGCTCCCGGCTGGTCGTGCCGTGGGGGGCGAACCTCGAGGAGGTCCGGCAGGCCCTGCACGAGCTGGCCCGGGCCGCGGCGCCTTCACCGTCGGAGGTCGCGTAGGTGGGGGCCCACGTCGTGGACTCGGCCCTCTACGGGCACCTCTGGGGGACCGAAGAGGTCCGGGAGCTGTTCACCGACGCCGGCCGGACACAGGTCTGGCTCGACATCCTGGCCGCCCTCGCCGCCGCACAGGCGGAGCTCGGGCTCATCCCGCCGGCGGCGGCGCTTGAGGTCGCCGAGAAGGCCCGGGTCGAGCTGCTCGACCTGGAGGAGGTGGGCGCCCGCACCCGCCAGACCGGCCACTCCACGCTGGGCCTGATCCAGGTCCTGCGCGAGGTGCTCGGACCGGACACCCGCGAGTGGGTGTACTACGGCGCCACCGTCCAGGACGTGACCGACACCTGGACCGGCCTGGTCATGCAACGCATGACCGGGATCATGCTCCGGGACCTCCGCCGGGTCGAGGCCGCCCTGCTCCGGCTCGCCGCCGAGCACCGCGACACCGTCATGGTCGGCCGCACCCACGGCCAGCCCGGACTGCCGATCACCTTCGGGTTCAAGGCGGCGGTGTGGGCGGCGGAGCTGCGCCGCCACGTCGACCGCTGGCTTGGATGCCGGGAGCGCCTGGCGGTCGGGCAGCTGGCCGGGGCCGTCGGCACCGGCTCGTTCTGGGGGCCGGCGGCGCTCACGCTGCAGCGCCGGTTCTGCGAGCGCCTGGGGCTGGGGGCGCCCGACATGACCTGGCTCACCGCCCGCGACCGCGTCGCCGAGTTCGTGGCGCTGCTGGCGATGAGCGCCGGGACGGTGGCCAAGATCGGCAGGGAGGTCTACAACCTCCAGCGCCCGGAGATCGGAGAGCTCCGGGAGTCGTTCCGTCCCGGCGTGGTCGGCAGCATCACGATGCCGCACAAGCGCAACCCGGAGCTGTCCGAGCACCTGGGGACCCTGGCCCGCGTGGTGCGGTCGGGGGCCGCGCTGGCGCTGGAGGGAATGGTCCACGACCACGAGCGGGACGGGGCGGCCTGGAAGGCGGAGTGGGTCTTCCTGCCGGAGGCGTGCATGGCGGCCGGGGCGGCCCTGGCCCTGGGGGTCGAGCTGGCCGCCGGCCTGCAGGTCGACGCCGCCCGCATGGCCCGCAACCTGCGCGAGCAGGAGGGCTACGTGCTGTCGGAGCCGGTCCTGGCCGCCCTCGCCAAGCAGCTGGGCAAGCACACCGCCCAGGAGGTCGTCTACGCGGCCGCCATGGCCGGGATCGACCGGCACGTCGGCTTCCGGGACGCCCTCATGGGCGACCCCCGGGTCGCGGCCGCGCTCGGCGAGGAGGAGCTGGACCGCCTTCTCGACGTGCAGGCAGCGCTGGGGCGGGCCGGCGAGCTCGTCGACCGAGTGGTCGCGGGCGGGTCTGCTACACCTGGCGCTGCGCCTGCCGGGCCGCGATGAGGAGGGGGTCCCAGACGGGAGCGAAGGGCGGCGCGTAGCTGAGGTCGAAGCTGCCGAGCTCGTCCACGGTGGCACCGGCGTGCAGCGCGGCGGCGACGACGTCGACGCGCTTGGCAACCCCCTCGGTCCCGGCGAGCTGTGCCCCGAGCAGCCGCCCGGTCCCCCGCTCGGCGACCAGCTTGACCTTGAGCGGCGTCCAGCCCGGATAGTAGTGCGCCCTCGAGCGGTGCACGACCGTCGCCGCCGCCGCATCGATGCCGGCCTGGGCGGCCTCCCTCTCGGACAGCCCGGTGCGGCCGACGTGGAGGTCGAAGACCTTGACCGCCGCGGTCCCCACCACCCCCGCGAAGGATTCGGCGCGCCCGGCGATGTTGGCCGCCGCCACCCGCCCCTGCTTGCTCGCCACGGTGCCGAGGGGAACGTAGGAGCGCCGGTCGTGGAGGCGGTGGCGGGTCTCCGCGCAGTCGCCGGCCGCCCAGACGTTGGGCACCCTGGCACGCATGCCGTCGTCGACGGCCACCGCCCCTCCGGCGCCAAGTGGCACGCCCGCCCCGACCGCCAACGAGTTGTCCGGGCTCACCCCCACCCCCACCACGACCAGGGTGGCGTCGATCGCCTCGCCGCCCGCCACCACCCGGCCGACCCGACCGTTACCCTCGACCCGCTCGACAGGGCACGAACGGCGCAGGTCCACTCCCACCCTGACCAGCTCCGCCTCGACGTCCTCGGCGAGCTCCTCGTCCACCAGGGGCAGGACGTGGGGGAGCAGCTCCACCAGGGTGACCTCCAGGCCCCGTGTCCGCAGGGCCTCGGCCATCTCCAGGCCGATGTAGCCGCCGCCGACGATGACGGCCCGCTCTGGGCGCTCGACCTCGATCCACTCCCGGATCGCCAGCCCGTCCTCGACCGTGCGCACGAGGAAGACGCCGGGGAGGTCCATGCCGGGAAACGGCAGCCTGGCCCGACCGCCGGTTGCCAGCAGCAGCTCGTCGTAGGGCTCCTCACGCTCCCGGCTCGTCCTCAGGTCGCGCACGCGCACCCGCCCGGCGGCCACGTCCACCCCTTCCACCTGGTGGTGGAGACGGACGTCGATGCCTTCGCTGCCCAGGTCCTCCGGGGTTCGGGCGACGAGGGCGGTGTGGTGCGGGACCACCCCGGCGACCAGGTACGGCAGGCCACAGGCCGAGTAGGAGCAGAAGCCGGTGCGCTCGAAGACCAGGATGTCGAGGTCGGCGTCCATCCGCCGGGCCCTGGCAGCGGCGCTCAGCCCGGCGGCCACCCCGCCGACCACCACCAGGCGCCTGGATCCGGACATGCTGGTGCATGAGACCACATCGCCAGGGAGCGTTCTAGGGCCAAACGCCGGGAGCTTTTTGCTCCGCGGGAGCACATGCTCGCCGACGAGCCGGGACGTAAGCTGCCGGCCAAGGCATCCAGGGATGGGCAGGGAGATGCGCAAGCTCGACGGCAAGGTCGCCATCGTAACCGGGGCCGGCTCGGGGATCGGCCGGTCGGCAGCCATCCTCTTCGCCGCGGAGGGCGCCCAGGTGGCCGTCGTGGACCTCCGGGAGGAGGCCGCCCGGGCGGTCGCCGACGAGGTCGTCGACGCGGGCGGCAAGGCCATCGCCATCGCCGCCGACGTCTCGGTGGCGCGGGACGCCGCCCGGATGGTGGAGACGACCGTACGCGAGCTGGGCGGGCTCCACGTGCTCTACAACAACGCCGGCGTCGCAGGGCCCGGCGACGTGGTCGAGGGGACCGAGGAGGACTGGGACCACTGCCTCGACGTGAATGCCAAGGGCGTCTTCCTCTGCTCCAAGTCCGCGGTGCCCGAGCTCGAGGCCGCCGGCGGGGGCTCGATCGTCAACCAGGGATCCGTCGCCGCCCTCGTGGGAATCCGGAACTCGGCCGCGTACTGCGCCGCCAAAGGGGCGATCGTCGCCCTCAGCCGGGCCATGGCGGTCGACCTGGCCCCTCGGGGCATCCGCGTGAACTGCATCTGCCCGGGGACGGTGGTCACCCCCCTCATGGAGCCCATGATGCGGGAGCGGGGCGGGGGTGACCTCGAACGGGGCATCGAGCTGACCATCCAGAAGTACCCGCTGGACCGGCTGGGGACGCCGCAGGAGGTCGCCCGCGTCGCGCTCTTCCTGGCCAGCGACGACGCCGCCTTCGTCACCGGAGCCGTCTACACCGTGGACGGCGGCATGACCGCCCAGTAGGGGGCGAGGACATGGCCTTCACCGAGCCCGACAAGCTCGTCAGCCTCGAGGAGGCCGCCGGCCACGTCGCCGACGGCGATGTCGTCGCCCTGGGCGGGGCCCTCTCCTACCGGGAGCCGATGGCGCTGGTCCGCGAGCTGGTCCGTGCGCGCCGGCGGGACCTGCACCTGGTCGGCTCCGCCCACGGCATCGACGTCGACCTGCTGGTCGGTGCGGGAGCCGTGCGTGTCCTCGAGGAGAGCTACGTCGGCTACGAGCAGGACTTCGGGCTGGCCCCCGCGTACCGGCGGGCGGCGGAGTCGGGCAGGCTCGTGCTCCGCGAGACCTGCTGCTACACCCTCCTGCAGCAGCTGCGAGCTGCCGAGTACGGCATTCCCTTCATGCCGGTGCGGGGGATCGTGGGGACCGGCATCCGCGACCTGCACCCCGAGTACGGCGAGATCCGGTGCCCCTTCACCGGTCAGCGGCTGGTGGCGGTCCCGGCCCTGGCCCCCGACGTCGCCCTCATCCACGGCCTACTGGCCGACCGGCAGGGGAACGTGCACCTGGCGCGGCCGCTGGTCCTCGACGAGCGCTTCGCCTTCGCCTCCGGGAAGGTGGTCGTGACGGTGGAGCGCCTCGCCTCGCCGTCCGAGGTCGCCGAGGCCGGGGTGGTGCTGCCCTACTTCGCCGTGACGGCGGTGGTGGCGGCGCCCTACGGCGCGCACCCGACCTCCTGCTACCCGCACTACACCTATGACCGGGCCCACCTGGGCGAGTGGGTCAAGGCCGCCGGGACCGACGAGGGCGTCCGCCGGTACCTGGACCGCTACGTCCTCGGGCCCGGCGGCGAGGAAGGCTACCTCGGGAGCGTGGGGGAGGGCAGGCTGCGGGCCCTCGGCGAGTGGTCGGCCTCTGACGAGCGCTGGAAGGAGCTGCTCTCATGAGCTCCGAGTTCACCATCGACGAGTGGATGTGCGCCGCCCTGGCCAACACCATCCGGGACGGGGAGGTCGTCTTCCACGGCTTCGGCAGCCCCTGCGCGACCATCGCCATGCACGTGGCCAAGCGCACCCACGCCCGCCGCATGGTCCTGGTGGAGGGGTCGACCTACGCCCTGGACCCCGACCCGGCCTTCGTCCCGCCAACGTCAAACGACTGGTCGCTCATGCGCCGCGCGGCGCACGTGCTCCGCTTCGAGGAGCTGTTCGACCTCGCCGCCAGGGGCGGGGTGGACCGGATGTTCCTCTCGGGGGGGCAGATCGACCCCCACGGCAACACCAACGTCACCGCCATCGGCCCCCTGGACGCCCCCAAGGTCAAGCTCGGCGGCGGCGGCGGTGGCTGCAACCTCTCGGCCACCGTGAAGACCTTGACCCTGTGGGCGACCCGCCACCGCTCCGGGCGGACCCTGGTCGAGCGCTGCGACGTCATCACCGACCTCGGGTACGTGACCCCGGAGGGTACCCGTCAGGAGCTGGGGTTCCCGGGCGGTGGGCCGGAGTGGCTGGTGAGCGAGCTGGGGGTGTTCGACTTCCCCGACGGTCGCGCCCGACTGCGCCGGCTCTACCCCGACGTCTCCCTCGACGAGGTGCGGGCGGCCACCGGCTTCGAGCTCGTGGTGGACCCCGGGCTGCGGCCGCTCCCCCCACCGGACCCGGCAGCCGTCGCGCTCGTCCGCCGGCTGGACCCCCTGGGCGTGCGGCGCCGGGAGTTCTCCGAGCAGGAGCTGCACCGCCGGTTCCGCTGGGCCGACGACGGCGCGTCCTGTGCCGCCTGCCTGTGAGGCGACCCATGACCGGGGTCCTTGAGCTGGTCTTCAACCCCCGCCGGGTGGCGGTCGTCGGCGCCTCGGACCGGCCGGGGAAGATGGGGACCACGTTCATGCGCAACCTGGCCGCGTTCGCCGGCGAGGTCGTCCCGGTCACCAGGTCGCAGGCGACGATCGACGACCGCAAGGCCTATCCCAGCCTCCAGGACGTCCCGGGGGGTGTGGACCTCGCAGTCCTGGTCGTGCCCGCCGGAGCGGTTCCCGAGGTGATGGCGGATGCCGCGGCGGCGGGGGTCGGGGCGGCGATCGTGATCTCCGGCGGGTTCGCGGAGGCCGGGCCGGAGGGAGCCGCGCTCCAGCGGGCGGCGGTCGAGGCCGCCCGCGCTGGCGGGGTGCGGGTGGTAGGGCCCAACTGCTTCGGGGTGCAGAACTGCAACGCCGGCCTCAACGCGTCGATGGCAACCGGCACACCGCCGGCAGGTGGGGACATCGCCCTCGCCACCCAGTCGGGCGCCTACGGCATGGCCATCTACACCCTCGGCCTCGAGCAGGACCTCCGCTTCTCCAAGGTCTACGCCGCCGGTAACAAGGCCGACATCAGTGACGCCGAGGTGCTCGAGTACCTGGGGGCGGACCCGGAGTCGTCGGTGCTGTGCTTCTTCCTGGAGTCGCTCGACGAGGGGCGGGCCTTCTACGAGCGGGCCCGCGCCATCACCCCCCGCAAGCCGATCATCGTGGCCAAGACCGGACGCACCGAGGCCGGGGCACGGGCGGCCACCTCCCACACCGCCGCCTTGGCCGGCAACGCCAAGGTCTGGGACGCGGCCTTCCGGCAGGCGGGCGTGGTGGTGGCCCGCAGTGGCCTGGAGATGGTCGACGCCGCCAAGGCCTTGGACTGGCAGCCGATCCCGGCCGGGCGGCGAGTCGGGATCGTGACCAACTCCGGGGGCACCGGGGTGGAGCTGACCGACCTCCTGGCCGAGGAGGGGCTGGTGGTCCCCGAGCTCAGCCCGGGCCTGCAGGCGCAGTTGGCAGGGAGCCTCCCCGCCTACGCCAGCCCACGCAACCCCGTTGACGTGACCCCCGACTGGGCCCGGTTCGCCGAGCTGTACCCGCTCTGCCTGGAGGCCCTCGCCCGCTCGGGCGAGGTGGACGCGGTGGTGCTGGTGCTGCTGCAACGCTCGGCCCTTGACCCGGCCGTGGCGGAGGCGGTGGCCCAGACCGCCGGGCGGCTGGTGGCCGACGGGGGGCGGGTGCCCGTCTACGTGTGCTGGGTGGCGCCCCGCCAGGCCCAGGGCAACGCCGACCTCCTCCAGTCGGCCCGCATCCCCTGCTTCGAGTGGCCGGAGCGGACCGCCAGGGCCCTCGGGCACGCCGAGCGGTACGGCCAGGCCCGTGCCAGGAGCCGGCCGCCGCCGGCGGGGGTCCGGCGGCCGGCGGGCCTGCCCGCCCTCGGCGCCGGGCCGGTCCCTCCTGACGCCGCGGCCGACCTGCTGCGGGCCTTCGGGGTCCAGGTCGCCCCGCAGGCGCTGTGCGCCGGCGAGGACGACGCCGCCGCGGCGGCCACCGGGCTCGGCTATCCGGTGGTCGCCAAGGTCGTGAGCGAGCGGCTGGTCCACAAGACGGAGGTGGGCGGGGTGCGCCTGGGCCTGGCCGACGAGGCGGCCCTGCGGGCCGCGGTCCGCGACCTGCTGGCGCTGGACGCGGGCGCCCGGGTCCTGCTCCAGGCCCAGTGCCCCGGTGAGGAGGTGATCGTCGGGGGCTTCCGGGACCCCCAGGCCGGGCCCGTGGTCATGGCCGGGCTTGGCGGGGTCTTCGTCGAGGTCCTGGCCGACGTCGTGTTCCGGCTGGCCCCGATCGACGAGGAGGAGGCGGCCGAGGCGCTCGGCTCGCTCAGGGGCTATCCCGTACTTGCCGGCGCCCGCGGCCGTGAGGGCGTGGACCTGGGGGCGCTGTCCACGACCTTGGCAGCCGTCTCCCGCCTGCTGGTCGCGCTACCGGAGATCGCCGAGCTCGATCTCAACCCGGTCATGGCCGCCCCGGAGGGGGCAACAGCGGTGGACGCGCGGATCCTCACCGCGCCTGCCCCCTGAGCGAACGGGCCCGCGACCGGCACCGGCTTTGTCTGGGCGGAGGATTCGGCCTTCGCTTTTTCTCTCCGGGAGCTATAGCCCGCGCTGGTCGCGCCGCTTAGCATCCTGCCTGAGCAGCCGGGGCATCCCGCCTTGAGCGCGGTCCGAAGGGGCGTGAGCGCATGCGCGTAGGGAACCAGGACATCCTTCTTCCTACGACCATGGTCGGCAACTACCCCAATCCCCGCTGGTACGACGGGCAGGCCTTCGCCACGTTCCCGCGCGGTGACTTCGTCCACGACTCCATCTCCCGGGAGGCCTTTGAGGACGCGGTGCTCGCGATCGTCCACGACCAGGAGGCGGCCGGCCTCGACGTCATCTCCGACGGCAAGGTCTACGGGGGGGACAGCCCCTACCTCCAGGTCGTCTACCACTACTACGAGCGGGTCACCGGCTACGAGATGCAGGGCCCTCCGGTTGGGTTGCCCATCTACTCGACGGCGTTCCAGCCCACCCTGGTCGGCGAGCTACGCCGCCGCCATCCCTTCCACAAGGCGACGCTGCGGGCGGTGCGCAAGGCCACCAAGAAGCCCGTGAAGGTCTCCTACATCGGCATGCAGGTCCTGGCGCTGGCCTCCAACGACCAGTACTACAAGGACGTGAAGGAACTCGCCAGGGCGTGGGCCAGGGCCTACCACGAGGACTTCCTCGAGCTGGCCGACGAAGGGGCCGACATCATCCAGATCGACGAGTTCGTCTGGCCCTACGGGATGACCGACTGGGAGACCGAGATCTTCAACATCGCGGTCGACGGTGTCCCCGGGGTCCAGTTCTGGACGCACGTCTGCTGGGGCAACTACGGCGGGACCCCCGGCTACCTGCCCGACGAGGGCGAGCGGGAGTGGGGCGCCTGGGTGCTCGACCGCCGGCCCAAGGACGCCCCGGCGCCCGAGCGGGCGCGGGCCATCTTCCCCAAGGCCAAGGACGCCCACATGCACGCCCTCAACTACGAGGTGGGTCGCACCGGTCCCGACGACCTGAAGCCGCTCCTGGAGCACCAGTGGGACCGCGACTTCGTGGCCGGCGTCATCGACGTCAAGAGCACCATCACCGAGACCGCCGAGGAGGTCGCCGACCGGATCCGACAGTGCCTGGAGTACGTGCCGGCGGAGCGGCTCGGCCTCAGCACCGACTGCGGGATGATCCTCCTGTCCCGCATGATCGACCAGAACAAGCTCAGGGCGCTGGCCGACGGCGCCGCGATCGTGCGGCAGGAGCTGGCGAACAAGGAAGGCTCGCAGGAGCGCGCGCCCTCCTGACCTCCCGGGAGGCCCTGCATGGCCGGACGTCCGCTTCCCATCGGCGGCGGGTGGCGGGAGGTGCCCGGCGCCTTCGAGGTGCGTAGCCCCTTCGACGGGCGGCTCGTCGCCGAGGTGGGCAGCCCGGAGGAGGGCGACGTCGAGGATGCGCTCAAGGCGGCCGAGGGTGCCGCCCGAACGCTCATGGACCTCGAGGCCTGGGAGCGCTCCCGCTGGCTGCTGCGGGCATCCGAGCGCATCGCGGGCCGGGCCGAGGAGCTGGCGCGGACGATCGCGCTCGAGGCGGGCAAGCCCATCCGGGAGGCGCGGGGCGAGGCCGCGCGCGCCGTGCACGTGTTCCGCTGGGCGGGTGAGGAGGCCAAGCGCATGGTGGGGGAGTGGCTTCCCCTCGACACCGAGCCTGGCCTCGGCAGGCGGGCGGGGCTGGTGCGGCGTTTCCCGATCGGGCCCGTCCTCGCCATCACCCCCTTCAACTTCCCGCTCAACCTGGTCGCCCACAAGGTCGCCCCCGCGCTGGCGGCCGGCAACCCGGTGGTGATCAAGCCCTCCTCCTGGACCCCGCTGTCGTCGCTGACCCTGGCGGAGATCCTGCTCGAGGACGACTGGCCGGCCGGAGCGGTCTCCGTGCTGCCGATCGGTGGCCAGGCGGCCTCCCGCCTGGCGCAGGATCCGCGCATCCGGGGGCTCAGCTTCACCGGGTCGGACAGCGTCGGCTGGGAGCTCAAGGCCGCCAACCCCAAGAAGAAGGTGACCCTTGAGCTCGGCGGCAACGCCGCGGTCCTGGTCGAGCCCGACGCCGACCTGGAGC
>Ga0081538_10002314_pt1 | contig 18813 bp, 14 predicted proteins | sample TabmetS5T2R1_FD_71022 | JGI IMG/M metagenome (GOLD analysis project Ga0081538, IMG submission 71022) | Tabebuia heterophylla rhizosphere microbial communities from the University of Puerto Rico - S5T2R1 | ecosystem: Host-associated > Plants > Roots > Rhizosphere ... | reverse complement strand
ATCATGTTTTCCACATTGTGGACGCCTTGAATTTTCATCCGGTGCAACGGGAATCGTTCTTCACAGGAGCCGTCGCGCCAGACGATTTCTTCCGAGCCCAGGAAAACGCCCTGGTCAACCTCGGCAAAGCCGAAAGAGATAATTCTTGCGCGACTTCCCTGTCGCAGGGCCCAAACCAGCGGGTCATCGCGGTTGAGAACCGCGATGTCTTGTGCCGTCTGGTTCTCGAAAATTCTTGCTTTTGCGCCGCAATAGGCGGCAAAGTCCGGATAACGATCGAGGTGGTCTTCGCTTAAGTTCAGCAAGACCGCCACCCGCGGCCGGAATTCTTCAATCCATTCCAGCTGGAAGCTGCTGATTTCGACAACCCCCCATTCCCAACCACCGCTGACAAATCCGATCAACGGCGTCCCGATGTTGCCGCCGGTGAAGACTTTTGTCCCTTGTGCCTTGAGCATTTCGCTTACCAGAGTCGTCGTCGTGCTCTTACCATTAGTGCCCGTGATGGCAACCATCGGCGCGCTGAGAAAGCGATAAGCCAGCTCGATTTCGCTCAAGATCTCAATGCCGCGATGTCTCGCTTCCCGGAGTAACGAATTTTCGGCCGGCACACCCGGGCTGGGCACGACCAGATCGACCCCTTGCAGCCAGCCGCGCTCTTCGCCGCCTAAAAAATACCCGACCGGCAGACTCCGGAGGGCGTCGATTTCGGCTTTGAGATCCGCTTCCGTTCTAAGATCGCTAACCCACACTTTGGCTCCTTGCTTGACGAGGAAACGCGCGCATTCACTGCCTGTACGGGCTAAGCCCACGACCAGCACTTTTTTGTCTCTCAGCTCCATGCATCATCGCCGGTTTCATCTAAGCTTCAAGGTGCTCAATCCCACGACGGCGCAGATAAAAGAAATGATCCAAAAGCGGACGATAATTTGAGGCTCCGGCCAACCCTTAAGCTCATAGTGATGATGAATCGGTGCCATCAAGAAAACTCTTTTGCGCCGGAGCTTGTAGGAAACCACCTGGCAGATGACCGACAAAGCTTCGACGACGAAAATGCCGCCTACGACGATGAGCAAAATCTCATTCTTGGTCATAACGGCAACGACTCCCAGCGCGGCTCCCAGGGATAATGAGCCAACATCGCCCATGAACATCTGGGCAGGATAGGCGTTGTACCAGAGAAACCCCAAACCGGCTGCCACCACACCGGCGCAAAAAACCGTCAGTTCGCCAACCCCAGCAACATAGGGAATCTGAAGATACTCAGCCAGCTTTAAATGACCGGTGACGTAGGCAATCACCGCGTAGGTGCCGGCGGCGATCATCACCGGCCCGATGGCTAATCCATCTAGGCCATCGGTCAAGTTCACCGCATTAGAAGCTCCGACAATCACCAGCATCGCGAATGGGATGTACCACCAGCCCAGATCAGGACGGATATTTTTAACAAAAGGGATGCCCAACTCGGTACTGAACTTGAGATAGCCGCAAAGGATAGCCGCAGCGATAAATGCAATGACAAGCTGGCCCAGCAGCTTGACGCGCGGCGGTAGCCCCTTGCTATTTTTCCGGCTCAGTTTGAGATAATCATCCACCAGACCCACCGCGCCGATGCCGACCGTGGTAAACAGCGCGAGCAAGACGTAGGGATTGGTGATGTCGCCAAGCAACAGCGTCGACAACGACAGCGCGACAATAATGATGACTCCCCCCATAGTCGGCGTTCCGGCCTTGGTGGAATGCGAGGCCGGTCCGTCGTCGCGAATCTGCTGTCCCATCTGCTTGGCGCTCAATGAGCGGATCAGCCACGGACCCAGCAGAAACGAAACCACCAACGCCATCAAGGCCGCCATGGCAGCGCGAAACGTGATGTAGCGGAATACGTTGAAGCCGGAGTAGGTCGTGTGAAGTTGGTAGAGAAGTTGGGACAACAAGTCGATTCTCCTAGGCCGCGCCGCTCTTCAATTGGTTAAGCACCCTTTCCATTTTCATACCGCGCGAGCCTTTGAAAAGGAGCCAATCCCCCGGCTTCACATGACTTCTTAGCCGGACAACAAGTCGATTCTCCTAGGCCGCGCCGCTCTTCAATTGGTTAAGCACCCTTTCCATTTTCATACCGCGCGAGCCTTTGAAAAGGAGCCAATCCCCCGGCTTCACATGACTTCTTAGCCGGTTGGCAAGATCCGCATGATCTTTTCCAATAATGACGCGCTCAGCCGGCATGCCGCCCTGAAGCGCTCCCTGCCTTACTCGCTTGGCCTGCGCGCCCAATAAGTACAGACGATCGATGCCGGCGCGCGCCACTTGTTTGCCCAGTTGTAGATGCTGCCGGCGCGTTTGCCGTCCCAATTCAAACATGTCGCCAAGGATGGCGGTCCTCTCGCCCCGGCATTCAACACCGGCTAATGTCTTGATGGCCGCTTCCATAGAGGCGGGATTGGCATTGTAAGCATCATTGATAATTCCAACGTTCTTCCAGTGATCGAGTTGCATGCGCATCGGAAACGGTTTGGCCTTTTCCAAGCCTCTGCGAATCGCCGCCAGACTAACGCCCAAACCGTAAGCCATCGCCGCCGCCCCGGCGGCATTAACGATATTATGCTCGCCTAAAAAATTAAGACGCACAGGAGAGCGCCGGCGCCCGACGCGCAGATTAACCATCATCCCTTTAGCACCAAGGGAGCGCCACGATCCCGCCTGCACTTGCCCCCTGGCTCCGTAAGTAATTTTTTTGCCCTTGAATTTCTGCCCCAGACGGCGCACCCAAGCGTCATCCAGGTTAACCGCGATCATCCCGCCGGGCCGAATCCCGCTAAACAGCGCACCCTTTTCACGGGCGACGCCCGCCAGACTGTTCAACCCTTCGAGATGCGCGGCAGCGACGGAGGTGATGATTCCCATGTCTGGAGCTGCGATCTCGGCCAGACGCTTGATCTCCCCAGAATGATTGGTCCCAAGTTCAACCACCGCCACCTTGTTGGTTTTGCGCAAACGCAACAGCGTAAGCGGCAGGCCCACGAGATTGTTGAAGTTACCCTCGGTTTTCAAAATCTTTCCTCGAAGCGGTTTCCGGTTCAGAGCCGCTTCCTCAAGAATCGCCGCAAGTATCTCTTTGGTGGTGGTTTTGCCATTGGATCCAGTTATGGCCAACACGACAGGCCCGTAGGTTCTCCGGCGGTGATGGGCCAGATCTCCCAGCGCGCGCAACGTGTCGCCTACCTTGATGATGGTCGCGGCACCGTACGCTGACGGACGCAATTCACGATGAACCACAACACAACGCGCGCCGCGTCGGACAGCTTGACCGATAAATCGATGGCCGTCCAACCGCTCTCCCTTCAAGGCGACAAAAACCGACCCTGGTTGCACTTTATTCGAGTCTGTCACCACTTCGCCGAAACGTTCGCTTTTCCCTTTGCGCAAAAGTTCGCCCCGAGTGGCCAACAAGATTTCACTTAGGTACCATGCCATTCCCTGACCACTAGGCGTTGCCGATCCGGCTCAGCTCTTCTTGCGCCACTTCGCGATCGTCAAAATGAATTTTTTCCGACCCGAGAATTTGGTAATCTTCGTGTCCTTTGCCGGCAATCAAGACCACATCACCCCTTCGAGCCGCCCGTAATCCGACACGAATGGCTGCCCGCCGATCCTTTTCAACCCAATAGCCCCGTTCCGTTTGCGGATTTAGATCGGCCATCCGTTTTAGGCCGCTTTGCTTTATTCCGTCTTCGATGTCAGCCATTATTCTGAGCGGATCCTCGGTACGTGGGTTGTCAGAAGTTAAAATCAAGAGGTCGCTCAACCCGGCGGCGATCTGACCCATCAAAGGTCGCTTGCCCCGATCCCGGTCTCCGCCGCAACCGAAAACCGTCAAGACCCTTCCTTGAGTTAATGGACGGACGGCACCGAGGACTTTTTCGAGGGCGTCCGGCGTGTGGGCGTAGTCCACCAAGACGGCAATGCCCAATTGGTTCTCAACCTTTTCCAGCCTACCTGGCACCGATCGTAGCTGCTCGATACCTTTAGAAATGGCATCGGCCGGCAAATTCAGTGCTGCCCCGACCCCGACCGCTCCCATGATGTTCTGCAAATTGGCTGCGCCGACGAGCGGCGAGGAAAAATCGAGGCAACGACTTTTTACTGCCAATTGCCCCCTGAGTCCGGCCACATCGCTCCGGACCTCGATGGGATGAATGTCCCACTCTCTATCTTCGCCATAGCTCCAAGTGTCCACCCCTAGCGTGCCGACCTGCCGGAGAAGCTCCCTGCCTTTGGGATCCTGTCCAAAAATGACCGCAGCTTTATTGAGCTTCACGCTCATTTTCAGATAGTCCGTAAACAGCTTGCGCTTGGCTGAAAAATATTCGTTTATATCGGCATGGTAATCGAGATGATCCCGCGACAGATTGGTAAATAACCCGACGTCGAAGTCGATTCCACGCACCCGATCTTGAACCAGGGCATGAGAGGATACTTCCATCGCCACCGACTGGGTGCCGGCCTTTTCCATCTCGGCCATGAGCGAGTGCAAATCAAGCGATTCCGGTGTCGTGTGATGCGAAGGGACTTGATGTTCACCGTAACGATAGTTGACGGTGCCGATAACGCCGGGCTTTAAACCAGCGGCGGAGAGTATGGATTCAACGAGATAGGTCACCGTCGTCTTTCCATTGGTTCCCGTAACTCCCACGACCTTCATGCGCTGGCTCGGCTGGCCAAAAAAAAGCGCTCCCCATAAGCCCATGGCGCGCCGGACATCCTTTGTCCGGATCCAGGTTGTGCCCGGCGGGCATAACTCCCGATGCGCGACGACGACCCCAGCGGCGCCACTCTTCAGCGCCTGGGGAATGAACCGATGGCCGTCGACTTTCTCTCCGGGAATGGCAAAGAAAATTTCTCCTGCTCTCACTTGGCGAGAGTCATAGGTTAACCCTGTAACCTCCTGATCAAGATTGCCTTCGGCTTCTTCTACCTTCTCTAGCGGCAAAAACTCTCGCAGGCGCATGGCATCAACCCTGGAGGTTTAGAACCAAAATGTCCTCTTCGCTCCAGCGTCCGCCGGGCGCGGGAGATTGTCGGATCACATAGCCGTTGCCGTGCATTTTTACCTTGACTTGCATCGCACGAGCTTTCTCCACCGCCTCCCGCAGGCTGAGGCCGACGAAGTCCGGCACCGCCACAGTGCCCCCGTCGAAGGCGACTGCGGTTTCCCTTTTCACTGCTCGGCGACGCGGAAGTTCGGTTGGGCCGATCGTTGTAGGGACTAATTCTAGCTTCTGCGGAGCCACAGACAGATGGCGCAGCGCCCCCTGAGCGATATTGCGAAATACCGGGGCGGCAACCACGCCGCCGTAGACGTTGACCTCAGGCTCATCGACGAGGATCATGGCGACCAATTTTGGATCATCCGCTGGGACAAACCCGACAAACGAAGCCACGCGCTTGCCGGCCGCATAGCCGCCATGTGTGAGATCCGCTTTTTGTGCCGTACCGGTTTTTCCCGCCACCTCAAAGCCCTCCACTCTTGCCATAACCCCGGTGCCGCCTTCGTTAGTCACACCCTTGAGCATTGAGGCCAATAATCGTGCAGTCTTTTCCGAAATTACGCGCCGGACCACATGGGGCTGATTTTCGAGCAGCACTTCACCCTTCGAACCAACGACGCGGCGTACCACATGAGGGCGCATGAGAAAACCGCCGTTAGCGATCGCCGCATAGGCCATCACCATCTGAATCGGTGTCGCCGAGATCCCCTGACCGAAGGCGTGGGTGGCAAGGTCAATCGCCGACCATGACTCCGGTTTTCGTAGCAACCCGGGAACTTCTCCCGGCACATCGATCCCCGTGGGCTGCCCGAAGCCGAATTTCTCGATATATTTAAAGTAGCGTTCCCTTTTTAGTTTCTCGGCTACCTTGGTGATCCCAATGTTGCTCGAGACCTGAAGGATTTTATAGAAAGGTAACCAAGCGTGCGGGTGTGTGTCATGGATGACTTTACCCGCATACGGGTATTTCCCCATCTCACAGTAAAAAAGATCCTCTTTGCCTACCACTCCCTCTTCCAGAGCAGCTGCCGCTAAAATCGTCTTAAACGTCGAGCCCGGTTCAAAGCTGTCGGTAACCGCGCGATTGCGCCGTTGCTGCGCTGAAAGCTTAGCGAAATGATTCGGATTAAACGACGGATAATTGGCCAGAGCGAGCACCTCTCCGGTGAACGGTTCAACCACGATCGCAACTCCGGCCTTGGCTCGGTACTTGCCGATGGTTGCTTCCAGTTCTTTCTCCGCCAGGTGCTGAATCGATGTGTCCAGCGTCAAATGAATGTCGCCGCCCGGCGCCATTTGTAAACCCCTGACGCCTTGAACCAAAACCCTGCGTCCCAAAGCGTCACGTTCGATCACCGACGATCCGGTTTCGCCCCGAATGTAGTCGTTGTAATGTAGCTCCAGCCCTTCCAATCCTTCTGAATCGCGACCAACAAATCCAATGACCTGTCCCGCCAATTGACCCTGCGGATAGTAGCGGTTGGGCTCATAAAACATCCCGACGCCTTCGACGCTTAGGGCTTGGATCTGCTCAGCTTCCTGAGGACCGATCTGCCGCTTGACCCAAACGAAAGGCTTTTCGGCAGTCATTTTCTGCTTCACTTCGCCAGCGTCGAGATTGAGAATCTTACCCAGGGCGCGGCTTACCCCCGCCGGGTCCCGAATACGGTGGGGACGGGCATAAACGGATTGCGCCTCCAGGCTTAACGCCAGCGGCTCGCCAGCGCGGTCCAGAACAGCGCCTCTTTTGGGAAGCACAATCCACTCCTTGAGGTGCTGCCGTTCAGCAAGCCGTTTGAGCTTCTCCCCCTGCAGCACTTGAAGCTGAAAGGCCCGGGCGCCGATCACCACAAACAGAACCAAGAAAAGCACCTTGGCCACACCTAAACGTAGACGATCTCCGCGATAGGAACGTCTCATGGCAAGACAATCACCTGACCCTTTTCCGGGGGCCTAAGCCCCAAGCGCCGGCGAGACATCGCCTCGAGACGATCGGGTGAGGTCAACGTCGCTAGTTCAACTTTCAATTCTCGATTTTCCTGTTCCAATTGATTTTGCAGCTTGCTTGTGGTCGCAAGGACGTAGCCCATGTGGACCACCTGCAACCTCAGCCAAACGTGGAGTAATGCAACTCCGATCAGGCCAAGCGCCGAGAGCACGAAGACCATCAAGTGTCGCTGGCGCCGGCGCCGATCGGCTCGGTTGACCTGCGCTTTGTTTTGCGACCGTAATACCTTGATACTCGGTTTTGCCGCCGTCGCCACTACGCATTCCCTTAAATCCGCTCCGCCGCACGCAACTTGGCCGAGCGGGCGCGCGGATTGGCTGCGATCTCGCCGGCTGAAGGACGAAGCGGTCTGGTCGAAAGCAAGTTGACCTTCCGGCTCCAACCGCATTGGCACTTCGGGGTCCTTGGAGGACACACGCAATCACGGTTCCATTTGCGAAAGGCCGCTTTAACCAATCGATCCTCCAGTGAGTGAAACGAAATAATGATCATCCTTCCCTTCGTCCGAAGCAGCTCGTAACCGTTCTGTAAGAATCGATCCAGATTCTCCAACTCTTGATTAACGGCGATTCTCAGAGCTTGAAAGGTTTGTGTCGCCGGGTGATGATCTCGACCGCCTTGACCTTTGGCCCGTACGATGATTTTAACCAGCTCTTCTGTTGTTGTGATCTCTTTCGTCCTCCTCTCGGACGCGATAGCCAGCGCAATGCGGCGGGCCTTCGGCTCGTCGCCATACTGGCGCAGGATTCGCTCTAGCTCGGACACCGGAAAAGTATTGACGATCTGGCACGCATCTAGCGATTGCTGTCGATTCATTCGCATATCGAGCCTGGCTCCGCCGAGAAAGCTGAAACCCCGCTCTCGAGACTCCAGTTGGTGAGACGAGACCCCCAAATCCAAAACAATACCATCCACCGGGCCCCAGCCGACTTCAGCCAAGGTCTCTTCAGCCGATGCGAAATTCGCGTGCCGCAGCACGAGTCGATCGCCAAAACCGCTTAGCCGCTCTCGCACCGCCGCCAGGGCTTCGTCATCCAAGTCAAGCCCCAAGACTCGTCCCTCAGGACTGCTGTGAATCAGAATCTGCTCTGTGTGTCCTCCTCCTCCCAAGGTACCATCCAGGTATCGTTTCCGCGGTTCGGGTCTCAGGAGGTCAATCACCTCCGAAGCCATTACAGAAGCATGCGTAAACGCCATTTAGTGACTGGTGCTGTCCCCTTCCCAGTCGTCCTCGAAACTTTCGATGGCATCCTCTAAAGAGGTGTACTCCTCAAAAAAACGATCCATACCCACGACTTTGAAAATATCCCTCAGAAAAGGGCTCATCCCGGACAGCTTCAAGTCACCGTTGAGATTTCTCAGGAGCTTGAGCCGCTCGAGCAAGAGTCCGATGCTTAGATAATTTATATGGTCAACCGATCTTAAATTGAGAACGACTTTTGTCCGATCTTTTTCAATCAGGCCACCGATCATGTCTTTGATCCGGATCATTTCCCGAAAATCGATATCGCCAGCCACGTCGATCACGGAAATGTCCTGTATAGGTTTTCGCGGCAGCATTCCTCATTCTCCTTTCAAACCACGTCCATCCTGTCGGCGTTCTTACAATCCCAAGTCACCGAGAAAATCTGGATCTTGCATCAATTTTTCTTCAGCGTCAGAGAATATTTTCTTCCATACATCGAGATCCCAGACGCGAAACTTTTCTAAAGCTGAGACCAGAACGACAGCGCGCTTTAGTTCGGCGTATTTCCTCAAGAGCGGCGGAATCAAAATACGGCCTTGCTTATCGACGATGCATTCAGACGCACCACCGAGATAGTAATTTTGAAACATCAGCATCTTGCGATCGAACTTTGGCTTTTTTCGAATCTCTTCCTCCAACCGCGCCCATTCATCGAGGGGATAAACATCGAGGCATTTCATTCCGTCCACTACGAAATTGGTAATCACGATGCGCTCGTCGCTCTTCCCGAGCAGGACCTCGCGGAATTTCATCGGAATGCTCAAACGGCCCTTGCCGTCGAGCGTGTGTTCAAAGCTACCGCGAAACATCCGTACCCTAAGCTAGTAGGATTTTTATGGGAATTTATCCCACCTTATCCCACATAGGCGCCACTTATAACTTTATGGACGGTAACTGTCAATAAAAAAATTCAATTTTTTCACGTATTTTTGGGACTTCAAGCAGAAAAAATCGCGTCGATATATTGACGCTCTGAGAATCGCGAGACACTAGATCTTGAAGTGGTAAGTTGAGGGCTTTCCAAGTCGCTAAAAAAGTCAAAGATTGACATAAAATACCTACAAACTTGACTGAGAGAATCCTCAGTTAGTCGGTAGATCAAGACTAGAGATTATTGCGGATAACTATTGTGGGCTAAAGTGGATCGTAAGCCGGATTCTGTAATGGTTCCCAATAGGAACCACAGCGATCATTCATCTTGCCCCGTGATTGCTCACGGGTTCGAGCGACCTTACCCGAGGGTTGTGGGCGGACCACCCGACCCTCCTATTTGGTCTTGCTCCGGGTGGGGTTTGCCGTGCGTCCACCATCACTGATGGACCGGTGAGCTCTTACCTCGCCTTTTCAACCTTACCCATCGCGCAACGATGGGCGGTGTCTTTTCTGTGGTACTTTCCCCCGATCACTCGGGGCCGCCGTTAACGGCCACCTTGTCCTGTGGAGTCCAGACTTTCCTCCCTCCGCTTGAAGCGGAAAGCGATCGCTAGATCCACTCTAGCCCGTTAGGATTTTTTGTTTGCCTCGTCGATACCTTATTGACCAATCGATCCGGCAATTTGTTCAACTCCCGAGGCACGTGAAGGATACGATACGCCTCAAATTGACGCAACAAAGCCATGGCCTTCTGAAAAAGCGCTTTTAAGCTTTCCGTCTTTCACCCGGTATTCACCTGCTATCTAGAATCACAGCCCCACATGCCGCATTTCCAAGGTTGCAGCGCCGTCAACCATGTGATGGCATTCACCGGTCAATTCGACATAGGGGTTAAAAACCTCAGGTGGAAGAACGCTCTCCCTTGCATGAACGCTGAAAATCTCTGGCGGGCGGGCTATTGCCCCAGCTACGCTTCTTTTGTGTGCTCTACAGAAGGCTTGTAGTAAAGAATCCGTTGACAACTCGGGCAGAGATTGATTTTTTCGCTCTTGATGATCTCATTCCACAGCTGCGGAGGAATGTTCATATAGCAGCCTTGGCAAATTCCACCGGAGACTTCCACAACCGCAAAACCTCCGCGCCGTGCAAAGATCAGCTCGTACCGTGACATCAGATCTCCCGCAATCTGCGACGCGATCGTCTTTCTGAGCGTGCTCGCCTCAGAGACGAGTTGATCGATGCCGGAGATTTTCGTTTGCATCTCTAGCTGCCTCTCCTGCCACTCCTCTTGCATGAGGATCGCCTCTTCCTCTTTGGCCTTAAGGTCCGCCTTCAAACGATCGATCTCTTCGAAAATTATGATCAGCTGTTCCTCGAGCTCGCTGTTCGCCTGTCTAATTTGGTCGATTTCCCGCTGAAGCGCCTGGAGCTCCTTGGTGTTCTTGATGCGATTCATTCGCATCCGTTTATCCATGGCCTTTTTGCCTTCCTCTTGCAGGATCCGATCTTTCTGCTGGCGCTCTTTTTCCTTTTCCGCGTAAGCAGCCGCCACTAGGGCGATTTCCTGTTTCTTGGCCTGGATCTCCTTCTCCTTGATTTGAAGTTCTCCGAGTAATTGTTGTTTAGCGCCGTTTTTCTCCCTGATCTCGCGATCGACATTCTGCAGTGTAGCCAGTATCTCTATCTGTTCACGCAATTTAACTTCTCCCGTTTGGCGAAAAAAGAAATGCACCCCTGTGGGTGCATTTCTTCAATCAAACCGGCCAATAAATAAAGTGTAGCTGTTGCTATCTCCACTCTTCGTTAAAGCTCCTTTTCATAATATTTATCTGGATTCTTCGTTCTTGTCAAAATGCATTAACCCTTAAAACGTTTCGTTTGCTAGCCTTTATGCTCGACTCCCATTTTTCAGGGTCCGAAGGCGTCGTGGACTGGCAGCAGAACCTACCGGGCTATGGGACCCCGGGATTTGGCCGGTACGGTTGACTTCTCAACTGGTGACTTACGGCATTTGGGGCGGTATGAACTCCCCGACCCAGGTCGTTAACTCATTGATTCGGCAGCCGTTATTCTGGGCTATATCCGACCGGGAGCTGCCTTTTGATAGTCGGCCAAAATTTTTCTCATGGATCCGCGGTCAAAATAGGAAACGCCTTTTAACCCAGCATATTGACATATCCGATCCTGAGCTGCTGCCGTTCACGCACTACTGTCTCGAGACTGGGACGCAATGATAAGACAGCGGCTCTGCGACCGCCTCCACCGGCGGCAAGCAACAGCATCTACAAAGCCATTTTACCCGGATTCATGATGTTATTGGGATCGAGCGTCTTCTTGATCCGCCGCATGACTTCGATTCCGTAGCCATGTTCTTCACTCATCAAGGGTGCCAATTTCACGCCAACGCCATGGGTATATTCCATGGATCCGCCCAACTCATGAACCAGATGGAGCAGTTCATCGACGGTCTCTTCCAGGGCCAACTGCGCCTGGTTCGTACCGTCGTCCTCGATACCCAGGGGCATGGAAAAAAGCTCCGGTTGAATCCACAGGCCGCTCTCAAGAATGCGCACGCCACGTTTTTTGACAATCGCCATCGCTGCCGCTCTAAACGGCAAGACCTTCGAGGCCGGCAGCGCGACGTGAATCCAATCACGATAAATGCCATCTCGGCCGCGTTCCCTTCGTTGCCGGCGGTTCTTCATGAAGCGCCTGGCGATCTCGTGGCGATCGCTCCAGAACGTCTCCGCTTCTTTGCGGGGCAAACTTTTACCGCCGGACTGCGCGCAGACAGAGAGAGCCCGTTTCTCCTCCGCGCTGACCACTTCATCCATTCCTTCAAACGCGAGATAGAGCATCGCGTCCCCTTGAAACTTGTCCCCCGCGTCGCCGAAATCGAGTAAGGCCGGCCGCACGCGCTGACGGAACATTTCTTGAATGGCGCGGTAACCCACTTCGAAGGACGCGAAGCGAAGCGCATGAAGCGCCCGCTTCTCCGGTACGGGAAAAATCCGAATCGTCGCTTCCGTGATAATTCCAAAACAGCCCTCGCCACCGATGAGCAGAGACTTGAGATCGATTCCGGCGGATGACTTGGGAACCGCCCGGGTACGCAGCACCTCGCCGTTAGGCAGCACGGCTTCCAGCCCCAGGACCTGATCTCCCATGGAGCCATAGAGCCCGCCGCGGTAACCCATGCTGTTAGTAGAAATCGCGCCGCCCACTGTGGCCACGGGTAAAGTCCACGGGTCATGGCCAAGTATAAAATCGTCTCGGTTCAAGCGCTTTTCCAGCTCTTCTAAAACCGTCCCTGCCTGGACGCGGACTGAACGCGCCTCTTTATCCACTTCGAGGATTTGGCCCATCCGCCGCAGATCGATGACAATCCCTGGGCGGACGGACAACGCGCCGCCCATCAGCCCCGAGCCCCCGCCGTACGGAATGATCGGGACCTTTTCTTGGTTGGCCAAGAGTACTACCTGCCGGACCTCTTCGGCGGCAGAGGGCAAAACACTGCAAATTGGGAGGGTTACTTCAGGCCGCTTCCCAGGATGAAGTCTCGCCTCGCTCAGAGCGTCCCAGGACAGCTCGTCAAGACGGCTTTCATCCGTGATTATCGAATCCGGTGGCAGGAGCTTGGCGAGTTTCCCGACTATCTTGTTTTGCAAAGAGTTTGTCATAGACATCATCCGGCGCCAGGCTGGAGTATACCGAAAAGCAGGCTGTGGCAGAAGTCACGCAACCCCGGTGACCAGCGCGTCACAGCAACGTACCGCGCAAAACGACATCGGCGATCGTGAAATAGATGACTAAGCCGGTAACGTCTACGAGAGTGGCCACAAAAGGCGCGGAGGCGCTGGCGGGATCGAAGCCGAGGCCGCGCAGAATAAACGGCAGAATCGAGCCGGCGAGAGATCCCCACAACACGACGCCGACGAGACTCAGGGCAACGGTCAAGGCGACCAGCAAGTAATGTTCGCCATAGGCATTGAACAAACCTTGCCACAGTAAAATTCGTAGCAAGCCAATGGATGCCAGAATCAACCCCAATCCCAGGCCCGTGACAAGCTCGCGCCGGATCACCCTCCACCAATCTCGAATCTTCACTTCTCCGAGCGCCATAGCGCGGATCACAAGCGTCGTTGCCTGAGAACCTGAGTTGCCGCCGCTGCTGATAATCAGCGGCACAAACAGGGCTAAAACCACCGCGCGCGCGATCTCCGCCTCGAACTGTCCCATGGCGGTTGCGGTCAGCATTTCGCCCAAAAACAGCGCCGCCAGCCATCCCGCGCGCTTGCGAATCATAACCAGCAAAGGAACCTGCAAATAGGGCTCTTCCAAGGTTGCAACCGCGCCGATCTTTTGGATGTCCTCGGTGGCTTCTTCTTGAAGCACGTCGACAATATCGTTCACGTTGACGACCCCTTTGATTCGTCCTTCCGCATCGACGATCGGTATCATCAACAAATGATGGCGCATGAAAAGCTTGCTCAGCGCTTCCTGGTCTAAATCCTCGGGCGCGGAGATCACTTCGGTGCGCATCACGTCTTTGATGAGTTTCTCCCCCGAGGAGACAATCAGATCGCGAAAGGTAACCACGCCCAGTAAGCGCTCCTCGGGATCGAGGACGTAAGCATAGTAGACCGTCTTTTCCCGCGCCCGCGCGTCCCGGCGGAGATAGCTGATCGCCTCGCCAACGGTCATGTCAGCGCGCAGCCGGCAATAGCGCGTGTTCATCAGGCCCCCAGCTTCATCTTCCGCGTAGTCGAGGAGTCCTTTCACCTCCCTTTGGGTGGTGTCATCGAGCAGCGCCAGCAAATTCTCTCGTGCCTCCGACGGTGCCTCCTGGATCAAGTCGGCGGCATCGTCCGGCGCCAATCGTCTCATCCACAATCGCCGCTCTCCCGCCGGCAACGCTAAGATCAGTTGAACCCTATCTTTAGCGCTCAACTGCACAAAAAAATCATCGGCCTGCTCTCGCTGCAAAAACTCAAAACCCTCTACCCTCTCATCCATGGAGAGCACGGGCCACGATTCGTAGAGCTCAGCCGGAGTGAAGTTCTTGTCCGCCACGTTTTGATCCCGCGAGTAGGCTACCGCGATTGATTTGGCTATTCCTAACACATCATCGGATAGGTGCAATCGCAGCACGATTAAAATTTCACCAGGCGCTGGGAAAAGAACCGGAACAGGGCCGGGCTTCGCTGCGTCATAGTGTTGGCGCTCGGATTGAGGACTTGAGTGTCGTGGCCACTGCCGACAAAGATAATGGTGTTCCCCGGCTATAAAAAGAAAAAGCCCCAGCAAACGGGGCTTTTTCTGAAATAAGCGGACCATTCTTACCAACAAAGAGGGTCCGGTACATCGTAGAGATTTATCCAGTGATTCTCAGGACGGCTAAAATTTGATGGATGAGCCAGTGTTGAACCCCACCAACTCGTTTCTCAATTTGAACATTCCTTGGTTAGAGGACCAGACCGCTACGCGACCGTTTCCATCAACTTCGACGAGACACGCATGCGGTTCGATATACCCAATCTTCCCGGAGGCGACAGCTCGTCATTTCATGCCGAGTTCGTTGTTCACCTCGTGTTGAAGAGAAAAGTCGAAAGCCGCCGTTGCGCGCAGGGGATCGGGAATCTTGGCTAGCTCACCATCCATTTTAAGAAATTCCTCAATCTGTTTTTGCGAAACGATACCGCTTGTCGAGAAGGCATTACGGGATATTCGATAGGACTCGCGTGCAACCGGAAGATCCACTTTCAAAACTTTGGCAAGGACTTCGCTCGCGTCACTTTCTGTTTCAAAGAAAAACCGGTTTGCCTTAGCCCGCGCGCGAAGAATGCGCTTGACCAGATCTTTTTGACTCGAAAGGCTTTTGTCCGTAACCGCCAAACCACTTTGGAAAAAGCTTGGAAACTCATCCAACGCGTTCGCCAAAACATTGAGCTTGAACTTGTCCCGTGCCAGGATCACGGTCGGTGGCGAGAGGACAGCGATATGAATGGCCCCGTTTACAATCGACTGAAGTTGCGTCGCGGTGTCCCCTGCCAGGATCACCGTGATCTCCTCTTCGGGATTGAGACCCCCGCGGCGCAACATTCGTAGTCCCGCCAGGTGTTGGACTCCCCCGAAAGATGTTGTAGCCATCACTTTTCCCTTTAACTCGCTAAAAGACTTTAGCTCGGGACGCGTGACCAACCAGAACAGCGGGCTCTGGAGGTTCACGGCCAGGATCTTGATCGGCGCGCCTTTTTGAAACGCCCGCACGCTTGTTCCGACGGAGTCGTACGCAAATAACTCCCCGGTTAGCACTGCTGCAATGGCCGCATCGGCCCGAACCTGATTGAGCTGAGCCTCAAGTCCTTCTTCGCGAAAGAATCCCTTCTCTTGAGCGATGAATAGCTGGATGGACGCAATGCTTCTCGCCGGGTAGCCAATGACCACCTTAGGAAGCGACTGGGCTCGGACCAGGATCGGTTTGACAGCTACGACACCTAAAACAAACCCGATGCAAAAAATAATAGCTTCGACCCGCATAGACTTGCGTGCAGCCAAATCACCGCTCGTCAAGCGAGTAAAAACAATAATAGGAATTTTTTCACCGGAGCCTAGTTCCACAGTCACTTCTGACATCTCATGACTCCTAGGAGTAAGGGACTTTGCTCGCTAGATCTCTAGAGGCCGTCTATATCAAAACGATAGAGTTGCGCGGCGTTGCCCGCTAATATCTTTTGCTTGTCGGTTGCATCAACGCCGTAAAAGTCCTTTGCGATTTTTTCCCGCGAGTGCGGCCAGAAAGTCGCGCTGTGCGGGAAATCTGACGACCAGAGCAAATTTGCCACTCCGATGTCATCCCGATGCGCGATACCGAACGGGTCGTCGATGAACGTCGCATAGAGTTGGCGGCGAAAATAATCGCTCGGCATGAGCGTCAACTTGGTTTTAAATGCCTTTCCATAAACCTCCACGCCACGAGCGACGAAACGTGCATCGAGCCGGCGCAGAAAGTAAGGGAGCCATCCGCAGTTAAGCTCGGCTGAAACGACTTTGAGACCCGGGAAGCGCTCCAATACACCGGACATGATCAGGGTCGAAAAAGTGTATTCGACCTCGTGGGAATTAATGCCGAATGCAATTGTCCGTTTCTGCGTGCTGGAGTCCCAATCAACCCACCGAAACCCGGCGAACTCGTGTAGACTGACCGGCATTGAATATTCCTGCGCGGCCGCCCAGAACGGATCGTACACGTCTGAGTAGAACGGCAAATCTTCCGGTGGCGAAGCCCACACGATCGCGCCCGCCAAGCCTTTCTTGGCGCACTCCGCTAGATCGGCCGCCGCCTGCGTCGGATCATAAAGTGAAATCAATCCCAAACCTTTCAGCCGCTTCGGCGAATAGCTGCAGAATTCCGCGAGCCAATCGTTATAGACCTGGAAACAGGCACGCTGAAACCCGGCATCTCCGATCCAGAACATTCGGAACCCGAGCGTGGTGTAGAGCACATCGCCTGCGACACCGTCCTGGTCCATGTCTTTGAGTCTCTGCGCCGGATCCCAGCCGCCGCGGTGCGCTCCGGCGTAAGAGAAGTCGCTTAACAACTGCCGCAATTCTTCAGGCGATTTGTTGGCACCAAAGCCTAAAATCACATTGTGTGGCTCGCGATCCCGTTCGATAAACCACCAGGCACCCGGCTGTCCCTGATATTCGGTTTCCATATGCGGCGCGATATCGCGGTATTTTTTCGGCAGGCGCTCTTGCCATAGATTTAGCGGCTCGCTGACGTGCGAGTCCGCATCGAGCAAAATGTTCTCTCTCATAGTCTATTCCTCTAGCGTTTCGAAACTCACTCTTCGTAAACGTTAAACGGATTTTCGCTTCTCAGCCCTTCCATTAATCCCGGTTGCGCACTCTTTTGAACCGAACTCAGCGAGCTGGACTTGATACTCCTTCCTGTTCGACCGCCTGGTATGGCGACATTGATTTATAGTAACTTTATACTGATGATTGTCTCCTCGGAGCCAATGGCCAAGCTCACGCCAACAAACGAACACCGGTTCTTACATCCCACTCGCGCTGCCCACCTCGATTGCTTCATTACTGAAACACTAACGGATACATCCGTTTTGGATTTTCGAAACAAATCTTGTGTTTCGTCTCGCCTTGGATATCCTCCCGCGCCATGAACCTTTGGATGTTCTCACGGAACTCTGAACGTGGTTCATGGGGGAAATCGGTAGCGCAGAATAAGATATCGTCGCGCAGTAAATTGGCTACTTGAGGGATGCCACGATCTTCGAGCTCGCAGTGAACGAAGATCTGTCCGCTCTTTAGATGCTCCGAGGGCAATTTTTTGCATCCGGGAACCTGGGTGTTGCGATGTTCATATTCCATGTCCAACCGTTCCATCAAATAGGGTACCCAGCCACATCCGGCCTCGGCATAAGCCACATTAAGTTTTGAAAACGTATCGAACACTCCGTTGTAGATCATACTGGTCATCTGAATCATCTGTCCAAAACCATGACTGAGAGCGCGGACCTCAATCAGCCGGTCGAAGGAGTCAACTCCGATTCCCTGTGTGGGAGCAGCATGCACCGCCAATAGAGCACCAAGCTCCTGGGCCGTCTCGTACACCGGGAAATATCTCTCATCACCTAAAGGCTGGCGTAATCCGACCGCGGGAAGCACGGCACCCACGAATCCAAGTTCACTGACGGCACGTTTCAATTCCTTAACCGCTTCAGGGATCGATTGCAGCGGAATTAAAGCCATCCCTTTTAATCGTTTTTCCGGCCGGGTAAAAGTTTCGTATAAATAATTATTGTATCCGGTCGCTACCGCGCAGGCCCAATCCTTGTCTCTCACCAGACCGAAGGTCAATCCCGCGGTGGGATATAACACCGACCAGGCGATCTGATCTTCGTCGAGAAAGTTCTGCCACTCCTTCAAGCTGCCTTTTGCGATATAGCGACCCTTACCATCGGCCACTCTCCGCGCCTGTCGGTGAAAACCATCCAAAGTTGGAAAAAACGGAAACGCCAGGAGGTCCTCACGATTCTTGAACGGCTCCGGTAAGAATTGTAAAAGTTCCGCATCGCTCTCTACAACGTGTCCATCGGCATCTATGAAGCCTTTGACCTCCATCATTGCAATCTCCCCCTTATTGGCTGACTATCCTGGCTCCTGATTTCAACCGTCCACTCATAGTGTCATCTATGCCCTGAAGACGTAACAGGCCCTCTGCTTAACCACAAATGAACTACGGTAACTTCTAAACTTCTCTAAATAATTCATTGCCGTTTCAAATATGGAGCAGCCTACGAGAATTCTTCTCCATGAAAGTTTTGATATACCCAGGATTTGACTGCGCGCTCAATGCGCTAAAACCCTTGCTCAACGGGCCTAGACCTCCACAATAGTCCGAACCAAACACAATATTGTTCTCACCCATTTTATCGATCAAAAACGCCAGAGTTCGGGCATCCGAGCTAGCGCAGTCGATCAAGAAGTGTTCGAGAAAAATGTCCGAATAACGTTGTTCACCCTTCGGTCCCTTGTGCTTCCAGAAAAACCTGTGTAGCAGGAGCGGCAGCCCACCGCCCGAGCTGCGGATGACGATTTTGAGATTGGGATAACGG
>Ga0081538_10002313_pt1 | contig 18814 bp, 13 predicted proteins | sample TabmetS5T2R1_FD_71022 | JGI IMG/M metagenome (GOLD analysis project Ga0081538, IMG submission 71022) | Tabebuia heterophylla rhizosphere microbial communities from the University of Puerto Rico - S5T2R1 | ecosystem: Host-associated > Plants > Roots > Rhizosphere ... | reverse complement strand
AGGAGCGCCACTTCACACGGGCCGCGGCGGTTCTCGCCGACTGCAAGGACGCCACCCGCATGCGCGAGGTGTTCGCCGAGCAGCGGCCGTCGGTGGTATTCCACGCCGCCGCCTACAAGCACGTGCCGCTGATGGAGGAGAACCCCGTGGAGGCGGTGCGCAACAACGCGGTCGCCACCCGCATCGTGGCCGCGGCGGCCGGCGGGGCGGGTGTCGAGCTGTTCGTGCTTGTCTCGACCGACAAGGCTGTGAGCCCCGCGACGGTGATGGGTGCCTCGAAGGCCCTTGCGGAGTGGGCCGTGGAGGCGGCGCAGAACCGCTGGAAGAACACCCGCTACGCGTCCGTGCGCTTCGGCAACGTGCTCGGCTCATCCGGTTCGGTCGTACCGATCTTCCGGCGCCAGATCCAGCAGGGCGGCCCGGTCACGGTCACCGACCCGAAGATGACGCGCTACTTCATGACGATCCCCGAGGCCGTCCAGCTCATCATCCGCTCGGGAGAGCTCGCCACGGGCGGCGAGGTGTTTGTGCTCGAGATGGGCGATCCGGTGAAGATCGTCGAGCTTGCCCGGAATATGATCCGGCTCGCGGGGTACGAGCCGGACGTGGACATTGCCCTCGAGACGATCGGCCGCCGGCCGGGCGAGAAGCTACACGAGGAGCTGTTCAATCCCGGCGAGCGCCCGCAGCCGACACCCGCGGAGAAGATCGTTTGCGCCGTGCAGCAGCCGCTCGACCCGGAATGGGTCGAGGGCGCTTTCGCGCGCATCGAGGAGTTGGTGTATGCGGGCGATGCGGCGGCGCTCGCGAGCGCGGTTACGGAGCTCTCGGCAGAGCGGGCCCTGGCGATCTCGCCGGGCTCGCCGTAGCCCGTCTGCGAGCCGACGGGTGGCCTGGCTAAGGTTCTTCAATCCTCCATGGAGATCATTGAGCAGATCGGCTCGTACGCCGGCCTCGCTTCCATCGTCGGCCTAGCGGTTCTCTCCGCGCTCTACTTCTCGCAGGCGCGGGATGTGAAACGGCTGCGCGAATGGGCGGGCCGGGCGCCCGAGCGCGCCGCAGAGCAGCCGGCGGCGGAGCAGCCCGTCCCGGGCCGCGCCACGCCGCAGCCCCAGCCGGCCCCCGGCCCCCAGGCTCCCCGGCCCGGGGCGCCGCCGCCCGTGCCTGCCGCGGTGGCGGCAACCGGCGCCCGGCCGGCGGCTGCCACACCCGCCGCGCAGGCGGGGCAGCCCGCACCCGCGAGCGCGAACGCCGGCAACGCCGGGGCTCCCGCCCAGGCGGCCGCTGCGGCCGAGCAGGAGAAGCAGCCTGCGGCGGCCGGCGGCAACGCCGCCGGCCCGGCGGTCCCGGCACAGGCCCAGGCCGCGGCGAAGCCCGGTGCCCCGGCCCAGGCCGACGGCGGGGCGTCCGAGCAGGCACTTGCGGGGCCGAGCGCGACTCCCGCTGCGGCGGCGGAGACGGAGGCCAAGGCAGCGACCGAGGCGCCCACGCGACCGGAAGGCTCGCCGGCGGGCGCACCCGCGCCGGCAGCGCCCACCCCCGGCGCTCCCGCGACGCCTGGAGGTGCGCGACCCTCTGCGCCCGCGGTACCGGGTCCGGGCGGAGGGCCGCGGCCCAGCGCACCGACGACGCCCGCCGCCGCACGACCGCAGGGCGCGCCCGCGGTGCCCGGAGGAGGGCCGCCGCGGCCGGCCGCGCGGCCTACGGTGCCGGGGCGGCCGGCGCCCCAGCAGACCGTGATCCTGCCGCCACCGCGTGAGCCCTGGTACCGGCGCCTCGCCGCGAGTCCCCGCTACCTGGCGCTGACGATCGCCGGCGTTCTGATCGTTGGCGGTGGCGCTGCCTTCGGCATCGTGCAGCTTGTGGGCGATGACGACGGCGGCGGAGCCGCCCAACAGGCCCCCGCAGAGCGCGCCGGCGGCGGCTCCGCGGACGCCGGCGGCGGCGGCGAGCGCAGCGACCGCCGGCGGGCCGCGGTCAATCCTGCAAACGTGAGCGTCGCGGTGCTGAACGGCACTCTCGTGCCCGGCCTGGCGGCACAAATCGGAGACCGGGTGGAACGGTTCGGCTTCCGGCTCGGCACCGTGGCGAACGGATCGGACCAGCAGCGCCAGGAGTCGGTGGTCATGTTCTCGCCGGGACATCGGCGCGAGGCGATCGCGGTGAGCCGCAAGCTGAAGATTCCTCAGCGCGAGCGGGTGGATGCCGAGAGCCAGGCCCTCGCGGGCGACGCCACCGTCGTGGTGATCGCCGGCGCGGACCGGACCCAGTAGCGGGGCGCCGCAGCTACCCGGCCGCCAGCGCTCGCGCTCGCTGCGCGAGGTGCGGTACGCCGAGGCGCTCGGTCTCGACCGCGGCCTCCTCGAGCAGCTCGCGTCCACGGCCCGGCTCTACCGCCAGCAGCACGCGGCCCGCGAGCAGGCGCGAGCGCGCCGACTCGAGCGGCCGGTCGAGAGCGTCCCACGCCATGGCGGCATCCACGAGCAGGGCCGCGCCGTCTACGGGGCTCTCCTCGGCCATGCCGCGCGCCTCGAGCGCCGCCGCGTTGCCAACGGGGTAGTGCAGGCTCTCGGCAAGCTCCGCCGCCTCCTCGGCGGCCTCGCGTGCATCGTCGGGACGCTCGCCGAGGGCCAGGATCACGGCCCGCATGCCGGTCGCCTGAATCGACTGAGCGATCAGGCCCGCGCGCTCGCAGACGTCGATCGCACGGTCGAGAGCGGCGGCGGCCTCATCGAGCTGACCCGAGTCCCGCAGCGCGGTGGCGAGCCCGAAGAGGGCCTGGAACGCGAGCTCCGACCAGCCCACCTGCTCCGCCAGCTCGTGGGCGCGCTCGTAGAGCACGATGGCCTCGTCCGTCTGTCCTTCCCGCCACCGCAGAAGCGCTCGGAGCGCGTAGGGAAGGGCGAGCTTGCCGACCAGCCCTTCGCGCTCGGCGAGCTCGGCGCTCGCCTCCGTCGAGCTCTCAACCCGTTCCCAGTCGGCCCCGTACACGGCCAGCTGGGCGAGCGACGCGTGCAGCTCCACCTGCGCCGGCAGCGCCCCCACCTGCTCCGCCAGCGCCAGTGCCTCCTCGAACGCCTCTCGTGCGCCGGTGACGTCGGCCTCGGAGATCTCCAGATGCCGTCCGAGCGCCGAGAGGGCGAGGATCGTCTCGCCGTCGTCCGAGCCGCGCGCCAGCTCCACTGCGCGCTCGAGGTTCTGGCGCGCCTTCTCGGTGTTGCCGATGCGCCCGAAAACGCGCCCGAAGATGCCGTGGGCGCGGCTCGCGGCGCTGGTTTCACCGAGCCGCTCGGCGAGACGCAGCGCCTTCTCGGACGCGTAGATGGCAAGCATGTTGTCGCCGGTGTGGAGATAGAGCCAGGCGGCCTCCTCGTACAGGCGAACCAGCTCGAGCCGCGGCGGGCCGTCCTTCAACAGGTTGATGCCCTTCTGGTAGTGCTCGATCGCGGCCTTGCGCTCGCCCTTGTGCGACAGGCCCGCGCCGATCTTGCGGTGGAGATCGGCGACCCGCTCGAGGTCCTCCTGTCCGCGGTGCCAGTCGAGGCATTCGCGCCACACGCCGATCGCCTCGTCGACGCGCCCGAGCCGGACCGAAACGTCGCCGAGCTTCTCACCGATCCGCGCCCTTGTGGCGTCGTCGGCGGCGGTGGGGGGCTCGGCGGAGTCGCCGACCTTTCGAGCATGGCGGTAATGCGATGCCGCCTCGCGGTTCGAGTAGAGCATTGCGGCGGCGTCACCGGCCTCCTCGAGGAAGCGGACGCCGCGCTCGCGCATCGTGGCCAGTTCGTCGGCCGGCACCCCGCCCTCGCGCCCGAGCGCAGCCGCGCGGCCGTAGTGCTCGGCGAGCAGAGCGGCGAACTCGACGGTGCGGTCCCCCGCGCGTTCCTCGATGAAGGCGCCCACCTCGTAGTGCTTTCGCGAGCGGACCGCCTTGGGGAGCATCCCGTACGCCACGTCGGCGATCAGCACGTGCTTGAAGGCCAGCTCGCGCTCGCCGGCCAGGCGGCTCTCCGCGCCCGGGGCGAGGATGTCCTTCTGCTGGAGCGAGCGCAGCGCACGATCCAGGTCGCGGCTCTCGGCCTTGGCGAGTTCCGCGAGGGAGCCCTCCCAGAACGTTCGTCCCACGACGGACGCGTGCTGCACGAGCCGCCGCTCGAACGGCTCGAGGGCGTCGAGACGGGCCGCGAGCACGGCCTGCACCGTTTCGGGGAGCTGCTCGGCGTGGGCTCCGTCCTCCACGATCCGGCGCGCCATCTCCTCGGCAAAGAGGGGATTCCCGCCGGACCGCTCCGCCACCGCGGGCACGAGGTCTGGACCCTGGGGCATCAGGGCCGCCACGAGTTCGCGGCTGTCGCGCGCGGTGAGCGGCTCGAGCAGCAGTTGGGTGGCCGAGCGTCGCCCGCCACCCCAGCCCGGGCGGCGGTCGAGGAGCTCGTCGCGCGCGAGGCAGAGAAGCATCAGCGGCGCCCGGACCCACTGGGCGAGGTGCTCGATCGCATCGAGCATTCCGTCGTCCGCCCAGTGGATGTCCTCGAAGGCGATCACGAGCGGCCTCCGCGTCGCGATCGCCTCGATGCCGGCCCTCAGGGCCGAGAAGAACGACTCGCGCAGGCGCTCGGGATCGCGCTCCTCCGGCGCGAGCTCGGGCGGAACGTAGACGCCCAGCAACCGGCCGATCAGCGCCGCCTTGCGGTCGCCCGTGTCGCCACCGTTGCCGTTGAAGAGCTCGCGGACGTACGCCGACAGCTTCATCCAGGCCTCTTCGGAGGAGTCCGAGTCGACGATCCCGCACTCCGCCCTGAGCACCTCGCCGAGCGCCCAGAAGACGATTCCGGTGCCGTACGGGAGGCAGCGCCCGGTGCGCACGGTGGGCGGGTTCGGGTGGTCGGCGGCGCGTCGTTCGAACTCCCGCAGGAGCCGCGACTTGCCCACGCCGGCTTCGCCGATCAGCGTGACGAGCTGCGGCGCCTCCTCGCGCACCACGCGCCGGTAGAGCGTCTCGAGCGCGTCGAGCTCGTCGTCGCGGCCAACGAGCGGGGACTCGCGCGCCGGCGACGTCCGTCCAGCGGGCTGGGCCTGGGTCAGGCCGATGACCTCCCAGGCAGGCACCGGCTCCGCCTTGCCCTTCAGCTCGAGCGGCTGGAGCGCGTTGTAGCGAACGGCGTCGCGCGTTGCCCGCATCGTCCGCTCGCCCACGGTCACGCTTCCCGGCCTGGCCGCGGTCTGAAGACGCGCGGCGACGTTCACGGTGTCGCCCACGACCGTGTAGTCCTGACCCACGGCGCCCGCCAGGACCTCGCCGGTGTTCACTCCCACCCGCAGGTCGAGGTGCTCGCCGGGCGGCAGTCCCTCGTTGACCTCGGCCATCGCCTCCTGCATCCCGAGCCCCGCCCGCACGGCTCGTTCGGCATCGTCCTCGTGCGCCACCGGCGCGCCGAAGATCGCCATGACGTTGTCGCCGATGTACTTGTCGACCGTGCCGCCAAAGCGCTCGACCTCGCGGCCGAGCCGCATCAGCGCCCGGTCCACGAGCAGCTTCACTGCCTCGGGGTCCATTCGCTCGGCGACGGCGGTATAGCCCGAGAGGTCGCCGAACAGCACCGTCACCTGGCGACGCTCCTCGGGTGGCGCCTCGGTTGGCGCCGATGGAACGACGGCGGGCCCCTCGAGGCTATGGCCGCAATTCATGCAGAAGCGCGCTTCGGGCGGCGCCGCCTCGCCACAGGAGGGACAGCGACGCTCGAGACGCGCGCCGCAGGACATGCAGAAGCGCGCACCGGCGGGGTTCTCCGTCCCACAGGCGGCGCAGACAAGCGCGCTCATTGCCGGAGAGTATCGACGGGCGCGCGCGACCCTATGTGACGGCCGTCACACTTCAGGGAATCCGCCCCGCATCGCGATACGCATCCGCGACCTCGGCCAGCAGCGCCTCGTCCACCAGAGTGAGCCGCCGCCCGTCCACCTCCAGCACCGCGCCGGGGTGGGGCGGGTACCAGAACGCACGCAGCTTGCGCTCGAGGTCGTCGCCCGGTCGCACCAGCCGCAGCGACTCGAATTCGGCGCGATCGACGTAGCGGCCATCGCCCTGCGGCTCGCGCGGCAGCTCCTCGCCCGCGAGGGCCTGCGCCATCACTCGCTGGAACAGCTCCAAGAGCCGTTCCTGGCTGCGGAGGTCGAGCGAGAACGCGGTCTCGGCGTGCTGGTCGATTGGGAAGCGGACCACCTCCACCAGGTCGCCGGTGTCGAAGCTCTCGGCGACGAAGTGGCACGAGACGCCCCACTCGGGCAGGGCTTCCAGGATCGCCACGTTGTAGCCGCCGAGCCCGCGCAGATCGGGCAGGGGCGCGGGGTGGAAGTTGAGGCAGCCGATGCGGCCGAGCGAGAGGAGCGGCTCCCGGATCCGCTTCCAGAACAGGAACGAGATGACCACGTCGATGTCCCGCGGCGGCGCGGCGTAGAGTTCCTCGTCGCCCACCAGCGCCAGACCGTGGCGCTCCGCGACGAGGTCGAGTCGCTGCTCGTCGCGCGTCCACGCGTCTGGCGTCGAGCCGACTACCGCCGCCACGTCCACGCCCTGCTCGACAAGCCAATCGAGCGCCCGAGCGGCCGAGCGCTTGCACTTGCCCATGAAGACCGCCCTCACGCGAGCACCTCCTCGTACAGGGCAAGGGTGCGTTGCGCGATTCGATCCCACGAGTAGGGGCCGGCCGCCGCCTCCGTGGCCAGCCGCTCGAGGCGGGCTCGTTCCTCCGGCTCAGCGAGCAGCTCGCGGATGACGGTGGCGAGCGCAGTCGAGTCGCCGGGCGGCACGAGCCGGCCGCCGCCGCTGTCCTCAACCATCTCGCTGAAGCCGCCCACGTCGGAGAGGACCATCGCCTTGCCGAAGGCGAGCCCGGCGGACAGGACGCCGGATACGTCCACGTTGCGGTGGGGGAGCACCAGCAGGTCTGCCCGCCGGAAGAATGCGGGTTGCTCCGCATCGCTCACGTAGCGCTCCACAAAGCGCACGCGCCCGGGAGGGGCGAGCCGCCGCAGCCGCTCCATCGACACCCCGAGCGGCCTGCCCACCACCCAGAGCTCGGCCTTCTCCACCTCCTGGAACGCCTCGACCAGCACGTCTACTCCCTTGTACGGGCGCACGAGCCCGAAGCACAGCACCACCGGCCCCTCGACCGCCGCGAGCTCGGCGGGCAGCGGCCGCTCGTCGGGTTGCCGCGTGAGGTGCTCGAAGGCGCCGTGCGGGATCACGTGCACGTTTTCGCCGCCAAGCAGTTCGGCGCCGTGGCGGGTGTGGACGATCACCGCGTCCATGCGTTCCGCCAGGCGCCGGTCGACCCGCTCGCGGCGAATCACGTTGTGCATGGTGAGCACCCGGGGCCGCGCGGACGGCAGCAGCAGGGCGTCCAGGCGCTCTAGCGGCAGCCACTGGTAGTGGCGCAGGTCCGCGGTGGCGGCCCGGCGCCGGTAGCGCAGCATGTCGGGTACGTGCTCAATGAGCTTCAGGACCCGTCGCCGCCTCGGAGCTTCGGCGCCGAGCCGTGTTGCCAGTCGATAGAAGGTCTCGCTAACCGCGTAGCCGTCGGCCGCGGGCGCCGGTCCGTGCACGAAGCGGGACGTCACGAGCTCCACGTCGGCGCCGCGCTGGGCGAGCGCGGAGGCGAGCGCGTGGTCGTAGGGGAGTACGTCGCCCGACGGGTCGACGAGCTGGATTCGCATCGAAATTGCATTCTGGACTGTTCACTAGCCTCCGGCCCGCCATGACAAGGCCCCTGGTCCGCGTTGTGTTCGCGCTTGTGGTGCTCGCGACGATCGCGGCCTTCTTCGTGACGCAGCAACTGAAGAGCGAGTTCCCGCTCGTCATCCGCTTTGCGACGCAGCCGCCGCACTTCTCTCCGAACGGCGACCACTATCGCGACAGCTCGATAGTCGGGTTCGATCTCTCCGAGCCGGCCGAGGTGACCTTCTCGATCACCGACGGAGAGGGCAACGAGGTGCGCCGCATCGTCCACGACCGGCGCCTGCCCGGCGACAGGAAGTACCGCTTCCGCTGGGACGGCGGGGACGACGAGGGCCGCCCGGTGCCCGACGGCACCTATCGCATGCGGGTCGTGCGACGCGACGAGAGCCGGGTGATCAACTCGACCAAGGAGATCACGGTCGACCGCAAGCCGCCCCGGGTCGAGCTCCTCGGGGCGAGTCCGTCCGTGATAGCACCCGGGGAGCCGGGCCAGAGCCCGCGCGTGCAGATCCGCTACCGCGGCCCGGTGAACAGCGCGCCCGAGTTCCGTGTCTTCCGCACCGACGACGGGCCGCCGCGCGTGGTGCGCCGTTTCCGGGGCACCGACACGAGGAGCGGCAACTGGAGAGGCGAGGTTGCCGCCGGCCCCGACGCGACGAAGCCCGCAGAGGACGGCATCTACGCGTTCACGGTGACCGTCCGCGACAGGGCAGGAAACCTCGCGGTTGCCCCCACCGAGATCCCCAATGCGAGCGTCACCCGGCCCCGCACGGGCGTATCCGTACGGAGCTTCACGCTTCGCGGGCCGCTCGGCCTGGTCTCCGCCGGGTCGCTCGTGCATCTCGAGGTCGGCCCGTTCGACCGCAGCTTCGACTTCGTGGTGTCCCGCCTCGGCTCGCCCTCGGACGTCATCCGGCGCGGCGGGCGCGTCGGTGGGGCGTTCCGCGTGCGGATCCCGCGCGACACCCGGACGGGGGTCTATCTCGTGCGGGTGCGCTCGGGCTCGCAGAGGGCGGTCTGGCCGCTGGCCGTGGACGGGCGGCCGCAGATCCGCGCCGCTGCGGGCAGGCCGCGCCCGCTCGTAGTGCTGCCCACGATGACCTGGCAGGGGCGCAACGCGGTCGACGACGACGCCGACGGCTTCGCCGACACCCTCCCGGCCGGCGGATCGGTGGCTCTCGACCGCCCGTTCGTCGGCGGGCGTCTGCCGCGCGGGTTCAGCACCGAAACGGCGCCACTCTTGCACTACCTCGACAGGGCGCGGCTTCCGTACGAGCTCACGACCGACATTGCTCTTGCCCGCGACGAGGGGCCTTCCCTGGAGGACGCACCGGGTGTGGCGTTCGCCGGCAGCGCGCTCTGGCTCCCCGCGAGGCTCCAGCGCGGGCTGCGCGATTACGTGGAGGGGGGAGGTCGCCTGGCCTCATTCGGAGCCGACGCGTTCAGGCGCACGGTCACGCTGGGCGACCGCTTTCTCCACGCCCCCTCACGCCGCCGGGCCGTGGACGCCTTCGGGGAGCGCACGGAGCTGCTGCACACCAGCCTCGCGCCGCTGAACGTGTTCCAGGACGACGTCGGCCTGTTCGCGGGGCTCACCAGCTTCATCGGCGAGTTCACGGAGTTCGAGCTCTCCCGTGGCCTTGCTCGGGACGACAGCCGCGTCGCGGCCGCCGGACGCGACACCGATGTACCGGCGTTCATCGCCTATGACCTCGGCGAGGGCCTCGTGATCCGTAGCGGCACCCCGCAGTGGGCGCGGGAGCTCGACCAGTCGCGGCTCAGCGTCGAGGTGCCACAAGTGACAAAGCGCATATGGCGCCTCCTATCTGGCGGGAGCCTCTGACGCGTTTGCCATCCTGCGACGCGTGACGAAACGCCGACTGCTGATCGGCGGCGCACTGATCGTGCTTGCGCTCGCGGCGGCGATCGGCGTGTACGCCTACAACGACACAGACCCGATCGAGAAGCGGGGCTCCACGGAAGAATTCGTGGCCACGGACGCGCCCGAGCCGAAGCCGCCGCCGAAGAAAGAGAACCCGGGGCGGTGGCCGACCTACGGCTTCGACGACGCCCGCCAGCACATATCCCCCTACAACCACCGGCCGCCCTACCGCCGCCTGTGGCAGATCGACGCCCACGACACGCTCGAGTTCCCGCCGTCGGTCGGCTACGGACGGGTGTACCTGGCGCAGCAGAAGGGCCTGTTCTTCGCGCTCAACGCCGAGACGGGCCGGGTCGCTTGGAAACACAGCCTCGGGCGCTGCGCGGCATCGTCGCCCACGATCGGTAAGGGCGTCGTCTACCAGTCCTATATGCACCGGGTTGAGTGCCTGCAGGACCAGGCCGGGGCGGATGGCTTCCTGGTGGCGTGGGACGCAGACACAGGGAGGGAGCGCTGGAGGTTCAAGTCGGCGCCGATCGAGTCCTCGCCCCTGCTGCACGGCAACCGGCTGTACGTCGGCACCTGGGACCACAACGTCTACGCGATCAACGCTCACAACGGCAGGAAGATCTGGAGCTTCCAGGCCGACGACCAGGTCAACACCTCGGCCGCGTACTGGAAGGGCCGCATCTTCATTGGGTCGGATGGGGGCACGCTTTACGCGCTGAGCGCCAAGAGCGGCAAACTGCTCTGGAGCCGCTCTGAGCCGAGCGAGTTCTGGTACGCCACGCCGACGGTCGCCTACGGGCGCGTCTACATCGGGAACACCGACGGCAGCATGTACGTCTACGGCGCGAAGAGCGGGCGGCTGCTGTGGGCGCGCCCGCTCGGTAGCTACATCTACGGCGCCGCGGCGGTGTATCGGCGCAAGGTGTTCGTCGGCACCTACGACGGCAAGTTCTTCGCGCTCAACGCCGTCACGGGCGACACGGTTTGGGAGATCCCGGCGAACGGCGCGGTGCACGCGGCGCCCACCGTGATGGACGGGCTCGTCTACTACGCGGTCTGCTCCAGCTGCGGGGCGGAGGCGCAGCGGGCGGTGGCGCGCGGGCCGGACTCGACCTACGCGGTGCGCGCCCGGGACGGCAAACGCGTCTGGCGCTTCCCGGCCGGCAAGTACGCCAACCCGGTGGTGGCGGACGACCAGCGCATCTACATCACTTCGCAGTCGAACGAGTACGCGCTGGCGACGCGGGGGTCGGAGGCGGCTAAGGCTGACGCGCGCAGAGATCGCGCGCGGGCCGCCCGCGACTCGACGGCGCGCCGGTCGTCCAACCGCACTGGGGCTGGGTAAGGGGGCGGCCGGCGGCACAGCATCCGCCGTCTAGTCAAGCCGCTCGAGGAACTTCCCAATCCGCTCAGTCACCGCCCGCAGCACGTGGAGCGACGCGTGCGGATTGCCCTCCACCTGCAGCGAGTGGTCCAGGCCCTCCAGCTCGAGCACATCCGGGCCGGTGGGAACCCGGCCGTGGCCCCACGCGGGGTCCGCGGGGCTGCCCACGAGGAGCGCCGGCCGCGTCGCCCCTTCCAGAGCCTCTCTCACCTCCGCGCGGTTCAGCAGCGGCGTGAGCCACACCGCTGCCAGGCCGCGCTCCGCCACGAGCGGCGCCGCTGCGCTCGCCAGCGACTTGCCGATCACCGCCATCGTCTCGGCGTCGGCGGCGTCCAGGGAGCGGGCCGCGCGATCGCGCATCCAGGCGAACGGCTCCTCCCCCCGCGGGGCCCGCTCGGTCAGTTCGAGAACGGACCAGCCGCGGGCCTGCGCGGCCTCGCGAGCGAACCACAGGAGGGGCGCCTGGCTGAAGTAGGCGATTCCCGGCAGCACCACGGCGCAGCGGCCGGGATCGCCCTCGTGGAGAAGGGCCTCACCCGGGCCGAGATCGATCGGACGCACGCGGCGAATGTACCGCCATCAGCGCGGCTATCACCGCGCCGGTCAGGGGCCACACGAGGTAGTAGTTGTTGAAGGTGCGGCCGATGAACATCAGCCACAGGATCGAGACGGCGAAGGCGGCCGCCCCGAGCCAGAGCTGCGTCGCCCTGCGCTGGAGGAAGAGCAGCCAGACGGTGAGCGGGACCCACGTAAGGAGCGCGAGCACGGCGAACGGGTAGGCGCCGTCGCGGTCGTCGATGATCCCGAGCCGGACCAGGATCGCCGACAGCCCGTAGCCGACGATGCGGTAGGTGCCGGCGCCATAGCGGATGGTGTCGTCGTAGAAAGCCTTCGGGTCGGCGACCAGGAACGGCAGGATGCCGGCGGCGAGCACGCCTCCGAAGGCGATCGCGGGGCGCTTCAGCGATCCGCCTTCCTTCACGATCATCAAGGCCAGGAACGGCGCGGCGACCAGCGCGAACTGCTTGAGCAGCACCGCGCCGGCCAGCGCCGCCGCCGCCCACGCGAAGCGGCGCCTCGTGACGAGCGCGAAGGCCAGGACGAGCAGCAGCAGGCTGGGAGCGTCGTTCTGGCCGAACCAGGCGGACCGGACCGCGATCGGGTTGCACACCAGCACCGCCCCGAGCGCCAGCCGCCAGGTGAGCGGACCGCGGAAGGCGAGCGCGGCGCCGAGCATGCCGAGGTTGCAGAACAGGACGAGCAGGCGGTAGTCGTCGAACGGACCCGGCAGGAGGCGCCAGACCGCGGCGCTGACGACCGCCCCCGGGAAGTAGGCGAAGTGCTGCAGCGCCACCTCCCGTTCCTGCACGCGCTCCGACACGGTTCCGTCGCGGGTGTAAAAGCGCTCGAGGCCCGAATTCCGGTAGTCGTGGCCGTACGGGTTGTCGAGATCGAGCAGCAGCTCGCCGCCGAGCTCCACCTGGTACGTGGAGTCGTTCGTGAAGAACCAGGGCGCGGTGGAGTCGCGCAGGCCGAGCTGGAGCAGCGTGGACGGGGCGGCCAGCAGCAGGCCGACCGCGAGAACGAGCGCGATCCCGGTCCAGCGCGGGAGGGAGCGCCTGACGCTGAGGAGGACGACCGCGGCTGCCCCGCAGAGGAGCGCGGCGCCGAAGGCGGCCGAGCGGGCGATGCCCACGTCCCACTCCTCTCCCGCGGCCCGGACGAGCGGAGCGAGCGGCCCCTGCGGGTCGACGGTCCCGGGCCGGAAGCGCAACGGATCGGAGCCGAGCTCGGGCAGTGTGATCGCGATCAGGGCGAAGAGCACGCCCACGAGCACCCAGGCCCCGGCGGGACCCAGGAGCTCGGGCGCCAGGGCCCGGGCGCGATCCGTGCCGGTTGCCGCCTCCGGCCGCTCCACGTGAACGCTCACGGGGTGACTTTGCCGGGCGCGGCGGCCGGACTGTGGCCGTCGCCCGCCGCGGCCTCCATTCTGGCCCGGGCGCGCTCGCGCGCGGTGGGCGCAGTTCGCTGCCTGGTCCAGGTGAGATAGCCGCCGCCGATCGCCAGCACCAGCCAGGTGAGCGGGTCTTCCAGGAAGCCGCTGTAGAAGAGCGCGTGCACGAACAGGCCGAGGAACGAGGCGAGCAGCGCCAGGCCGAGCGCTTCGTCGAGCCGGCGGACGGCGACGATCATCTGCACGCCGCCGACGAGCAGCCAGACATACAGCGCGAGGCCGATCACCCCCAGCTCGGCCGCGACGGTCAGCGGAGTGGTGTGGGAGACGAAGTTCGGGGTGGGCCGGTCGCTGCCCGCCAGCCGGCGGCTGGCGCGCGGCTGTCCGCCGATTCCAACCCCGGCGATCGGGGCGTCCTCGATCACGCGCACGGCGTCCTCCACCCTCTCGGTCCTGTCACTCGTGATCTGGTTCAGCGAGTCGCCGTCGATCACCTTCACCGCGACATAGCCACCGGCCGCGAGGGCGGCGAGGAGCGCCAGCAATCCGACGGCCTGGCGCACGCGCCGGGTGCCCGTGGTGAAGGCGAGCGCCAGCGTCACCACAAGCAGCGCCGCCATGCTCGACTGCGAATACGAGAACAGCAGACCGGCCCACATCAGCGCCAGCACGGCGACGAGCGGCCACGTCCGCCAGCGCCGCGAGGCGAGGAGCGCCAGCACCACTCCGATGCCGAGCACCACGTGGCGCCCGTACAGGCTCGGGTCGCCGAACAGCGATGTCACTCGGAAGTAGTCGGTGTTCGCGTTCGAGATCGCCAGGTTCGGCGCGTAGAAGAAGAGCTCGTGCGTGGCCGCCTGCCACAGGCCCACCGCGGCGAACAGGGAGGCGAGCGCGATCGCCGCCACGGCAAGGGCGCGCGGAACGCCCGCCGGGTAGTCGGCTCGGGCGACGGTCGCGAGCAGGGCGACGAAGGGCAGGGTGAAGAAGACGAGCAGGTTGGCGCCCGCCTCGAGATCGTCGGCCCAGAGGAGGGACAGGAAGGCGAAGGCGAAGAAGGCCGCCGCCGGCTGGGCGATCATGGGCGGGAGTGGGCGCAGCTCGCCGCCGCGCCAGGCGCGCCATCCGAGCGCGGCGGCTGCCGCAGCGAGCACGAAGTAGAGCGGCAGCAGGCGGCCCAGACGCCCGTCCTCCGCGATCGAAACGAGGAAGGTGTTCGAGCTGTCGAAGTCAAGCGGGGGGCGGAAGGGAGCCGCGACCAGCACGGCCACCGGCACGAGCGCGGGCCGGCGGGCGAGAAGGGCCGCCGCGGCGCCCAGGAGTAGCAGCCCGACCAGGGCCGCGCCGGCGCCGGTTGCGCCGCTCAGCTCGTCGAGCGGGCCCGATCCCAGCGAGACGGCGAGTCCCGCCTCGGCGATCACCAGCACGACCAGCCCGGCCAGCAGCGCGACCCGGCCGCGCGCGAGCAGCACGAGCACCGCCCCCACCGCGCCGAAGACGGCAGCGAGCTGGGCGGTATCCGGGTGCTCCATCAGAACCCGCCTGGTTTAACCGGCCGAGTCGTCACTGGGAACGGACAGCGTAAATGCCTCACCCGGCCGTGACCGCCCGCTCCTCGGCGTCGCGCCTGCGGTTATAGGCCTCGGCGGCCTCGCGGATCCCCTCCCCGCGACCCGGAAAGGCCTGCTGCCGCGCGTGCAGCAGGTAGCGACGTGGGTCGTGCCCGGGAAGCACCGCGGCGGCGGCCGCCCGCACCAGGTACGCCCACGTCCAGCACACTCTCCAGGCCAGCCGCGCGAACGGCATGCGGTGCCTGCGGAAGTAGAGGTCGCGGCCGCGGTGGAACTCGACGATGCGCCGGCGCATGGCCGCGGTGTCGGTGGAGAGCTGATCGTGGTGAATCGCCCGCCCCTGGGGGACGTAGAGGATGGCCCAACCTGCGTCGCGGAGCCGCTTGCAGAAGTCCGTCTCGTCGGAGTAGACGAAGAAGGCCGGGTCGAACCAGCCGATCTGCTCGGCCGCCGCCCGGCGCACGAGCAGCGCGCTGGACTGCGCCCAGCCCACCTGGCGCACGTCGTTGCCGCGGCTCTGCACCGCCAAGTCTTGAAGGAAGACTGCCGCGGCCAGGGCCCAGGTGACGTCGGGCAGCCGCCACGCGCAGGCGGTCGGCCGGCCGTCAGAGGTAAGCAGCTGCGCTCCGGCCGCCGCGGCGCTCGGCTCGCCCTCGAGGGCGGCGAGCAGGGCGCGCGCGCAGCCGTCCATCAGCTCGGCGTCCTCGTTCAGCAGCAGGCAGTAGCGCCCGCGCGCCTCCCGGAGCAGGCGGGTGTCGTTCGCCGCCTTGCCTGTTCGCCGGTCGAGTGCGATCAGCCGCAGGTCGTGGCCGGCGGCCCTGACTGCATCCGCCGAGCCATCCTCCGAGGCGTTGTCGAGCACCAGGACCTCGTACGCGACGCCCTCTGGGTGCGTGCGCTGGATCGCGTCGAGGCAGGCGAGCAGCTCGTCCCGCCCGTTTGTGTTCACGACGCAGTAGGACAACTGAATCAGCGCGCCGCCTCCTCGAGCACCGCCAGCGCCCGGGCGGCGAGCGCGTCGCGGTCGAACTCCCGCTCCGCCAGGGCGCGGGCGTTGCGGCCGAGTCGTTCGACCTCGACTGGGTTGTCGCGCAGCCAAGCCACCTTCTCGGCAAGGTCGCCCGAGTCTCCGGGTCGCACGAACACGCCGGCCTCGTTGTCCTCGACGAGCTCGCGCATCCAGCCGTCGGTGTTCACGATGGCCGCCCGGCCGGCGGCGAAGGTGTCGAACAGCTTGTTGGGTGAGTTCGTCGCGAGCACCGGCACGTTCTTGAAGATGGTGAGGCAGGCGTCGGAGGCGGCGGCCAGGCGCGCGACCGATGCCTTGTCGGGCACCGGATCGAGGAAGCGGACGTTGGCGGGCGCCCGCTGCTCCAGCTCGCCGCGGCGCTTCCCGTCGCCCAGCAGGACAAAGGTCACGTCCCTCACGAGCGGAGCGGCGTCGATCACCTGCCGGAGGTCGTTGGCCTCGCCCATCGTGCCGAAGTAGCTGCAGACGAGGCCCTCGCCCAGTCCGAGGCGCCGGCGCTCCGCCTCGCGATCGAGTGCGGGCGTGAAGAGCTCGAGGTCGGAGGCGTTTGGCACGAGCGCGACCCGCTCGGCGGACGCGCCCGCGTGCACCACGCCCTCCCGGATGCCGGGGGAGAGCGTGATGATGCGGGCGCTGCGGCGGTAGACGAACCGCTCGAGCGAATGCGCCAGGCGCCGCAGGGCCGGGTTGCGGAGCGCCCCCATCTGGATCGGAGCCTCCGGCCACAGGTCGCGAACCTCGAACACCAGCGGCGCCCGCCAGCGGGCGGCTGCGGCCAGGGCCGGCAGCGCCATCGTGAGCGGGGGCGAGCTGGCGTAGATCACGTCCGGCCGCGGTCCACGGAGGCCGGCGAAGGTGGCGCTGAGGGCGAAGGTGGCGAAGGCCAGCATCCGGCGCGGGTAGGCGACAGCGGTGGCGCCGACGTAGTCGGAATAGCCCCCGGGCACGCCGAAGACCTCGATGCCGTCGACGCTCCGGGACCCGCTGCCCGCGGTTACCATCCTCACGGCATGCCCGCGCGCCGCAAAGCGGCGCGCAAACTCGTAGGAGCGCGTGCCTCCGACCCCGGCGCGAGTGATGAAGAACTGATGCAGGTAGAGGATCCGCATCGGGTGCGCCCGAAAGGTAGTGCGCGGGCTGGAGCGCCGTGAGCCGAGCGCTCGATTTCGTTCTGGCGGCGGCGCTGCTCGTCGTGACCGCTCCGCTTCTGGCCGTCGCCGCGCTCGCGATCAGGCTCGAGAGCAAGGGGCCGGTGTTCTATCGCCAGCGCCGCGTGGGCAGGCACGGCCATCCGTTCGAGCTGTTGAAGCTGCGCACGATGGTCCCGGGAGCGGAAGCGATGGGCGCGGGCATTTACGTGGTCGAAGGAGATCCGCGTATCACCCGGATCGGCAGGCTGCTTCGCCGCTTCTCGTTGGACGAGCTCCCAAACCTCATCAACGTGCTGGGAGGGGACATGGCGATCGTGGGGCCTCGCCCCACCGTTCAGGAGCAGGTCGACCGCTACACGGAGCGCCAGCTGCGCAGGCTCGAGGTGAAGCCGGGCATCACGGGCTGGGCTCAGATCAACGGCCGCACCTCGCTTCCATGGCCTGAGCGGATCGAGCTCGACGTCTGGTATGTGGAGCATCGCTCGCTGCGCCTCGACCTGCGCATCCTCGCCCGGTCCGCCCGGATGCTCGCGAGCGGCCGGGGGCTCTACTCGGAGGACCTGAAGCAGGGGTGGTGAGCGCGGTCAGGCGGCGACGGGTTCGGCGTTGCCGCGCATCCGCTTGCGCCAGCGGCTCTCGATGGATCGCACCAGAGCCTTCGGCTTGGCCGCGTAGACGCGACCGGCGCGATCAAGCGCCCGGCGCTCCAGCTGCGCACGCCGGCGGTCGATCACGCCGAGGAGCGCGGCCAAGCCGGCCGCATCGTCGAACTCCCGCCGATGCCGGAGGGCGGTGGTCCGCAGAAGCGCCAGGTCGTGGTCCTCCCCCAAAAGGTCGGACAGCTCGTGGGCGCCCCGCCGGAGCTTCTTCAGTCGAGACGGCGCGGCGTTTCGCAGGATCTGCGTCGCATACCAGAGATCCTTGGCGCGCTTGCGCAGCTGGTGGAGGTTCTCTGTGCTCGGCTCGCGCCGTGCCTCCTTGCTTGCACGACGGCCACGCCGGTGGATGCGCCGCAGACCGGGCGCGAGAGCACGGAAGTCATCGTGTTCAAGCGTCCACCCGGGGATGCGTGCCCGTGTGGCCTCCAGTTGGCGGATGGCGGAGTCGAGAAGCCGCTGATCGGTTTCGAGCCGCCTCTGCGCTTCCTCGTGCTCGCTTAGCAGCGTCGATCGGAAGCTCTCCAGCTGGCCCCTCGGCATCTCGGCCGAGAACCGCTTCCTCACGGCTTCGAGCGTTTCGACCATCACCTGACTGTCGCGGGCTACCGCAAGGCGGCGGGCGATGTTGCGCAGGGTGTCGTTCTCGAAGCGGTAGGTGGCAGCCTCCAGATCGCCACGCGCCAGCCGCAGCAGCGCTCGCGTCCGTTTGATCGACTTGCGGGTTTCGTGGACGGCGGTCTCGCGATCGCCGTCGCTGCGGAGAAGGTCGACCCCCGCTTCGATCTGACTGCGGGCAATCCGCCGGACGCCGTCTGGGACTGTCTCGTCCGCGAACAGGCTGAACCCCTCCTTGGTACGGCGATCACGGCGGGCGGTGGCCCGCGGGCGGTGGCCCGGTCGACAAGAGCCTTTCCGGCGGCGGCCGCGGCGCGCACCGCAGCGGCGCCGACCGCCGCCTTCTGCACTACAGGACGCCCTCCGTTTCCTAGCCCGAAGTCCGTTCTGAGCTTGGCCATACCCCTGGGCTTCCCGGAGGTATGGCGGCCAAACTCAGCGTCCGACGCTCAGCTCGGCCGGCACGGAGCTCCCGCGGTCCGTGTCGAGGTCGGATTTCGCGGCGACGTAGAAACGAAAGCGTCCGCTGGACCTCGGCACGAAGGAGGTGCTGAAGAGCCCGCGGCGGGCGAGCACGGTGCGGGCTCCGACCTTTCGCCAGCCGCTCCGAACCCGCTGCTGCACAACGAGCCGAAGCACCCGCTTGCGCGGGGCCACGCGGCCTGTGATCGGCACGGTGCTACGCACCCTTGCGCGTCGCGGCGGGAGATCGACCGTGATCAGCGGACGGAGGCGCAGGAGCAGCCGCGTCGAGCCCGATCCACTGAATCCGCCGCGGCCCCGGAAGCGCGTGCGCACGTACATGCGGAGCCGCGGCCGGA
>Ga0081538_10002312_pt1 | contig 18817 bp, 19 predicted proteins | sample TabmetS5T2R1_FD_71022 | JGI IMG/M metagenome (GOLD analysis project Ga0081538, IMG submission 71022) | Tabebuia heterophylla rhizosphere microbial communities from the University of Puerto Rico - S5T2R1 | ecosystem: Host-associated > Plants > Roots > Rhizosphere ... | reverse complement strand
CCCGGTTGGCGGCGAACCCCTCCCGCGCATCCTGGGGGGTGGGGGTTGCCTCGGTCGAATAGGCGGGCGGGGCGGCCGCCTGCGCGGCGCCCGCGGCAAGGAGCCCGGTCCCCGTCCCGATGTCGACGACGACGTCCTCGGGACCGACCACCTCGCGCAGGGCCGCGAGGAAGGCAGCCGTGCGGACGCTGTCGTGCAGCATCGCCACGTGCGGGCCCGGCGTCCCGAACGAGCCGGTCAGGGTGCGGTTCGTCCTGGCCTCCGGACCGCCCTCCGCCATGAGGACACCCGCCTCGTGCAGGCGTGAGATCGCGCTGGTGAGGTCCATCCAGTCCTGGGCGCCTCCGATGCGGTCTCCGAGAGCCGCGATGGCGTCACTCACCGGCGTGGGCCGGGAGAAGAAGTCGAGAATCGCCAGGCCGTGAGGCCCGCCGCTGACTTGCCGGCCGTCGACGACGACCGACGTGTCGCCGTCCGCCGACAGCGTGACCTCGAGCTCCGCCACCCGCCGGAGCACGGTCGTCGGGGTCAGCGACGCCACGGCCGGGAGTATCGCACCGCCACGGCCGTTTATCGGGTGCACAGCTGTGCGCTGTCGAGCCATGGCCGATCAAGCATCCAACCCGGGGCACATCGCCGAGCCGACGCCGGCGATCGAGGCGCGCGGCGTCTCGCGCCGGTTCGGCGACAAGCTCGCGCTCGACGACGTCTCGCTCGCGGTGTCGCGCGGTCAGATCCATGCGCTCCTGGGGCCGAACGGCGCCGGAAAGACCACGCTGCTCCGGACGTTCCTGGGCTTGATCGAGCCGAGCTCCGGCAGGGCGGCGGTGATGGGCGTGGACTCGGTCGGGTCGCCCGTGGCCCTGCGGCGTCTGATCGGCTTCGTCCCGGCCGGCGACCGCTCGTTCTACCTGCGCCTCTCCGGCCTCGAGAACCTCATCTTCTTCGGCCGCCTCCACGGGATGCCGCGCCGCCGGGCGAAGGAGCGCGCCCTGGAGGTCCTCGAGACCGTCGGGCTCGCCGATGCCGCGCGCAAGTCCGTGAGCGTCTACTCGCACGGAATGCAGAAGCGACTCGGCCTGGCGCGTGCGCTCCTGATCGATCCGGCCGCGCTGTTCGTCGACGAGGCGACCCACGATCTGGATCCGGAGGCCGCGGACAACTGCCGCAACCTCGTCAGCGCGCTCGCCGCACGCGGCACCGCCGTCGTCTGGACGACCCAGCGCGTCGACGAGGTGCGCGGCTTCGCCGATCGGGTGACGCTGCTCGCGCAGGGCCGTGTGCGATTCACCGGCACGGTCCCCGAGCTGATGGCCCACGCGCTGCCGCGGCGCTACCTGCTGCATCTCCAGAACGGCGGCCTGAGTGGAGAGGGCGCGCGCGGGGTCCTGTCCCACGCGCTCGGCGGGCTCGGCTCGATCTTCACGACGGCCGAGGACAGCGATCACTACCTGCTCGCGCTCCGCGAGGATGCTCCGCTGGGCGACGCCCTGGCGAAGCTTCGCGAGGCCGGATTCCAGCTCATCGGCTGCCGCGACGAGCGGTCCGGCGTCGAGGAGGCCTTCCTGGCGCTGACACGCGACGAGGAGCCGGCGTGATCGAAGCGGTGCAGCCCCAGCCGGGACGCCTTGCGAACGCGGCACGCGAGCTGGCGAAGCTGCCGGCCTTCGCGCGGCGGGACATGCTCGTCGCATGGAGCTACCGCGCCACGTTCATCACCGACGTTCTGTCCCTGTTCCTGCAGGCGCTGCTCTTCTACTTCGTGGGCCTGCTCGTCGACGAGGGACGGCTACCGGAGTTCGGTGGGTCGCCGGTCACGTACATGGAGTACGTCACGGTCGGCATCGCGCTGGCGGCCTTCCTCCAGGTCGGTCTCGGGCGCGTGGCGGCGGCCCTGCGGCACGAGCAGATGATCGGCACGCTGGAGTCGCTCCTGGCCACGCCCACCTCGCCCGCGACGATCCAGCTGGGATCGGTCCTCTACGACCTGATCTATGTCCCGCTCCGGACGGGCCTGTTCCTTCTCCTCATCGCGGTCGGCTTCGGCCTCGACTTCAACCTGGCGGGGGTTCCGCCGGCGGCTCTCGTGATCCTGTTCTTCGTCCCCTTCGTGTGGGGGCTCGGCCTGGTGACCGCGGCCGCGACCCTCACCTTCCGCGGCGGCTCGGCGGGGATCGGATTCGGCCTCACGATCATGACGCTTGCCTCGGGCGCCTTCTTCCCACTCGAGCTCCTGCCGGGCTGGGTGGAGAGCCTGGCGAGCCTCAACCCGATGGCGATCGCGATCGACGGGATGCGCGAGCCGCTCCTCGGCGTCGTCGACTGGAACGAGACCCTCCGCGGCCTCGCCGTGCTGCTGCCCTTCTCGGCCGCCTCCCTCGCGGCCGGCATCGTCGGCTTCCGCGCGGCGCTCCGGCGGGAGCGGCGGCGAGGGACGATCGGACACTATTGAGCTCGCACGGAGGCGGCGCGATCGACTCGAAACCCGAAAAGAACCCCGACGTCGCGTACCGGGCCCTCGGCAGCGAGGAGGGCGCGGTGCTTCTGCACCTTCAGTCCGGGGAGTACCACGGCGTCAACGAGCTGGGGCTCGTGGTCTGGGAGCTGATCGACGGTGAGCGGACGGTCGGCGAGATCATCGAGACGGTTCGCGAACAGACCGACGACGCGCCCCCGCGTCTGGCCGACGACGTGGTCGCCTTCCTCGACAGCATGCGGCAGCTCGATCTCGTCGTCGACTAGCGGGGACGCTCGTGGGCGGCTCGTGCTTTGGCTATCGCCCGGTCTCGGACCTCGCGTTCGAGTACCTGCGGGAGGGTGACGGCGATCCACTCGAGGTGCGCGAGCGCGACAGCGGCGGCGAGGAACCCGGCGGCTCGCTCCTGGCCGAGTGGACGCCCATCCCGGGCAAGCGCCTGTGGGCCCGGCTCCATGACGAGGGGGAGGCGTATCGGCTCTGGGTCGACGGCGGCGGGACATTCCGGATCGACCCCCGGACGCCCAGCATCGAGGTGCCCGCCAGAGGCGAGACGCCCGTCCGGCGTGAGGAGCGCCTCTGGGGTATCCCGGCCGTGCTGTGCCTGCGTGCGCGCGGCGATCTCCCGCTCCATGCCGCGGCTGTCGACCTCGGCGGGGAGGCGGTGCTCCTGGCCGGGCCGGGCTACTCCGGAAAGACCACGCTGGCTGCCGGCTTCGACGCCGCCGGCCATCGCGTCCTCTCGGAAGACCTGTCCTGCATCCGCCTCGGCCCGGCGCCCGCCGTCATCCCCGGGCCCGCGATGCTGCGGATCCGGCGCGACGTCGCCGAGCGGCTCGCGCTCAGCGGCGCCCGTGACGTGGCGGCCGGGGACGACCGCGTTCACTTCTCGCTCGACCCGAGCCGCCGCGGCGATTCCCGGCCGGTGCCGTTGCGGGCGGTCGTGATGCTTCGCCCATCCCAGAACGGTCTGGCGCTCGAGGAGGTCTCCGCCGCGGACGCCCTGCGCGACCTGTGGTCCCTCAGCTTCAGGCTGCCGGGCGTCGAGGATCGCGCGGTGTCGTTCAGAGGACTGGCCGCCCTTGCCGACGGCGTTCGAGTGTGGAACCTGGCCCGGCCGCTTCGCCTGAGCGAGCTCGGCCGCACCGTCGAGACGATCGCGGCCCATGTCTAGACCGGGACGACTCTCCCCCGGAGAGAAGCTCCGCCTGGCCGCGCGGATCTGGCTTCGGTTCGTGCGCGTGAGGCTCGCGGTCGACAGGGAGCCGCTTCCTGCCTTCGTCTCCGAGCTCGGTGGGACGGGGACGTCCTCCTCGCCCGCCCGTCACCCTCCGGCGACGCTCAGCGCGGCCATCTACAGATGCCTCCGGGTCGGAGGTCGGCGCCCGCGCTGCCTGATCAACGCGCTGGTCCTCTTCCGCCTGCTGCGCGAGCAGGGCGAGCAGGCCGAGCTCGTGATCGGCCTCCCCGAGGCAGCGAGCGACCACCGCGCCCACGCGTGGGTGGAGCTGGCCGGCAGCGACGTGGGACCGCCGCCCGGGCGGGCCGGCCACCGCGAGATCGCGCGCTTCTCCTAGCCGCCGTCGAGCTCGAGGAAGGCGTGCACCGTGGCGAGGTCCTTCGCCCACAGGTAGTGCGCGAGGGCCATGTCCTCTCGCTCTACCGCCCGGCGGAGGCCGTGGTAGTCGACGCCGGCAACGCGGTGCTCGGGATCGAAGAGCCAGCGCCGCAGCGAGGGATAGTCGATCCCGTTCTGCTCGAACCACTGATTCGTGTACGACTTGGTGCGGCGGTCGAGGATCCCGTCGGGCACCTCACCGCGGAACGCGGTGCGTGCCAAGCCCTTGAGCCGGTAGTCGGGGAACATCACCTCCGCGGGCAGGCTGAGGAAGAACTCCCACAGGTCGACGTCCGCCCACGGCCGGCGTGCCCGGATGCCGAAGAGAGCGTGCGAGTAGACGTCGGCCTCGCCGGTCGCGTCCCCGCCGAAGAACGGCAGCTGCGCCCGCACCCAACGGAGCCGGGCCGGGATCGCCATCCCCATGTCCCGCCGCGCGATGCGGTCCGTGTCGATCCAGGGAGGGATCAGGCCACCGTTGACCGTCCGCAGCCGGCGCCGCTCCAGGGCACGCGGGACCATCGCTTCCCTGATCTCGCGCGCAAGCTGGCGCCGGCCGACGCCGGCGCGGTACTGCGAGCGCAGTTGACCGGCCACGGAGCGAAAGCGCCCCCGCCACAGGAGGTGGGTCAGCAGGTGGGCCCGGATCGCCGAGACCTGCTCGGCGAACTCACCGCTGAGGATGGTGCTGGCGCCGAGCGCCTGCGCGTGCCTACAGCGCTCGGCCGTGCCCTCGGGCGACCACGTCGACCACGGGCCGTCGAACAGGTCGACCCAGTACTGCAGCCGCTCGAGCCTCTGCGGCTCGGGCTCGTAAGTGTGCAGAGGCAGCCCCAGGTCATCCGCGACCAGGCGGATGTACTCGCTCTCGTCGCTCTCAGGGAACTCGGGGTAGACCGCCGAGAGGGCGGGGATCGGCTTGCCCCACCGCCGGTTGTACTCGCGCGCCGCATACGTGGCGATCGGTGGGGAGTCGACGCCGCCGCTGAGCGAGACCACGTCATCGCCGCTCAGCGATCGGCGCACCGCCTGCGCCAGCAGCTCTCGGAGGGCCTCTGCGGCCTCGGAGGCGGATGGCCTCGCCGTCTCCAGAAGACCGGCGGGATCCCAGTAGGGACGGGTCCGGAGCGAGCGTCCGTCGGTGGAGAGCAGGGTGGCCGCCACCAGCCGCCGCACCCCGCGGAGGGCGCACCGGGCGGGGTCCTCGAGGTCGCCGTAGAAGGACGCCTCGACGACCTCGACATCCGGCTCGCGCGGCACCTCGGCTCCTCGCAGAACCTGCTTCGCCTCGGAGGCGAGGTAGATCCGCTCGCCGTCCTCCCGGTAGAACAGCGTTTCGAGGCCGATGTGGTCCCGGAAGGCCCACGCCCGCGCGCCGTCCGTGACGATGCACGCAAACGTCCCGCGCAGCCGATTCGGCAGGGCCTCGCCGAGCGTGAGCCAGGCGCCCAAGACCGCGCTCGCCGGCGTAGCCTCGTCGCGCTCGCCGGAGCGGCCGAGCCGGGCGACGTCCTCGAGGTTGTCAAGCGTTCCGGCGAACGCGACCGCGAGACCGTCGGCGATGGCGACGCTGCCCTCGCGGCGCCCGTCCCTGTCGGACACTCCAAGGGCGCAGCGGCCGAGGATCTCGACCGACGCGCGCTCCCCGCGATGTGGCGCCGCGGCGAGCATCCGCTCGACGGCTGTGCCCTGCGCAGTCGCGCCGTCTGCGAGGACGGCGGCTAGCGCCGCCACCCGTTCGCCCCGGACAAGGGTTCGAGCGAGGTCGTCACAGGGTCAGGCTAAAGAAGGGCGTAGGCGGCGTCGCCGGCCTACGGCAGGGACTACGACAGGCCGAGGTCCTCCGGATGCGACAGCTCGCAGTTCGTCGTCTCGACGCGGCAGTTCATGAATCCCTTGTGGTTGGCGTTGCCCGCGTTCGGCCCCCTGGGGGGCGTCGGCATGAACGTATGTGCCGAAATCGAGCCGTAGCTGACGACCCGGGGCGGTTCGTAGCTCACTGTTTGTTTCCCCTCGTCCAAGATCCAACCCGCATCCTGCGGGTAAAGAACGAGCCTAAGGGCGCGTGGCTCGCGGCGCCGGGGGAAAAAAGAACCATTCGCACGCCGCTGGGAAGCAGCAGCAGCGCGCCCGGCAGGATTTGAACCTGCGGCCTCTCGCTCCGGAGGCGAGCGCTCTATCCACTGAGCTACGGGCGCGGGTGCGGTTGAGTGTAGTCCCGCGATGCTCATCGCCCTCCTGTCCGACACGCACATGCCGCGCGGCGCGCGCCGGCTCCCGGTGGCCTGCGTGGAGCGCATCGCCACGGCTGATCTCGCGATCCACGCCGGCGACTTCATGACGCTGGACGTGCTGCGCGAGCTCGAGGCGATCGGGCCGCCGGTGGTCGGGGTGCACGGGAACATGGACAGCGCGGAGCTCCGGCGGCTGCTGCCGGCGGAACGCGTCGTGGACGCCGCGGGCGCGAGGATCGCCGTCCTGCACGACGCCGGCCCGCGGACGGGGCGGCTCGAGCGGATGCGCCGCCGCTTCGGCGAGCGCGCCGACGCCGTCGTGTTCGGCCACTCCCACCTGCCGCTCCACGAGCGGGCCGGCGACGGCTTCCAGCTCTTCAACCCGGGCAGCCCGACCGAGCGCCGCCGGGCGCCGGCGCACACGATGGGGATGGCCCGCGTGAAGGGCGGGACCGTCGAGTTCGAGCTGATCGCGTTGATACCGTATACGGCATCATGATGACTCCGGCCGAGCTCATTCGCTCGACTCGGGAGCGCAAGGGCCTCAGCCAGCGCCGCCTGGCGTTCCGAGCGGGCACGAGCCAGAGCGCGATCGCGCGCATCGAGCGGGGCGACGAGGAGGTCACGTGGCCACGGCTGCGGTCGATCGTCCTGGCGATGGGCGAGGAGCCGGTGCTGACCACGCGTCCGGTCCCGAGCCGCTACGACGCGTGGGATCTCCTCGAGCAGCGGCGCATGTCACCCACGTCACGGCTCGAGAGCGGGCTGGCGTGGGACAACCTGGGGAGCGAACTCGCCGTGGGGGTGGCTTCGAAGAAGGTGGGCGCACCGCCTGAGCCCGTCTTCGACCCGCGCCGCATGCTTCTCGCCCTGGCCGAGCACGGCGTGGACTTCGTGGTCGTCGGCGGCGTTGCCGTCCAGACGCACGGCCACGGGCGCACCACGCACGATCTCGACATCGTGCCGCGGCCCGATCTCCTCAACCTGAGCCGGCTGGGCGAGGCCCTCGCTTCCCTCGGGGCACGGACAGATCCCCAACTGCTGAAGCAAGCTGCGCTCATGCCCCTGCCGACCATGTACGGGCGCCTCGACCTCGTCAACGTGGACCTGATCAAGGGCGGACCGCGCTCGTACGACGAGCTACGCGAGCGGGCCGTCGATACGCCAATCGACGGCAGGACGGTGGCGGTGGCCGGTCTCGACGACCTCATCCGGATGAAGCGCGCCGCCGGCCGCGACCTGGACGTCCAGGACATCGGCGCGCTGACGCGCAGCGACGAGGACCTCGAGCGCGAGGCGCCCGAGTCAACATAGGGACCCATGGACCTCGACGTCCTCTTCGTCGGCACCGCCGGATCCGCGCCGTCGGCGCGGCGCGGGCTGCCCGCCACGGTCGTGCGGCGCGGCGGCGAGCGGCTGCTGTTCGACTGCGGCGAGGGGACCCAGCGCCAGCTGATGCGCTCGATCGGGCTCGTCGACTTCGAGGAGCTCTTCCTCACCCACTTCCACGCCGACCACGTGCTCGGGCTGCCGGGCATGCTCAAGTCCTTCGCCCTGCGCCAGCGCGAGCGGCCGCTCACGATCTACGGCCCGCCGGGCCTGCGCGCCTTCTGGCGCCTGATGCTCCCGATCGTCGGGCGGACGCCGTTCGAGGTGAGCCTGGTCGAGCTCGAGCCGAACGAGGAGCTCGTCCGCGACGGCTATCGCCTTGCCGCATACGAGGTCGACCACCGCGGCCTCGCGTTCGGATACGCGCTGGTGGAGGACCCGCGTCCGGGCGTCTTCGATCCCGAGCGTGCTGAGAGCCTCGGCGTCACGCCCGGTCCGGACTTCGGGCGCCTCCAGCGCGGCGAGACCGTGAACGGGGTGCGCCCCGACCAGGTGATGGGGGAGACGCGCAGGGGCCGTAAGCTCGTGCTCGCCGGTGACACGGTGCCCTGCGAGATGACCCGCCTCGTGGCCTTCGAGGCCGACCTCCTGGTCCACGAGGCCACGCTGCTCGAGGACGAGGCCGAGCGCGCCGCGGAGACGCGGCACTCGACTGCCCTCGGAGCGGCGGAGCTCGCCGCGGCCGCGAAGGTCACGATGCTGGCGCTGACGCACGTCTCGCCCCGCTACGCCGGCCGCGAGCTCAAGGAGGAGGCGCGGCCCGCCTTCGAGAACACGATCGTGCCACGCGACTTCGATCGCATCGAGATCCCCTTCCCGGAGCGCGGCGAGCCGGTCCACGTGAAGGCGTCGGAGCGCCCGCCCGAGCGGGTGGAGTCGGCGGCCCCGGACCCGGTGCCCTAGCCGACCGGCGCCATCGGCCCGCACGACTCGATGTCGCGCAGGAGCTGCTCCGCGCGGTCCGGGCCCCAGCGGCCCGAGCCGACCAGGTCGCCGGCCAGCTCGCCGACCTGGGTGAGCCCGTCGCGGGCCTCGTCGGTCCAGGCGCGCTCGTCGCAGAAGAGGAGGGCGTCGGCGGCCTCCCTGACGAGCGCGCACTCCTCCGGCGTGAGATGGTCCGGGCCGTCGTCCCTGACCGTCCGCATCAACCGACCGTACGCCTGTGCGCGCTCGGAGGTCACCTGGAGCCCAGGTTAGCGGCGACCGGGGGTGGCGTCCCGAGCGAGTGCTACGTTTGCGGCGTCAGTTCCTTTAACCGGGTCCGGTGAGGCCAGGAAGGGGCAGGACTTGAGCGAGAAGACGGTCCTCGACCAGGAGGACGTGCGGCGCACGCTGGTGCGGATCGCACACGAGATCGTCGAGCGAACGGCGAGCTCGCCCTCACCCACACGCCTTGCGGTCGTCGGCATCCACCGGCGCGGCGCGGTGCTCGCGGCGCGGCTCCGCGACCTGGTGGCCGAGCTGGTCGGCGAGCCCGTCCCGCTGGGCGACGTCGACATCAGCTTCTACCGCGACGACCTCGCGCGCCGCGACCCGACCGCCCAGCCCGTCGTTCACGCCTCGCACGTGGACTTCGCGGTGGAGGACACGACGATCGTGCTCGTCGACGACGTCCTCTACACCGGGCGCACCGTGCGCGCCGCGATCGACGCGGTCTTCGACTACGGCCGGCCGGCGCGCGTCCAGCTGGCCGTGCTCGCCGACCGCGGGCACCGCGAGCTGCCGATCCGGCCCGACTACGTCGGCAAGAACCTGCCGACGGCGCGCGGCGAGCGGGTGAACGTGCGGGTCGAGGAGATCGACGGCGTCGACGAGGTGGCCATCGCCGACTCGAGGCCGCGCGAGGACTCCGGGCCGCACGGGGTGCCCGCATGAAGCGCCATCTCCTCTCGGTCGACGACCTCACGCGCGACGACATCGAGCGCATCCTGGGCCGCGCCGCGAGCTTCGCCGAGGTGTCCGGGCGCGAGATCAAGAAGGTGCCCACGCTCCGCGGGCGGACGGTCATCAACCTGTTCTACGAGTCCTCGACGCGCACGAGCTCGAGCTTCGAGCTGGCCGCGAAGCGCCTCAGCGCCGACCTGGTGTCGATCAAGTCGAGCGGATCGGCGGTGGACAAGGGGGAGTCGCTCAAGGACACGGTGCAGACCCTGTCGGCCTACGACCCCGCCGCGATCGTCATCCGCTCGCCGCACGCCGGCGCCGCGGCGCTCGTGGCCGGCTGGACGCGCGCCTCGGTGGTCAACGCCGGCGACGGGAAGCACGAGCACCCCACCCAGGCCCTCCTCGACCTCTACACGCTCAAGCGCCGCGCCGGCTCGCTCGAGGGGCTGCGGGTGTGGATCGTCGGCGACGTGCTGCACAGCCGCGTCGCCCGCTCGGGCATCCTCGCCTTCTCCCGGATGGGCTGCGAGGTGACGGTGTGCGGGCCGCCGACGCTGATCCCGCGCGGGATCGAGACGCTCGGCTGCGAGGTGCGCACCACGCTCGACGACCTCGGCCAGGCCGACGTCGTGTACGCGCTGCGCATGCAGAACGAGCGGATGACCGGCTCCTTCGTGCCGTCGCTGCGCGAGTACGCCGCGCAGTACCAGATCGACGGCCGGCGCCTCGGGCCGAACCAGCTGCTCATGCATCCCGGCCCGGTCAACCGGGGCGTCGAGCTCGCCGCCGAGGTGATCGACTCGCCCCAGGCGCTGATCGTGGAGCAGGTCGAGTCCGGCGTGGTGGTCCGCATGGCCGTGCTCTATGAGCTGCTCGCGGGGCGCGGCGCCCCATCCGGGGTGCCGGCCGAGGCGACCACGGAGCCGCAGCCGGCATGAATCAGGTCGACCCCATCACGCGCCGCCCGCTCGAGCTCGACCGCGCAGCCGCCCCGCCTTCCACGGTGCTGATTCGCGGCGCGCGCCTGCTCGACCCCCGCCCCGGGCTCGATGCGACCACCGACCTCCTGATCCGCGACGGCCTCGTCGCCGAGCTCGGCGACGACCTCGCGGCCCCCGAGGGCGCCGAGGTCGTCGGCGCCGAGGGGCTGCACGCCTTCCCCGCGTTCGTGGACCCGCACGTGCATCTGCGCACCCCCGGCCGCGAGGACGAGGAGGACCTGGACTCGGGCACCCGCGCCGCTGCCGCCGGCGGCTTCTGCGCGATCCTGGCCCAGCCGAACACCGACCCCGTGGTGGACTCGGCGCCGGTGCTGCGCTCGCTGCGCGAGCGGGCGCGCGCCCAGGCGCGCATCCCGACCGGCTTCATGGCGGCGATCACCGTCGGGCAGCGCGGTGGGCAGCTCACCGAGATGGCGGAGCTCGCCGACGCCGGCGCCATCGGCTTCACGGACGACGGCCTGCCCGTCCGCTCGGCCGGGGTGATGCGGCAGGCGCTGCAGTACCAGCGCCTCGCCGGGCGGCTGCTCGCCCTCCACGAGGAGGATCCCTCGCTGTCCGGGGAGGGCGTGATGCACGAGGGGCCGGTGTCCGCGCTGCTCGGGCTGGCGGGGATCCCGTCCGTCTCCGAGTCGACGATGATCGCGCGCGACTGCGACCTGGCCGCCTACGAGGGCGGGCGCATCCACATCCAGCACCTGTCGGCGTGCGGCTCGCTGCAGATCGTCGAGCTGGCCAAGCAGGCCGGCGTCCAGGTGACCTGCGAGGCGACCCCGCACCACCTGGTCCTGACCGACGAGGCGGTGCGCACGCTCGACACCAACTTCAAGATGAACCCCCCGCTACGCGGCGAGGCCGACCGTCAAGCGCTCGTGGATGCGCTCCGCTCCGGGGTGATCGACTGCGTCGCCACGGACCACGCCCCTCACGCGCGCGAGGAGAAGGAGCAGCCCTTCGAGCTGGCGCCCATGGGCGTGACCGGATTGGAGACGGCCTTCGCCGCCCTTCACACCGAGCTGGTGCTGCCCGGCCTGCTCGACCTCGGCCTCCTGGTCGAGCGCATGACCGCGGGCGGCGAGCCTTTCGGCCTCGCGGCCCCGCGCATCGAGGTGGGCGCCCCGGCCAACGTCTGCCTGGTCGACCTCGACGCCGAGTGGGAGGTGGGGGAGGCCGGCTACGAGAGCCGCTCCGCCAACTGCGCCTTCGCCGGACGGCGCCTGACCGGCCGGGTGCGGATGACGATCGCGGCCGGGGGCGTCGCGTACCGGGAGCGCACCTTCGCGCTGGGGGCCGTGGCGTGAGCGCTTACCTGCTCCTGGAGGACGGCTCCCGCTTCGACGGCGAGCCGGCCGGGGCCGAACCGACCGGCGTCAACAGCATCGCTCCGGGCCGGGCCGAGCCCGACCCCTCGCGCACGGCGGGCCTAGGCGAGGTCGTCTTCAACACGGCGATGTCCGGCTACCAGGAGGCCGTATCCGACCCGAGCTACGCGGGCCAGATCATCGTCTTCACGTATCCGCTGGTCGGCAACTACGGGGTGGCGTCACAGCACATGGAGTCGGACCGCATCCACGCGCGCGCGGTGATCATGCGCGAGGGGGTCGACCGCGAGGACGCGGCGCACGCCGAGGGAGGCTGGCTCAGCTGGTTGCGCGACTGCGGCGTCCCGGCGCTCACCGGAGTCGACACCCGCGCGCTCGTGCGCCACATCCGCGACAAGGGCGCCATGCGGGGCGGCGTGTTCGGCGCCGACGTGCCCGAGGCGGACGCGCTGGACGGCGTCCGCGCCGAGCCGGCGATGTCCGGGCTCGACCTCGCGCGCGAGGTCTCCCCGCGCGAGCCGATCGTCCTCGAGGGCGCGGGCCCGCGCGTGATCGCGATCGACACCGGCATCAAGGACTCGATCGTGCGCAACCTGCGGGACAGGGGCGTGCACCTGGAGCTCCACCCGTGCCACACCACCGCCGAAGCGCTCCTCGCGCGCAATCCGGATGCCGTCTTCCTGGCGAACGGCCCCGGGGATCCCGCGGCGCTCGACTACGTGGTGGACGCCGTGCGCGGAGTGGTGGGGAAGGTCCCCGTCTGGGGCATTTGCCTCGGGCACCAGTTGCTCTGCCGGGCCGTGGGTCTCGAGACGTTCAAGCTGCCCTTCGGCCACCGGGGCGCCAACCATCCGGTGAAGGACCTCGAGACGGGTCGGATCGAGATCACCTCCCAGAACCACGGTTTCGCGGTGCTCGGCCCGGGCGGAGAGCGGACGATCGACACGGACGAGCCCGTGCGCTGGGAGACCGACTTCGGCGCCGCGGAGCTCCAGCAGATCAACCTGTACGACCGCACCGTCGAGGGCCTCGTCCTGCGCGACGTCCCCGGCTCCACGGTCCAGTACCACCCCGAGGCCGGCCCCGGCCCGCACGACGCGCTGCACCTCTTCGACCGCTTCATCGAACGGCTTGCCGCGTAGAGACGACATCGAGAAGGTCCTCGTGATCGGCTCCGGCCCGATCGTGATCGGGCAGGCCGCGGAGTTCGACTACTCGGGCGCGCAGGCGTGCAAGGTGCTGCTCGAGGAGGGGTACGAGGTCGTGCTCGTCAACTCGAACCCGGCGACGATCATGACCGACCCGGAGTTCGCCACGGCCACCTACATCGAGCCGCTTCTCCCGACGTCGGTGGCCAAGGTGATCGAGCGCGAGAAGCCCGACGCCATGCTGCCCACCCTGGGCGGCGGCACGGCGCTCGACCTGGCCCGCCGGCTGTCGGAGGACGGCACGCTAGCCAGGCACCGGGTCGAGCTGATCGGCGCCGACTACGACGCCATCCGCCGCGCCGAGGACCGCGACCTGTTCCGCGCCACGATGGAGCGCGCCGGCCTGCGCGTGCCGCGCAGCGCAGCGGTCAAGTCGATGCGCGAGGCTGACCGGGCGCTGCCCGAGGTGGGGCTGCCGGCGATCGTCCGGCCCGGGTTCACGATGGGCGGCGCGGGCGGCGGCATCGCGCACACCGAGACCGAGTACCGGCAGGTGGTGGCCGAGGGCCTCGCCGCCAGCCCGATCGGCCAGGTGCTGGTCGAGGAATCGGTGATCGGCTGGGGCGAGTTCGAGCTCGAGGTGATGCGCGACCGCAGCGACAACGTCGTGATCGTCTGCTCGATCGAGAACGTCGACCCGATGGGCGTCCACACCGGCGACAGCGTCACGGTGGCGCCGCAGCAGACGCTCACCGACGTGCAATACCAGCGCCTGCGCGACCAGGCCCTCACGGTCATCCGGGCCGTGGGGGTGGAGACGGGCGGCTCGAACATCCAGTTCGCGGTCAACCCCGAGACCGACGAGATCGTCGTGATCGAGATGAACCCGCGCGTGTCGCGCAGCTCGGCGCTGGCGTCCAAGGCGACCGGGTTCCCGATCGCGAAGATCGCCGCCCGCCTGGCCGTGGGCTACGCGCTCGACGAGATCGACAACGACATCACGCGCAAGACCCCGGCCTCGTTCGAGCCGACGATCGACTACGTGGTGGTGAAGTGGCCCCGGTTCGCCTTCGAGAAGTTCCCCGGCGCCGACGGCGCGCTCCACACCTCGATGCAGTCGGTGGGCGAGGCTATGGCGATCGGCCGCACCTTCAAGCAGGCCTTCGTCAAGGCGATGCGCTCGCGCGAGCTGGACGTGACGCTGCCGCCGCCCAACGAGCTGCTCGACCGGGTCGAGACGCCCTCGCACGACCGCTATGAGCTGATCTTCGAGGCGATCCGGCGCGGCCACACGGAGGAAGAGCTCTGCCGCCGCACGGGGATCGACCCCTGGTTCATGGCCGAGCTCGCGGCCCTGGCGCGGGGCGAGGATCCCGAGGCGGGGCTCGAGCGCAGCTTCAAGTCGGTGGACACGTGCGCGGCCGAGTTCGAGGCGGAGACGCCGTACTACTACTCCGGCTGGGAGCGCCGCGCGGCTCACGAGGTGCGCCGCGGCGACAGGCCGAGCGTCGTGATCCTGGGCAGCGGGCCGAACCGGATCGGGCAGGGCATCGAGTTCGACTACTGCTGTGTGCACGCCGCGATGACCGTTCGCGAGTCGGGCCGCGACGCGGTGATGATCAACTGCAACCCGGAGACGGTCTCAACCGACTACGACACGTCCGACCGCCTGTACTTCGAGCCGCTCACGCTGGACGACGTGCTGGGGGTGATCGAGCTGGAGCGGCCGGAGGGCGTGATCGTCCAGTTCGGCGGCCAGACGCCGCTCAAGCTGGCCCAGGGACTCGCCGATGCCGGCGTGCGCCTGCTCGGCACACCCGTCGAGTCGATCCACCTGGCCGAGGACCGGCCCAGCTTCGGAGCGCTGCTCGACGAGCTCGGACTGAAGAGCCCCCGCTACGCGACGGCCGACTCGCCGGAGGAGGCGCTCGACGCGGCCGACGCGGTCGGCTACCCGCTGCTCGTGCGCCCGAGCTACGTGCTGGGCGGGCGCTCGATGGAGATCTGCTATTCGCGGGACGGCCTCGCGGACTACCTGCGGCGGACGAACGGGTCCCACGAGGCGCGCCAGATCTTCCTCGACCGCTTCCTGGAGAACGCCATCGAGGTCGACGTCGACGCCCTCTGCGACGGCCGCGAGGTCCGGATCGGGGCGATCATGCAGCACGTCGAGGAGGCCGGCGTGCATTCGGGCGACTCGGCCTGCGTGATACCCGCCATGTCGCTCGGCCTCGAGATGCTCGAGCAGGTCGAGCGGGCCACGGAGGCGATCGCCCTGCGGCTCGGCGTCGTGGGCCTGATCAACATCCAGTTCGCCGTCTACGGCGACGAGGAGCTCTACGTGATCGAGGCCAACCCGCGCGCCTCCAGGACGGTTCCGTTCGTGTCGAAGGCGATCGGGGTGCCCCTGGCCAAGCTCGCCTGCCGGCTGATGCTGGGCGACGGGCTGGCCGAGGTGGGATTCGACCCGGCGCCGGCCCCTCGGCACGTGTCGGTGAAGGAGGCCGTGCTCCCGTTCGGGCGCTTCCCGCGCGCCGACGCCCTGCTGGGCCCCGAGATGAAGTCCACGGGCGAGGTGATGGGCGTTGCGGCGGACTACCCGGCCGCGTTCGGCAAGGCGCAGGCCGCGGCGGGGGCCGAGCTCCCGCAGTCCGGCGCGGTCTTCATCAGCGTCACGGACGGCGACAAGCCCGCAGCGACCCAGTTGGCGGCCGGATTCCACGACATGGGCTTCCGGGTGCTCGCCACGGGCGGCACGGCCCAGGCGATCCGCCGCATGGGGGTGCCGGTCGAGCGCATCAAGAAGCTCTCGGAGGGCTCGCCCAACGTTGTCGAGCGGATCGAGAACAGCGAGGTGGACCTCGTGATCAACACGCCCACCGGCTCCGGCGCCCGGGCCGACGGCTACGAGATCCGGCGAGCCGCGGTGGGCCGCGGGATCCCCTGCATCACCACGATGACCGGCGCAAGCGCAGCGCAGCGAGCCATCCGCGCGAGCCGGAGCGGCGAGACCGATGTGATCTCGCTCCAGGAGCTCCATGGCGGTGCGACCGCCCGCATGACGCGGCCGCGCACGACCACGCACTGACCCGAGAGCGGGGCGCCGGCCCAGAGCGACGAGGGGGGTGGCCCGTCCGGGGGACAGACGGGCTGCTTTTTCACGGAAGGTGCGGGATCTTCTCGGGACGCTGTGAAAGCTTTGTGGAGACCCTGCGGAAAACCCCTGCAAACGCTGACAATACGCTCAAGCTGCCCTAACCAACCTCAAGCTCAGGTCGAGGTCCAGCTGAATTCGCGCTTTTTTTGCGTCTGGAGCGTCGACAGCCCCGGCTCAGCGTGTACTATCGCCGCCCATGCCGGCCGCCCCGCAATCGCCCGCCAAGACTCCGTCGGCGGGCCTGGCCCCCGAACGTTCCTTGACCCAGCGAATGGATGCACTCAAGCGCGCGAACGAGATTCGCACGCGCCGCGCCAGCCTGAAGCGCGATCTGAAGGCCGGCAGGACGCAGATCCACGGACTGCTGCTCGACCCGCCCGACTACCTGCTGACGGCCAAGGTCTTCGACCTGCTGCTCGCCGTCCCCAAGTACGGCCGCGTGAAGGTGAATCGCATCCTCACGCACTGCCGCATCTCTCCGAGCAAGACGATCGGCGGCCTGTCGGAGCGCCAGCGCGACGAGCTGGTCCGCTTTCTGCGCCGATAACGCCGATCCTCGTCATCACCGGCCCGTCGGGGGTGGGGAAGGGGACGCTGATCAAGGGCCTGCTCGAGCGGGTGCCGGGGCTCCAGCTTGCGGTTTCGGCGACCACTCGGGAGCCGCGCGAAGGCGAGGTGAATGGGGTGGACTACCACTTTCTGAGCGAGGACGACTTCGATCGGCGGGTGGCCCGCGGCGAGTTCGTGGAGCACGCGGAATACGCCGGAAACCGCTACGGGACGCTGAAAAGCGAGCTGAGCCGCCCCGCGCGGGGCATCGTGCTCGAGATCGACGTCCAGGGGGCGCGCCAGGTCCGGGAGACGCTGCCCGAGGCAGTGCTGATCTTCATCGAGCCGCCGTCGTTCGAGGACCTCGAGCAGCGGCTCGCCGGAAGGGGCTCGGACAGACCCGAGCAGATCGAGCGGCGCCTGGCCGCGGCGCGCGACGAGCTGGCCGCCGCTGGCGAGTTCGACCACCGGGTCCGGAACGACGACCTCGAGCATGCATTGGAGGAGCTCAGCGAACTGGCCGCTACCATGTGTCCGCCGTGATCAAGCCACGCCTCGACAAGCTGCTCGACAAGGTGGATTCCCACTACGCCTGCGTTCTCGTCGCCGCCAAGCGCGCGCGGCAGATCAACTCGTACTACCACAACCTCGGCGAGGGCACCTTCGACGAGTACCCGCCGCCGATGGTCGAGACGGGCTCGAAGAACTACCTCAAGATCTCCCTGGAAGAGATCGCCGCCGGGAAGATCAAGTACCGGTACCGCTAGCGAGGCCCCGGCGTGGCCCGAATCCTGCTCGGCGTATCCGGCGGGATCGCCGCGTACAAGGCCGCCGAGCTGGTCCGTCTCGCCACCGCTGCCGGCCACGCCGTCCGCGTCGTCCAGACGCCGGCCAGCCTGAACTTCGTCGGCCCGGCCACCTTCGAGGCGGTGACGGGCGCGCCGGTGCTCGTCGACGAGTTCGAGCGCGATCCCGCCCGGGGCGCGTACCCGGGCGAGCCGGCGCCCGACCATGATCCGATCTCGCATCTGGAGCTCGTCCGGCGGGCCGACGTCTACTGCATCGCGCCCGCGTCGGCCAACACGATCGCCAAGCTGGCCCACGGCCTGGCGGACAACCTGCTGACGAGCGCCGCGCTCGCCTGCACGGCGCCGCTCGTGGTGGCCCCCGCCATGAACAACCACATGTATGAGCACCCCGCCACGCGCGAGAACCTGGAGCGGCTGCGGGCGCGCGGCGCCCGGATCGTCGACCCGGGGAGCGGGCGCCTGGCCTCGCGCGGGGAATGGGGCGTGGGGCGGCTCGCGGAGCCGGCGACGGTCCTGGACGCGATCGAGCAGGCCCTCGGCCCGCCGGCCGGGGGGCCGCTCGACGGGCTGCGGGTGCTCGTGACCGCCGGCGGCACGCGCGAGCCGATCGACTCCGTGCGCTACGTGGGCAACCGCTCGTCGGGTCGCATGGGCCTTGCGCTGGCCGAGGAGGCCCGGCGGCGCGGCGCCGAGGTCACCCTGGTGGCCGCCAACGTGACGCTCCCGCCGCCCGCCGGCGTGCGGCTGACCGAGGTCACGACCGCGGCCGAGCTGCTCGCGGCCGCCCGCGACGGGTTCGCCGAGGCCGACGTGCTGCTGATGGCCGCCGCCGTCGCCGACTTCCGCCCCGCCGAGGCGATCGAGGACAAGATCGCGAAGAGCGGCCGGGCGGGGCTGGCGCTCGAGCTCGAGCCGACCGAGGACGTGCTCACCACGCTGACCGGAGCACGGCGGCCCGGCCAGACGCTGATCGGCTTCGCGGCCGAGCACGGCGAGGGAGCGGTCGAGCGCGGCCGCGCCAAGCTCGAGCGCAAGGGGCTCGATGCGATCGTCGTGAACGACATCTCGCGCACCGAGATCGGCTTCGACGCGGCCGACAACGAGGTCACGATCGTCACCGCCGCCGGCGAGCGGCACGTGCCGCTGGGCTCGAAGCAGGCGGTGGCGGCCGCCATACTCGACGAGGGGGAGGCGCTTCGGGCGCGCGCCGATAGTGGGGGGACCGTGGGGAGC